>Ga0315282_10002988_pt1 | contig 30628 bp, 29 predicted proteins | sample YL17G07_20_MG_FD_203693 | JGI IMG/M metagenome (GOLD analysis project Ga0315282, IMG submission 203693) | Sediment microbial communities from Yellowstone Lake, YNP, Wyoming, USA - YL17G07_20 | ecosystem: Environmental > Aquatic > Freshwater > Lake > Sediment | place: USA: Wyoming | collected... | reverse complement strand
AGGATACGCGGCGCCCCGGTGCTGTTCGAACCGGGGCGCCGCGGCTGTTGGCGGCAGGGAGCACCCGGGAGGGGGCGAAGTGGCCGGGAGGACGGGCCGTCCTCTACTCTTCGGGAGGTTGGCAGCTATGGACGCGCGCGCTTGCAGGAGTTGGTCTTCGAACCTGCTCATGGGCCTGATGCTCTGTTCGCTCCTGGCCTCGGTCGGCGCCGCCGTTGCTGGCGCGCCCTCCGGGCCGCAAGCCGGCCTCGTGGTGCTGAACTACGACTTGCAGGGCGCGAAGGGCCCGCTGCCGGTGGCCCAGTTCGGCCAGCTCAAGGCCCTCCTCATGTACCTGACCCCGGACGTGGTGGCCCTCCACAGCGTCCTGAAGGACGCGGGCGGCACCGCGGGATCCGTGCTGGCCCAGGCCGCGCTCGCCATGGACATGTACTACGCCTACCAGCCGATGGACGATCGGGTGGGAAGCGCGGTGCTCTCTCGCTATCCGATCCGCGGGGCCACCGCCCTCTTCGATGACAAGACGGAAACCACCCTGGGGGTGCAGCTCACCGTGCAGGCCGAGGCCGCCTCCTACCACCTCTTCGTGGTGCGCCCGCCGACGGCCGCGGTGAGCCGGACCACCACCGCCGCGGTGCTCCAGCAGACGAAGGCCCTCGCCGGGACTAGCTACCTCGTCTGCGCCTCCTTCGGCCCGGCCGGGGGAGCAAAGCAGGCCCTGGCCGAGTGGACCCGGGCGGGGATGTACGACCCGTTGGGCAAGCTCAGGCGCCCCGGCCCGGAAACCTACCCGTACGCGAGACCGAAGGACCGCTTGGACCTGGTGCTGCTCGGGCCGAAGCTGCGAGGGAGTCTCCGCCGCAGCGAGGTGATGCAGAAGAACGCGAGGCTGGCCGGGCTCAGCGAGCACCTCCCCGTCGTGGTGACTTTGCGGAGGTAGGCGGCGTCGCGAGCTTGCTCCCGGCGTGCCGGGAATAGGCCTCCTTGTGGGCGCGGGTCACGGCTTCGACGAACGCGCGATGCGGTTCGTCCGCGGTGCTCACCAGCCCGGTCGCCCCTCCGCCGGCATCGTCCGGCCGATCGCTGTATCTGGCCCAGTGACACCCGATCACCATCGGCAGCGAGATCGTCTCCGCGAGATAGCGCGCGTACCGGCGCGCCTGCTCCTCCTGTGAACCAGCCGTCCCTCCTTCGGCCGGGCGCTTCGTCTGGCCCCCCTCCGCCGGCCAGGCCGAATACTCGCCGATGAGCAGCGGCAGCTTCGCGGTCTGGTAGATGGACCGCAGAGTGGCTGCGGAGGGGCTCCCGCCGCTTCCGCTCAGGGGGATGACGTCCACGTACTCCCGCGCCGCCTCCAGCACCGGCTTCGGCGGCGGCGCGAGGAAACGGCAGCCGAGGAGCAGATGGTTCGCGTCTACCCCGCGAATCGCGTCGTGCGTCACCCGAAAGTACTGGTCGGCCACCAGTCGCGCGAACTCCTCCTCATCCTCCTTGGGGATAGCCGCGCCGGCCTGCGGGACCCGCCCGATCTCCGCGAAGGCCCCGTACTCCGTGTGCCAGGCCTCGTTGAGTGCCTCTACATCGAGATAGCGGTCTGTGAGAAAGCCCAGGAGTGCCGCCCGCCCGCTGGCATAGTCGCCCAGCCGCAGGAACTGCACCAGCAGGCCCTCCGAGTCGCGCCCCCCAAGGCTCCAGGCCAGGGCCGTGTCCGTCACGTACCCGATCAGCCATGGGTCCTCGGCGAGCGGCCGGCAGACGCGGTTGGCCAGCCGCTGCGTCTCCGCCGCAAAGGCCGGGGCGAACACGTCCGGGAAGCTCTGTCCCTCCGAGAGGCGGAGCGCGGAGGTGACGTCCAGGGAGATCACGTACGGGACGTGCTGACTCCTGACCACGTAGTCCGAGTGGACGCCGATGGTGGTGAAGCCCCACTCCCGCGCGCGGGAGACACACTGCTGCGCCCAGTTGGCGGGACTCCCGTACTGCTCCAGCGCCGCCTTCCGGTAGGCGCCGGCCGCCACCGGTCCCGGGCCCAGCGAGACCTCGTTCACCCCGAGGCTGAGGAAGGCCTGGCCCTGCGGGTCCACCAGCCACCACCGGCCCTCCATCCTCTGCGTGTGGAACCAACCCGTCGCGGCGCCGTGCAGTCGGGCCCATCCACCGTACACATCCCCGCGCTGTGCCCAAGCGTTCCCCATGAGGACGAGCAAGAACGCAAGCGAGCAGGAGAAAGTCGTGCGTCGCATCGGTTCCCATCCGTCCCCCCGGCTCGCATTTCGCCCACGCGCGCACAATCCCCTCCCACACCGCGCCGCGCTGTGGAATAAACAGTCGGTGCGGCTCGTGGATGTCGCGCGGTCTGAGATGGTCAGGAGTCATCCTCAGGGGGCTTTGACCGTCATACAGGCAGTCCGGCGTCCGCGAGCCGACTTTCTTGGCCTGCGCTGCCTTGAACAGGTGTTTGGCGATGGTGGCCGCCGAGGGGGGAGGCGGGGTTGACTGGGAGTCGGCATCCTGGTAGCATCTGGTGACTACACACGGCGGCGTACCGCCGCCCAGACACCAGCTACTGAGCAACTCTTCCAGCCCCGCGTCACAGCAGCAATCCACCGTTGCGTTCTGACGTCAGTACCTCGGTCGAGCGCGTCTCTGCTCGCCTCCGCGCTCGGCCCACAGGAATGTGTGGATGCGGATGCGAACACGTGCGCTGTGTCTCGCGGCGGCTGCGGCCCTCGCCTGCGCCACCCTCGGGCTGACCCAGGTGGCCAAGGCGCCGACCGTTACCGTCGTCGTTGACCAGCACCAATACCAGGTGTCCTCCTCGGCCGCGACCGTGGGGGACTTGCTCATAGACCTCGGCATCACCCTCGGAGACCTCGACCGCACCACGCCCTCCCTGAAGGCCCCGCTGGTGGATCGCGGCGTCGTCCGCGTCACCCGCGTCTCCTGCCGGCGCGTCGTCGAAGAGGCCCCGCTGTCGGCGAAGACCATCCTGCTCGCCGCCACCGACCGCCCCGCCGGTTCCACCGAAACGCTGTCTCCTGGCCGCGACGGTCGGGTGCGGCGCGTCGTGGAGATCTGGGAGAAAGACGGTCAAGTTTCCGGGCGGAACGTGCTGCACGAGCAGGTGCTGACCCCCGCCGAGGACCGGGTCATCTTGCGCAGCACCCCTCGCGTCGCCAACCGCGGCGGGGACTATCGGCGGGCGCGACGGATGCGGGCCACCGCCTACGACCCGAGCCCGTTGAGCTGCGGCCCGCACGCCACCGGCCGCACCGCGACCGGTGTGAAGGCCTGCAAGGGCGTAGTCGCGGTGGACACCCGCGTCATCCCCTTCGGCACCCGGCTCTACATCCCCGGCTACGGGTTCGCGGTGGCGGCCGACCGGGGCAGCGCGATCAAGGGGAACCGCATTGACCTCTGCTTCGACACCTACGACGAAGCGGTCCGGTTCGGCTCCCGTTGGGTAGATGTGTACGTAGTGGGGGGGAAGGAATAGGCCCCCCGGCTCTGGCCGCGGCCTTCCTCGAGACTTCTCCTCCCTCGTGCGGACGGCGCGTTCTCTTATCCCTGAGTCCTGCGGGCCGTCCGCTCGCGCCTGCGGCGCCCTTCTGGCAGGGATGGCCTTTTCGGGCAACGAACCTCGGAGAGGGAGCGGCCCATGCCGGACGCGCACGCACAGCCCAGCCTCAGTCGGGAGACGATCGAGCGCACCCAGAGAGTGGAGGTGCGCTCCGCCGCCTCCTACCGGCCTCGCTTGGTGCGGATCGAGGTCGGGGACCGGCCGGCCATGGTCAAGGACTATCGGCCCTGCGGCTGGTTTCTACGCGCGCTGGGCGGGCCCTGGCTGGTGGGTCGGGAGGTGCGCATCTACCGCGCGCTGGCCGGCTGTCCCGGTGTGCCGCGCCTCCTCGGACAGATAGACCGCCACGCGTTCGCGGTGGAGTACATCCCCGGCCGGAACGCGGCCGAGTACGCCGACGGCACGCTGCCCCCCGAGTTCTTCCAGCACTTGCAGGAAGTGGTGAACGCCATCCACGCGCATGGGGTGGTACACTGCGACCTGAAGAATCGCCGGAACATCGTGGTCGGCGAGGGGTATCACCCCTATCTGGTAGACTTCTCTGCCGCCTTCGGTCGCCGCGGGCGATTCCAGCTCCTCCGCGGGTATGCCTATCGGCGCTTCCTGCTCGATGATGAGAAGGCGGTGGTGAAGGCCCGGCTTCAGGTGGGGAAGATGTGGAACGCCGCGGACGCGGAGTTCGCCTTCCGCCGCGGCCCCGGAGAGAGGCTGATACGCCGGATTCGCGATGGACTGCGCTGGGCCTTCAAGTTGCTCTCCCGAGGGTGAGATGGTGGAACGCCAAGTCAACGGGATCACGGTGCGCATCGTGCAGGGAGATATCTGCGACCGCCAAGCGGACGCGGTGGTGAACGCCGCCAACAACCACCTGTGGATGGGGGGCGGCGTAGCCGGGGCCCTCAAGCGCCGCGGCGGCGCCGAGATCGAGCAGGAGGCGGTGCGCCAGGGGCCGGTGGCCGTGGGGGAAGCGGTGGCCACCACCGCCGGACGGCTCTCCGCCAAACATGTGATCCACGCGGCCGTGATGGGACAGGACCTGGTCACCAGCGCCGACGCCATCCGCCGCGCCACGGCGAGCGCACTCGCGCTGGCGGACCGGTTGGGCCTGGCGAGCATCGCCTTCCCCGCGCTCGGCACCGGCGTCGGTGGATTCCCTCTGCGGGAGTGCGCGGGGATCATGCTGGAGGCCGTCGCCAGCGCGTCTCTCCAGACGCTCACCTGCGTCGAGTTTGTCCTCTTCGACCAGGCCGCGTACGACGCGTTCGCGGCCGTCCTGCGAGAGATGCGATGAACCGGCTTACCTTCCTGGGCACCGGCGGCGCCCGGGTGCTGGTGTTCAAGCAGATCCTGGCCTCCGGGGGACTGTGGGTGGAGATGGAGGGGACCCGCTTCCACCTCGACCCCGGCCCCGGCGCGCTGGTGCAGGCCACGAAACGCAAGCTCGACCCGACCAAGCTCGACGGGATCATCCTTTCCCATCGCCATCTCGACCACGCCGCGGACGTGAACGTCATGATCGAGGCCATGACCACCGGCGGGATCAACCGCCGCGGCGCGGTGTACGCACCCCGCGACGCGTACGAAGACGACTCGGTGATCCTCCACTACCTGCGCGACTACGTTCGGGAGGTATACATCATCGAGGAGGGCGGCCGCTATCAGCTCGGCGACGTGACCTTCACCGCACCGGTCCGCCACCGCCATCCGGGCGAGGTGTACGGCTTCGTCTTCGAGACGGCCGCCTGCCGGTGGGCCTACATATCGGACACCCGCTACTTCCCCGAACTGGCCGAGCACTACCGCGCGGAGGTGTTGGTGATGCACGTGGTGCGCCTGGAGGAGAGCGAGATCTACCACCTCTCCCTGCCCGATGCCAGGCGGCTGATCGAGGCGATCCGGCCCAAGGCCGCGATTCTCACCCACTTCGGCATGACCATGTGGCGGGCCAAGCCCTGGGAGGTGGCCGCGCGTCTCAGCGACGAGACCGGCGTGGAAGTGCTCGCCGCGCGCGAGGGGATGAAGTACGACCTGCCGCCGCGGGAAGAGGCCCGGTAGTGCCCGTCTATACGCCCGTCATCCGCGAAGTCCCATACCCGCCATCGCCCCGCGAGGCCTTCGCGCGCCTGCTCCACCGGCCCGGCAGCATTCTCTTCGAAAGCGGCCTTCCCGATCCGCGTCTCGGTCAATGGTCGTTTCTCGCGTGCGATCCGTTCCTCACCTTTCGCACCAAGGGGCGACAGATCGAGATCACGCGCGAGGGCCGGACGGCACAGTCAAACGGCGACCCGTTCGCGGTCCTCGGGCAGTTGCTCGGCGATATCCAGGTGAGTCGGCCGCCGGAGGCGCCGCCGCTCCTGTGCGGCGCGATGGGATACTTCGGCTACGATCTCGGCCGCTTCGTCGAGCGCATTCCCGAGCAGACGGTGGACGACGTGCCGGTGGCCGACTGCCACCTCGGGTTCTACGGCGCGGTGCTGGCCGTCAACCATCAGCAGCAGCGGGCGTGGACCTGTGCCATCGGCGCGCCGGAGACCAACTCGGTCGCTGCGCACCGGCTCGCAGAGGCGCGCGCGGAGGAGCTGACCGCGCGATTGGAGGCCCCGAGTGCCCCGGAGGCGCCGCCCGTTGCGCGCGGTGCCGCGGGTTTCGCCCTCTCCTCCACCTTCACCCACGCCGACTACGTGGCCGCCGTCCGCCGCGCGAAGGACTACATCGCCGCGGGCGACATCTACCAGGTCAACCTCTCGCAGCGTCTCTCCGCTCCCCTCGCCACGACCCCATTCGCGCTCTATCAGCGTCTGGCGCGGGAAAATCCCGCGCCCTTCGCGGCCTACCTCGAGACGCCCGATGCCGCGGTGATCTCCTGCTCCCCCGAGCGCTTCCTCCAGGTGCGGGGGCGAGACATCGAGACCCGCCCCATCAAGGGAACTCGTCCCCGCGGCGCCACTCCCGAGGAGGACGCGCGTCTCGGGGAAGAGCTGTTGAGAAGCGAGAAGGACCGCGCGGAGAACGTGATGATCGTGGATCTGGAGCGCAACGACCTCGGCCGGGTGTGTGAGTACGGGAGCGTGCACGTCCCGGAGTTGTTCGCCCTCGAGCCATACGCCACGGTGTTCCACCTCGTGTCCACCGTGCGCGGGCGGCTGCGGCCGGGCACGACCTCGCTGGACTGCCTCCGGGCCGCCTTCCCCGGTGGTTCCATCACGGGCGCCCCGAAGGTGCGTTCCATGGAGATCATCGAGGAGCTGGAGCCGACCCGCCGCGGGGTCTACACCGGCGCCATCGGGTACCTCTGCTTCTCCGGCGACATGGACACCAACATCGTCATCCGCACCGTGGTGGTGAAGGACGCCGTCGCGCACTTCCAGGTTGGCGGCGGGATCGTGGCCGACTCTGACCCGGAGGGCGAGTACCAGGAAACGGTGGACAAGGGCCTGGCCCTGGCCCGCGCGCTCGCGGCCGAGGCCGAAGCAAAGGAGATCACGTGGCCGGAATAGCCTGGGTCAACGGCCGCCTCGTCGCCGCCAACGCGCCCGCCATCGCCGCGACCGACCGCGGCTTCCTCTACGGCGAGGGGCTGTTCGAGACGATGCGCGCCTACCGCGGGCGCGTCTTTCGCCTCCCGCAGCACCTCGACCGGCTGGAGGCGGGGGCCACCGAGATCGGCCTGTCCGTCCCCCCCCGAGACTCTCTCGAGGGCGCGGTGCACGACGCGCTGGCCGCGAGTGGCCTGCCGGAGGCCGGGGTCCGGCTTACTGTGACCCCGGGACCGGCCGGCGCCGAGGAACCGACGTGTGTCGTCTTGGTGCGCCCCCTGTCTCTGCCTCCGCCGGAGCGCTATCGCACCGGCTGCGCCGCGCTGTCGGTCCCGGTCGCCGTCAGCCGGGGCTCCTCGCTGCGCGGGGTCAAGTCCCTCAACTACCTCGACAAGCTTCTTGCCCAGCGGCAGGCCGAACGCGCCGGCGCGCACGAGGCCCTGCTCGTAGACCCAGACGGGTGCGTCGTCGAAGGGGCGATGCGCAACGTCTTCGCCGTGTGCGCGGGCACGCTCGTCACGCCGCCCCTCTCGCGGGGTCTGCTCCCCGGCATCACCCGCGCGGCGGTGCTCGAACTTGCTCGGCAGCGCGGTTTCCCGCACGCGGAACGAGACCTCCCCCTCTCCGGTCTACTCTCCGCGGAGGAGGCCTTCCTCACCAGCTCCCTCGCCGAAATTCTCCCGGTCGCCTCCGTGAACGGTGCGCGGCTGCGCGCGGCCCCGGGGCCAATGACGCGGGCACTGACCGAAGCGTACCGAGAGTCGGTAGCCCGGGAACTCGGGATACCCAATCTCCCGGACGTGGCTCCCCCCTCTACCGACTGAGCGAACGCCCCGCCAGGCCTGCGGCGCGCTCCCGTCCGCCGGGTGCCGCCGCCGCGCGAGGCCGGCGCGAGAGCACGAGCATCACCGCGAGCCACAGCACGGCGCTCGCCAGTGTCACGACAGCCCCCGTCTTCAGCGGCCGGCACTCGTAGGCGAACTCCACCCGGTGCTTGCCCGCCGGCACCTGAATCGCGCGCATGGTCCCGTTCGCGCGATGGACGTGCACCGGCTTCCCCTCCACCCGCGCGGTCCAGCCGGGATAGTAGGAATCAGTCAGCACCAACCAGCAGGGCGCGGGGGCCTCGAAGTCGAGGGTGACGCGGGTCAGGTCCTCGGAGTCCCGGGCGCGCACCGGGAGGGCGGAGAAGCTCGTTGCGGCCGGCGAGGAGGCGCCGAGGAGGTAGACGCGGTGACGCAGGTCGGCCTGGCCGCTTCGTAGCAGCGCCCGTAGATGTGCCTCCGTACCCGCGTTCACGGCCTCCGGAACGAGGTAGGCGCGGCCGAAGGCGTCGCGGTTGCGATAGCAGTAAGCGGGTCCGCCGGTCGGGAGTTCCTGCAGGTGTTCGCTGGACAGAGGCCGGTAGCTGATGAAGTAGACCACGTTGGCGGCGCCGAGGAACTCGGTGTAACCGGCCGGCACCGGGGCGGGGGAGGTCGCCCCTTCCCCGCCGGAGGCGAATATGCCGTTGTTCCATGCCTCCAGGAGCGTGTAGGTGTGTTGACCGCTCCACATGGAAGCCATCCATTCCGGCAGCAACTCCATATAGCCGGTAACCGAGGGCAACCGCCACAGGGCGTTCGAAGAGGGCCGCAGCAAAGCCCGACTGGCCCACAGTTCCGTCAAGTTAGCCTGCCAGCCACCAGGCCGGAGCCTTCCCTGCCATATGCGGCTCGCGAAACGGCTATGCAGATAGCCGACGCGGGCGCCGTCCCCTGCCCCGCCGTCGGCCAGCACGGCGTCCACGGTACGCGGGGGGCTCAGCCACGCGCGAGCCGGGTAGTACACGTTCCACCCGCCTTGCGCGGCGGCCAGGTCACCCGCGGTGAGGAGCACGAGCGCCACCATGGCCGGACGGCGCAGGTGCCCCCGCAGCCACCCGCCTACCACCTGCGCACCCAGCGCCCCTAGCATGGCCGCCGCGAACTCGGTCCACAGCCCGAAGCGCTCGGGAGCCCGGAACCGCGACAGCCCCGGCACCCAGTCGAAGGCGACGGGGAACAGGCGCCCTCGTTCCCCGAGCGCGAGCACCGCGCCGAGTACGCCCAGGGCCAACAGCACCTGGCCCGGCCGCCGCCGCACGCTCCACGGCAGACCAATCGCCGCCAGCAGCACCACCGGCGCTCCCGCATAGAAGTAGAACACGCAGGGAAGCCCCGGCCTCCCTTCCGCGGCGCCGCTGGCCGCGTGCGCGCTCGCCAGCGTCAACAGGTCCACAGGGGGCATGGGCAAGAGATCGGCCAGACCATAGGGGAGCCCCGCGGCGCGCTCCGAGAGCTGCGACAGCTCTCGCGCCGGGAGCAGCTGCACGGCCGTCAGGAGCACGCCCCATATCACGGCCGCGACGGCGAGCCCCACCGGCAGAAGACGTCTCGCCCATGGCTCGCGCGCAGTTCCGCCCAGCCGCACCGCCGCGTACACGGCCGCGGCCAGCAGGGAAAGGTAGGTGGACTGCACGCCTCCGGCCAGGAGCGACATGGCCACGGCCAGCGCCAGCCACCCGGCCGCGCGCCCGCGCGCGGGACCGCGTGCCTTCCCCATCCGTTCGAGTTGGGCGAACAGCAGAGGCATCCAGCAGGCCGAGGCAATCAGCGCCATGTGCCGCGCATGGCTCACCATGAAGCCGCACACCGCGAAGGACATGCCCCCGAGGGTGGCCGCGAACCGGCCCGCCCCCAACGTGCGGGCGTAGTCGTAGGCGAACCAGCCCGCGAGCATATACGTCAGGAGGAGTACGAGGCTCACCGCCGCCGGCGCCGAGAGGAACGCGAACAGCCAGTTCGGCGGATAGAAGGTGCCGATGGCCGGGTTCGCCAGCAACGGATAACCGCTCAGAAACTGATCGGTCCACACCGGCAGATGGCCTCTCGCCAGCGCGTGCCCCAGTACCAGGCGTACCGGCAGGGAGGCGTTGAGCATATCGCTGATATTGGTGGTCCCCTCGGGCGTCACCAACAGCGTGTGCATGTCCAGGAGCGGCCGAAAGACCAGCGCGACCACGGCCCCGATGGCGGCCGGCCCGGGCACTTCCGAGCAGACACGGCGCCACCGAGGCGTCGCGGTGGTCGCGGTCATGGCAGTGCCTCGGGCCGGTTCATATCCGGTATACTAGTGTATTGCACATGACGGTTCTTTACATCTCAGTTGGAGGCGGCAGAGCCTTTGGCTCGGCAGTCTGAGTGCGAGGCTACTCTCCGTGATGTAAAGGTATCCTCTGTGCAGTACACTAGCAGAACCTCGCGCCTTGCACCACAAGGGTGCGCTCGGGCGCCAGGAGGCCGTCAGCGGAGACCTCCGGGGAGGCGCGGACCAGGCCCGCCCTTTCGCGGGACGACGGCAGATCGGGCCCGGGTCGCCTGCAAACCGGGCGCCCGCGGCGAACCGGTGGTGCTTCACTCGGCGAACATCTCACTCAGCACGCGGAGGACAGCCGCTTGCGTGGGCTTGTCGAGTTCGCCCAGGCGTCGGACTAGCCGCGTTGTGTCCACGGTCCTGATCTGGTCAAGCACGATGTGGCCCGATTTCCCTTGAAACCGGCACGGGACTCGGATCGGATAGGGCCGTCCCCTCGTCGTCATGGGGGCTACAATGACGGTGGCGATGTGGGCGTTCATCTCATCGGGCGAGATGACCAGACAGGGCCGGGTCTTGCGGATCTCACTACCTACGACCGGGTCCAGGTTCGCCAGGTAGATGTCGAACCGCGTGGCTACCATTCCCACTCTTCGTTGTCCCACGCCGTCGCCGTCGGCGCCTCCACCAGCCTGTCGTCCCCGCGCGCGGCCATCCGCGCGAACCTCTCCCCCCACCCCTCACGCGGCTTGCGCCCCCGCCGTACCTCCAGGTGGTCCTCTCGTACGACGATCTCAATATCGTCCGCAAGGTGGAGCCGGTCCAGGAGAGCCTTCGGGATCCTGATCCCCCTGGAGTTGCCGATCTTGACGAGCTTCGTCTTTGCCGTTTCTGCCATCTTCTTGCGCCCCTCGCCAATGTAAGTACATTGTAAGTCCACGGCGTGCCCGCGTCAAGCGCCGCGCCGGTACTCGCCGGCAACTGCGCGGTCCCTCCTTCCCGCTCCCCGGCACGCCTCACCCGCCGCGACGACCGGCTTCCTCGAATCGCCCCGGGTGGAACCCCCTCGCCATCGTCTCGATCGCGTTTACCAGCCGCGGGCCGGGGCGGTCTATCTCGTCCGCGTTCAGCAGGAGGAGGCGCCGCTGCCTCACCGCGGTGAGCCGGCTCAGGGCCGGGCTGGCGAGGACGTCCCGCTTCATCTGATCCGGCGTTCCCCGCATGGTGGTGACGAGCAGGAAGTCCGGGTCGGCCGCCACGAGTTTCTCTAGACTGAACTCCCTGAAGTCCTGCACGCTGGCCCCGAGATTCCGTGCGCCGGCCGCGCGGATGGCCTCGTCTTGGAAGGTGCCCGCTCCGGCCGTCCACACCGGCGACACTTGCACGATGATGAAGGCCGTCGGCCGCTTCGACTCCGGAACCGCGGCGATCTTCGCACCGATGACCTTCATGCGGCCCCGCATCGTCGAGATGACTCGCCCTGCGCCCTCGGCGTTGCCGGTGAGACGCCCGAGTTGCTGCAGCGTGGTGTAGATCTCCTCGATCGTCCTTGGTGCGATGGTAAACACCTTCAGCCCGGACTTGCGCAGGGCCATCACTGTCTCCAGCGTGTTGCCGCGCTGAGCCACCACCAGGTCAGGCTTCGCCCCGACGATCCGCTCCGCGCTCGGCTGCCACCACTGCCCGACCCTCGGCAGGGCCTTCACCTCGGCCGGGTAGTCGCATTGTTCGGTCACCCCCACCACCTGCTTCCCCGCCCCGATGGCGAAGAGCATCTCCGTCACCGTCGGGGCGATGGAGACGATGCGCGCCGGCTTGCGCGGGAGGGTGACGGACTGGTCCTGCGCGTCGGTCAGGGTGACGGGAAAGGAGGCGGAAGAGGTCGGCGGGGCCGGGGGGGAGGAGACGCGGGGCCGCGAACAGCCGACCGCGAGCAGACCCAGCAGTCCGAGAATCGGAGATGTGCGAAGAGCGAGTGGCTTGGGCATCGTGAGTCCTATCTCAGCAGGGCCGCGGCCGCGAGGAGAGCGGCCAGTTCCGTGCCCTCGTTGATCGCGCCGTAGATGTCGCCGGTGAGGCCGCCGAGGCGGCGCCTCCAGTACAGGCCGCCGCCCAGCCCGACCACTACCCCCAACCCGAGCAGCGCCGCGCCGCGGGCCGCGCCGGCTCCTGCCGCGAGGGCCGCGCCGATGGCGAGTGCCAAGGCTGCATGGCCGCGGCGCACGTCGCCCGCGAAGGAGGCGCCCAGCCCCGAGGGACGAGCGCTCGGGAAGAGAGCGGCAAGGACCATGCTCGTCCTCCCCACCACCGGCGCAAGCGCCAAGAGGATCAGCGGAAGACGGCCTGAGGCCGCCAGCAGGGCGCTCACCGAGGCGAACTTGGCGAGCAGGAGGACGACGCCGCTCGCCACTCCCAACGCGCCCGCGCGGCTGTCCTTCATGATCTCCAGCATGCGGTCTCGATCGCGGTGACTGAAGAACGCATCGCCCGTGTCCATGAACCCATCGAGGTGGAGGCCGCCGGTGAGCAGGAGGTTGGCGGCCAGCACCAGCGCGGCGGCAACCCCCCGGTCGTGCCACACGGCCAGACTCCCCCAGGCCACCCCCGCGGACACTGCGCCGACCACCAGCCCCACCAGCGGGAACCACACCGCGGCGCGCCCCATCCCCCCCGGCCGCAGGGCCACGAAGGGTACCGGGATCACGGTGAGGAACCCGAAGGCCAGGAGGAAGCCGTCCACTAGATCGCTCCCAAGACTCCCGCGTCCGCGAACGTCGCCATCTCGTTCAACGTCCGCACCGCGGCCTCGATGACGTGCATCGCCAAGGCCCCTCCCGTGCCCTCGCCGAGACGCAGACCCAGGTCCAACAGCGGCTCCAGTCCCAGGTGCGCGAGCGCGGCCTGGTGGCCCGGCTCGACGGAGAGATGGCCGGCGATGAGGTAGTCCCTCGCCTGAGGCGCGAGCCCCACCGCGAGCAGCGCCGCCGCGCTGGAGATCACGCCGTCCACCACCACCGGCACGCGCCGCGCCGCCGCCGCCAGCATCAGGCCGGCCATCGCGCCGATCTCGAAACCGCCCACCTTGGCCAGCACGTCCGTGGCCTCTGTCGGATCGGGTCGGTTCACCGCCAGCGCGCGGGCGATCACCTCCGTCTTGTGGGCGAGCTGCGCGTCACCAATCCCGGTGCCGCGGCCCGTGACCTCCGCCAACGGCCGCCCGGTGAACGCGGCGATGATCGCCGCCGAGGGAGTGGTGTTGCCGATGCCCATGTCGCCCACTCCCACCAGGTTCAGCGGCGGGTCCATCTCGGCCGCGAGCGCGTTGACGCCGACTTCGAGCGCGCGCTCCGCCTGCTGCCGGGTCATCGCCGGGCCGACGGCCATGTTCGCGGTGCCTCGCCCGACCTTGTCCACGCGCACCGCGCCGTTCACCGGCGCGTCGCCCACCACCCCGACGTCCACCACGATCACCTTGGCCCCGAGTTGCCGTCCGAGCACGTTGATCGCCGCTCCGCCCGCGGCGAAGTTTGCCACCATCTGCCAGGTGACGTCCTGGGGGAACGCGGTGACGCCCTCGGCCACCACGCCGTGATCGCCGGCCATCACGAAGAGCGCCTTGCGCGAGACGTCCGGGCGGGCGGTGCCCTGCATGCCGGCGACCCGGATGGAAAGCTCCTCCAGTCGTCCCAGGCTGCCGGGCGGCTTGGTCAACTGCGACTGGCGCTGGCGCGCCGCCTGCATTGCGGCCGCGTCGAGAGGACCGATCGCGGCGATGGTCTGCTCAAGTACGGACATCCACTTGCTCCCATGGGGTCGCCAACCCCGAAGCTTTGATCTCCAGGGCGAGCCCGCTCATCATCCAGTACACCGCATCTGCCGCCTTCGCCAGCCTCGCATTCGCCCGGCCGATGAGGTCGCGGAAGACCCGCCCCAGCTCGTAGGCCGGCACCACTCCCAGGCCCACTTCGTTGGTCACGACTACGAGATGAGCCGCGCCCGCTTCATACGCGGCGATTATCCCTTCGATCTCTTCGCTCACGCGCGTCTCGGCCCCGGCCGGATCCTCCTCCTGCAACAGCAGGTTCGAGACCAGCAGCGCCAGGCAATCGAGCACGATCACCTGCGCGCCCGCGGCCGCGCGCACCGCCTCCGCCGCGCCGGTCGGCGTCTCAACGGTGCGCCAGTGACTCGGCCGCGCCCGGCGGTGGTCGGCAATGCGCGCCTCCATCTCCGCATCGCGCGCCTCCGCGGTGGCCACGAAGGTGACGTGGCGGCCCAGCTTGGCCGCGAGCGACTGCGCGAAGGCGCTCTTCCCACTGCGCGCCCCGCCGGTGATCAGCGTCAGCGTCTTACCCATGCCGACCCCTCCTCCTCTCACTCTCGATCGTACAGCGAGTTGTCCTCGCTCAGGAAGCCGAGGTCGGCCTTCTGGTAGTCGGCCTTGGTGTACGGTGTCGGGGACCCCCACGGACACGTCCCGGTCGTCTGCGTGTACACCATGCGCATCGCCCGCGCGTGGCCGTCGCAGAACGCCACGCTGGCGAAACCGGAATGCCGGAAGTGCGTGGTGGGGGCGGCCAGCATCCCCCAGGCCTGATAGCTCGGCGCCTCGCAGAAGGAGTACTCGATGAACCGGCCTTCGCAATTGAGGGTGGCGGTATCCGTGAACATCACGGTGTTGGCCGGATCGTTGATCCACCCGGTCTTCGCGGGCACGTACATGCCGAACAGGTAGTCAGTGCTCGGGCTGCCGCCGACGTACTGCTCGTTATAGCCATAGCCCCCGGTGCCCAGCTCAAACTGACCCTGTGCCGCGGGGTCCACCTCCAGGGTATGGCACTGCTTCAGCTCTTTCGATTGGTAGTAATCCCACAGCGGACCCAGCTTCGGGTCGAAGGGTTCGGAGGTGCTGGCCCGGCGGCCGTGCCAGCGCATCAGGTTATCCGGGCTCTGCGCGGGGCAGTACTGGCCGTCGTTGTCATCCACGTACATCAGCATCGCCACCGCCAGTTGGTGGACGCTCGCCACGCACGCGGTCTGCCTCGCCTTCTCCCGCGCCTTCACGAACACCGGGAACAACAGACCGGCCAGGATGCCGATGATGGCGATCACCACCAGCAGTTCGATGAGCGTGAACCCTCGCCTCCGACTCACCTTCCGCCTCCTCGTTGGGATGCGCGGGAGGGGTCGGGCCCGGGCCAACATGAAACCCCGGCCGCCGAAAGGGGGACCGGGGCGCTGTCTTTCCAGTGGGGCGCCATGCCTGCCTTCCCGCGAAGTGGCACTACCTCACACGCCGATCGGTCTCCTGACTTCCGCCTCGTCCTACTTCCCGCGCCTTCCCATTCCTTGCGTCGGAACAGTGACGTCTTGCGGGGTTCGTCCGCGGTCACAGTTGCGGGGCAGTGACGGACTTGCACCGTCTTCCCAACATCTGCATCAGCGTGTCGTCTCTTCTTCGATTGTCGCAGGACTTATACCACTGCCAGGCGGACATGTCAAGCCTGATCGGCCGTTCCAGGAAGGGCCGTCGAGGCCGTGGTATCTACGTGGCGAGGAACAAAGAAGACCATGCCCTATCTGATTCAGGCGGAAGAGCGGGAGATCTCCTTCGATCTCTTCCAATCCCTGGCCGAGATCATGGACGAGTCGCCGGACATCATCCTCGCGGACGCCACCACTCAGCTCCGGCACGCCCACGGCGTGCTGTCCGTGCCGGACAAGGCCGAGGCCCAGCGCCTCTGGGAGCGCTTCAACGCGATCGGCTTCCGCAACTTTGTGGTGGAGAAGCTGCTCGATGTGCCCCCGCCGGAAACCTTCGATCCCCACGCCCCGAAGATAGAGGTCCCGGTGGAGCTGGTCACCGTCGGACACGTGGACGCCGTGACGGAGAAGACCGTGGAGCACTGGAATCCCCTTAACGTCCACGTCTACCAGTACAGTGGCTTCCTCGACACCGGGCTGCAGGAGTGGACGGTGGAGCAGCACGACGACCACTGCTATCTCGACCTGCTCACCCGTACCCGGCACTGGCGCGCCAAAGTCGGCGGCCCGGCGGACTTTGTGGACCTGCTCACCTCCGGCGACCTCACCGGCGCCTACCTCAGCGCCTCGGTCCGGAGGCTGCAGGCCGGCGACCACAGGATTCTGCGCGTCACCAGCGATCGCGACTACGACAGGCACGTAAGCTGGCTCTACCAGGTGCGCTACGCGGGCGGCGAGGCGACCTCCCCCTCAGCATGAGAACTGCCCGCCCCGATAAGGCATTCTCTCGCCGACATCAGTCCCTGGGAGCGCCTGAGGGGATATGCCCGAGCCGAGACAACCGCGGCCCCGCCGGCCGCATGCTATCCTCGCCTCCGGCCTGAACCGCGCCGGCCTGTACCTGTGGCGCCTGTGCTCCGGCCACGGCGCTCCCACCCTCACCCCCCTCAACCCCGTCTGTCTGCTGCCGCGGCTCCTGGGCGCTTTCGTCGTGCCTGTGGCCTTCTGCGCCACCGCCGCCTGGCGGGCCGCATGGCGGCTCCTGGAGCGGAGCTGAACCGCAGGCCCGCGCCTCTCTGGCCCGGCTCGACCCGCCCGAAATGGCCCCGGCCGTGGTATAATACCGTCGGCGCGGGTGACCTCCTACCGAAGAGCGAGCCCTAGGGAGTGCAAGGCCCGCCGCAATGGATTGCGCTCTGCGCACAGGATTTGCCTCCCCTTTGAGGCCCCGCGCCGCTTCTTGGTGGCCCGCCTCTGAGGAGTGGTCATGCTGCGCACCGACGATAGTGCCATCCGCCGCCTCGCCGCCCATGCTCGCACGCCGCTCTGTGACGCCCTCCTCCACGCCCTGCGCCGGACCACACCGGCCGGCGCCGCCGTGCCCACCCTCCTCGCCGTCTGCCCCACTTCCGTCGCGGTGGTGAAGGCCTCCCTCCTCGCCGCGCAGGAGGCGGACGCACCGCTCTGCTTTGCCGCCACCCTCAATCAAGTGGACACCGACGGTGGCTACACCGGCTGGACGCCGGAGCGCTTCGTCGCCCTCGTGCGCGAACTGGGAGAGGAGGCCGGGTACGCCGGACCCATCGTCGTGGGCCTCGACCACGGCGGTCCCTGGCTGAAGGACCTGCACAACCGGGAGAAGTGGCCTCTCGACCGCGCCATGCAGGGGGTGAAAGACTCGCTCCTCGCTTGCCTGGAGGCGGGATACGATCTGCTGCACGTTGACCCGACGGTAGATCGCGGCCTCCCCTCCGGGGAGGGGATGCCCATCCAAACCGTCGTCGCGCGGACCGTGGAGTTGATCTCTCACGTCGAGACCCACCGCCGCGCGCGCGATCTGCCTCCTGTCAGCTACGAGGTCGGAACGGAGGAAGTGCACGGCGGCCTGGCCGATCTGGCCACGTTCGACACCTTTCTCGACGGCCTCCGGCAAGGCCTGCTCGCCTGCGGGTGCAACGGCGTCTGGCCCTGCTTCGTGGTGGGCAAGGTGGGCACCGACCTGCACACCACCACCTTCGATTCCGTGGTCGCGCGCAACCTGGTGGCGCGGGCCGCACGCTGCGGTTCTGTCATCAAGGGCCACTACACCGACTACGTCTCCCATCCCGAGTCCTATCCGCAGTGCGGCATCGGCGGCGCCAACGTCGGGCCGGAGTTCACCGAGTTCGAGTACGCCGCGCTCGAAGCCCTCGCGCGCCGGGAGGCCGAGTTGGGCGCCGCCGGGAAGGTGCCCGTTCCCTCCGGTATCATGGAGGCCCTGCGGGAGGCCGTGGTGGCCGGCGGCCGGTGGGAGAAGTGGCGCCAGCCGGAAGAAGCCGGCCTGCGCTTTCACCAGCTCTCTCCCCAGCGGCAGGGGTGGTTGATGCGCACCGGGTGCCGCTACGTCTGGACGGTGCCCGAGCTGGCCGCCGCACGCCAGCAGCTCTACGCCAACCTGGGAGCGGCGGGAGAGGAAGGAGAGGCGTCCGTGCTGCGCGCGGTCGCTGACTCCATGCTCCACTACTACCGCGCCTTCGGGCTGATGGGGAGCAACGAAAGGATCGCGGTGGCCCTGGCCGGGTTTCGCTAGTGTTTGCGTCGGGCCGGGATGATGGCGCCGGGCGGCGCAGAATCGTAACAGTGTGAAGCAGAGTTTCGGATCGAAGCTGGTACCGCGGTTGCGGCTCGTGCATCCCGTCTTCTTCGCCCTCCTCCCGGTGCTTCTGTTCTACACCGGCAACATCGGCGAAGTGCGCCTCGCCGACCTGTGGCTTCCTTTGCTCGTGGCCCTCCTCGCCAGCCTCCCGGTCTGGTGGCTCTGTCGGCGCCTCGCGCGCGACTCAACCCGCGGCGCGGTGCTGGCCTCGTTCTTCTGGGTGTGGTTCTTCGCCTATGGCCACTGGCGCCGCTGGCTTGATGCCCATGGGCCGTCATCGGAGGACCTCGGCCTCCTGCTCTATGGCGCGTTGTTCGCCGCCGCCGTCGTCGTGGTGGCCACCCGCCGCGATCTCAAGCACCTCTCCGGCGCGCTCAACCTCATCGCCGTCGGCCTGGTGACGCTCGAGCTGGCGATCATCGGCCGCTACGAAGCGCCCCGCCTCTGGCATCGCCCCGAGGTCGCACAGGCCCGGGTAGAGGCGCGGGCGGCAACTTCGGAAACCGCGCGGCCGCACCTCTTCTTCATCGTGCTCGACGGCTACGCCCGCGCCGACGTACTCGCCGACCTCTACCGCTACGACAACCGGCAATTCCTCGACTTCCTGCGCCGGCGCGGCTTCCAGATCGCCGCCAACAGCCGCGCCAACTATTGCCAGACCACGCTCTCCCTGGCCTCCTGTTTGAACCTCGGCTATCTCGACCCACCGGTGGTGCCGGGTCCTCAGAGCACGGACCGCCGCCCGCTTCAGAACCTCATTGACGCAAACCGCACCTGTGCCTTCCTGCGGGAGCAGGGGTATGATATCGTCCCCTTCGCCACCGGCTTCCAGAGCACCGAAATGCCCGGGTCGGAGGCCCATCGCCCCCGCCGCCGCTTGGGGGCGCTCAGCGAGTTCCAGAGTGCCCTCTTGTCCACTACCCCCCTCCTGCCGCTGCTCCGCACGCGCCTGCCGGTGTACGTTGACGCCGATCACCTGCGCGCCGAGACCGTCCTCTACGCCTTCTCCCACCTCCCCTCCGCCGCGCGCAGCCCCCGTCCCACCTTCGTCTTCGCCCATATCGTCAACCCCCACCCCCCGTTCGTCTTCCACCGCGATGGGACCATGGTGGAGGTGCTGAGAGATACGGGCCTGGCCGACGGCGCCGACTTCACCGGCAAGCCGGGGGTGTACGTCGCCGGCTATCGCGAGCAGATGGAGTTCGTCAACGCGCGCGTCGAGACCATGGTGGACGAAATCCTCGCGATGTCGGCTCGGCCCGTCGCCATCGTCATCATCTCCGACCACGGGCCAGGCTCGCGGTTGGACTGGAAGCACCTGGAGAAGGTGGACCTGCGGGAGCGCTTCTCCACGCTGGTCGCCATCCGGCTCCCGCAGCGCCACCCCGCGAAGCTGGACGACGATATCTCCACCGTGAACGTGCTGCGCTTCGTGCTGAGCCAATGCCTGGGCGCCGACCTTCCCCCGCTTCCCTCTCGTTCTTATTTCTCGAACTTCGACGCTCCTTATCGTTTCATCGAAGTCACCGACGCGCAGGGCCGCTACCGGCAGTTCGGCCCCCCCGGGACAAAGGGGGGCTGAGATGGTCGTCCCGCACGAGCAGGCGCGCCCTTGCAGGCCCTGGCTGGCTCACCCCGTGCTCTTCGCGTGGGCGCCGGTGCTTCTCCTCTACGCCCACAACATGGCCGAGCTTCACCTCGGCGAGCTGCTCCTGCCGCTCCTCCTCGCGACCGCCGCGGCCCTGGCGGTGTGGGGGCTGCTGCGCGCGCTCCTGCGCGATGGGACGAAGGCGGGCGTACTCGCGTCGTGCTTCTGGCTGTGGTTTTCCTCTTTCGGGCCCGTGCATTCTCTTGCCACGCGTCTCTCCGAGCTGGTGTGCCCAACGCTCCTCCTGGTCTACGCGCTGGCCTGGCCGGCGCTGCTGGTGCTCGCGCTTGATCGGAAGTGGGGGGCGAGACATGTCTCGGCCGCGCTGAACCTGATGGCGGTCGGACTGGTGCTCTTCTCGGCCGCGCGCATTGGCGTCTACGAGTGGCGACGCGCCCGTGCGCCGGCCTCGGCCCTGTCCTCGGGGTCCCTCCCTCGTCCCGCCGGCGCGCGGCAGGGCGAGGCCCCCAACATCTACTTCCTCGTGCTCGACGGCTATGGGCGGGAGGACGTACTGCACGACCTCTACCACTGCGACAACCGGGACTTCCTGCGTTCCCTGGAGGGCGAGGGCTTCCAGGTGGCCCCTCGCGCCCGCGCCAACTACGCCCAGACCGCGCTCTCTCTCGCTTCCTGCCTGAATCTGAGGTACCTGGAGGAGCTGCCCCGCCTCCTCGGGCCGAAGGCCACCGACCGTACTCCTTTAGGGCGGGCGATTGACAACAATGAGATGGCCCGATTCCTCCGGGCCAGCGGGTATCGGATCGTCGCCTTCGCCTCCGGCTACGGCGGCACCGAGATGCGCTCGGCCGACTCCTATCAGCGGGGCCGCGCCGGCGTCAGCGAGTTCCAGAGCAGCCTGCTCGAGATCACGCCTCTCCCGCACCTGATGCGGCTCCTGGGGGTCACGGGGGAGACTGATGCCCACACGCGGGCGCGACAGGTGCTGTACACCTACGATCATCTTGCACAGGCCGGCCAGTCGGCACGGCCAGTATTTGTGTTCGCCCACATCATCGCACCCCACCCGCCGTTCATCTTCCGCGCCGACGGAAGCCTGAAGAACGACCTGCCGTCCGCCGGCTTCCAGGATGACACCGACCTCCTCGGAGGCCGGGAGGCCTACGTCCAGGGCTATCGGGAGCAGATCGAGTTCATCACCGCGCGCACCCGGCGCGCGATCCAGGAGATCCTCGCGAGGGCGCCGCGGCCGACGGTCATCCTCCTCCTCTCGGACCACGGACCAGCCTCGAGGCTGGTGCTCTACGACGTCCGGCAGACGGACCTGCGGGAGCGCTTCGGCATCCTGCTGGCTCTGCGACTGCCCGGCAAAGACCTGCGCATCAACGACGATCTCTCCCCGGTGAACGCCTGCCGCCTCGTGCTGCGGGAGTACCTCGGCGCCGACCTTCCCCCGCTCCCCTCTCGTTCCTATTTCTCCAACTTCGACGCCCCCTATCGCTTCACCGAAGTCACCGACGCGCAGGGCCGGTTCCGGCCGTTCGGCCCCTCCGGGACAAAGGGGCGCTGAGATGGTCGTCCCGCGCCCGCAGCCCCGTCCGCGCCGGCATCCACTCCCACTCCATCCCGTGTGGTTCGCGCTCCTCCCGGTCCTCTTTCTCTATGCGCACAACATGGCCGAGCTGCACGTCGGTGAGCTACTCCTGCCCGTCCTTCTCGCCACGGCCGCGGCCCTTCTGGTGTGGGGCGCCCTGCGCGCCCTGCTGCGCGACTGGACGCGGGCGGCCGTGCTCGCCTCCGCGTTCTGGCTGTGGTTCTGTTCCTTCGGGCACGTCTCTCAGCTCAGCGAGCGCCTCGGCTCCGAGGCGCTCCTCCCGCTGGCCATCGTCTATGCCCTCCTCTGGCCTGCCCTCGTCGTGCTCGCCCTCGGCTGGCGGCGGCCTGCGCCCGCGCTTTCCACCGCGCTGAACGTGATGGCCCTCGCCCTGGTGGCCTTCCAGGTCGTGCGCATCGGCAGCTTCGAGCTGCGGCGGGCGCACCCGCCCACCGTGCCGCCGTCACCGGCGAGCACCGTGCGCGTCACCGCGGCGCCCGCCCGCGAAGCCCCCAACATCTACTTCCTCGTGCTCGACGGCTACGCCCGCGAGGACGTGCTGCGCGACATCTACCGGTACGACAACCACGACTTCCTGCGCTCCCTCGAAGCCCAAGGGTTCCAGGTCGCCCATCACGCCCGCGCCAACTACTGCCAAACTGAGCTCACCCTCGCTTCCTCCCTCAATCTGGATTACGTGGACCCGCTCGCCCGCGCGATGGGCCCGGAGGCCACCGATCGCGCCCCGTTGGAGCGCGCCATTGCCGACAATCACACGACGCGCTTTCTGCGCAACCACGGCTATCGCACCGTTGCATTTGCCTCTGGATACGGCGGGACCGAGCTGCGCGCGGCGGACAGCTACCGCCGCGGCCAGGCCGGGTTGAGCGAGTTCCAGAGCGCGCTGCTGGAAACCACCCCGCTCTTGCCGCTGCTCCGCGCGCGGGGGCTAGTGCGCGTGGACGCAAACCACACCCGCGCCCGGCAAGTGCTCTACACCCTCGATCACCTCGCGGAGGCGGGCCGTTCCCCGGCCCCCGTGTTTGTCTTCGCCCACCTCATTGTCCCCCACCCGCCCTTCATCTTCCGCGCCGATGGCTCCCTCAAAGAGTACGTCCGGGCCAATCAGTTCACCGACGGCGTGCGCATCTGGGGCAGCCCTCGCCTCTATATCCGCGGCTACCGCGAGCAGGTCGAGTTCATCTCTCACCGCTTGCCGGCCACCATCGCCGCGATCCTCGCCCAGGCCCCCCGCCCTACGGTTATCCTCCTCCTCTCCGACCATGGCCCCGGCTCGACTCTCGACTTCGGCGATCTCCGCACGCTGAACCTCACCGAACGATTCGGCATCCTGCTCGCCATGCGCCTGCCGGGAAAGGACGTGCGCCTCCCCGACGACTTCTCTCCCGTCAACGCCTGCCGCCTCGTGCTGCGCGAGTACTTCGGGGCCGACCTCCCGCCCCTTCCCTCCGTCTCCTATGCCTCCACCTTCCGCCATCCCTACCGCCTCGTGCGCGTCACTAATGGGGGTGCGGAATTCAGCTGGCCTCCGGAAGGGCCGCCTCCCTCCCCTTGAGTTCAGACGAGAGGCCATCGCCCGTGCACGTCGCCCTCATCAACACCAACCGCATCTCCCCTCCTATCGCTCCTATCGGCCTGGAGTACGTCGCGGAGGCGCTCGCCGCCGCCTGCCATCAACCCCTGGTGCTGGATTTGTGTTGGAGCGAGGACTGGCGCCCGGCCCTCGCCGGCTTCTTCGCCCACGCCCAGCCTGGACTGGTCGGCCTGACCTTGCGCAACACCGACGACTGCGCACTCTCCAGCCGCCAATCATTCCTCGGCGAGTTCGCCGAGATCGTGCGCGCCGCGCGGAGCCATACCGACGCCCTCCTCGTCGCTGGCGGCGCGGGGTTCTCCACCCTCCCGGAGCAGGTGCTCGCGCAGAGCGACGTGGACGCGGGCGTGTGGGGCGATGGCGAGTTCGCCCTGGTGGTACTGGCCGACCGCCTCGCCGCGGGCCAGGCGTGGCGCGATCTCCCCAACCTCCTCTGGCGAGAGGGGGCGCAGGTCAGGCGCAACCCGCCCGCCTTTCGCGACCTCTCCGAGCTTCCCCCCATGCGGCGCTCCTGGTTCGACAACCCCCGGTACTTCACCGAAGGCGGACAGGCCGGCTTTGAGAGCAAGCGCGGCTGCCCGGGCGCGTGCATCTACTGCGCAGATCCCGTGGCCAAGGGCCGGCAGGTGCGCTGTCGCCCGCCGGTCGCCGTCGCCGACGAGATCGCCTCTCTCCTCGCCCAGGGGATAGACCACCTCCACACCTGCGACTGCGAGTTCAACCTCCCGCCCGAGCACGCCACCGCGGTGTGCGAAGAACTGACCCGCCGCGGCCTGGGCGAGCGGCTGCGCTGGTACGCCTACTGCGCGCCCGCCCCCTTCTCGCGGGAGCTGGCCGGGGCGATGCGCCGCGCCGGCTGCGTGGGGATCAACTTCGGCGCCGACAGCGGCGACGCGGCGATGCTGCGGCGGCTGGGACGAAGCTATACTCCGGAGGAGATCGCCTCCACCGTCGGCTGGTGCCGCGAGCAGGGGATCGTAGTAATGCTCGACCTCCTGATCGGCGGCCCGGGCGAAACGCCGGCGACTATCACCCGCACCCTCGAGCTGATGAAGCGGGTGAACGCCGACCGCGTCGGCGTGTCCCTGGGACTGCGGGTCTATCCCGGCACGCGCTTCGCCGCGGAGGTCGCGGCCGGCGAGCACGCGGCCGGTCTGCTGGAGCGCCCCGGCCCCGAGGCCCCGCTCTTCTTCCTCGCCCCCGAGATCGCCCCCAGCGCCGGCGACCTCATCGGCCGGCTCACCGACGGTGACCCGCGCTTCCTCTTCTTCGACCCCTCCCGCCCACAGAGCAACTACAACTACAACGCGAATGCGGTGCTGGTGGAAGCGATACGGAAGGGGTATCGGGGAGCATATTGGGATATCTTGCGACGGTGCCAGTGAAGGCAGGACCCCTCAACGGCGAACGGCGGGCTACGTGCCCGCCGTCCACACTCCCCGATCGCCCCGGCAACCACTTTGGGAGGTCCGCGGCAATTCCAACATCAAGCATTCTGTCCGGCCTCCGCTCTCCTGTAACTGCACGTCCGTCCTGTCTTCTTGTAAAATCGTCCCGCCGCGTCTTCCTAATATTCCCCGTACTGCTCCCGCTCCCAGTCCGTCACCACGCTGTGCAGGTACTGGTCCCACATCTCCCGGTGCAGGGAGAGGAACTTCGGCGCGAGCACCGGGCCCAACGCCTCCATAACCACCGCGTCTCGCTCCAAGGCCTCCAGCGCGTCCCGCAGATTCTCCGGCAGGGCCCGCACCTTGAGCCGCCTGCGTTGCGCCGGAGTCAACTGGTAAACGTTCTCCGGCCGTTCCTCCGGCGGCTCCAGCCCGCGCCGCACGCCGTCCATCCCCGCCGCCACCATCGCCGCCAGCGCCAGGTACACGTTCGCCGTCGCATCCGGCGACCGCAACTCCAAGGCCGCCTTCTGCGGCGTTGCCGCCCACGGTATCCGGACCAGCGCCGACCGATTCCGGTAGCCCCACGTGATATACACCGGGGCCTCGTGGTTGGGCACCAGGCGCTTGTACGAGTTGACCGAGGGGTTGCATACCGCCGTCAGCGCGGGCGCGTGCTCCAGCAGTCCCGCGATGAAGTGTCGCCCCGTCTCCGACAGCATTCCATCTTCTGCCCCAAACAGGTTCGTCTCTCCGTCGAAGAGCTGGAAGTGCACGTGCATCCCGCTCCCGGCCATCCCCGCGATCGGCTTCGGCATGAACGTGGCCCGCAGTCCGGCCTGCCGCGCCAGCGCACGGATCGCCAGCTTGGAGGACACCAGCCGGTCCGCCTGGTGGAGGATGGCATCGTAGTCTATCTCCACCTCCACCTGCCCCGGGGCGCACTCGTGGTGCACTCGCTCCACCGGCATTCCCATCGAGGTGAGCGCGTTGTAACAGTGGTCCAGGTGCTCCGAAAGATCGTTGTCTGGGCGCACGTCGAGATAGTGACCCGTATCGGCGGGACGCTCGCCGTTTAGCAGGAAGAACTCCAGCTCCGGCTTGACCTCGATCCGCTGGGTGGGGGTGAGGTACTCCGCCAGCATGCACTTCAGTCGGTAGCGCGAGTCCGCCGCCACCGGCCCGCCCCCGCCGTGCTGGGTGACCGTGCAATAGGCGGCCGCGCGCCGTTCGTCATAGGGCAGGCGAAAGATCGTGTCCGCCTCCGGCGCGAGGTGCAGATCGGAGTTCTGCACTTGCATGTACCCCGCCACGCTGGATCCGTCCACACTGATCCCCGTCGCCACCGCGGGATCGCGCGCTACCGCCTTCAGATCCGCCGTAGGATGGGACAGCGGGATCGCCATCGCCTTCACGTGCCCGAGGATGTCCACGAACCGGGCCTCCAACAGCTCGCAGCACGACCGCTCACCAGGGCTCGTCATCTTCTCACCTCGTCTCCTGCGCCGCTCCCCGCCCCCCTCCTACGACATCCCTCCCTTCAAGGCATGTTCCACACCTTCGACATTTCGTAGGCCAATGCGCCGTGGTCTCCACTAGGTGCCGCGGCGTGAGGGAAGGGTGCGACACCGCGGGCCGAGGTCAGAGGGCCGTGCCGCGCGGAGGAGGACCGTCGGCCGCTCCGGGTCGCTGCCAGGCGACGCGGTACGGGCCGGTTTCGCCGACATAGGTGAGCCCCGCACGGCCGGCCAGCAGCTCCGCCCGCTCAACTTGCTTCGTCCTCGACTCCGTGGTGCCCACTTCTACCCAGGTGAGTTCCTCCGGCCCGGTGTCTGCCAGGAGCCGAAGCGAGGAAACGACTCCCATCTGTGCCCCCTCGGGAGCGAAACGCTCGGGCCGGTCCTCCACCACGACCTCCACCAGACCGTCCCACCGTACGAAGAAGGTCCGGCCCCGCCAGTCATGGTAGGCCACGCCCTCGTCGTTCACGACGAGTCGGCTGCGAAGGTAATGCAAGATCTGTTGCAGGGCGCCGAGGCAGCAGGCCGCGCACACCAGCGAGAACACGACGTAGAGGACCAGCGGCCCCCGGGGGAGCCCGCGCGGGGAGCCCATCTCGTAGACAATCCCACCGGTCACGGCGGCGACGGCTGAACCACAAAAGGCCATCACCAGGGTCTGCCCCGACCGGCCGGGGTAGATCACCTGCCTCCCCCCGCTCTCTTCGCGCATCTCCTGGGTCTCCTCTGTCATCGGCGGCCCGCCGCGGGCGACCGCTCCGTCCCTCACGTGGAGGCTATACTACTGGCCGCTGCCCAGGACCGCCTTCCGCCGCCGGTTCGCGACCACGCCGCCCACTCCCATTTCCGCCATCGCGAGCAGCACGCCGACGAGGAAAGGCCAGAACGCCAGGCCCGTCGGTCGTCGCAAGGCCGCCTCCCACACTCCGAGTTCCGCGAGCGCCATCGCCACACCCACCGTCGCGCCCGCCCAGCGCCACGCCTCCCGGAGCGGCAGGAACACGTACTCCCGGTGCTCGGGCGTGAGCAGCCCTGCCCCCTCCCACCCCGGCCATCGGACCCAGTCCCGACGCGCCTCCACCTTCCACGCCACCACCATCCAGGCCGCGCCGAAGAGGAGAAGTCCAAACGTAGTAAGCGGGTTCTTCGGCAGAAAGCCCGTTGGCCGCATCTCGCTGGGCGAAGGGCCGGACAGCGTGTAGGGAATCCTGTCCGGAAGCTTGGGATAGAGGGAGATGCCGTAGGCCGCAACGCACAGCAGCACGAGGGACGCGATGACGAGCGCCGCACCTGCTCGCCGGCCTGCCCCCGCCGCGGCCTGGCGCACCCGCTCCTCGTCCCACCAGCCCTGGTCGCCCATCCCCCGCCCCTTCGCCTCCCCGCCTCTTCGACTCCTCGTCAGTACCTCTCGAACAGCTTCCCCCACTGCCCCTGTAGGGTGTTCTTCACCCGGCACTTGCCCACGAACGGATACCAGTAGGCGTCGTGGTAGAGACGGGACGCCACATAGGACCACGGGGCCAGCCACGTACGCAGCAGCACCTTCTCCATTCGCTTCAGCGGCCCCCAGTAGATCAGCTTCTGCCCCCGGGAGGCGAACGTGTTCTGCGTCGCGCTGAAGTGCCAGTTCTCCCCCGAGATGTCGTCCCCGACCACCTCGATCTCCTTTGGGTCGCCGGCCCCCAGCCCGGCCTCATGCGCCAGCCGGATGAACTTCAGCGACATCGGGTCGAACCCCATCATCTTCGCCGTGATCGCATCAATCGCCACCTGGTCCCCCGAGGCGAGGATTAGGTTCTTCTCATAGGGCACCATGCACCGCGGCCCCGGCCCGTCTCCGCACAAGGTCGCGTCGGTCACCGCGAAGATCCCCGGGTGGATCTCCTTCTGAATGGTGAGCAGGTCCACCAGCGTCTCGTGGATCACGGAGTGCGTCCAGTGACGCTTCTCGTGCAGCAGCCCCCCGAACGCGTTCTTCATCGCCCCCGTCATGGTGGTGAAGACGTGCGTCTTCGCCGTCGGCAGGTGGATCACGTTCGCGCCCATCAGCCGCTTCGGGATCTGAATGCCCTTCGGGTAGATCTCCGGCAAGGCCAACATCTTGCCCTTTGGTTGATAGGTAACCCACTCCTCTCCCGGCTCGTAGAGGTGAATGTTGCGCACGCCGTACTTCTCCAGCACCGGCTTGTGCTTGTTCGCCACCTCCCCCCGCCTCGCGGACACCACCACGGTGCGGTTGTGGATCCCCATCAACCGCTCCTTCTTCCACCCGTCCGCCAGCAGCTTCCTGATCACCCCCTCCAGCTGCCACGGCGTGGTCGAGCAGGCCGGGTACCAATGGTGCCAGGAGATGTTGATCTTGAGGGCCACCTCGGCCGCCGGATCGAGGGCCTCTCGGTAGCCGGCCAGGTCGAGCAGGCGGGCGTAGTCCTCGAGAACCGTGTCCGGAGTGGTGCGCAGTGCCGCGACGCGAGCTCGAGCCATAGGTCCTTCCTAGTGGAGATAGATCACCAGTCCCACCACCACCGCCCACAGCACCATGTTGATCAGGAACTGCTTGTCTGAGACGACGATGCGGTCCGGGTTCCCGCCTTCCCCCTTCTGATGCACAAGGTAGAGGTAGCGGAAGATGCCGAAGAGCACGAAGGGCACGGTGTAGACGAGGTGGTCCGAGTGGAACTCCCCGATCGTACGGTCGTCCACGGTGTAGAGCACGTAGGCCATCAGCGTGGAGGCCGTCACCACCGCGATCATCTGGTCCAGCAGATACGGGCTGTACTCCCCCAGGCTCCCTCGGTGGTTCGAGGCGTTGTCGCTCAGCAGTACCAACTCGTGCCGCCGCTTGCTGAGCGCGATGAACAGCGCGATCAGCACCGTGCAGATGAGCAGCCAGTGCGAGATCTCCACGTGGATCGCCGCCGCCCCGGCCGCCGCCCGCAGCACGAAGAACATGCTGATGCACAGCACGTCCACGATCACCACGTGCTTGAGTCCGAAGGAGTAGGCCAGATTCAGCACCAGATAGATGATGGCCATGCCTGCGAACATCGGGGCGAGCAGAAACGACACGCCGACGCTGAACGCCGCCAGCACCACCGCCGCCGCCACCGCCGCCCCGCAGGACAGCCTCCCGCAAGCGATGGGGCGGGTGCGCTTCGTCGGGTGCTGCCGGTCCTTCTCCGCATCCGCCACGTCGTTGATCAGGTAGACGCTGGAGGAAAGCAGGCAGAACACCCCGAACGCGGCCGCGCTCTCCAGCACCGCGGTCAGGTCGCTCAGCTTGTGCCCGAACACCAGCGCCGGAAAGACGAACCCGTTCTTCGTCCACTGCGCCGGCCGCATCGCCTGCAGCAGCGCGCGCGCCGAGCATCCGCCCGTCCGTCCCCCCTCCGCCGTGCGCGGAGGCTGTTGTTCTTGCTGTATCGTCACTGCGGCTCCCCGTCCCTTTCAGGATACCACAACCCGACCGGCCGCGACTACCGCCGCCCGCGCGTCAGCGGGCGCTGGCCGCCCGGAGAGGCGTGTCGTGCACTTGCACACACGCCGCCAGAATGTCCGTTTCGGGCCTTGTCCCCTCGCCGGAGTATGAGATACTGGACGTGCTCCGGCTATGAAGAGCGGTGGGGTAATACCCTCCGCCCAGTAGTAGGCGGAGCTTAACTTAATAGGGAGCTGCGACCGTCATTCCGCAAAGGAGTGGCGGTCGCTTTTCTATTGGCCCCCTGAGCGATCCGAGTTGTGGCCTATGAAGCGTCGCCGCGGTCTGCTGGGTCTTTCCCCGTTACATACGGGCGCCTATCAATGCAGTAGGCCACCGAGCCGGAATCCTCGAATCCAAGCGCACGATAGAAGGTCTCCTCGCAATCGGGCACGAGATCCGCTGAGATGAAGTAAGCCCCCATCCCCTGCAGTGCCTCGATCAGCGCCTTCCCCATCTTCTGCCCTAGACCTGTCGGATCGGCTTCGACCAAGGAGCCGTTATGATACCGAGTGCCCTCTCCCTGATACGCCAGAGCCAGACTCAATTCCGCGACACACGCGTCCACTCCATCGAACAGTGCACGCGCTAGTCCGACCAGACAATCACCCTCAAAAGCGGCGACGATTACGCTGGAGTGTTGGAGGGTCCTTGCGCAGATTTCCTTGCTGTACCCGGCCTCGCAGATGTTGTTCTGCTGGTAGAAAGAGTACAACTGATCTGGCGAGATCGCCGGGTGGACCTCGACTCGAACTGCCTCCGGGATTCTCATCGTCGTCTTCCTCTCTTTCTCTCTTGCCTCGGGTCAGGACGGCCGCCCCTCGGGGAAGCCCAGCCCCGTTCTTCTCTGATCTCGAATCTCAAACCGCGCGCCGTCTCCTGAACCCTGGCCCCTACCCCCTTGTTGTTCTTCGGCACACATCGCCGTAGGGTTGAAGTGTGGCCTGCGGGGGGTCGGGGATACTGCATGTAACTAGTGTACTGCACATGACAGTTCTTTACATGCGGCCTTAGCACGGGCAACCTTGGCCAGGATGGTGTCGGCGTCCTTTCGCCAGATGAAGACTTTGGGGTC
>Ga0315282_10002987_pt1 | contig 30637 bp, 31 predicted proteins | sample YL17G07_20_MG_FD_203693 | JGI IMG/M metagenome (GOLD analysis project Ga0315282, IMG submission 203693) | Sediment microbial communities from Yellowstone Lake, YNP, Wyoming, USA - YL17G07_20 | ecosystem: Environmental > Aquatic > Freshwater > Lake > Sediment | place: USA: Wyoming | collected... | reverse complement strand
GGATGGATGCGAAGAGTCCTGCCAGCAAGAAGGATAGGCTGGACATGGCTACGCCCGTGGCGACCTGGAAGGTTACGCCGGCGAGGAGGATGTCGCAGGTTTCTGGTTCTTTGCCTTCAGCGCGGAGACTGGCGATGTGTTTGGTGATGGCGCTGTTGACTCCCCAGTCTCGGAACAGGTTTATCATGAGGCTGGGAGCCATAGACAACGTGTACAAGCCGTAATTGTCTTTTCCCAAGAACCTCGTCAAGAACACGGTTCCGACGGCCATGATTATGATGGACGTGACCACGCCTATGAGCAGCTGGAAGCTTCCTGTTGCAGAGGTTTTGCCCATCTGGAACGCTTTTTCCATTTCATCAGCCTTTCATTTTTCTCAGGTTAAAGTTCTAACTTTCTATAGAGGCATAAACGTGTTCTTGTTTCCTGTTGGTATAACGCGTGCTATAAAGTTGTTCATGTTCGCTGTTACAGATTGTCTTCTGATTACTTCCTTTTTTCGGCGCGCATCCTTTTGCTTTGTTCTCATCTTAGCGCTGGCTTGTCCCGACATTGGCATGAGATGGTTGCTGCCTTGAAGGTTTGCGGGAACAATCTTAAACCGTCTTGGGTGAATGCTCATTCTATGCGTGGTTTGTAGTGGTGTTATGCGTGGTTTTTGATTCCGAACAGAGCCCACGGCAAGCTTCCTTCGCAAAATCCAGCCTCATCCTAGCCTCATTCTGGAAAAACTTTTTCACCGCTGAAAACTTTTCATCTCCATAAGGATCAATCACGATCTCGGCCTTGAGCGTTTTTTTCCGTTTTGGATATCGCGCTGGCTCGTCCCCGAGATGGTTAAGAATGGTCATAAGTCTTCTTTTGTCTTTTCGCGCCTAATTTGGGCTTGTTTGGTCGGGCAAATTTTGGCCGTGTTGAGAGATGGCAAATCATGAGGTTCCATCGAATCCGGATGGAGTGGAGTTTTTCCATGAACTGTTGAAGCCGTGTCTAGCCTGCTTGGAACGTCAAGGCACGCAAAAAGGCCAGAAGCAGATGTGTGCCTCAAAAATGTTCCCAAAACTGAAAACAAGAATTATGACCACTTTAGACTAGTTAAGGGACATGCAGTGCGTTAGAGCTTACAAACTTTGTAACTTACAAAGTTTAGAAGATTTCCGTTGTGCGTAGCCACCCTGCAAATAGATTGTCCGTAAACACGTATTGTGCTCGCGATTTTCTTCTTATAATTGCACGATTGTTTAACACGGTTAGCGCCCGGTTAACCGTGTCATTCTCCATAAACTCTCGCTTTGCAATTTCCACGGGTTTGGCTTCAGGAAGTCTTGCAAGCGCTTTCAGGACCTTGATTTCGGAAGGCTGAAGCCCTTCCACATATTCCTTGAAAGATAACTCGCCCTCCTTCTTTAGAACATCGATGATCATTCGCTGCAACTCTGGTTCGTCTATCACCTTCAATTCTTCCAATTGGATTTCTCTACCCAAGAGATGTAGATTGTATGGGATCCCGCTAGAAACAACATATAGCATCTTCCTTGTCTCGTCGTCTTTGAATCGCACGGTCGGCAAATAATGTGAAAGAAATTCGTTAAATTCCTTTTCGTTGAAGGGTAGAACTTCTCTAAGGAGAAGTTGTTTGTAGAAAGGTGCTTTCTGTTTAGCCACCAAGTTGTTCAGCGTAGTGCGGAATGAACCCGAGACCACAAGCTTTGTGTATTTGAATTCCTCCACGAGCGTCCGCAGGAGTTGAATTATTCCCTCTCCAATCTTTTGGTTCTTTGAGCCGTAGGAGAGATCAACCAATGACGGGAATTCGTCGAGCATAAGGACGCATTTGGACTTGGTCATCTCAGCTAGGTGTTCGATGAGCGCAAATGATGTCGTTATTGCGGCCTCTACGTCGTCTGATTCTCTTCGTATGTATGATATTGACACTTCAAGATCAGATACAACCTTAGCTGACAACTTTAGACTGGATAGGATACGGGTTAGTGCCTTGACACCCGTGTCAAGCAATTCTTCAAATCGAAATGAGACAGGCAGTCGATCATGAAATTCCGCGAGCGCGGTCCTTGTCAGGACCTTCGTGAATTCATCAATTGTTTTGGGGAGAATACGCCACGATGACAAATATATCGTGAGAATGCCCTGCACTTCAAGTTTGAGTTTGACTTCTTTTAGTATACTCGTCTTGCCAACCCTTCGTATTCCAGAAAGGGAATAGCCAATTTTGTTCTTGGAGGAAAGCTCGTTTATTAGCTCCTCTAAGAGCGGTTTTCTCCCGATAAAGTCTTCACCCGTTACTGGATAGAGTGTAAAGGCCATTGTCTCGCCCTTTCCTTACAAACTTTATAACTTACAATACTTATAAGGATTTTCTTGGCAAAGTTCTGCGATGTGCCAAAAGGCGTTCGCCCCTCTAAAAAACGCTTTTGACGGTCATTTTTTTGCGGACAGTCTAGGGAACCGGCTAAAAACGCGTAGGATCCCGAAAGCACGGTTTTTATCGAGTTCGTCTTGCGGTAATGATAGCGCGCTGGCTCGTCCCTTAATTGGTGTAAGATGGTTGTCTTGAAGGCTTGCAACGCTACAGTCTTAAACCGTCTTTGGTAAGTACTTATTTTGTGAGTGGTTTGTAATGGCATTATGCGTGGTTTTTGATTCCGAACAGAGCCCACGGCAAGCTTCCTTCGCAAAACACAGCCTCCTCCTAGCCCGATTCTGGAAAAAAAATTCACGGCTGAAAACTTCTTATCTCCATGCGAATCATCATGATCTCACCGTTGAGCGTTTTTTCCGTTTTGGATCGCGCTATGCGTGTTACTAAATTCCCTTTTTGCTTTCGACGTAGTGAGAGGGTGTTTTTTGATGTTCCTTTGACGCCTTGGCCAAGGCTGTTTGTGTGCGCATAGCCTACCCCCTCGGTCTAGTATATGATCCAAATATGACCTGGAAAACAGCTGCCGATAGGATGGACTATGTTTCGCATTCCTCTGGTTCTTCGGGTATCATGGTCGTTATTGTGATGAAGTCGTCTTCGGAAGTCGTTTTGGCTGGGGTTTGTTGGGTTTGCTGCTGCTTGTGAGAGCCTGTCCAGAGCATGGTCCATCCGATTATCCAAAGGAACACTGCGATTGGCAGGAGTAGTAGCGTGATTACACGTTTGCGCATTTGTTTTTTCACGTGTGAAGTTTTGGCGTCGAAGGGTTGAGTGGTGTTGTGTGTCGTTAAGGCTTTTGTGAAGCTGGAATAAGTATTGGCGATGCGTCTTGTTTGATTCTGATTTGATATTCTCTTGCGATGGCTGTTGTGGCGAAAGCTGAGGTCAATGTGGTCAAGCTTAGAACGATTGGGGTTAGGCGTATGCCCCATGGCGTGTAGTTTAGGAGTAGGCCCACTATGGGGACGAGAGCTATGCTCATGCCGAGGCTTAGAGCGACTCGCTCAATTATATCCAAGTCCTTTTCGGTTGTTCCAAGAGAGTGCGCTAATGCACGCGTGAAGGGGAGGGTTTGTGGAAACAGGGCTTTTATGAAGGCGTAGCCTGGCAGCCACAGGATGAATATTATTCCTAGGACGTATCTTATGTACACTAGTGGGAAATCGTTTTCGGGCACGACGAAGACAACCAGCATGGTGGCCAACGTGAGTGTCATGGTTATCCAGTACCAGACGGCGTGGTTTGAACGTAGGTAGCTCCTGAACTTTTCTGGGGTTGGCGTTTGGGGCGGTTTGAGATGGATTTTTTCTTCTTGTTCCAGATGCATTATTCGATTTAGTATTTCCTGTTTGGGTTTTGATGACAGTGCTTGCACTTGGTCGACTAGTTGTTGAACACTTTCTGGTTTTGCTGTTTCAACAGTGTAGATTATTTGTTGGTCTAGTTCGTCTTCGGCGGGTTTTTTTGGCAATTGTGTTGGCTCCTTGGCTATCGGCTTGTAAGTTCTGTGAAGGTTTTAGGGTTTACGCTTCTATGTTAACGTTGTTTCGTTGTTGTAAGAAAGAGCGTTTCCAATAGAGGCACGTATAGCTGCAGAATCTTCGTCTGCATAGAATCCAGACGTGCCTTCAAGTTTGCTGCTGTATAAAATGTGGTTGTAAGCGTGCTGGTCTTCGTGTTTCTTTGCGTTTCATGGGCTGATTATGATGGTAGCTATTCTTATCGCCACTGTTATGAGGAAGAGTGTTGAGACAATTATTGCTACGTTTCGTAGTCTTTTCTTGTTGATGAGTAGGTTTGTTTTTCCGTAGTATGGTGAGACGAGTTCTGATGTTATGAGCAGGACTATGGCTGTGATGGCTAGCCACAGGCTTATGTCCCAGAATGACAGTGGAAAACCCATTGTGCTATTCCTCTATGATTTCGTAGCTGGCTTCTATAGTGTTGCCGTCTTCGGAGCTTTTGGTGTCTGTTATTCTTACGGGTTTGCCTGTTGCTTTCGTTATGGCTATGGCGATGGCGCTGCAGATTGGACCGCCTATTGAGCCAGTTAGTTGTGAAGGTTCTTCTGCTTCTTTGAATGTGTCTGCGTAGAACGGCTTGGTTATTTTTGCGTGTATTGTGGTGCTTTTTGTTATGTCGTCTTCTGCTTGTATCTCTAGGTTTTCGGCGATTTCCAGATTTTCAATAAAGAGCCTTGGGAGGTTCTGTTGTAGGTTTTTCAGGTCTGTTCTGATAAAGGTTGTTCCGAGTGATTTTTCGAGCAGTTTTGACAGTTGAATGCCAGGCGGTGTGAGTAGCATGCCCCGTGGGGTTCTTGCTACAGGTTGGTTTTCGTGTTTTTGGACTTGTTCTGGTGTCGGCAGGCTTGTGTCCTTATGTTTTGATATGTATATCTTGGTGGTTTCTGGGTCTGCGAAGTACTTTGGTGGCAAGTATGTTACATCTCCTTTGTAAGAGAACTCTTGTATCATCTGGTTTAATGTTGTTAGTGAAGGTGACAGTGCTACTTCTAGGAGGACTTTTTTCGTGTATTCTTCGGGTCTGATGTAGAGGAGGATTACTCCCCAGAAGACCAAGCCTAGTCCTATAAAGGCCAATATCGTTGATGTGGATATAGTAGAGGCTACTAGAGCTATAGTGCCCAGTGTGAGCATTATGATGCTCAGTGCTTGTGCAAAACCGATTTCTGTCCGCACTTTGTGTCCTCCTATTTTGCTGCATCTACTTTGGTGATTTGGAGTGCGTGATGAAGCTTAAAGTTTCTGTGGTTTTTCGCTCTGTTCGCTAAGTCTGCTTAATCGCTTATGTCTTCCACGTTTGTATTGGCTCGTCATTCTGGCTGTATACCGAGCTGTTTATGATGCCTGTCTTCTCTAGTTCTTGGAGCCTCTGCTCGAGTTGTTCTGTGGTTATTTTTTCCTCCGTACTTTTTTGAAGGGTTGCTGCTACGTTTTCAAGCGTTGCTGGTTTCTTTGATTTTCGAACGGCTTTGACTATTTCTCTGCTGGAGTTAGTTAGTTTTCCGGTGGCAATTAGGCTTGTTTCTTTTCGTTTTCTGGCTTCTACCTCATAATAGATTATTGTGAGGGCAATGGCAATCGCCGTTGCTGTTAATAGGGTTATGCCGTTTTGAGATATGAACAGAGTCGTCTCGGACCACGTTTCGATTGGTTGCCAGTAGTCTGTTATCGCTGTTGCTAGGGTCACGAGCTGGCGTTCTACTGCCGGTAGCTCGCCCATGCTTTGTGGGTAGGCTATGAGGCTGATTTGGACATATTTCTCTTGCAATGTTGAGTTTACCATGAAAGCTGTGGTCTCGAACCAGTAGAGTATTGCTTGGGTTTGGTTGGTTGCTGTGTAGTTGAAGACGAAGTAGTGGCTGATTATGGGTGGGTTTTGTTTGTTGAATAAATGTTTAGTCGCGTGCTGGAATGGTTAATCTTGGAAAGTGGTTGAGGTTTTACGCTGATTTTTATGGGTATGTTTATATATGGGTAATTGGGTATTTGGTTAACAGGTGATGTGGGTTGGTTGAAACAACTTATCGCAAGAAGAAGATTTATGTTCCGGCTGAGGTTAAGGAGAAGATCGGGTTAATGGAGGGGGACAGGTTAACCGTGGCGGTTTTGGATAAGAAGAGCTTTAAGGTTGAGTTGAAACGGAAAACGGCTGAGGAGCAAATTCTCGATGCGTTGGTTAATGCTCGTGAAATCGGCGTGCCAAAGGGGTTAACCAGAAGGGAAATTTATGAGGATATTGGTTGACGAAACGGATGTTACGCAAAGCGTCTATGCTAAAAAGAGAATTCTGCTTGACACTATGATTTTATGTTATGCGCATGATCGTTTGAGCCAATATCATGGTAAAGCGTCCCTTATTGTTAAGGCTTCAGTAAGTGGCTTGATTGAAGCTTATGTTTCTTATCAGAATCTGTTGGAGTTCTACTCGGTCATGACGGGGAAGAGGGTGAAAAAACCGTTAACATCAGGTGAGGCCGCTGAACTTTGCAGGCTCTATGTGAAAAGCGTGGCTATTACAAAGTTGGTTCCATCATCCGCCATGTACTGCAAAGCATTTGAGTCAGCTGAGGAATTGTCTATTATTGACGGTGACATATTCGATTGTGTGTTTGCTCACACTGGGAAGGGAAACGTTGACACTATATGGACGGAGAACGTAAGACATTTCGAAAAGTACAGATTCGTGAGTGTGGAAAACCCTTTTGGATGGAAATGGGAAGAAAAATAAAAACGTCAAAAACCAGTTAAAAACGGTTTGGTTTTTTCATTTTGGTGTCATCGCCGATTGATGGTGAAGCGTGTTTTTGAAATTGGTAACTTTTAAATGTTTTTTGTTGTTTTTTGTTGTTTGTGGTTGTTATGGAGGAGTTTGTGGTTAGGGTTTTTAAGGGTGGTAAGGTTACGGTTCCTAAGCGTTTAGTTACTTCTATGGTGCCGTAGTGAGTAGATTTATTTCTTGTTTTTCGGGATCTTTTTCTTTGTGATCAATATTGTCATTGAGGAGAAAATTAGGATTAGCAAAAACATGATTGTCGTGAATTCTGAGATTACAGTGTAGACGAAGTATTGCCCTGAGTTGTTTTCTACGGATTTGTTATTTGCCTTGTCAAAGGCTGTTATCTCGTATTTTACTAGTGTTCCGATTGGTTGTTCTGGAATGGTTGCTTCGTATAAGCCTGTGGTTGTGTTATGATTCATTGGAATGTTGATCCATGAGGTGCCATTGTCTGTTGTGTAAGAAAGGGTCACGTTCTCTATACCGCTTTTTGCGTCGGCATGCATGCATGCACGTTAAGTAGCGGGTTGGGTGCTGGCTGCTGCACGGTTTTGTATCCATTTTGTTTTGATTTCCTTGATGTTTTTAAGATGGGAGTCGTCTGTGAGGCATGTGGCTTTTAGGGATAGGGCTGTGGCAGCTATTATGCTGTCGGCCATTGAGATTTTGTATTTATGCCTTATTTCTGCTGAGGTTTTTGCGATTTTCGGGTCGACGTTTATTATTTTGAAGTCTTTTTCTAGTAGGTCTGCTCTTAGTTTGGCGGTTTCGCGCCCCTCTTTTTGGAGGGTAAGCTGATAGACTTCGTGGATTACTATGACTGAAATGTATCTTTGTTTGACGCTTCTTATTGCTTCTTTTGTTTTTTGTAAAATTGTCTCGTCTTTGGAGTAGTAGTGTTCGAAGAAGAGTCTGGTGTCATAAACAGCCTTAGACATCTTCTTCCCTAAGCTTGTCCAAGAGGTGCTTCATTTCCTCTGGGGTTGCATATTTTGCTCCGGAACCGGCAAGGTCGATGGTTGATTTTTTGGGTCTTAAGAGGATGCCTTCCTCGGTTTCGATAACTTCAAGCCTTGTCCCTTCTTCAATCTTGTATTTTCTGCGAAGCTGCACAGGGATGGTGGTTTGACCTTTTCTTGTTACTACCACTTCGGTTTCCATTCTACCACGTGTAGTACATTTTCGTAGCAGGACATATAAAGATTCCTACTTATTAGTCAGATGAGTCTTTCGGGATTTTTCCTTTGCGATCAATATTGTCATTGAGGAGAAAATTAGGATTAGCAAAAACATGATTGTCGTGAATTCTGGGATTACTGTGTAGATATAGTATTCTCCATTCTTATCTTCTACGGCTGGGTTGTTGGCGTTGTCGTATGCTATGATTTTGTATTGCACGTGGGTGCCTGCTTGAAAACCTGGAATTTTTCCCATGTATGTGTTGTCTGAAATGTTGTTCATTGTGGTGTTTATCCATGTTTGGCCTTCATTTATGGTGTAGGAGAGGGTAACTTCACGTATTCCAACTCCTTCATCTATGACGTCTACTGTGACTGTGACGTTTTGGTAGGGTTCTACGGCTGTGAAGTCTGGGTTTTGGGATGGAGTACCGATTGTGGGCGGGGTCTTGTCTAGAGTTTGCGCTCCGACTGGCACTGTGTAAAGTGGGATATGTGAAGGGGACAGTCCAAGGATGCTACGGAGTTGTTCTGCTCCTGTTCCGTTCCAGTCTTCGAGGCCTTCGCTAATCAAGTTTGCACTTAGGTTCCATGCTGCTGCTTCAAGAAAAAGCTGCTGAATTACCGCTCCGGCATCCACCTCAATGAACTCGTGAGGCAAAGTTCCTCCATCACCTGTGTCGCCGTTGTTGTATGATGAGTTGTAAATGATAAGGAAGATCGCGGGTGCATTTGCTGCCCATACATGACCTGCGCAAGCATCCGCTATATCAAACCTTTTATCCCCATGCGTCACTTCCACGACGGAATGGTTTTCAGGCAAGTATCGGTATACGCCAGTGGCGTTTGAAACAAAGATTACAAGCGGGTAAATTCCGTAGGCGCTTGGCGTGGTCCTGTGATATGTGGTTTTATATGTGACGTTGGTATAGCCATAAGCGGCCCATAACAGTTGAGAAAGTTCCTGCAGGGACAAGTTCTTTGGAGACCATTCTCTCACGAAAACTATGCTTTTTAGCGCGTCTTCAAGAGACAAATCGCTGTATCGAACAAGTGGAAGATTACCGGTCATAAAGTCATAGTTTGGGGATGCCGCCGGATATGGATTTGTTGGATAGCCGCAAGGCATTACTAACAGGGGAATCAAGTCGTTAGGCAGTTGGAGGTCGTTACGTAATCCTTCGGAGTCTATATATCCAACACAACATGTCCCGAGGTTGAAGTATACCGCCGATAAATAAATGTTTTGAACAAGGCACCCAGCTTCTGCCGACGCAAAATACGGGTTACTCATTTTAGTCTTATTCCATACTACAACTAAAACAACGCTGGCGTCACTGGGCCAATTTTGATCATGAGGGCGTATGGTTTCTTTGTTCACATTAGTATTGTGCAAAATAATTGTGTTGGTTTCAGGAATATATCGATAACTGGCGGTGGCGTTTACTGGAAAAATAATTAAAGAGTAGTAGCAACCTATTCGTGGAACACTTCTGAAGTCGCTCATAAAGCCGTATGCAGCCTGTAATACTTCTAAAAGTTGTTGGCCAGTAATGTTTTCGTTGGTGTAGTCACGTACTGATTGTCTACGACTTACAGTATCCTCCAGTGGGTAAGATGTAGCGGATGAAGTAGGGAGCATAAAGTAAAGAAATAATAAAGCGATTAAACCCACCACTCTCTTAGATATGTGCATTTTAACACCTAAGTTGGATTCTTATGCGTGCACACTTCATTTTGTGGGATTTCAACATCGCACACACATCGCTATATCCTACAAAACTTTTTCTTTGAAACAGGCATTTTCAGATCGATCGCAATAAATCTAACCATTGTACAAACTCCTCAAACTGGTTTTGCTATCTGTGGGCGGTATTGGATTTCCTTCTTCAAGTTCCTTAGTGCTTGTTCTATTTTCAAAGGTTTACTTTCTAGTGTTTGTTGGGCTTTTTCAATGTTGAGTGAGGAGTCCATTGGTCTTCTAGCGATCCATGAAAACTCCTTGGATAAGCTCGGTATTATTAGGTTTGTGTTCAAGCAGAATGTTTGGGCGATCAAATGAGAGAGATCGTATCTGTTTATGCGTGTGGCTCCAGCGAGATGATAAATTCCCTTGATCCTACGCTCTACAATCTCTAAGACCATACTAGCTAGATTAGTATTCAACGTGGGCGAGTTCCATTGATCAGTTACAATTCTCACTTTTTCACCATTCCTTAACTTTTCCAACAGCCATAACGCGAAGTTTATTTTGCCTGTTGCTAGAACTGAACCGTAGAGAACGCTAGTTCTTGCAATGCAATAATCTTCTAGTAGGCTTTTGGCATATTCTTCGCCTTTCAATTTAGTTAGTCCGTAGTAGTTTATTGGATTGGGCTCGTTATCTTCTTTATACATTCCTTTTTCTCCATTGAAGATGTAATCCGTGGATATGTAGGCGAGAAAGGCCCTGTGTCTTTTGCATGATTCAACTATATTTCTTGTTCCATCTACGTTTACTTTCCAAGCGAGAGCTTTTTCTGATTCACATTTATCTACATCAGTTAATGATGCTGAATGCACTACAGCTTTAGGCTTTACTTTTTCAAATATTTTTTCGACCGCTTTTCTGTCAGAAATGTTAAACTTTATGGGTGTTCCATGAAGAGGTTTATGTTGACTGTATGCAGAGTAGACTTCACAGTCTTTTCTTATGGCTAATTCAGATAGTTTTGAGCCTAATAAACCGCTTGCGCCAGTGATTAACAGTTTCAACGGATTTCCCCTAGTTTCCATGGCGTTGGGTGAAGGTTTTTTTCTGTTGCTAAGGGTTTCCACCACCATTCGTTGCTGGCATACCAGTCAACGGTTTCTTTTAGGCCTTTTTCGAAGGAGAATTTTGGTTTCCAACATAGTTTGGATCTGATTTTTGATGAATCTAAGCTGTATCTTTTGTCGTGTCCCGGTCGATCTTCTACATGGGCTACTAAACTCTCTGGTTTATCCAATAGGCCAAGTATTTTTGTAACAATGTCTGAGTTGGAGATTTCATTTTCTGCTGATATATTAAAAATTTCGCCTGCTTTCCCTTTTCTTAGGGCGAATTCTATGGCTTCGCAATGGTCTTTTACATAAATCCAATCCCTAACATTTTCTCCAGAGCCATAAATTGGTATCGGTAGGTTTTTTAAGGCTCTAATGATTGTTTTTGGTACTAGTTTTTCGGGGAGCTGATATGGTCCGTAGTTGTTTGTGCATCTTGTAATGGTCACATTTAGGCCGTATGTTTTGTGGTAGGCTATTACGAACATGTCTGCTGCGGCTTTTGAAGCAGAATAAGGGTTGGATGGCTTAGGCTGGTCGTTTTCTTTGAATGATCCTTTCAGTATTTCGCCATAGATTTCGTCTGTTGACACTTGGACGAGTTTGACTTCGTTATTGTGCTTTCGTATGGCTTCTAGAATGGTGAATGTTCCTATCGTGTTGTTTTGAATAAACGGATCAGGATCAGCTATGCTCCTATCTACATGTGTTTCGGCTGCTATGTTTACCACAGCGTCTACTTGTTTGATCATTCTGTTTAGGAGCCTTGAATCGCGGATGTCTCCTTTGATGAACTTGTATTCTTTTTTGTTTTCTAGGTCTCTTAGGTTGGCTGTATTGGCGCCTATTCCTATTTTGTCTATGTTTATGATCTCATAGTCTGCACGCAGTGCAATACTATACCTGCAAAAGTTGCTTCCGATAAAACCAAGTCCACCTGTAACCAAAATTCTCAAGATTCATCTCCTTCTGCTTGAGTTATCTTGACACGGTTATTCTTTGTGGTTGGTCAAACATTAACTTTAGATCGAAAATACTAAGATCTGGCATTTATCTCATTTATGTGGTGCTACAAGCCAATCCCAAGACTTCCCTACCCTCGGATCATCCTTTTTCCCATTGATTAGTCTGGGAATTATCGTTTTGTCGTTCCATGGTCTTCGTTCCTCATCAGGATTTTTGTAATCGTAGAGGACGGTAGTAAAGTAGAGAAGGAATGCTGTTTCATTGCCTAGAACCTTAAATCCATGCCAATAATGCCCAGGAACTCTTACTATTTGCAGGTCTTGGCCCGTTGAGACTATTTCATCTAGCTCTTCCGTTTCCTCATCATATATGCACATTTTAAGGGCGCCTTTTAGGACTATTAGGTAATCTGTTTGTCCTCTTACGTGTCTGTGCCATGCCTTGATGATGCTTGGGTAGCTGATGGAGAAGTTGGCTTGGACTAGTCGGTCTTGGTTTAGGATATCCTTCCAGTCTTCTCGTATAATCTCTGCGAAGGACCCTCTTTCGTCGTTGAACCTTTTTAGTGGTTTGACCATTATGCCTTCTAGCATGTTTTTCCCTTTTACAGTTCTATGTATGTCCTTTCCCCTAAGATGAATCTTTTTCCGTGCGGTGTAGCCTTGTTGGAGGTTAGTTCTGAGTGAGGTGCGATTATGCTATCTGTTATTCTCTCGTCTATATTTATGATGCAGTTGTCCATAATGATGGAATTTTCTATTTCGCCTCTTTTGATGGCGCAGTTGCTTCCTATGCTTGTGTACGGACCCACATACACATCTGCTTCGATCAGGGTGTTTTCCCCTATTATTGCTGGGCCTCTGATTAAAGCGCTTCCCTTTATTGTAGAGTTTTGGCCTATCGATACTCTCCCCTGAATTGATGAGTCGCTTTCGATTTTTCCTCTGACTTCTGGTCGCAGTTCATCAAGGACAAGTCGATTGGCTTCGAGAATGTCTTCTGGTGTGCCCGTGTCTTTCCACCAGCCTTGCACGATTTCGTAACTTACGTTGTAGTCTTTTTCCAACAGTAGTTGGATGGCGTCTGTGATTTCCAGTTCCCCTCTCCATGAGGGCGTCAGTTGCCTTATCGTCTCGAAGATCGTAGGTCTGAAAAAGTATATGCCTGTTAAGGCGTAATTGCTGGGTGGTTCTTTAGGTTTCTCTATTAACTGTAACAGTTTTCCATTCTTATCTATTTTTGCAACGCCAAATTGTTTCGGATTTTTTACTTTGCACAAGAGTATCATAGCGTCGTCATTTGAGTTTCCAAATCTCTTGACAAAAGTGTTAATGCCCCCTTTTAACAGGTTGTCGCCTAGGTAGACGATGAAGGGTTGGTTTTCTACGTACTCTGTGCATAGGCTTACTGCATGGGCTATTCCTTTTGGTTCATCTTGTTGTATGTATTGGATGTTTACGCCGAATTTTTGGCCATTTCCGTAGTATTCTTTCACTTTTTCTTGGTAAATATTTCCGAGGATTATGGCCATTTCGGTTATGCCTGAGTTTTTGAGATCTTCCAGTACATATTGAGAGATTGGCTTATTCGCTATGGGGATCAACTGTTTTGGACCAGTGTGGGTTAAAGGCCTAAGTTTTGTCCCGAACCCACCATGAAGAATGACGCCCTTCACGGTTAAACATCCCTAACCAAGACTTAGCTATACTGTTCATCGATCGATCCTTAACTTCCATTCCCTAATTTCGCGCGCGAGGTTTTTCTTTTTGACAATATGATTACAAGGAGAGCTAAGACCATGAGTACAGGCAGGGTTATGATTGAAGAGAATTCTGGTATTATTATTACTTCTTTTGTTGAATGCGTGTAGGTGAAGTATAAGTAGTTGTGTGTGGTGTTGGAACGTGGCAATAATGTGTAGGGTGTGTTGACTCCATCAACGTAGACCGTGAAAGTGTCGTTCATTAGGGCTGTTGGAATGCGAATTCTGCAGAAACCTAAAGTTTCGTCTTCACCGGTGACATTGAAACAGATTGCAGTTCCATTGAATTGAAAATCAGATATTGTAGAATTGCAGATAGTAGTGACATGGTGGAGCTTTTCTTCCCATGTGATGGTGAAGTCGGAGAATGTTCCCATCAAAGGGTAGTTGTCTGTGTTGTTTGCGTCAATTATGTATGCTGTGTCTCCGATGCCATCTTGGTCAGCATCTAATCCTTTGTAATCGCTCCAATAGTTTCCTTCAAAATCATCATCCCATATGCTGGCTGAATTGATGATTTCTGTCTGATGCGTGCTGTTTATGATGTTGTTGTGGAAAATCGTGTTGTTGTTGGAATGGTCTAAGTGGATTCCGTAGAGGTTATCCGTTAGGGTGTTTTCGGTAATGGTTACGTTGGTGGAGTAGTCGAGCCAGATTCCGTATTCGTTGTTTTTTGCAATGTTACTCGTGAGATTGCTAATGCTTGCACCGCTGAGGGCGATTCCACAATACGTGCTTGAGAAAACGTAGTTGTTCGTGATGATGTTACTGCTAGAACTGGTGATTCCTATTCCAACTAGGTTATACGAGACATTGTTTCCGGTAATAATGTTGTTGTTACTGTCGTGGTCGAACCATATTCCGTGACCGCTGTGTACTAGGATGTTGTGGCTTATGTTGCACCAGCTTGAATTGTATGTGTAGAGGCCGCTGTCCCAGAATCCTGGGCCACTGTTTTGTATGGTTAAGCCGCTGATGTTGACGTTGTCGGCAGTTATGGTGACGACGTGGCCGGTGTTGTTGCCGTCTATGATGCTGCTTCTGTTTTCTCCCTGCAAGGTCAACGACTTATCTATCGTCACGTGCTCGTAGTAAATTCCTGCGCTAACCAAGATTGTGTCTCCGACAGTTGCGTTGTCTATGGCCCATTGGATCTTTGCGTAATCATTTGGGACATGAATAATGCCTGGGCTTGCCTTTACAGAGATATCGAATCCCATTAGGAATATTGCGAACAACAAATAGAGAATTGCGAAGGAAGTTGGAATAATTTTATTCATTTTATATCGGTACCTCGTTAACCTTTTGTATCTTTTATAGCGTTTGACCTTTTACGCTTTGTTGTCATTCGATGCTTTGGAGCTTACTTTTTTCAAATCCATAATTCACATGAAAAAGCCCTTGAGTGTGTCATTCAGCTCATTTAAAACAAATCGGGGTTTCTTTAAACCATATAGAAGCTTTATCATTTTGTGTTTTGAATGATCTCGGATAATTTTATTTGTAGCTTTTTGAAGCTGGCTGGCATTTAACCATTTTGTTTTCATCACAATTGTATGTGACGTGTACTTCGACCAGTCGTGTGTCAAAATTAGATTTTTTTGTTTAGCGATTTCATATAGTATTGTCCCGGGATACGGTGTTAGCATATTCCAATTCACGCCGTCAGGATCTATTTCGGCGACGAATTTGGATGTTTTTGCTAAAGTTTCCAAGTTTTCGTCTGGCCATCCTAATATTACATGAGCAGTGGCCCATAACCCTGTTTCCTTTGTCCAGCGAAACGTTTTTCTGATTGTATCTAGATCCGTTTGTGGCTTTCCCCACTTAATCAATTCTGGATCACCGGTTTCAACTCCGTAATGAATTTGCTTACACCCTGCTTTTTTCATAATTTCAAGAAGTTTTTTCGATACATGGTCTACTCTTGCTTCGCAAAACCATGCTATGTCGAGTTTCCTATGAATGATTTCTTCGCAGACTTTTATTGCATGTTTTTTATTCATTGGAAATGATTGATCTCTAAATAAGAACCCTTCAACACCGCGGGCGTATAGGTGTTCTATCTCATCTAGAATGTCTTTGGGAAATCGGCGAGTCCACTTCCTACCAAATCCCAATGGATATGGGCAATAGATGCAAGAGTAAGGGCATCCTTTGCTTCCTAAAATCGGAACATAGCTGTATCGGTTACCGTCCAGATCCATGAAACTATCGTATCCACTGAGTTCGATGGCATCATAGTGAGGGGGAGGTAACTTGTTTAGCTCTGCATCCGAAGGCTCAGGTGTGTTGATTACGTTTCCACTCTTAACGTAAGAGACACCTGGAACTTGTTTGAGGTTTTGCTTGAGCTCTAGAGCCCTGAGGAAATGTGTAAGATTAGAAATGTAGGGATAGTTACTTCTTAACGCTACATCAATTTTGCTGTTTAGAAGAATCTCATTTTGTAAAAATCGGCATGATGTTCCAACTGCAGCTATTACAGTGTTAGGGAGAATCTCCTTGATTACGCCTAGAAATTTGAGGTCTTTTTCCAACGATGGAAGAGAAATCAAGGAAAAAATATTGTCAGGATTCTGCTTCTTAACATGTCTTAAAACTTGAGACTTGTTCAGCTTTAACCTTTGGCAGTCTAATACGCTATAGTTGTAGTTTTCTTTTGACAGGATACCGGAGGCGTAGGCTAGAAACGGGTGAAGGTGGATTGGACCACTGTGTCCGTAATCCGAACGACGTTTTACCCGTGTACCTGTGCCGAATCCCCCAGCCCAATCCCTGCAAACATCCAGATATGGAGGACTCGGTGGATTTAGAATCATAACGTTGAATCGTTTAGTCAATTGTCGTTTCTCCTGCCGCAGGTGCGCGCGAGTTAGAAGATTGATTTGATCAATTCAATTTGACTCTAAGTATTTTTCTTAGATCAAAAAAACCCTTTCCTTTGCGCAGTCTTTCCACAATTGTAGGCGCTCATAAACTGCATAAATGTATTGAAATGGTAGCAATTTGAAGTCATCTAATTTCCTAAACCTATAATAAAATAAGCTCAAGAAGACTACAGGTGGAAAAAGTGCTCTTGCTAGATTCCATGGATAAACAATACGCCAAAGCGCACATTGTCTTTCTCCGAACTTTCTAAAAAGATAAACCCGATTCCTAATACAACTCGCGCGTTCGATCAGTTCTATTGGAGTCAGGGTTTGTTGTTGGACATATGCAATCATATTTGGGTTAAAGCATATTCTGCCAAGCTTCATGATTCTTAGGGCAAGATCTCTATCCTCATGATATGTATACTTTTCGTCAAAGCCACCGACGTTTTCAATAACGCTCCTTTTATACGCCATACTACCTGTCATAAATTGGCCCCCATACTTGTTTTCGCAGAAATGATCGGAAAAGGTTGGTTTATACTCCTTAGAAACATAATAGATCTTGCCCTCTACGCCAACACAGTTTGGATCTTCTAAAGACTTAAGGCCTTCCTCAATCCAGTTTTTGATTACAATACAATCGCCATCAGTAAAGAAGACGTATTCTCCCTCAGAGAGTCTTAAGCCTCTGTTCCTACTTTTAGCAATTCCGTTATTTTCCTTGTTCCTAAAATATCTTATCCGCTTGTCACTGAATTTCTTGATTATGTTTCTGGCGTTATCAATAGTCCCATCGTCAATTATCACAATCTCAAAGTCCTCGAATGTTTGAGCCAAGAGCGATCTAAGGCAATCTCCAATATACTTCTGGCTATTTTTGACGCAAATTATTACGCTAACATTAGTTTTCATTTATGTATCACCTCTAAAGCGCGCCCATGAAAAGCAGATGTTCACCGTAGTTTTAAGTCATATAATAATTAACCACAAGATCAAAGCGTGCGCGCGTGTGTTTCTTAGCAGTCTGTTTGTAAATATTGTTATTGCGCGCCGTAGGCGCATTGGATGTCGAAGCGTTGTCTTGGGCCGTATGCGTTGAAGTAGCGTAGGGAGACGGTTTCGAGGCCGTATACTTTGTGGAAGAGTTTGACGTAGTTTTCTGCGGCAAGTTTGGAGACTCCGTATGGTGATGTTGGGTTTGGCTTCATGTCTTCGCTTTTTTGTGGGGATGATGTGTCTCCGTAGACTGCGGCTGAAGAGGCGTATATGAAACGTTTTACGTGGAGGTCTGAGGAGGCTTTTAGGAGATTTAGTGTTCCTGTGACGTTTATGTCGTTTGTGAGGATTGGATTTTGTACCGAAAGAGTCACGCTTGTCAATGCAGCTTCATGGAAAACAGCATCCATGTCCTTCATTGTTTCCTTAACAAAATTGAAGTTTCGAATGTCGTCTTTTATGAAGTGAAATTCTTCTCTACCTTGATAATGGGCAATATTGTCTAGACGCCCAGTGTCGAGGTTGTCAATAACCGTGACTTCGAAACCTTCGTTGAGAAGTCTATCTACGAGGTGGCTGCCGATAAATCCGGCTCCACCGGTTACAAGTATTCTTGAATATTCTCGAGCCATATTAACCGTCTCACGTATACATGCACGCGATGATTGTGCAAAAACAACAATTCTTTCCAATATTTCCTATGTGCGCGCGTTGTTTATGCATGGCTTCAGGACTTTTGTCCTTTCGTTTGATTTTATTTCTAATACTTTTCCACTTTCTGCAAAATTACTTTTACAAATCCAGACTATTTTCAACTTTCTCAGCCGCTGACAGCATCGTTTCAAATGTTAACATGCCGCTTTTCTCTCTTCTCTTTGCATAATCAAGTAAGGGAACAAAAATCCTTTTGATATTTCTCTTGATGTATCCATCTTCCTGTCCAAAATTCCATGAATGGAACCAAACATGGAACGGCAACTTTTTTGCGATAGAGATATCGAGAATCTTTTTTAGTAATATAGGATTTTCACAGGGGAGGAACAAGCTTGGGTGGATATTGTATAATCGACCCTGTTTCTCTATACACATACATTGATTATAACCCCTATAGCATTTGTATCCATATTTCTCAAGCAGCTCCAAGTGAGCCACACTGTTTTTAGGAAAAACAAAACTTCTTGGCATAATGCTAAACTTTTTCATACCCGTTGATATCATGTTCAGTTCGTTTTCAGCCTCGTTAGGAGATAGGTTTTTGAACGACCTATGATAGTATCCGTGTGAACCTATATCATGTTTGACGGGAGACTTGAGAAGAAGCTTCAGGATCGAGTCATCCACCTCGGTTAGTTGTCCTCGGATAGCGAAAGTTACAGGTATCTCAAAATCATTAAATAGATCGACGAATAGAGGGAGAACCCGTTCTTCTATCTTCCCAACCAAATACTCACTAGTACTACTACTAACATTGGCATCGTTTTTTCCTTCATTGATCACTCCTAACTCCTTGTTACCAACATCAACATCGACAGAAATTATGAACATTCCATTTTCAAGTCGTATCTTCGGCTTTTTAATTGAGTAAGCCAAAAAATGACATAATTGGGAAAGAAAAGAAACGAGTATGGGCACAGACACATGCATCCTTAGTTTCTATATGCGCGTAGCTTAACTATTTCTCGTATGGATTCCCTTGGGCTCTTCAATTTCTCCAATCCCAAAAACTCTTTTGCCTTTTTCAAATTCACTTTTATCCGGTTTTTGTCCTCTTTCGTAAATAGAGGAGGAACACCGTTATCTACGATTTCTATTTTAGGCCTCACTTTCCCACCAGTGCATTCTATAATAGATTCTTTAACGATTTCAGCTAGCTCAAGAATTGTTATTGGCTTGGGGTGGTATACGTTCACTATGTGAGATAGACTGTTGCCGCTTTTCTCAATTTCATTGTCAAGGATCTTCTTTGCGTAAGCTTCAAAGGCTCGACATATATCGCCTATGTTTGCATATAGCATCGGCCTATGCATGCTGTGCTTGTAAGGCGTGATTGCTTCTCCTTTCAGCCCCTTCTCAATAAAAATGTTTGCGGCGGTTTTTTCAGGCATTCCTTCTCCAAGAACCGTTCCCATTCTAATTATGCCATAAATTTTATCAGACATTTCATCATAGAATCGAACGACTGATTCTTGAGCGATTTTCGACAATGCATATAGCCTTGCCCGGTCCTCCACCTTATCTGGTCTAAAGCCAAATTCTTCATCAATTATTCCTTTTAAATCTCGCTCACCCACGGTATGCCAAGACCCAGCTAGGATCATGCCTTTTACTTTTGGATTCTCTTCAACGGCCTTGCAGACGTTTTGAGTTCCAATTACGTTTACTTCATAACCTAGGGATTTATTTTCGTTTATTAACGGTATTTGCACAATAGCAGTATGTATAACCAGACTTACGTCGTTTAGTCCATTTGCTATTTCTTGATAATTCCGAACGTCACAATGGACATGGGCAACAAATCCTTTTAGATCTTCTGGAATAGGTTTGACATCAAGTATCTTTACTTCAAACTCTTTTGACAGATGCCTCGCTAGTGATTTGCCTACAAATCCTGCTCCGCCAACTATTGCAATTTTTGGCTTCAAGTTTTTTCACCTGTATTTGTGTAGAACTATACTGCAGTAATGTTTATTAAGTCTTACTATAACATACACTCAGATATGTTGACCGGTGTCCACCTGAAATCTTGTCCGTGATGAATATGAATAAGACAGCAGTTTTCTCATTTACATTACTTATTATTTTAGTCAGTCAAATTTCACTCTCGTCTGCTTCCTACACTTCTACCAAAACGATTGCTGCCTTTGGCAGCATAAAGGAAAAGGTCGGCGGAATATTTCTTGTTGCTTATGGGTTGGACTCGCCCGTTTCAAACGATGTAATCGAATTGATGGCTAGGTTCGATTTATTAGACATAGATTTTAGGACTGTACCTGATGTTGAACGCATAAAGGCGTTGAATCCCAACATTAAAATCGTATGCTACAACAACCTGCTTTTCGGAGATTCTAAATGGGACGATTGGCTTGAAGTGAACGCTCATGAAGATTGGTTTATCCACAGTTTAGATGGGCGTCGCATCGTTAAACCGGCTTATCCGTATGAGCAGTGTATGAATGTTACTAATCTTGGCTGGCGCCAACACTACGCAAACTATTGCCTAAACAAATTAGCGCAGTATCCAGCGTTAGCTGGCATATTCGCAGATAATGTTTGGGATGGATGGACTAAAGAAGGTTGGAGTGACGTAAATGGGAACCCGATTCCCCCGGAGCAGGTTCCTGACCTTCCAACATTCCACGATGACATGCTGGAATTTCTGCGATATGTTAAAAACGCAATTGGCGATAAGCTTTTGATTCCAAACACTCGTGACCTCACCCAGAATTATGTAAATGAGACTGATGGAATGATGTGGGAAGGTTTTGCTCATGCACCGTGGCATAGCGAATATTTTTACGAGGAAGATTTCTTGTTACAGCAAATTAATCTTTTATCAGACATAAGCCAAAGAGGAAAATTCTTTCTGGCCCTCAGCGGGACAGCAATTCCAGACAGCCCAACTCAAGAAGACTTACAGACAGCCCATGACATAATGCTTTACTGTTATGCTTGCTTCCTGCTTGGCGTAAACGGTCCCAACGCTTCCTTTGGCTGGAACAATATTTATTCCAAAGATGGTTCTTGTGGCTACTACCCTGAATTTGACGTGTCCTTGGGTTCTCCTGTCAACGAATATTATTCAGTTGGTTCAGTGTATGCCCGTGACTTCGCGGGTGGCAAAGTTTTGGTAAATCCTACAACATCAATTTACACAGTCAATCTTGACGGCGAATACAAAACGCTTGATGGCCAAAGAGTCTCCAATGTCACGTTAGACGCCCATTCTGGAATCATATTATTAGGGCCTTGATTTTTGAACTGGGAGTTGCCAGAAGTCAAAAAACAGCAACAACAATGCACGTCAGTTTCGATTTTTGGAGTTTCATCAACAACTTTCCATCCAACCGTGCAATCTTTGCCAATAACTAATTCAATGGCACACACAACAAAGCACGACGCAACCTACGGCTCATTTGACGATGCACGCGCAAGTTTCGAGAGAGAGTGATGACATCTTACAAAAAGGCGTTAGTCAAAGTTTTAGATGGACTTATTACATAAACGTGACGGCCGCTCTTCTTACCTACAACATAGATTTTCGGATACACTTTTATCCATAACTAGGAGGAATGCGCTTGTTAAGAAATAGGATGCAAACCGATTACCAAATAGCAGTCTGCCTATTTTTCGTAGAAAACTAAAAGACATCCAGTGTATTTTTGGATTTGTGAAACCATAATCGTATAGCATGTTGCTCGTGAATTCTGGAGATTGATGCTTATGCCATTCAATTGTAGGAGCAAAGGGATTTTTAATGCCCAGCGAGGCAAAGAAATTATATTTTGAACAGTCAGTTATGATCAGTTTTGCGCCTAGTGCCGCTATTTCACTCAGCTTTTGAAATATTAATCCGTATCTTCTTCTTGCCTCATCATCATATTCAAGTTTGATGCACGCCTCTTCATCCAAATGGTTGATTGAATCATGTAATAAAATGATGTCAAATGTCTGATCGCCAGCATCGAACTCTTGGAATCGGATCGGCTGAAGACTAACATTGTTCAATGAAAGGCTAGCTGAAAGTTGTTTGAACTTTTCTAACGTCCCTTTTGTGCTGCCCTCCATTTCTGGTTCAAGACAAACAACATGTTTGGCACCCATAATTGCGGCATAAAAGCTATACAGACCAGAGCCGCTTCCAATGTCGATCATTGACCTTCCAGTAAAGAATACGTCTTGAAATAGATAACTAAGATAGAATGTTAAGTTGCCTTTAGATCTGAACATGCCCTCTTTAACTGCAACATTTAGATATTTTTTAAATAACTCGTTTCTTTTCATATCAATTGCCATGCACTAACCAGCTTTTTTGACCTATACTAATAATTTTATTCTCTCTTATGTAATAATTTCGCGCATTAAGAGTGAAATGAATTTTTGGAGGAAAGATGAATCAGAAGGCAATAAAGAGCTTTTCCTACCATATTGGGGACAAAGGTGTTCTTGGTACAATCTTAGGAGTTCACTAAAAATTTATTGTCTCCGTTTGAACACTAAGAGGCTGTTTGATTCATAGACTTTGTTGTAGTCAGTGGAGCCTTCGGTCGCAAGGCGCTCTAGCGCCGCTATTGTTTCAGTTCTCGGCTCCCGATAATACCTTTCTTCTAATTCCAGCTCTTTCTTATTGATGATAACCCAGTCGAACTTTGTCAGATCAACCTCAGATACGCCCCCGTACCAGATAGTGCCTAAGTTATTGTGCACATCATAAATTGCCATCAAAGCATTCGGAGGACCAAATATCTTCCCAATAGAGAAGTCAATTGTGTTGGCCAAGGCGTAATCGTCCTCTGAGGTGGCTGCCGAGACTCCCTCTGCCCTTGCATCCCAAGCTGTGGGGTCGATCATGTAGATGTTGAAGAGCATAAAGGCAATCAGCAAGAGAACACCGATTCTTCGGAGCCATTTATGTTTGCCTTTCAGGATAGCTACTGCTAAGGGCGCGAATCCGAAAAGCCAACCATACGTAAGAAAACGATCTGGAAAAGCCGCAGGCGCAACTAGGTATAGAGACAAAAACCCCACTAGCCCACAGAGGAAAAGGAATAAAGTGAAGGAATATGTTTCTACACGACGGTTTTTCGCTCTAGGTAATAATCCGTATAATAGGATGAGACCAAAAATTAGGAGAAAGAAGTAAAAGCCATAAAATATGATGTGGCCTCTAATCGTTAGGGTGGAGACAGCGCTTAGGCCAGCTATCGCAGCATACGTATTCACCCCCCATTGGCTAGGGGTGAAGATGCTCCTTACAAATGTGGTTAAGGTGTAAAGTGGAGACATTGCTACAAATATCCAGTAGGCTAAGGTAGCTACAAAAGCGATCAATAGGAAGGTGGTAGTTATCTTTTCTCTCGTGATGTTATGCCCAAAATAGGTTCTCCGGAAAAATGGGACTTCAGCCGCCTTAGTCAATAGAAAGTGAGTCGAGAGGAAGATTAGCAACATAAAGCTGGTTAGATGATGAGCAAAAACGGTTCCTATCAAACACATGATTGATAATGCGTAGTTAGTGGCAGGATGCGGGGAATGTTTAGCTGAGAAGTAAAGATAGATACAGCATACTGCCAAAACTAAGGCGTAGGTCTCTCGGATAAACAATGAGCTATATAATATGTGGTTTTGCAGGCAAGCAAACAGTAACGCCGAGAGTAAGGCAACTTTTTCTTCCTTGAAAATGCTTCGCACCAGCAGGTACAGCAAAGGAATGAGAGCTACATCAAGCAATGAGGGAAACCATTTAGCCACAGAGAAGAGGTTGATACCAGTAATCATTGATAATGTGGCGCCAAAGATGTGAATAATTGGAAAGTATGAATAGTGGCTGATGTAGTTGGGATCACCCATCACAAATCCGCTAGATAGAATGCCTTTCGCCGAAGCCATGTCTCTATAAGCATCGGGATCAGGCAAGCCATAATAAGGAATCTGATAAATCAGGTGGAATACAAAGCAAGTAACCGCAATCTCTAATAGTACTACTTTAGCATAAGAGGAAGATAATTCAATTCTGAGAATTTGATATACTGTGGTGCTGAGCATCAAGGCAACAGCTACCCAAAAGAGAGTGACCGACAAATAGACATGCCAACGTATTGACAGAAGATAGAAGACAAGCAAGGCTGCAGCAGCGAAGAACATCCCAACGGTGCTTACCTTACTATTCAAACACTCCATATAGCAACCCTTGCTTGTTATTTACACTCTAAATTGCTATAGTTGTTAGTTAATTCGAGGAGGTTGCCGGTAACTCGTAAAATACCTTATTGTGCGAAGTTTCTTCAAGTTTTTCCATCATCTATGCAGAATCTCTTCAAATGCTTTGATATACTTTTTTGTGATTTCTTGTATGTCATGTTCCTTTTCAACGTATTTTCTTCCGTTCTCACCCATCTTTTTCCTAAGTGCTTCATCCTTCAACAATCTATTTACATCTGAAACTAGTTGCTTAAACGTTTTAGAGCAGAACCCTAACCTATTTTTATTAATGATTCCGTCCGGATCCACATTAAGACTTATAACAGGAGTGTAATGTGCCCAGGCTTGAAGAAACGTATTTGGAAAACCTTCTACGCTTGAAGTGTTAACCAGGATCGATGCTTTTTCAAAAAATTCGTTAACTTTATGGTAGGGCACAAATCCATAAAACTTAAAGTTGGATAGCATTTTTGCTGCTTCCTTAATTTTCTCATAAAGTTGCCAATTTTTGGTTTTGCCTCCTACCATTTCAAATTTTGCATTAGGAATTGATTTTGCCAACTCTATAAACAAATGGGCGTTCTTTACATTCGAGATGGATCCGACCCACAAAACAATAGGCGGATTTGGTTTTTCACAATTGGCTTTAGGAATTGGCAACCCGTTTTTTATCAGCACGGATTCTACTTCGAATCTTTCTCGTAAGATGCTCTTTTGAAAATTGGTTTGTGCTACTACAACGTTCGCCCTCTTAATTTCGAGCATCTCAAGGGTTCTATCGAAAAAATTGTATTCTTTCGGAATTGGTTTGGAAAGAGCTACAGCGTCAGAAGAGATGCGATAAACAAATTTTTTCCTATTCGCACAACAGAAGAGTGGAAGCACTCCTGTTGATCCTGCCGAGTGAAAGTATATATCGGCGTTTGCTTTTTTCAAAGAAGACCAAATGGATCTATATTTTAACAAGGCATTCATTTTACTAGCGTTTTCGCGGTCATAGGTTTTAATCATTTCTATCGCACCTACATTTTCGATATCGTTTTGACCGTGGCGATAGGTGACGAAACAGGTTTCATACCCATGAGCCACCAGCTCTCTAGCTAAATGGACTTGTTGGACCTCAGCTCCCCCAGCATACCCCAAATTCCTTCCTGTCAAGGTGGGATAAGAGCTCAAGGAGAGAAAACATATTTTCATTGAGTATATCGGTCCTAGGCGCATATTTTTCTTTTTAATGCCAGTTTATAAACATCATTAAGTTTACGAGCAATTATGTCTATGCTAAACTCTTGCTCTACTATTCTCCTTCCTTTTGCGCCCATTTCTCTGAATCAGTTTTTCCAAGTGAGCGCGTGCTTGAGATCCTGCTCCGAGAAGGAAAAAAACCACATTGGGACATGCATGCTTCACCATTGACATAGCTTCTACAGTCTCAACTAATCCTCTTTTCATTGAAACCCTTCCATGATAGAAAACAATGAATTTCCCTAGTAACCCAAGTTCTCTTTTTAGTTTATTTTTTCGGAAGACATAATCTTCTGGGTTGAAAACTCTTGTGGAGACTCCACTTGTCCACACTCCTACTCGCTTTGGATTTATGTTGAATCTCGTGCAAATCTGATTTTTCATAAGAGGAGTAATAATTGTTATACCATCAAAGAACCTTTTAGCCGTCAAGATGGATGCGGCAAAAGAAAAAGATACCAGAAACTCGCGCACTCGCATCATAAAACCAGAGATCGCATCAGTGTCAACCGGTGTGCTTCTTACATCCAAAACAAGCTTGACTTTTCTGAACTTTGAAAACAGAATAGATGACATGAAGCCAAGGACAGGGATATCTGGTTCGGTAATAATAAAATCCGGTCTTGATACAACGACATAGAGAGGCAGAAGAAAGAAGACTATGATAGAGAACATAAGAGGTGAAACCAAGGGCACATACCTCAGAGGGACGAGGATCAAGTTCACTCCCAAATCTTTGCTTTGAATTCTTTTCCCTGATTGTATGGCTATGAGCGTTGCATGATGTCCTCGTTGCGTTAGATTTCTCAAAATCTCCAACTGCGATGTCTGGTAGGTGTCAACATCCAATCTCAGTGAACTTACCCAAAGTATTCTTCTTCCTTGAAAATCTCTCTGCTTATCACTTTCTACAACAGACATTGCAGTATCACTTTTAATAATACAATCTTTTTCGCAAGTTGCTCATGACCCATGAGCATATAAAGACTGATAAACCCTCTCTATTTTACTTGTTATAATATCCCAATCATAGCATTTCTGAACATGCTTTCTAGCATTACTACCCATCTCTCCTCTAAGCTTGCTATCACCTATAAGCGCCAAGATCGCATTTGCCAGCTTCTCGGGACTGTTTGGGGGAACGAGAAGGCCTGTCTTGCGATCGACAATAACTTCTGATGTACCAGCAATCGCTGTTGCAACAACAGGTAGTCCACACGACATCGCCTCAAGTAAGGTAGTTGGCAAGCCCTCCCGATAGGACGGAAGTACGTATAGTGTTGCATTTTGATAGTATTTAAGAAGTATATCGTGATTAACATATCCCGCAAAATAAAAGTCTTTTTTAAGATTGAGGTTAGAAACCAATTTTTTTAAGCGCCTTTCTAAAGGGCCGTTTCCTGCAATAACAAATTTGATATTTGGATAATTTTTACATACATACTTGGCACCCTTAATTAGATCAATTAAACCCTTTTCAGGACTGAGACGACCTGTATATAATACATATAGGTTCTTGTCGTCCTTATAATTTAAGGGACAAAAGAACCTAGAATCTACCGCATTATTAATTATCTCCAAATTCTTTATTCCATAAAAAATCTTTAATTCATCTGCACAAGCCTTAGAAATAGCGATCACTTTATCAGCGCTATTTATAACTTCGCGATCAATTGTTATATACATCGATGAAAATGTTCTAACTACTAATGATTGTAAATCCAATATCTTTCGGTGAGCAATATAACCTCTCATAGTTCCGTGTACTGTAACTACTTTGGGTAATGATGTATCAACAACTGGAATATTCGCGTTGTGTAGATGAACCACGTCAAAATTCGATTCTATAGATTTAAGAAACTTAGAAACAAAAAATCCGTGTGATTGAAGATGGAATGGATAGGTTGGAATGAATCGAACTCGATATACGGTAATGCCATTTATTATCTCTTCATAATAGGGCTTTTTCCATGAACCGCGTGTAATAATAGTTACTTGATGTTTCCGTTCTATCAATTTTTTTGACAAGCCGTAAACATGGTACCCTGGCCCCGCGGCTACAGGCGGAATTTTGTCACAAATCATGCAAATACGCAGTTACAACCACATCCAATAGAAATTCAGGACATCTCCAGATGATCCCTTTCTGATAAACGTCTCTGGCCAAATAAAGTTCAATTATTTCGAATGCCCATTTAATTTATGTTCAAAAACTCTTTTAAATAATGCCGCTGAAGCATCGACCATGCCCTCTACGCTATATTTAGCAATATAACGTTCGTACCCTTTTTTTCCGGCTTCAAGAAGTTGATCAGGCGTTTTGTTCTCAAGCAGTTCCATCTTTGTAGTCAGATTGCCTGGCTCTTTAGTGAAATAGAATGCGCCTTCGCCCGCTACTTCTCTGTTAAACGGAACATCTAATGCCAAAATTACATTATGACAACTTAATGCTTCAACCAATGTAGGATTCGTTCCACCTACTTCATGACCATGAATATAGGCAAAACAGTTATGACGTAACGTTCTTTGGAGCTTTGGTTCATAGATTCCACCTATAAAGAGAATCTTTTCAGATTTAGATTCTAACAACTTCTTGACATAAGAAGTCTTTTTTAGAGGTGCTACAACAACTAGCTTCTTATTTGAAGTAGATTTCTTAAACTCATCTATTATCAAGTCTATGTTGTTTTCAGGTTCCAACCTTGCTATTAATAAATAATATCCTTTTGGTTCAAGGCTATATTTTTTTAGATTACTTGAATCAAGCGGCGCAATTTCTTTTGTTCCATAAGGAACATACGTAGGAGTCACTTTGTAGTTTTCTTTATAATAAACACCTAATGCTTGCGAGTCTACAACCATACAATCAACGATCTTTAGGCTAAGCAACTCAAAGCTTCGAAGCAGGAATCTTAAGAATTTGTTGTGCTTCCTTCTTTTCCATTCTATTCCGTCAGCATTGACAAGCATAGTTTTTCTAAATATTCTTGGAAATATTAAAAGTGGCGAGTTAGTGTAGGATAGCATATATATAATATCGACATTGAAAGTCGCCCAGAACACCGACAATGCATCGTAAAACATAAAATCAGAAAGGTTATATATTGAATTAATTATCGGAAAATACACCAAGTTTACGCCTTGAAAAGTCGCGTAAGGGTTTCGCTTAAATCCCTTGGACTGACAGGTCACGTAAACTTCAAAACCTTTTTTCACCAATCCAATGCTTAAGTCCTGAGTTATTGTTTCATAACCACCATATTTTGCAGGAATTCCAACAGAGCCAACTATTGCAACGCGTATTTTCCTGTCAGGCTTCATATTCATTGATTACTTCACTCACTCTACTGGTGTTTTATTACTGCACGCGCCAAAACAGGAAAGCCTATCCCGTGGTTCTTGTAAGATTTAATTGAAGATCTACAAAACGGTCATTATACGAAATCGCACTAGATGAGCTATTGTAAATCCACAATTCAAACAAAAGGTGATATCCGAATGTAGTGCTATTAGAATCCCACATGGCGGGCTTATCTACATTAAACGCAACACCGTTTATTTGTAAAGTGTTGATCTGTGAATTATTTCCTGAGATTGAAGCGCTAGAAACTGAAAAAGTCAAGAGACTTTCCCAATTCATGCTATCTTGAATGCTAAACCTGTATTCATACAAGGGCTGAAGAGAACGCGCTCCAAGGCATAGAAGGGACTAAATAGTCATTTTCCCTTTTGTCCGATGTTGTTGACTGATATGGTCTTTTGATGTTTTACGTTTTGTTCAGGAGAATGTTTTTGATTTTTCTGGGCGTACGGTTTAGAATCGCTTTCTTGTATAATTGTAGAAATCTCTGCCGCTTTATGTCATCGGGAACTTTAGGCTCGATTTTCTCTGCAGCTGTTCCTGGCCGCGCTGAAAACTCGTAAACTTCAACGTAGTCAAAAACGTCGTCGTCGAGAAGTCGCATGGTTTCTTGGAATTCTTGTTCCGTTTCCGTTGGGAACCCCGCAATTAGTTGTGTTCGAATGATTAGTTGAGGGCAAGCTTTGCGTATAGCGCCTATCAGCATTTTGTATTCTTCTATGGTGTAGTTTCGGTTCATAAGCCGCAGTATCCGGTTGCTTCCGGATTCCGCCGCCACTTCGACGTAACGGATTTTGTTTGATTCCAGAACTGAAATGAATCCGTCTAGCATATTCTTCAGGTGGTATGGGTTAACGTTTCTCAAACTTATCTTGAAGGCGCCTTCTTGGCTGGTGAGCTCCTTTAGTAAATCCACAAGGTTGCCGCCGAAATCTACCCCGTACGAACCCAAGTCGGTTCCCATCAAGCTAAAATTTTTGAAACCCTTCTGCAATCCCTGCTGGAACTCCGCCACTACCTTCTCTACAGGTTTGCTTTTAGTTAATCCTCTGGATTTTCGTATTGCACAGTAGGCACAGTTACTTCGGCACCCCGATGATATTTTTATGTAGAAGATTGACGGGTCCTTATCTCGGACGAGATTAAACCGCGAATTGAGGTAGCCGTCCCAGCGCAGAGCAAGTTTTTTGTAAATTTGGCTGACAAAGGACCCCCTGTAACGGGCAAATTCCTGCGCATTCTTTTTGTTCAAAGGCCACAAGTCGCCAAGGCTGTTCGCGGTTGTCTGGTTAACCGCACCAGAAGTGTTGATCATTTGCGGGAGCTCCGGAAGCTCTGACCCTGCGGAGACTATGCCGTCATACTCTTTTTTCAAGGCTTCGGGGTCTATCTTCGGAAGGCATCCCCAAACGATTAGCTGTTGATTTTCTCTTTTTTGGCTCTGAATTTTCCTAATCACTTTCAAAGAGTAGCTTGCTACCGCGTGTGAGAGACCGCAAGCGTTGAATAATATGAGGTCTGCTTCCTGCCAGTTTTTGCTGACGCGCCACCCATTCTCAACCAAGTACTTTTCTGCTCGCGCGCAATCAATACGGTTCTCAGGGCAACCATTACAAGCCACACACACTTTGCCTGCTATTGTGGGACTAGTGGCGCGCGCGCTCTCTCGCCAACTATTTTGACTTGGAAGACTCGCTTCCGACGATACTGGTTTCAGACTTGTTGTATAAAGTTCTATTTTCAATTTCTTCTCGCCTAGTCATTGCCAATATCTTATCGATGTTTAAATCAACT
>Ga0315282_10002986_pt1 | contig 30643 bp, 28 predicted proteins | sample YL17G07_20_MG_FD_203693 | JGI IMG/M metagenome (GOLD analysis project Ga0315282, IMG submission 203693) | Sediment microbial communities from Yellowstone Lake, YNP, Wyoming, USA - YL17G07_20 | ecosystem: Environmental > Aquatic > Freshwater > Lake > Sediment | place: USA: Wyoming | collected... | reverse complement strand
GGATTACTCCCTGACGCCGCCCGCTCCGCTACCTGCTGAACGAGCCATTAGCAGGACAACCTCCTCTCAGGTTGCAAGATCGACCAGGCTTGCCCTGGCGCACCGCAATGACGGCGAAATATCGTTTTCTTCCACAATCAAGAACTAGGGGGCCGGTTCGTTCCGGCTGGGTCTAAAAAGGAAAAAGCCATGACCGTGTTCAAAGGCGGCGCCCTGGGCGAGCTGCCGCGCATCCGCAACGTCACCACACGCCGTGCCTCCAGTTGGGACCAAAGCGGCGGCAACGTGGACTTTGTCCAGATCAAGGCCGGCCAAAGCCTTGTCCTGGCCGACATCGAGGGCGCGGGCTGCATCAACCATATCTGGTGCACCCACTCCTCTCTCGAGCCCGATTCACTGCGCCGACTGGTGCTCCGCATGAAGTGGGACAGCGAAACGGCCTGGTCGGTGGAGGCGCCGCTGGGGGATTTTTTTGGCGTGGGCCATGCCCAGGCCGTGAATTTCGCCTCCCTGCCGCTGCAGATGAGTCCGTCCCGGGGCAGGGCCATGAACTGCTTTTTTCCCATGCCTTTTGCCGGCCGGGCCCGTGTCGAACTGCTCAATGAGGGCGACCGCTCGGTCCGGTTCTATTACTACATCGATTACGAGCTGCACGGGTCCATACCCGAGGACCTGGGCCGGTTTCACGCCCAATGGCGCCGGCAGAACCCGTGCCAAGGGATTTCGGACGAGGGGATGGACAATAGGGCGTTCTCGTTTGGCGGCGTGAACATCGGCGGGGCGGAGAACTACGTCATTCTGGAGGCGGAGGGGCAAGGGCATTACGTGGGTTGCAACCTGAACATCCACAACCTGAGGCGGCGGCCCGACCTCGAGTGGCCCGCGGGGCTTTCCTGGCCGCCGTCGGAGGAGGAGGTCCGCGGGCTGGGCGACGAGTACCTCCGGCTCTTCAACTGGTATGGGGAAGGGGACGACATGATCTTTATCGACGGCGAGGCCTGGCCGCCGAGCCTGCACGGCACCGGCACCGAGGACTATTTCAACACGGCCTATTGCCCGGCCGAAAAGTACGACGCGCCTTACCACGGCCTGACCCTGGCCGGCGGCCCGAACTGGTCCGGCAAGATCTCCCTCTACCGCTTCCACATCGAGGACCCCATCCATTTCCGAAAATCGATCCGGGTCACCATCGAGCATGGCCACGCCAACCGTCGCTCCGACGATTACTCCAGCACGGCCTACTGGTACCAGCACGAACCGCACGCGCCTTTTCCGCCCCTGCCGCCGGCGGCCGAACGCCTGCCACGGCCCGGGCCGTGAAAAAAAGGTCCCGCGCCGGCCGGGTGTAACCAACGGCCGACCGGCGGCGAACAAAACGGCAGCGGACCGGACCCCGGTCGGCCCGGCCCAAGGTTTTTCATCTTCATTAAATAAGGTATGGGCAAGGAGAGGGTATGCGCAAAACGTTCTGTCTGTTCCTCGTGGTGTGTCTGATTGGTCTTTACGGTGTCACTGTCTCGGCCGAGCCGATCAAGGATCCAATCCGTATCGCCTCCGGCCAGATTGCCGGGTTCTCGCCGCCGGACGATCCGGGGCTCAAGGTCTACAAGGGCATCCCCTATGCCGCGCCGCCCGTCGGGGACCTGCGCTGGAAGCCGCCTCAGCCGGTGAAGCCCTGGACCGGCGTACGTCAGGCGACCGAGCCTTGCGACTGGTGCCCGCAGCCGCCTTCCGCCGCCTTCCAGATGAAGACCGGGCCGCAGAGCGAGGACTGCCTCGGCCTCAACGTCTACACCCGGGCCAAGGATACCGGCGAACGGCTGCCGGTCATGGTCTGGATTCACGGCGGCGGGTTCACCACCGGCTCGGGCATGCAGCTCTTTTACAGCGGCCTGAACCTGACCCGTAAAGGCGTGGTCCTGGTGGCCATCAACTACCGCCTCGGCCCGCTGGGCTTTCTGGCCCACCCCGACCTGTCCAAGGAATCCGGCCGCGGACTTTCCGGCAACTACGGTTTCCTGGACCAGATCGAGGCGCTCAAATGGGTGCAGAAGAACATCGCCGACTTTGGCGGGAACCCGAACAACGTGACCATCTTCGGGGAGTCGGCCGGCTCGGCCGCGGTCTCGCGGCTCCTGGTCTCCCCCCTGGCCCAGGGCCTCTTCCACCGGGCCATCGCGGAAAGCGGCGGGCCCTTCGGCCAGAACCGGCTGCTCAGGGAGGGACATCAGGGCTGGGCCTCGGCCGAGGCCCTAGGCCGAACCGTGGCCGAAAAGCTCAGCTGCATATCGGAGCAGGACGCGCTTAGGTGCCTGAGGTCGAAGAGCCCGGCGGAGATTCAACAGGCGGCCCGGCCCGCGTCCGGGCTGTTCGGTCCGGGCAACAAGTTCGGTCCCATCGTGGACGGCTGGGCCCTGCCCGACGATCCGGGCCGGCTGTGGCTGAATAAGAAAATCACGCCGGTGCCTCTCTTGGTCGGCTCGAACGCGGACGAGGGCACCATTTTCATGGGCGAGATCAAGGTCGATTCGCTCGAGGCCTACCAGCGGTGGGTGGAGACGATCGGCGGGGACCGGGCCGCGGACCTCTTGAAGCTCTTCCCGGCCAAGAGCGACGCCGACGTCCGCCAGGCGCTCAACAAACTCATCGCCGTCTCGTCCTTCATCGCCCCGGCCAGAATCATGGCCCACATGGATGCCGAGGTGCAGCCCAAGGTCTTCCTCTACCACTTCACCCGAGTGCCCCCGCTCCCCCGCCTCCAAACCCTGGGCGCCTTCCATGCCGCCGAAATCTTCTACGTCTTCGGCATCCTGGGCCCGGAGCTGGGGGCCTCCGAGCCGGACCGCGTCCTCTCGGATCGCATGCTCTCTTACTGGACGAACTTCGCCCGCACCGGAGACCCCAACGGCCCGGGCCTGCCCTCCTGGCCGGCCTACACCCCGGCCAACGACACGCACCTGGAGCTCGGGGCTGAGGTTAAGCCCGGACAGGGGCTCTATCGCGAGGCGTGCGATTTTTTCGAGGCGCGGGTTAGGAAGCAGTTGTCCACCACGCCCTGACGTTTCGGACCAAGGCTCGGATTATTCTTCGGCGGGGCCTTCCCCCTGGCAAAAACCGGGCGGGAAGCGACCCGCCGTTTTTTTACGAAGGGCCGGGAAATCCGGCGGCCGATGATGGGCCGGCGGCCCTTGGGTGCGTCCGAAGATTTTCTTTTGTTGGCATGGGGCTGGCCCTGTGGTAACACTTGCGTCGAATCCGTAACAGGACCGAGGCCGACCTGGCCGAACCCCAGGCGCCTGGAGGGCGAAGGGGACGGCCGGGCATGGGGCGACTGCGGGAAGACCCTCTCACGGAAGGAGACGATCATGGGCGTTCATTCGCCGAATATCATGGCCAATGCTTTGCTCTCCCTGGCCAAGTATTATCCGCAAGGCGAATACCTGATTTATGGGGAGCGCCGCATCACCTGGGGGGAGATCGTGCCGCGGATGTTCAGGATCGCCCAGGCCTTGAGAGGCCTGGGGGTGCAAAAGGACGACAAGGTCGCCTTCATGTTTCACAACACACCCGAGTTCATCGAGATCAACGCCGGGATTCAGGTGGCCGGCGCCATTCCGGCGCCCATGAACTACCGCTTCATCCCGGCCGAGATCGAGTACCAGGGCACTCACTCCGACGCCAAGGTGCTCCTTTACGATGCGCTCTGGGCCGAGAACATGGAGCCGGCCGTGGCGAAAATCCCGAACCTTGCGCACGTGATCTGCAAGGGAGAGAGCGGCCTGGCGCAAGCCGTGGACTACGAGGCCTTCGTGGCTTCGGGATCGGACGCGGACCCGGCCGTGCCCACCGGACCCGACGACGTGGCGGTCATGATCTACACCGGCGGGACCACCGGCTTCCCCAAGGGCGTGATGCTGACCTATGGGGCCCACATCGACATGTTCGTCAACATGGGCGCCGCGGCCGTGGTCCGGACCATGACCGCGAACATCCCCATCGAAAAGCACAAGCGCATGATGGAAATGCTGCCCATCCCCGGCAAGGCCATCATCGGTCCGATCCTGCGTTCCAAGACCTTCAAAAAATTTATTAGCCGCCCGGGCGTGTACAAGTTCCTGCGCAAAAGCAATTACAAGACCTACACCGACCCGGACGCGGCCCGGAAGCGATACGGCAAGAACGTCACCAAGATCATGACCCCCTCCATGCCCTTCTTCCACGACGCTTCCTACCAGGGCCTGGTCGGCGGGGTCCTGGCCGGGAACTATTGCTACGTCATGACCGAGGGCCCGAGCTACGACCCGGCCGCCATTTTGGCGCTGGTCGAGCGCGAGCAGGTCGAGATGTTGGCCAACGTGCCCACCGGCTGGAAAAAGCTGTTGGCTTTCCCCGAGTTCGATAGGTACGACGTTAGCTCCGTGCGCATGGCCACTTCCGGCGGCGGCGTCTGCCCCGTGGAACTCAAAAAACAGATATTAAAAAAATTCCCGAGCGCCCTGCTCCTGGACGTCATGGGTCAGACCGAGATGACGCCCATCACCACCTTCCGCATCGACAGCGACCCGGACAGCCTCGAGGCCCGCTCGGTGGGCAAGGCCATTGTCGAGACCAAGATCGTGGACGAGGACGGCCGCGAGGTGCCGCGGGGCGAAATCGGCGAAATCTGCTACCGTTCGAGTTCGATGATGAAGGGCTACTACAAGGACGAGGAGAAGACCGAGGAAGTGATGCAAGACGGCTGGTTCCGCAGCGGCGACCTGGGCTATTTCGACGAAAGCGGCGAAATTCGGACCGTGGAGCGCAAGAATGAGTGCATCAACACCGGCGGGGAGAAGGTGTTTCCCCTCGAGGTGGAGGAGATCGTGCAGACCCATCCCAAGGTGGACACGGTGGTGGTCATCGGGGTCCCGAACGAGGAGTGGGGGAGCACGGTGCGGGCCGTGATCAAGGTAAAAGAGGGCGAGCGGATGGAGGACAAGGAGGTCATCGATTTCTGCCGGGGAAAGATGGCCGGTTACAAGATGCCTCGTTCCGTGGTATTTGTGGACGAAATCCCGATCTCGCCGGTGGGCAAGGTGCTCCGGCAGCAGATTCGGGATGAGTATGGCCGGCCGAGTTGAAAACTCGCACCCGGCCTGAAAAAAGGCAGGGAAAGCAAGGAGCGGCTGATGGAAGTGAAAGCACAGGGGTACGTGGCGCCCGGCTTTGAAAAAGTCAGAGAGGCGTTCGAGGCCAATTGGCAGGGATACGAGGTGGGCGCCTGTTTTTCCGCGGTGCACCGGGGCCGGACCGTGGCGGACCTCTGGGGAGGGTGGCTGGACCGGGAGTGCACCAGGCCCTGGCCGGGGGACACGCTGGTGAACGTCTATTCCACGACCAAGGGCATGGGCTCCCTGGCCGCGGCCATCCTGGCCGACGAAGGCCGGCTGGATTACCAGGCCCGGGTGGTTCAGTACTGGCCCGAGTTCGGCGCTGAGGGGAAGGAGAAAATCACCGTGGCCCAACTCCTTTCCCACCAGGCCGGCCTCTGCGGCCTGAGACAAAAAATCACGGTCGAAGACCTGTACGACTGGGACAAGATGGTGCGCCTGCTGGCGGCCATGAAACCCCTGTGGGAGCCGGGCACGGCTGCGGGATACCACGCCGTGACCTGGGGTTTTTTCATTGGCGAACTCATCCGCCGCATCACCGGTAAGACACTGGGCGCGTACTTCCACGAAAAGGTGGCCGGGCCCCTGGCCGCTGACTTCTACATCGGGCTGCCGGATTCCGAAATGGGCCGCGTGGCCGATATCATCGGCCCCAACCGCGCCCGGGTCCCGCAAATAAAGCCCGACCCCTCCCGGAAGATGCCTCCCTTCTACAACATCGCCCTCATGAACCCGAGCATCCGGCCTTTCAAGGACGCCAGTGCCTATGCCTGGCGCAAGGCCGAGCTCGCCGCGGCGAACGGCCAGGCCAACGCCCGGGGCATTGCCCGGATTTACGGAGCCCTGGCGAATGGCGGCGAGATCGACGGCATCCGCATCATCAGCCGCAAGGGGATCGAGGCGGCCACCACCCTGGAGGTGGACGGCAGCCGGCTCAACCTGGTGACCGGCAGGATCATGCGCTTCGGCCGTGGCTTCGGCCTGAACTCGGAAGGCCACTATGGCCCGAACCCGCGCTCGTTCGGCCACGCCGGGGCCGGCGGCTCGCTCGGTTTTGCCGATCCGGACGCCAATCTGGGCCTGGGCTACGCCATGAACCAAATGCAGGTCAATGAGGACGACGAACGCCGGGCCGGCCGGGTGGTTCAGGCGGTTTATGCGTGTTTATAAAGAAATCTTCCAAGAGTCGTCGGGAGATAACCTCATTATTTGGGTCATCGGGAGTCAATCAGCTTGTCCTGCGAAAACCGCGCGGCACTCATGCCGGTGACGGTGGTGGTCGAAATCGACGTGCAAGGGGAGCAGACGTGGTGTATGATATTTATATGGAGGAAAAGCGATGTCTTTGGGGAGCGCTGAATTTGAAACAATAATAAACGATCAGAGCAAGGTTATCGCTGGCGATATCTCCTGGTCGGAGGATGAGGACCATTCGCCATCGGTGGAGTTTCGTGTTGAAGTCAGCTCGGCTTCCGGATGGCCCCTTTTTGTATGCGGCAGCTATAACCCTCTGGCGCAGACAGTGAGTTATGTCTTAATTCTTAAAACCACAGGCCGCATATATGGGCTCGACGTGGGGAAAGGCCATCATAATCCAACCTGCGAAACGCTCAACGACACACACAAGCACCGCTGGACGGAAAACGATAAAGGCAAGTGGGCCTATATCCCCCAAGATATCACCGCTGAGGCCAGCAACCCGGTCGACTTGTGGCAGCAATTTTGCCGGGAAGCGAATCTTTCGCACAACGGCCGTTTGTCTTCTCCTCCGCCGTTTCAAAAGGAGCTTTTTTTATGACCGCTTATAATCCTTGTGATCTGTTGGCTCGATCATTGGGGCTTTTGTTCCAATGTGCGCCCCATGGTGAGTTTTATCGAGTGCGAACACCATATCTCTATCCAGACGGCGACATCGTAGATTTGTTTTGCCAGAGCAGCGAGGGAGCTGGGACCGTTAGCGACCTCGGCGAGACCATTCGGTGGTTGAGAATGCAAACGACTTCACCTCGCCGTTCAGCAAAACAGCAAGCCCTGATTGAGGATATTTGTCATAACCATGGGGTTGAATTTTACAAGGGCATGCTCATGGCTCGCTTCAAGTCGGGAGAAGAACTAGCCAACGTGGTCACGCGGGTTTCCCAAGCGGCTTTGCGCCTATCCGATCTGTGGTTTACCTTTCGAACTCGAAGCATTGAATCTGTGGCGGATGAAGTAGCGGATTTTCTAATGGAAAGGGAATTTTCATATTCCAGAGGTGAGAAGCATATTGGACGATCTGGTCGGATTTGGACTGTGGACTTCCATGTCCGGGCGCCGGAAAAGAGTTCTCTGGTTGACGTGTTAGCCACTGGAAGTCGTTCCGCGGCGCGTGCGGTCGCGGAGCATGTTTTGGCAACTTGGTATGATCTGCATCCTCTCACCGTCGGACCCGAGGCGATTAGTTTTATTTCACTTTTTGACGACAGCGTGGATGTGTGGTCCAAGGAGGATTTTAAGCTAGTTGAGCCGCTGTCTTCAGTTGTTCGATGGTCGGAGCCGGACCGTTTTACAGAAGAACTCCGTAGGGCTGCATAAAGTTATTTCCATGTGAAGATATTATAGCTGTCCACACAAGACTTCCACGGCGCAAATGACTCATCATTCCTCCCTCCTCCCTCCTTATTCCTCTTCGCCGTCCCTACGCAAATCCCCGCGCATCTTCTACGGCTGGTACATCGCGGCCGTCAGCTTTTTGTGCTATTTCGCAGCCGACGCCTTCGGCTGGTACACCTTTGGCATCTTCCTGGGGCCGATATCAAAAGAGTTGGGCTGGACCACGGTCATGCTGACCGGGGCCTTGACCCTGCGCACCATCATCGGCGGCCTTTCCGGACCGCTCGTGGGGCCGCTCGCGGATACCAGGTATGGCGCGAGAATCCTGATGACGGTCGGCGTTCTGGTCGCGGGCGCGGTGCCGCTCATGGTCAGCCGGGTGCAGGCCCTTTGGCAGTTCTATCTCATCTACGGCGTGTTCGGGGCCCTGGCCATGGTCGGGTTCGGCGGCCTGGTGACGAACACGGTCTTGGCCAAGTGGTTCATCCGGAGACGGGGCCGGGCCATCGGTTTTGCCGCCATGGGGGTTTCCACGGCCGGCATGGTTTTTGTGCCGCTGGTCCATTTTCTCATCGCCCGGGTGGGTTGGCGGACGACCTTGGTGCTTTTGGCCTTGATCATCTGGGGGCTCACGTTTTTTCCGGTGATCCTGCTGGTTCGCCGCCGGCCCGAGGACCTGGGGCTTTTGCCCGACGGCGAATCGCGGGGAAAAGTCGAGGCTGACCCGAACCCCCGGATCGAGGTCCTGGTTCGAGAAGAGGTCTGGACCTTGAAAGAGGCGCTGGGGACCAAGACCTTGTGGATGCTTCTCCTGGGGTTCAACCTCGTCGGCGTGGCCATCAATGGCGCCTTTCTCCACTTTTACCCGTTTTTGGTCTCGGCGGGCTTTTCATCCAACCTGGCCACTACCGCCTTGACCACCCTGGCTTTTTGTTGCTTCGCGGTCAAGCTCCCGTGGGGGATATTGGCCGAGCGGATTCACGTTCGTCATTGCGTCACGGCCTGCTATGCCGGGTGCGCGGTGAGCCTGGGCATCCTGCTGCATTCGCAAAGCCTTCCCTTGGTTTTTCTGTCCACGATCGCCTATGGAGCGACGCTGGGCGGGGACATGGTGCTCCGGGAGATGGTCTATGCGAATTATTTCGGCCGGACCTTTCTGGGGGCGATCCGCGGGGTGGTCATGCCCCTGAATTTGATTTCCATCTCTGGGGGTCCTCTGTTCGCCGCGTGGCTTCGGGACGCCACCGGCTCCTACCATCTCCCTTACACCATCTTCTTGATCGTCGCGGTGCTGGGCACGTTCATTCTCTATCTGACCAGACCGCCGGTGAAGCGGCCGGCCGCAACGACGGGTTCTTGAAGCGAGCCGTTTCATGCCAGACCGCTGCTTGCGGCCGAGGTGGTGACCGCCCGCCAACAGGCCTTGGATCCTCGATCGAGGACTTCGAGCCGGAGCCCGTGGGTGAATTCGGCCGGCAGCCGAAGTTTTGCCATGGTCTAAGAGGCGCGGGGCCGGGACGGATACGCCCTGGAAACAGAAAGGGGTCAGGCCGCCAGGCCCCAACCCCTTCGGTTTTCGATTGGAGGCGGCAACCGGATTCGAACCGGTGAATAACGGTTTTGCAGACCGCTGCCTTAGCCACTTGGCTATGCCGCCTTTTAAATGAAGGTATCATCCGTCATGGGTTCCGTCAACCGAAAAAATGGGAACAACTGGGCCGGGGCGACGGGGTTCGGACCGACCGCGGGCCTTTGGCGCGGGCCGGGAGGACGGCTAAAAAAAATCGACCGACCCGCCGCTTCCAAAGGTCTTTTTGTCCGGGATTTCTTTTTTCCTTATCTATTTTTTTCTTGACAGGGCAAACGTACCTTTCATAAGCTCTTTCTATACCACAATCCAGACTGCCTGCTGGGGGATCATCCCGGGGCGGAGGAATTTATAAAGATGAAGGTGGAAGGCAAGGCCGCGATCGTCACCGGGGGAGGGACGGGTGTAGGTCGGGCCACGGGTTTGGCTTTGGCCGGGCTGGGGTGCTCGGTGCTGGTGAATTACAGCCGATCCCGCAGCGAGGCGGAAGAGACGGCCGGACAGATCGAGGCCCTGGGCGTCAAGGCGCTGGCGCACAAGGCCGACGTCTCGGACGACGCCGCCTGCCGGGCCATGGTCGGCGAGGCCGTGAAGGCCTTTGGCCGGCTGGACATCCTGGTCAACTCGGCCGGCACGACCCGTTTCATCTCCTTTCTGGACCTGGACGCGGTTAAGGTCGAGGACTGGTCGCGGATCATGGCGGTCAACGTCCAAGGAGCGTTCCAGTGCGCCCGTGCGGCCAAGGCGGCGATGGAGGCGGCCGGGGCGGGCGCGGTGGTCAATGTGGCCAGCACGGCCGGCATCAACGCCGTGGGCAGCTCCATCCCCTACTGCGCCTCGAAGGCGGCCTTGATCAACCTGACGCTCTCCCTGGCCCGGGCTTTGGCCCCGGCCATCCGGGTCAATGCCGTGGCCCCGGGCTTCATCACCGGCCGGTGGCTTCAAGGCGGGCTGGGCGCCAGCTACGAAGCGGCCAGGCAGCGCACCGCGGACAACGCGCTTCTCAAACGGGTCAGCGACCCGGAGGACATAGCCGAGGCCATCATCAGCCTGATCGCCGGCTCCGATCTGGTGACCGGGCAAATCATCGTCTGCGACGGCGGCGTGCATATCGGCCGGTGAAACGGGCGCGGGGAGGCGCTCTTTCCGGTCTTGGCCGCCTTGGGATGCGCTGGACATCACGTCCGCGATCACCGTAGGGATTAACCAAAGAGGCAAGGAGGTAGTATTTTGGCAGAGGGAGTCGTCAAGTGGTTCAATGCTGTTAAGGGGTATGGGTTCATCGAACAGGCGGAGGGTCCAGATCTTTTCGTTCACTTCTCGTCCATTGACATGTCCGGGTACAAGAGCCTGAATGAAGGGGAACGGGTGGTTTTCGACGTGGAGCAGGGCGACAAGGGGCCTCAGGCCAAGAACGTGAAGCGCGCGTAAAGATCGTTGGACCAGGATCGAGAAAGGCATCCCGCTTTGGGCCGGATGCCTTTTTCCGTAAAGGACGGGAGCGCCGGAAGGTATCCCACGCGGCGAGCGGCCGGACTCATTGTCGGGGTCCTTTCCGATTTCGGCTCGGACTTCTTTTGTATCGCAACGGTTTCGGTACAGACCGAGACTGGTGAGGTTGTGGAGGAAAATTCATGTTCGAAGGGCTGAACACCCAAGGCGCGGAGCAGGTGGAGGACCTGGGGGCGGCCGGGTTGGCCGCCTTGATTGTGGACCTGATCCACCGCCTGGCCGTGCATCAAGGCCTCTGGTTCGCCGAGGCGGAGCGCCAGTTGGGCCTGGAGCGGGCCCTCGAGATTCTCTCGGCGGCCTGGGCCAAGAGCTATCCGCTTCAAGTGGCCCGGTTGGGCCAATGCCTCGGCTTTGGCCTCGAGCAGGGGCTGCCCGCGCCGCTGCTCAGCCTTTCCCGCCAGACCCTGCTCAGACTGGTGGACGATCTGGCCAAAAACTGGCTGGCCAACGACGGTCTCTGGTTTCAGAGCGTGGAGTTTTCCTCGGGCATGTTCGACGCCAAGCGCACCAACGATTCCTGCTGGGTCCGGTTTTCGCCGGTGGAGGCCGAGGCCGTGCGGACATTTCTGGGGCTGGGGTCAAGTCCGGGGATCGAGGGCTTGAGGCGGGCCCTGGCCTTTCGGTTGTATGCCCGGATCAACCGGCAATCCGTCCGTTTGGAGGGGCCGAACCGGCTGGTGTTCGAGATGAACGAGTGCCGGGTCCAGACGGCCCGGAGCCGCAAAGGTCTCGAGGATTACCCATGCAAATCCGTGGGCATGGTCGAGTATCCCGCCTTTGCCCGGACCATCGACCCGCGCCTGGTTACCGAGTGCCTGGGCTGCCCACCGGACCCCCATCCCCGGGAATGGTTTTGCGCCTGGCGGTTCACACTTCGGGACGCGCCTGGCAGCCGTCCGGCGGAAGCCGGAACCCCGGCCGTGGGCCCTGCTTGAGCGCCGGTTCCGGCCTTTGGGGTTCGCTGAAGCAACGGGGCCGTTTCCACCTCCTAGGCTTGACCAGGATCCTATTGTTTTGGTCTTGACAGACTGTGGAGCGGTGCTTATAGTCGATTTTTAGTTTAAGTGGAAAAGCTACTTGGCTGGGTTCTTATTTGGTTATTCCGCCTGCCTTTCTTATCATGCCTCAGTTCGGGGAGGGAAAAAGGGGGTCGGTAGCACCGGCGTCCAAAGAGGCCTTGTGCGGGCTGTCGGCTTGGCCGACCAAAAGAACCGGCGAATCCTTGGGGCCACCGACGGCCCGGCAAGGGGAAGGCCCTGCGGCCTGATGGATCTGAACCGCGCTTTGCGGCCGAAACGGGCCCAAGGTTTTAAAAAAGGTTTCAACCGCGACAGAGGGAAGTGATTCGAAACGATGAAGCGCTATATCGTCATTCGACTCATTCAGGCCGGCATCACCATCATTGGGATTTCCATGATCGTTTTTCTGCTGACCCATCTCAGCGGCGACCCGGTCATGCTCATGGCTCCGCAGAACGCCACGGAGGAGGACCTGCAGGCCATCCGCAAGGACCGGGGGCTGGACAAGCCGATTTACGTCCAGTATTACCGGTACATCACCGGGGCGGTCCAAGGGGATTTTGGCGAGTCCCTCCGCTGGAAGATGCCGGCCATCGAGATGTTTTGGGACCGTTTTCCCAACACGGTCAAGCTGTCGACCGCGGCCATGATCTTCGCCTTTCTGTTTGGACTGCCGACCGGGATTTACTCGGCGGTGAAGATGGGCGGGAAATTCGACAACTTTGGGAAGACCTTTGCCTTGCTCGGCCAGGCCCTGCCCGGCTTCTGGGTGGGGGTGATGCTCATTCTGGTCTTTTCGGCCGAACTGAAATGGCTGCCCACCTCGGGCATGGGCTCCTGGAAAAATTATCTCATGCCGGCCTTCACCATGGGCTGGTACACCATGGCGGCCATGACCCGTCTCAGCCGCTCGGCCATGCTGGACGTTCTGGATTCGGAGTACATCAAGCTGGCGCGGATCAAGGGCGTATCCGAATTCTGGGTCGTGCTCAAGCACGCCTTCCGCAATGCCATGGCCCCGGTGGTGACGGTCACCGCCCTTCAGTTCGTGGTCATGCTCAACGGCACGATGATCATCGAGACCATCTTCAACTGGCCCGGCCTGGGCCGCCTGATCGTGGACGCCATCTTCGCCCGGGACTATCCGGTGGTCCAGATGTGCGTCTTGATCTCGTCCAGCCTGTTCGTACTCGTGAACCTGGCCGTGGATATTCTTTACGCCTATATCGATCCGCGCATCCGCTATCAATAGGCCCCGGAGCGTTCGGCGAAAAGGAAGGAGAACCCCGCCTTGACGGCAAACGCACCCGCAAAGAAGACCTTCTGGAAAAGGCACTGGCTCGGAAAGACGCTGGTCACCATCTGGCAGGCGCCCAAATTTCCGACCATCATCCTCCTGGTTTTCATCATTTTCGGCCTCTTCGGCAAGGCCATCGCCCCCCACGACCCGAACAAGACCTCGTTTAAGGATTCCCTCACCCCGCCCTCCTGGATGGAAACCGGGAAGATGACTTACCTGCTGGGCACCGATCACCTCGGCCGGGACATCTTGAGCCGCATCATCGTCGGGGCCGGCGTCTCGCTCCAGATCGGGGTCATGGTCGTGGCCTTCGCCGGTCTGATCGGTTCCCTGGTGGCCTGCCTGGCCGGCTATATTGGCGGCCGGACCGATATGATTCTGAGCCGGTTGCTGGACATGGTGCTTTCGATGCCATTCCTGATCGTGGCCGTGACGCTGGCGGCCATCCTGGGCGCGAGCAAATGGAACCTGATCATCATCCTGGCCGCCGTGGCCTGGGCCTGGTACGCCCGCGTGCTCCGGTCCGAAGTGCTGCGTCTCAAGGAGGGGGATTTCGTACGGCTGGCCGTGGTGGCCGGGGCCAGCAAGGCCCGGATCATGCTCCGGCACATCTTTCCCAACATCGTCAACAGCCTGGTGGTCCTGGCCACCTTGAACCTGGGCACGGTCATCATCGCCGAGGCTTCGCTCAGCTTCCTGGGCCTGGGCGTGCCGCCGCCGGCGCCGGCCTGGGGGTCCATGATCTCCGAGGGGCGCAACTACATCGGCCAGGCCTGGTGGCTCTGCGTCTGGCCCGGCGTGGCCATCTTGCTCGTGGTGCTGAGCTTCAACCTGCTTGGGGACTGGCTCCGGGTTCGGCTGGACCCGAAGTTCAGACAAATATAGGCGGCGGGGGAGCCATGAATGACGTTGTGCTGGAAGTGAAAGACCTGAAAACCTACTTTTTCACCAAGGCCGGTGTGGTCAAGGCGGTGGACGGCGCGAGCTTCACCTTGAACCGAGGGGAGACCTTGGGCGTGGTCGGCGAGTCCGGCTGCGGCAAAAGCATCACCTGCCTGTCCATCCTGCGTCTCGTTCCCCAGCCGGCCGGCCGCATCGTCGGCGGCCAGGTGCTCTTCAACAATGTTGACCTTCTGGCCAAGTCCGACCAGGAGATGCGGCAGGTCCGCGGCAAGGACATCTCCATGATCCTGCAGGACCCCATGCTCTCCCTGAACCCGGTCTTCACCATCGGCAACCAGGTCGGCGAGCCGATCCGGCTGCACCAGAAGCTGGACCGCCGCTCGATTTGGCAGAAGGTCATCGAGATGCTCTCCCGGGTCAAAATCCCCTCGCCGGAGATCCGGGCCCGGGAATACCCTCACCAGATGAGCGGCGGCATGCGGCAGCGCATCGTGGGGGCGATGATGCTCAGCTGCCAGCCGCAATTGCTCATCGCCGACGAGCCGACCACGGCCCTGGATGTCACCATTCAGGCCCAGTTCCTGAAGCTGTTCAAGGAAATCCAGCAGCAGTCGAACCTGTCCATGATCGTGGTCACCCACGACTTCGGCATCGTGGCCAAGGTCTGCGACCGGGTGGTGGTCATGTACGCGGGCAAGGTGGTGGAGAATGCGCCCATCCGGGAGCTGTTCAACCATCCCCGTCATCCTTATACCATCGCCCTCATGGAGTCGTTGCCCAAGATGGACAAGACCCAGAAACGCCTCTACTCCATCGAAGGCCAGCCGCCCGACCTGAGAAACATCCCGCCGGGCTGCAGTTTCTTGCCGCGATGTTCGCGGCCCCTGGAAATCTGCCGGGAAAAGATTCCCGAGACGCGCGAGATCCAGGAAGGCCACACCATCAGCTGCTGGCTCACGTAACAAGAAGGACACGGGCATGGGCGAGAATCTGGTCGTAGCGAAAGACCTTATCAAGCACTTTCCAGTGACGCGGGGCATCATATTTGCCAAACAGATCGGCGCGGTCAAGGCGGTGGACGGCATCAACTTCACCATCGACAAGGGGGAGACCTTCGGTCTGGTGGGCGAATCCGGGTGCGGCAAGACCACGACCGCCCGCCTGCTTCTGCGACTGGAGACCATTACCAGCGGCAGCATCTCCTTCGACGGGCAGGACATCGCCGCGATGGCCGGCGCCGGCCTCAAGAAATATCGCTCCCGGGTTCAGGCCGTCTTCCAGGACCCTTTCAGCTCCCTCAGCCCCCGCATGAGGGTGCGCGACATCATCGCCGAGCCCATCGTCGTCAACAACTCCCTTTCCAGGGCGGCCCTCGAGGAACGCATCGGCGAAACCCTCGAGGTCGTCGGCCTGGCCCGGGACCGGGCCGAGATGTACCCCCACGAGTTCAGCGGCGGCCAGCGCCAGCGCATCGCCGTGGCCCGCAGCCTGGCCCTGAACCCCAGCCTGATCGTCCTCGACGAGCCGGTCTCGGCCCTGGACGTCTCCATCCGGGCCCAGATCATGAACCTGCTCAAGGACATCCAGGACCAGTTCGGCATCGCCTACCTGCTCATCGCCCACGATCTGGCCGTGGTGAAGCACATGAGCCATCGCGTGGGGGTCATGTACCTGGGCAAGTTGGTGGAGACCGCCGAAAGCGAGGAACTGTACCGCAACCGGCTGCACCCCTACACCGAGGCCCTCTACTCGGCCGCGCTTCCCTCCCACCCCGACGACCAACGGGAGGAGATCATTCTGCCCGGCGAGGTGCCCAGCCCGCTCAACCCGCCGAGCGGCTGCCGTTTTCATCCCCGCTGCCTGCACGCCATGCCCCTCTGTTCCCAGGAGGAACCCCAGCTCAAGGACGTGGGCTCCAACCACCTGGTGGCCTGCCACCTCCACTAGAGAGCAGGTGAGCAGGTGAATAGGTGAATAGGTGAGAAAGAAGGGGACGTATCGGTTGGTTTGAGCGAAGCGAACCACAACATCGAAAGTGCGTGGTGCGATCCGTAGGGGCGGGGTTGAGAAAGCCCGACCGTTTTCCGATAAACCAGCGAAGCAAAGAAGAGCCGTCGTCCGAAACCGGGCGGCGGCTCTTTTAATGGCGGGAATGGGGCGGTTTCAGCGCATGACCGCCTCGATGGCGGCGGCCAGTTGCTTGGGATTGGGCAGGACGTACTGTTCCATGAACCCGGCCGGGATGGGCAGGTTGGCCGCGGCCACGCGCTGGATGGGCGCGTCCAGGTAGTCGAAGGCCCGCTCCATGATCTGCATGCCGATCTCGGCCGTGACGCCGCAGCGTTCCGCATCCTCGTCGGCGATGACCACATGGCCGGTTTTTTTAACCGAGGCGACGATGGTCTCGATGTCCAGGGGTTCGAGGGTTCTGGGGTCCACGACCTCGACGCTGATGCGGCCCTCGAGCTGGCCGGCCACGGCCAGGGCGTGGTGGACCATGAGGCCGGTGGCGACCACGGTCACGTCGGTGCCCTCCCGCTTGACGTCGGCCTGGCCGAAGGGGATGGTGTATTCCCCGTCCGGGATGTCGCCCATGGCCCCCAACAGGATCTTATGGTAGAGGTAGACGACCGGGTTGTTGTCCCGGATGGCCGTCTTGAGCAGGCCCTTGGCGTCGTAGGGAGTCGAGGGCAGGACCAGCTTCAGGCCCGGCGTGTGCATGATAACCGAGGTCGGGCATTGGGAATGCTCGGCCCCGAGTTTCACGCCGCCGCCCACCGCGGCCATGAAGACCAGGGGCAGGTTGACCCGGCCGCCGTGCAGGAAGCGCCACTTGGCCGCCTTGAGCAGAATCTCGTCCCCGGCGATGAACATGAAGTCGGCGAACATCATGTCCGCCACCGGCCGATAGCCCGCCATGGAAGAGCCGATGCAGGCCCCGGCCACGGCCGTTTCGGAGAGGGGGGTGTCCATAACGCGGTCCGGGCCGTACTTCTTGACCAGACCCCGGGTCGTGCCGAAGGTGCCCTGCTGCACGTCCTCGCCGATGATGAACACCTTGTTATCCCGGGCCATCTCCTCGTCCAGGGCCTCGTTGATGGCCATCAGATAGGGCAGCTTTTTCATGATCTTTCCTCCTAGGTACAGCGTTCTATAACCGTTGAAGGTGTCGGTTCGCGGACTTCGACCCGAAGCCCCTGGATAAAATCGGCCGGAAGCCGAAGTTTTGCAGGGGGTTCAAGGCGTGAACACGACTTTGATCGCCTCCTTCTTCGCGGCCAGTTCGAATCCTTCCTCGGCCCTGGCGAGCGGCAGCCGATGCGTGATCAAGGCCTCCGCCTCGACGCGGCCCAAAGACATCAGGTCCAGGGCCCGATGCCAATGCTGAAGTTCGTACCCCAACACGCCCTGGAGGGTCTTGTTGCTCATCACCAGGTCCACGGGGTTGATCTGGGCCGGTCCGGGATGGATGCCGGCCACCACGACCTTTCCGCCCCGTTTAACCATGGACAAGGCCTGGCCGATGCAGGACGGCACGCCGGCGGCCTTGACGCGGATGAGCACGTCGTTCTCGCCGGGCTGGGGCAGGGGGCGGTCCTGCACCTCGATCCCGCGTCCCGGCTTGGTCTTGACGATGGCCTTCATGCCGCGCTTCCTTTCGCCTGCCATCCCGGTCTATGAGGAAAACCTTCTCATCGCGCCGCTCGGGATACTTAAAAATACTCAAAAGCCGAAAGCGGGGTCAAGACAATTCATGGGTCCAGGCTGATCGCGGCCTCTCCGGCTGAAGCGTCTGGGCCATGAAGGCGACCTCGAAAAGCAGGTGGTCGAAGCGGGCCGTCCTGAGCAGGGTGAAGCCTAGCCGTTCGTAGAAGCGGAGGAGTTCGGACTGTTGGGCAATGAGGCCGAGTTCGACCCGCGAGGCGCCCCAGACCCGAGCCTGGCTGAGCGCGTGTCGGACCAGGGCCTGGCCGAGGCCTTGCCGCCGAAAGCGCGGAAGCACGGCCAGCCGCTCCAGATAACAGACCTCGGGCCCGGTCCGCTCCAAGGCCACGCAACCCGAGGCCTCTCCGCCGGCCTCGGCGATAAAGTAGCGCACCCCTTTCTTAAACGCGGCCAGGGTCCAGGCCGGGGCGCAGTTCGAGGGGTGGGTGGGGCTGTTCTCGGGCGTGAGCCCGAACCGGTCGGCTACGGTCTGAAAGGCCTCCCGGATCAGGTCCGCCAGGAGCCGGACGTCGTTGGGCTTAGCTTCCCGGATGACGAGGCTGTCAAGGCCGCCGCTCCTCGGATCGCCTCGGTCGTGTTTCGCTGGTGCCATGCCTCACCCCGCTTGAGCTCCGCTTCCCCAAACGGCCTCGGGATGCGCGGGCTCCTGCCCAGGGTCAGGAAAAAGCGTCAGCCGGCGGCTCCGGTCGGCCCGAGGCCGCGCGCCCGGCAACTGAAATTTGTCCCTGGCCTCACAAGGTGAACTTCACGGGCAGGAGGACCTCGGTCGTAACGGCCCGGTTCTGGTGCCGTCCCGGTTTAAAGCGCCATTGCCGCGCCGCCTTGAGCGTGTTTTCTTCAAAGACCCCCGGCGGCGTGGCTTCCACCACCTCGGCCTCGGTCACCCGCCCCTGCTCGTCCACCAGCAGCCGCAGGAGCACGCGCCCGGTCACGCCGTTTTTCCTGGCGAGGTACGGATAGACGGGCCGGACCACGTACAATTCCTCGGGCGGCTGATCCACCTCGTTGAGTCGGAAGAAAGGGCTCTGCCTGGATGAGGCCGGGCCTGACGTCGCGCGAGACAAGGCCGAGCCTGGCGCCCCGCGGGACGAGGCCGGGCCTGACGCCGCTGGAGACAAGGCCGGGCCTGGCGCTGCCGGAACCGGAGGCGGCTCGACCCCTATGCCTTCGGCCGGGCGGGCGCTCGGCTCAGAGCGGACCTCGGGTGCTTCCGGTGTGCGCTCGGACGGGGCCGCCGACGTTTTCGGCCCGGCGGTTTCGGGACGAGGCAGGGGTCGCGGCGGCCTTTGGGGCTGGAGGCGTGGCAGGGCCTGCTGGGGAGGCGCGACTGGTTTGGGCGGGGCCAGGGGGATCAGGCGGACGGCGTAAATCTGCGGCGGCGCTGTTTGCCGGGCGGTCCAAACCGGATAGATCGCCACGCCGACGGCCAGAATGATCAGATGCAGCAAGACGGAGAAGACAAGGGTCCACTTGAACCCCGGGTCCCCGGAGTCCCACGCCGGGCCGAGAACCACATCGTCGGAGGGAACCGCGCTCATCCCATTCTCTTGAATCTGTTTTTTTCCGGACCGGTGGCCGGCGGTCCGGCAAAGCATTGGGCCAGGAGCATCCATTCGCGCGCTACCTCGCCCTGGGTCGCGAGCCAAGTGTCGTCCACGTGCCGGCGCTGGGTGACCACCAGGCAGAAGTCCTCGGCCGTGCCCGAGACGCGGTCGGCCGCCTCGGCCGGCCCCCAGACCCAGGTCTCGCCGCCGGGACCGGTCAGCTCGACCCGCACCGAACGGTCGGGCACGGGCTTCTGGCGCACGGTGTAGCTCCAGCCAAAGGTGACCACGCCCAAGTGGGCCACATGGCGGATGCGGGTCCCGACCGGGCGCCTGAGACCCAGGGCGTCGGCCACGTCCTGGCCGTGGGCCCAGGTTTCCATGAGCCTGGCCGTGGCAAAGGACCGGGCGCTCATGGGCGGGCCATACCAGGGCAGGCGGGCCTTGGGATCGAGCGGCGCCATGGCCTGAAGCAGGGCCTGGCGCTCGCTCCGCCACCAGGCGAGCAGCTCGGCGTCGGGCATGGCCCGTCCCCGGTCCAGGGAGCTGAAGGTCTGGTAATGCCTGACCACGTCCTTAACATGCTCGGCAAAGGCCGTGGCGTCCGTCGCGGCCAGCCGGCCCATGGCGTCGAAAAAGGCCAGATGGCTGATCTCGTCCTTGACGCTCCAGTCAAGAAACGGGGTGGGCCGGTGCCAGTCGGTCTCGCACAGGCCCGAGACGATGTCGTCCAGGGCCTCGTATTCTTCCCGCAGGTCGGTCAGCATCTCCTTCATTTTTCACCCCTGGCGGTCCGGCGGCTCACAAGAGGTCCAGCCGGCCTTGCTCCCGGAGCTTCTCGACGAGCCTTCGGATTTCCTGGTCCAAGTGTTTGGGGCAGATGAGGAGCACGTCCGGGGTATCCACCACCACCAGGTCGTTCACGCCGAGGAGGGCCACGAGCTTGGTCGGGCTGTGCACGACGCAGCCCGCGCTGTCCAGGGGCAGCACGTGGCCCATCACCGCGTTTTTCTCTTCCTGGGGCCAAAAGCGGCCGGCCGCGCTCCAGGAGCCCACGTCCTCCCAATCCATGTCCGCCGGCAGGACCACGACGTCCTCGGCGCGCTCCAGAACCCCATGATCGATGGAGATCGAGGCGAGGGATGGGTAGTGCTCGGCCAGGCATCGGCCGAAATCGGGCCGGCCGCAGGCCGGGGCCAGGCGCTCCAGGCCCCGGGCCAGGTCGGGCAGCAGACGGTCGATCCACCTCCGGATAACTCGGGCCTGCCAGATGAAGATGCCGCTGTTCCAGTAATGCCGCCCGCCGGCCAGGTAGCGGCGCGCCGTCTCCGGAGCGGGTTTTTCGTGGAAATGAAGCACCGGCAGAACCGGCTGTCCCTCGATCTCTTGTCCGGACTGGGCCGCCTCGATGTACCCGTAGCCCGTCTCCGGCCGCGTCGGCCGTATGCCCAGGGTGACCAGCACCTCTTGCCGGGAAGCCGCAACGACCCCGGCCGCGACGAGCTGGCGGAAGGCCTCGGGCCGGGCGATGACGTGGTCGGCCGGCAGGACGACCATGACGCCCTCCGGATGCCGCTTCAGGATCAGCTCGGCCCCCAGTCCGATACAGGCGGCGGTGTTGCGCCCGACCGGCTCCGGGACGATGTTGTCCCGGGGCAGTTCGGGCAGCAGGGTTTGGACCTCCTTGAGGTGGGAATCGCCGGTGACGACGAGAATCTGCTCGGCCGGGACCAGGGGCAGCATCCGTTCGACCGTCATGCGGATCATGGGTCCCGCGCCGGTGATGGGCAGAAGCTGCTTGGGGCGGGACTCGCGGCTGAGCGGCCAGAAGCGCAGGCCCTTGCCCCCGGCCATGATCAAAACATAGATGCGTTCGGGCTCAACCATGAAGGCGCGTCCTCGGGGCGGTTTTGAGTCTGGAAAGACCGGGCTCACCCTGCCCGGACCGGTGTGGTCGCTGCTAGTGTATCACTTGGGCCTTGAACCTCACAAGGCCTTTTCGGCGCGGGGCCGGTGGGCGCGGGGCCGGTCCCGGCGCCAGGCGCCTCATTTTTCAGTATATCTTTCGGAAGGTTACTGGTATAATACCCGGAAAAAGCGCAAGGCTGCAATCCTCGGGACGTGCGCCAGGCGCGGCCGAAACATTCCATGACCCAGGAAAAAGTTCAAGAGGAAGCCGACCGGCTCAGCCGAATGCTGGCGCGGAATCTGCGCGCCTTTACCCTGAACAACCAGTCCAGGGTGCGGGAGCTGAAGCGTTACGGCACCTACGGCCTGCGCACGGTCTTTCAAAAGGTGCCCTTCCTGCTCCAAGTTAACCTGCCCGACCTGCCGGGGTATGTGGAAGCCGACCATGTGCCGGTAGGAATCCATGGGTTCGCCCGGACCGAGTTCGTCAAGCCGGCCATCGAGTCTTTCGTCGGCTCGCGGATGGTCTTTGACAAGGCCATTGCCGTCCAGCGGCCGGTGGTGGATTCCCTGCTGCTCATGGGCAGCACCGGTTCGGTCGGGCATACCGCCACTTCCGATCTGGACTACTGGGTCTGCGTGGACCAGGCCAATTTCACCGAAGAATCCTGGGAGACCTTCGGCCGGAAGCTGGACCTCATCTCTTTATGGGCTCTGGAGGCGCACCACACCGATGTCCATTTCTACCGCGTCGAGCTCTCCGACCTGGCCTCCAACCGCCTGAAAGCCCATGGCGCCGAAACCGAAGGGGAAGTGGCGCCGCTCATCCTCAAGGAAGAACTGTACCGGACCCTGCTGCACGTGGCCGGCCGAGTCCCTCTCTGGTGGACGGTGCCCCCGGGCATCGGCCTGGACCAGTACCGCAAGATTCTCGGTTTCCTGGAACGCGCCGTCCAAGAGGGCCGGATGACCGAACGCTTCATCGACCTGGGATTCCCCCTGCCCCCCAAACCCCAGGAGTACCTGGCCGCCGCCCTCTGGCTCTCGCAAAAATCAGAGGCCGACCCCTTCAAAGGCGTCCTGAAGATCGTGGTCATTCAAGAGCAGGTCGAGTCGCGCCTGAGCAAGCCCCTGCTCTGCGATCAGGTCAAAGAGGCCGTCCTGTCGGCCCGCGAAGAGGACCTGCCGGTGGACCCCTACGTCATGACCATCCAGCGCGTGCGGGACTACAGCCGGGGCCAGTTCCACCACCGGGCCCTCGACCTGCTGCGCATGTCCATTTTTTTCAAGATCCGGGGAGCCTTCTACGCGAGCCGCTCGGCGCCGGACAGTCCCAAGGCCCGGTTCATCCAGGACCTGATCCAGGACTGGGGTTGGGACGAGGCCCAGGTCGAGCATCTGAAGAACTACGCCTCCTGGCCGGAACGGGACAAGCTGGCCTTGGGCCAGGAGCTGAAGACCCTGCTGTTCACCCTGTATTCGCACATCGCCCAGAAGCTCATGGACGAGTATCCGGACGAGGTTTCGGCCCTCGACCAGAACCTGGCCGGGCTCAAGGCTTGGATTCTGTCCCGCTATTCGGACCACCAGGCCAAGGTGGAGGACCTGCCTTCCACTCAACACCGGGACATCCTGCCCAAGACGTTCAGTCTGATTTACAACCTCGGCCGCTGGGAGTTGTACAGCGGCTGGGTGGAGGCCTGGCAGGTCGGGACGGACCAGACGCAGGGCCGCATGATCTACGAATGCTCTCGGGCGGCCCGCGTCGGGGCTTGGCTGGTGCACAACCGGTTGTGGAACGCGTCGATAAAGCTGCGGCTCCGGCCGCGGCCGGGCCCGGTCAGCCTGGAGACCATGGTCGGGCTGCTGGAGCGGTTAGCCAGCTTCTTTCCGCCGCGGGAAGTGGAGGCGTCCAAAAGGGAAGGCGGCAGGCAGGCGGGCCGGAAAGGGCCGCGGGTGCTGGTCGTCAACCTGGAAGAGGCCTGGCACGAACGGCGGATCGAGTCGGTCGATCTGATTTACCGCGCGCCCTGGGGGGAGATGCGCCACACTTCCCTGATGCTGACCCAGTACGAGGACGAGATCGGCAAGTATTTGGCCATGGCCGAGCTGGTTCTGGAATCCGGGGAAGTAAGCGTCGAGGACGTGCATCTGTTCGTGCCGGAAGGGCTGTTCGGCCAGAAGATCAAGAGGAATATGCGGGCGGTGTTCACTCAGGTCAGCAGCGGCCAGAGGCGGGGCTTGCTCGAACCCGGGAGGCAGGAGGGGAAGACCTGGTTGGACACCGACTGAAGGGTTGTCGGGGAAAGCGGTCGGTGATTTTCCGCCGGCGTAGGGGACAATGGAGCGCCAGTACACTTTTCTTCTAGCCCACGGCGAGCTGTCCATACTGGAGGCTTCCTCCCAGACTCTCCAGGAGATGGGGCACCCCACCACCCTCCAGGCCGAAGACGGCCCCGAGGCCTGGGCCTTGTTCAAGAACTTCAATGTCGATTTTATCATCTGCGACCTGGACCTGCCCGAGGTCAACGGGATGAGTTTTTTAAGGATCGTGCGTTCCAGCGAAAAAGGGGCCCTCCTTCCTTTCCTCATGACGGCCCGGCAGGTGTCGAAAAAGCTCGTCATCCAGGTTGGGCGGGCGGGCGTGACCGACATCATGCTGTGGCCGTTTTCCGCGGACACCCTTCGCCGGAAGATCCAGGAGATCCTTGAGGAGGAGAACAGCGAAGAAGCTGTCCAGGTGGAACAGAAATACAAGGAGGGCGTGGAATTGATGAAGGCCGGCCGCTACGAGGAGGCCCTCCAGTCTTTCTCGGACATCCTGTCCGTGCACGAGAACGCCGAAGTTTACTTCAACATGGGCTACATCGAGACGGCCAAGGAGAACTATCCGCAAGCCCTCAAGTGTTTCCGTCGCGCCACCCAGATCAACAACGCCTTTGCCCGCGCCTTCAAGATGATGGGCGAGGTCTATACCAAGCTCGGCAAGGTGGAAGAGGCCCAGGAGAACCTGCAGAAGGCGGCGGACATCTACCTGGAGCGGCGGGAAGACAGCGAGGCGGAAGAGATCTACCTCACCGTAAGCCAGATGAACCCGGACACGACCAACGTCTTCAACAGCCTGGGCATCATTTACCGTCGCCAGGGGCGGCTGGTGGAGGCCGTGACCCAGTACGAGAAAGCTCTCAGGGTTCACCCGGAGGACGAACACATCTACTACAACCTGGCCCGCGCCTTGCTCGACCTGCGCAACTTCAAGAGAGCGGAGGGGGTGTTGTACAAAGCCCTGCAAATCAACCCCACCTTCGGCCCGGCCCGGGAGCTCCTGCGGGCCGTGGAAATGGGCCTGACCCTGACCGGCTGAGAGGGCGGGTTGGGCTCGGATTTCCGAGGCCGGCCCGTTGAGGGGCCGGCGGGTTCCGGAGGATGGGCCGGGGTTATGCGCCCCGGCGAGGGCAAGGAACGATGCTCACCAGAGGGAGGGTACCGGATGAGACCGCGTAACAGATGGGGATTTACTCTGATCGAACTTTTGATCGTGACGGCCATCATCGGCGTTCTGGCCGCCATCGCCATCCCGCAGTACGCCAGCTACCGCGTCAAGACCATGGACGCGGCGGCCAAATCGGCCCTGCACCAGTTGGCCAAGGCCCAGGAGCACTACTACCTGTCGGCCAACAAGTACACCGCGGTCAGGGCCAACCTCTTTGCCATATCGGGTTGGACCGTAGAACCCCCCGTGAGCGTGACCATCGTCGGCGCGACCACCTCGGCTTGGTCCGCCACGGCCCGCCACAACAGCTCTCCCCACACCTTCACCTACGACTCCCACCGCGGCGGGCTCCACACCCTCTAGCCGGCGCCAGGCCCGCCGCCGTCCCCTGGCCGGCCCGGCCGCGACGCCTCTTTCAACTGCCAGGCCCAGGCCGTCTCGAGGATGGCCTCCAGGTCGTCCCATTGCGGCCGCCAGCCCAGCTCGGCCCGGATACGGTCCGAACCGGCCACCAGCACGGCCGGGTCCCCCGGCCGCGGCCCGGCCTCGACCGACTCGATGGGCCGGCCGGTCACCCGCCGGGCCAGGGCGATGACCTCCCGCACCGACCGCCCGCGGCCGCTGCCCAGGTTGTAGACCGCGCTTGGCGCGCCGTCCAGCAGGGCCTCGAGGGCCAGGAGATGGGCCTGGACCAGATCGCTCACGTGGACAAAATCCCGAACGCAGGTGCCGTCCGGCGTGGGGTAGGTCGTCCCATAAATGCGCACCGGACCGCTCCTGCCCCCGGCGGCTTCGAGGACCAGCGGGATGAGGTGCGTCTCGGGCCGGTGCCGTTCCCCCAGACGTCCGGCCGGATCGGCCCCGGCCGCGTTGAAGTAGCGCAGGCACATGGAGCGCAGGCCGTAGGCCGCGTCGCACTCGGCGAGCAGCTCCTCCACGGCCCGCTTGGTCCGGCCGTAAGGGTTGGTCGGCCGGCAGGGGTGCGACTCGACGATGGGTACCCGCTCCGGCTCGCCATACACGGCGGCCGACGAGGAAAAGAGAAAGCGGCCCACGCCCTGCCTGACCATGGCCGAAAGCAGCGCCACGGTGCGCGCCACGTTGTTGTCCCAGTATTTCAGCGGCTCTCCCACCGACTCGCCCACCCGAGCGTGGGCCGCGAAGTGCATGACCGCGTCCACCCGCCCCCGGCCGAACAGCCCGTCCAAAAGACCGCGGTCCCCCAGGTCGCCCTGAATAAAATCCCCGCCCGGAAGAAGATCGAGATTCCCCTGGGAAAGGTCGTCCAGCACGATGACCTCATGTCCGGCCTCGAGCAGGGCCAGCACCATGTGCGTGCCGATGTATCCCGCCCCGCCGACCACCAGGACCCGGGCCCCGGTCATGTTCTCCCTCCTGTCCTCGCTTCGTCTTCCCGATCCGGCATTATGGCCAATGCCCGCCGGCAATGCAAACGGATTTCGGCGCCCGCTTGACAAGGCCGGGCTGAGGCTGGTACGACTGCCTAAACCCCGCGGCCCAAGGAGACGCGATGCCCCGGCCGAGCGCACTGGCCGTCTGCACCACGGCCATCGGCGACACCCTGCTTTCAACGCCGGCCCTGCTGGCCCTGAGCCGCCGGTACGACCTGGACGTCCTCGTCCACCGCCACCGGGCCGGCCTGCTCGAGGCCGAGCCGTACATCCGCCGTCTGTACATCTATCGCAACAACGCCCTGCGCCGGCTGCATCTCGGCCTGACCCTTGGCCGGCGGCGCTACGAGCGGCTGCTCATCCTGCACGCCAACCCGGACATCCTCAGGCTCCTGCCCCGCCTGTCCTATGGCCGGGCCGTCAATTACCGGGGATGGGAGCGGCCCGACCTGAACCTGACCAACCTGACCTTCCCCCAGTCCATGCACGTGACCGACAAGCGTCTGGCCCTGGCCGCCTGGGCCGGGGCCGACCCGACGCCGACGCCGATGCGGATTCATCTTCGACCGGCCGAGCTCAAGGCGGCCGAGGCCTGGCTGATCGGGCAGGGACTCCCGGCCGGGCGTCTGCGCGCGGGCATGTGCCCGGGCGCGGCCAACCTGTTCAAGCGCTGGCCGGCGGCGAGGTTCGGACAGGTGGCGCGGGCCCTTCTGGACCAAGGGGCCGTTGTGTTCCTGATGGGCTCCGGCCAGGAGGCGCGGATCATGGACGCGGTGGACCGCGAGGCGGGCCAACCGCTGCCACGACTGGCCGGCGCAAAACTGAGGACCCTGGCCGCCGTGCTGGCCCGGTCCGACCTGGTGATCACCAACGACACCGGGCCGCTGCACCTCAGCCAGGCCGTGGCGACGCCGGTCTTGGCCTTGTTCGGCCCCACCAATCCCGAGGCCTTCGGCCCCCGAGGCCCGGCCGACCGCCTGCTCAAGGTGCCACCCACCTGCGATCCCTGCCTGACCAAAACCTGCCAAAACCCCCGCTGCCTGGAAAGCCTTACCGTGGACATGGTCCTCGAACAGACCCGCCTCATGTTGTCCACGGAAAAACCAGCCCGCGTTTCCTTCAGGGACATGGCGGGCGGCGGCACAGACCCCTGATCTATCCGTGAGGAGGCGTCCGAAGCCGGGGCGGCTCGCGAACGTCTTCGCCGCCATGGCCGGCCTGGCGAAGACCCTTGCGCCGGCAACAGGTCGGGTGTAAAAGGGATGGCGGTCCGGAAAGGACTGGGGCCATGGATCAGAAAACGAAGACCAAGATCGTGCAGTTTATCCGGGGTTGGGTTGTCAGCCTGGCCGCGGCCATACTTCTGGCCACCTCCTTCAAGTCGGTCATCGCCGATTGGAACGTCGTGCCGAGCGGCTCGATGCGGCCGACCATCATCGAGGGCGACCGCATCTTCGTCAACAAGCTGGCTTACGACCTGAAGGTGCCCTATACGACCCGGCATCTGGCCCGCTGGTCGGATCCGGTCCGGGGAGACATCGTCGTTTTTTATTCCCCGGCGGATGGCACGAGGCTGGTCAAGCGCGTCATGGGCCTTCCCGGCGACCACCTTTTCATGAGGCGGAACCGGCTGTTCGTCAACAACCAACCGGCCGTCTACGACCCCCTGGACAAACGCTTCATAAAGGATATCCCTTCCTGGGAGCGGGAGGGGAATCTCTTTTTCAGCGAGGTCGTGGACGGACGCAGTCACCCGGTCATGCTCACGCCGTCAAGGCCCTCCCGCAACAGTTTCGGCGAGATCCGGGTGCCGGACGGCCAATACTTCATGCTGGGGGACAACCGGGACGGCAGCGCGGACTCCCGGTATTTCGGATTTGTTCCCCGCCGGCTTATCGTCGGACGATCCAGGGCCGTGGTCTTGTCCCTCAACTACGAGCGCCACTACTGGCCCCGCTGGGACCGTTGTTTCCGGGCTCTGCCCTAAGCCGCCTCACGCCCTTCGCCCGCTCTAAGCATCGTATTTGAAAAGGCTTTCCATCTTGACAGGCGCCGGGCTCCGGCCGTATAGTGCCTGCGGCTTCTCTGCCCGTGCGACCTACAAGCTTTAGCGCTCTCTTTCGGGCTTTTCCAAGGCGGGCCGGACTCATGCCGGAAAAAGTCCTCTACTTTGGCGGCGGCGCAGACCTTCTGCGCCGGTATGTGGGCGACGAAAGCGTGGACCTGATCTACGACGATCCGGTCTGGGACCTGGAGTCGCCGGACCCGGTCCCGCCCCTGGAAGAAGTCTCCCCCTCTGCGCCGCCTGAGGGACAGGTCGGCCGCGCCCTGGATTTGCTTGGGGACCTCATCGGCGATCCGGACGTCGCGGCTTTTCTGGCGCGCGCGGCCGAGCGCCTCGGTGAATTTCACCGGGTGCTTGGCCCCGACGGCAGCCTGTACCTGCACACCGACCCGCGGCTGGGGCCCTATCTTCGTCTGCTGGCCGACGCGGTCTTCGGTCCGGACAACCACCTCAACGACATCGTCCTGCCGCTCGGCGCCGGGTATCCCGGCCGGGCCGGCTGCCGCCGGGTGCACGACACCTTGTTGTTTTATGCGAGGCAGCGGGGCCGGAACGTCTTGAACCGGGTTTTCCAGGAGCACGATCCGCGCTACGTGCAGTCCCACTATCGTCACCGGGACGGGCGTGGGCGTCGGTACCGGACGAGCGACCTGACGGCCTCGGGCCGGGGCTCGGTCGGCCACGAGTACACCTGGAACAACGTCACCCGGAACTGGCGCGTGAGCGAAGAGGAGATGAAGGCCCTCGAGGCGGCCGGCCGGATTCACTATACGAGGTCCGGCCTGGCCGAGTACATCCGCTACCTGGACGAGATGCCCGGCATGCCGCTCCGGGACATGTGGAGCGATCTTCCGCCGCTGCCGCCGCGGGACCAGGAGCCGGTCGAGGGGGCGGTGCGGGCGCGGGAAGCCCTGCTGGCACGGGTGATCTCGGCCGGCAGCCGGGAGGGCCAGGTCTTCCTGGCGGCGTCCTGCGGCGCGGGCGCGGCCCTGGTGGCGGCCGAGCGTCTGGGACGATCCTGGATCGGCTTGACCGCCTCCTACCTGGACCTGGCCCTGATTCGGTACGAACTGCGGCGCCAGGTGGGGGATCCGGACGGCTGGCGGATCGTGGGCGAGCCGACCGCGATCGGCGAGGCGGTCCGGCTGGCCCAAGACGATGAGCGCCGGTTTCGGTGGTGGGTCCTGGGCCGGGTCGGGGCCCGGCCGGTGGTGCCGGATGTCGGGCCCGAGGCCGCGGTCCACGGCCGGCTGACCTTCACCGACGCCCCCCGCCGGCGGGAACGCCGCATCGTCTTTCGGGTGAAGATCGGAGCCCCGGACCGGACCGACGTGAGCCGGCTGCGCGAAGGACTGGCTCGGGAGAAGGCGCGACTCGGCGTGCTCATCAGCCTGACCCCTCCGGCCGAAGCGATCCGCCGCGAGGCGGCCGAGGCCGGGGTGTACGATTCTCCCTGGGGAAAGTACCCGGTCCTTCAGCTTCTCTCCGTGAGCGACCTCTTCGCGGGCAAGGGCGTCCAGGGTCCGCCGCGCGTCCCGCGGCCGGCGCCGGCGCCGCGGCGGCCCGAGGCGGCTCCGGACCGGATTCAACTGGACCTCCTAGACGAAGGGTGATCCCAACTATACAGGGCGCCATAACTTCGCATACCTGTGTTGCTCCTCGGCTCGTCATTGCGGCGTACATAAAAGTACGCCTCATTTCTCGCCTTCGCCCAAGCCTTGGTCTGCTTTGTTCTGACGCTCTGTATGCGCATTGATTTATGACGCGGTTAATAAATCCCGGGCCCGATCCGGCCGGGGAAAGGCAGGCGGAATGGACATCGAGCTTGTGGAGGCGTCCATCAAGGACAAATCCGCGGTGCGGAACCTGATGGAGCTCTACTATCACGATCTGAGCGAATATAGCGGCAAGGACGTCACCGACCACGGTCTCTTCGGCTACCGCTACCTGGATCACTACTGGACCGAGCCGGGCCGATATCCCTGGCTGGCGCGGGTCGAGGGGAAGCTGGCCGGTCTGGCGCTGGTCAGGGACGTGGAGGAGTCGGGCGGCGGCACGGTCCACGTGATGTCCGAGTTTTTTGTGTTGAGAAAATTTCGGCGCCGGGGCGTCGGCCGACGGCTGGCCTGCCGGCTCTTCGACCGGTTTCCGGGCCGATGGCGCGTGGAGCAGGAGGCGGGCAACCGTCCGGCTCAAGTCTTTTGGCGAAGCGTCATCGGGGAGTACACGAAAGGCCGGTTTGGCGAGATCGACCCGGGGACCCAGGGGGAACTCCGGGGCACGGGACAGGTCTTCAACGCGCCGCCGTCTGTGGAGGGGGCCGGGAGCTGAGGAAAAAGGGGTCAGGAGCCTGTCCGACAACCGGTTTTTAAAAAAAGGCTTAGGCCTTCACCAACAGCAAAAAGCCGCGCCCTGTCATGGCGAGGAGTCA
>Ga0315282_10002985_pt1 | contig 30659 bp, 20 predicted proteins | sample YL17G07_20_MG_FD_203693 | JGI IMG/M metagenome (GOLD analysis project Ga0315282, IMG submission 203693) | Sediment microbial communities from Yellowstone Lake, YNP, Wyoming, USA - YL17G07_20 | ecosystem: Environmental > Aquatic > Freshwater > Lake > Sediment | place: USA: Wyoming | collected... | reverse complement strand
TCCCCTTCATGCAGCGCCGAGGCCGCTCCGGATTGCCTGACCCCAGGGACTTCGTCCCGCCAGCGTCTTCTTCCCTCTCCGCCGGATAAGCCCGGCGGTCCCCCTCCGCAACGGAGACTGCCGGGCGGCCTCGGCGCGGGGCGGTGCGGGCTTTTCCCGCGCGCGGCCGGGCCGGCGGCCATTCATCGGATGTAAACGTAGATGGTGTGCTCCGTGCCCTCCTCGTCCTTGAGGGTCGCGGATCCGGTCTGCTTCCTTTCCCAGCCGGCGATCATGTAGTTGTGGGACACGACCCGGCTCCCCCGGCGGAGCTGTCTCTCGAGGAGGGGCCGGAGGAGGAGGTTGGATTCCGGGAGGAGGTAAAGCGTCACGACCGTGGCCGGCGAAAGATCGGCCTTGACGGCGTCCAGGCAAAGGAAGCGGACCCGGCGCTCGACGCCGGCGGCGCGCGCGTTGCGGGCGGAGGCCTCGACCATGGCCGCGTCGATGTCGATGCCCACGCCGGAGGCGCCGTACCTGCGGGCCGCCGCGATGACGATCCTCCCGTCGCCGCAGCCGACGTCGTAGACGACGTCGCCGGGGCCGACCCGGGCGAGCTCGAGCATCCTGTCGACGACGAGCGACGGGGTCGGGACGTACGGGGCGAGGTCGACGGCGTCGGCCCGTCCGTGGGCGCCGAGGAAAAGATCGATCGCCGTGCCCTGGTCGTAGCGGAAGGAATAGGGCTTCCCCCGATCGAGGGAATAGACGACGTCCTTTTCGCCGGTGTTGAACTCGACGGTGAGCGGGCCCGCGGCGCGGAAGCGGTCGATGGCGCCGGGCGCGATCGTCCTGGCCTCCAGGGCGCCGGGATCGCCCGCGGAGTAGATTCTGTAGGCGATGGCCCGGTCCGTGACGTTCCTGAGGGTCGTCTCTCCCGGCGCCGCGGCGGGCGCCTTCGGCGCCGGCGCAGCGCCGGACGGAGCGCGGGCGGGCTTCGAGAGAATGACGAAGCCCGCCAGGGCGAGGATGAGGACGACGACGAGAGAGAATTCGATCTTGCGTCTCATGCCGGACCTCTCCGTATGGCCACGATTCTAGCCTAAAAACCCCCGGAGCGGCAATGCAAAAAAGTTCGCACGGCGGTGTCGTTTATAACACGAACAGAGAGATCGCCACGCCCAAGAGGCCTGGCGATGATAATGGATGGGATCGCCGCGCCCGAGGGGCTGGCGATGATGTCGAGGGGAGGCGGGACCGGCCCGGGCTAACGCCCGTCTTTCTGGGCCTTGATCTCCCCGTAGAGGCGGTCGATGTCCTGCCGGTCGCGCTCGGGGAGTCCGGGATAAAACCGCTCCTTGCAGATATCCAGATACTTCAGGGCTTCGGCCAGGCGGCCTTCGACCCGCAGGGCGATGCTGATGTTGATGAACGCGTCGAGGAGGTAGGGATCGAGCTTGATGGCCCGCTCGTAATCGGCGATAGCCAGGCCGGACTGCCCCGTCGCCAGGCGCAGCGAGGCGCGCCCAGTCCAGGCGGCGGCCAGCCCGGGTTCGATCTCGATGGCCTTGTTGAAGTAACCGAGCGCCTTGTCGACCAGGGCGGAGTTGTTCTCCTCGACCAGCCGCGAAAGATAGACCAGACCGATATTGCTGTAGCCGAGAGCGAACGTCTTGTCGAGGGCGACGGATTTTTCGAAGCTCTCCAGGGCCAGGTCGTATTTTTTCAAGGAGTAATAGGCGCCGCCGAGGTTGAGCCAGACGGCCGGGCTCGCGGGGAGCAGGACCGTGGCCTTCCGATAAAGCTCGAGGGCCTGGCCCGACTCTCCCGCGGCCAGCAGGGCCTGTCCCAGGCCGGATATCGCCTGCTGGTATTCCTGGGACTCGACGACGTCCTTCCGGCCCCCCAGTTCCTCGAGGATCGCCCGGGCCTTGGCCAGGACGCCCTTCTTGACCCAGAGGCCGGCGATCTTGGCCCGCACAGTGCCGTTCTGCGGCTCAAGGGCGGCCGCCTTTTCGTAGCTCGCCAGGGCCGCGTCCGTATTGCGGAGCAGGTCTTCCGCGTCGCCGAGCAGAACGAGGGCGGATGTCATGCGCTCGTTCCCCGCCAGGAGCCCGAGACAGAACTCCCGGGCCCGGGCCGCGTCGCCGCTCTCCATCATGTCCATGGCCAGGTACACCTTGAACGATTCCCGCTCCGGGAACCGGGCCAGCCCTTTCTGGAGAAGATCTATGGCTTCCGCCGTGCGGCCGCTCTTCTTCAGGACCTCGTAGCGGATCTCATAGATGTCCGGCAGCTCGACCGCCGGATACTTGGCGAGGACAGCGGCCAGCCGGTCCCCGGCGTTTTCATAGTCCTTCCGCCTGAGAAGTTCCTTGAGCTCGGCCACCGCGAGATAGACGTCGATGCCTCTCTTGGGATCCATCACCGAGGAGGACTTGGAGCCGAAGCTCGAAACGTAGCCGAGGGATTTCAGCTTCTCGACGTCGCCCGAACTGAGCTCCCTCCGGCCGGCCCCCTTTTCGGCCGACGCGATCCGACGGACGAAGGTCTCCAGCTTCTTGTCGATCTCCCGGGCCGCGTCCCGCCTCACGGCGAAGAGATCGGCCTTCTCGCCGGGGTCGGCGTCGATGTCGTAGAGCTCCGGCTCGGGGAGCGAGATATACTTGCTCGGCCCTTCGATGAGCCCGGTCAGGGGGGCCCAGTTGTACTCCTCCTGGCCGAAGAGGCTCTCGAAGTAGATCTCGCGCCGTCCCTTTTCCTTGCCGGCCGCCAGGCCCCAGAAACTCCGCCCCTGGACGCCGGACGGAGTCTTGACGCCGAAAAGCTCGAGCAAGCTGGGCAGGACGTCGACCAGGCTGACCCGTCCGGCCACGATTTTCGGCTCCTTGAAGAGCCGCGGATTATGGAGGACGAGAGGGACGCGCAGGCTCTCCTCGTAGCAGAAGATGCCGTGCCCCTGCTCCTTGTGCTCGCCGAAGGCCTCGCCGTGGTCACCGACGATCACGATGAGGGTGTTGTCGTATAGCCCCTTGTCCCGCAGGGCCTGGACGATCTTCCCGACGTGGGCGTCGACGAACCTGACCTCTCCTTCGTAGAGGCGCCAAGCCGCTTCCTTTCCGCTCGGGACCGGCTCGCCGTGGGGGACATAGGGCGAATGGGCGTCGTAGAAATGGATCCAGCCGAAGAACTTGCCGCCGGCCCGCCGGTCGAGCCAGCGCTCGAATTTCGCGGCGACCCTGTCGGCCGGGATCTCGGCCAGAAAGTTGAGGATCGAACGGCCGTTTTCGAAATCCTCTTCGTAGGTGTCGAATCCCTGGGCCAGGCCGAACTTGGCGGCCACGGTGAAGGAGGCGACGACGGCGGCTGTCTCGTAGCCCTTGTCCTTGAAAAGCCTGGCCAGGGTCGGGACCGAGGCCGGCAGGGTGTAGGTGCCGTTGTTGCGGACGCCGTGGCCGACAGGATATCGCCCCGTGAACAGGGAGCAGTGGGCCGGCAGGGTCAAGGGGGCGGGGGTATAGCATTCCTTGAAAACGATCCCCGTCCGGCCGAGCTCGTCGATCCGGGGAGTGACGCCGTCCTTGTTGCCGTAGAGGCCGACGGCGTCGGCCCGCGTCGTGTCCAGGGTGATGACGAGGAGATTCATGCCGGAAGCGTCGGCCGGCGGCTTGGACGAACAGGCCGGGACGAGCGCCAAGGCCGCCAGGAGGACCGTTCCGGCCGCTAAAATCCGTCTCATGACCGATATTATAGCAAAACCGATTTTTGCCGCAACCTCGCCGGCCGATTTCCTCCCTCGGCATAGCGGTGACCTGGTGGCCCTGTTATTGGGAGGAAAGATGTTCCGGGGGGGGCGATGCCCCGGACGGATAAGTCTTGAAATCAGGCCGTTTATCATGCATAATAAATACCCAGATATCTTCGGGAGGCGTTCATGAACAAAGGTCTTTTATCAAGAATCTTCATAATCGGACTGGCCGCCGCGGTCTTCGCGGTTCCGGCCCTGGCCCAGGCGGGCCGCGGCGTAGCGCGGCTGGGCGGCGTCACCGTCGACAAGGATGGCAAGCCCGTCGAGGGGGCGACCGTGACCATCGTCCTCAACCAGGCCGGCGCGTCGATTTTCGAAACGAAGTCGGACAAGAAAGGCGAGTGGGGGTTCCTGGGGCTCGGGACCGGGACCTATAGCGTCACCGCCTCGGCCAAGGGGTACCTGACCGTCAACATCAGCTCCTATGTCAGCCAGATCAACAAGAATCCCAAAATAACCATCAAGCTGGAGAAGGAAGCCGCCGGCTCGGGCCTCGTCCAGGACGAGAAGACCTTCGAGATCCTGGAGCAGGGCAACCAGTTCTACAAGGACGGCAAATACGAAACGGCCCTGGCCATGTACGAGGAATTCCTGGGCAAGAATCCCGGCGCCTACCAGGTCATGCTGAACATCGGCGATTGCTACCGGGAAAAGGGCGAATACGACAAGGCCGTCGAGAAGTACAACAAGCTCGTCGAGCTCTCCGCTTCCGACCCAACCATGGGCAAGACAATCGGCGCCAAGGGCCTGGCGGCGATCGGCCTGTGCTACATGAAGCAGGGCAAGATCGCCGAATCCCAGGACTATTTCAAGAAGTCGATCGAAATGGCGCCCCAGGACGAGAACCTGCCCTACAACGTGGCGGAGATCTATTTCTCGAACCAGCAGATCGACGACGCCATCCGCTATTACGAGATGGCCAGCCAGATCAAGCCCGAATGGCCGGACCCCTACCTGAGGCTGGCCTACGCTTATCTCAATAAGGGCGACATGGCCAAGGCCTCTGAAAACCTGGAAAAATTCATCAAGCTCGAGCCTGAGGGCGAACGCTCGGCCCAGGCGAAGAACATCCTGGCCACCATCAAGAAGTGACGGCGGCCGCCCCGGTCGCGAGAGGCCGGGGTTTTGACATCCGGGGAGGCTTCCGCTAGAATCCGGGCATGTCCGGCAAGAAGCGTCCCCCCTTTCGATCCTCCCGGACGGCCGCGGCCGTCCTGGCCGCGGCGGCCCTAGCGGCCGTTTTCCCTTTGACCCATTGCGGCGGGCCCGCCGTCAAGCGGGACGAGCGGCTGAATGTCCTGCTCATCACCATGGACACGACCCGGCCGGACCACCTGGGATGCTACGGCTACGCCCGCGGCAAAACGCCCAACCTGGACGCGCTGGCCGCGGCCGGCGTCCGGTTCGAGGACGTCTACGCCCAGGTCCCTCTGACCCTGCCCTCCCACTGCTCGATCATGACCGGCGCCTATCCCTTCTCGCACACCGTCCACAACAACGGCACGTACGTCCTCCCGCCGGACAAAATCACCCTGGCTAAAGCGTTGAAAGAAAAAGGGATGCGCACGGCGGCCTTCGTCGCGTCGTTCTCCGTGGACTCCCGCTTCGGCCTGGCCGGGGGATTCGACCTGTACGACGACAACTTCCGGCCCGGACTGCCGTTCAAGCCGGCCAACTCGGAGCGGAGGGCCGGCGAGGTCGCCTCGCTCTTTTCCGCCTGGCTGGAGAAAAACGCCTCGGCGCCTGGGCCGTTCTTCGCCTGGGTCCATTTTTTTGATCCGCACCTTCCGTACGACCCGCCCTCCCCGTACGACAAGGATTTCGCCTCAGAGCCGTACGACGGCGAAATCGCCTGCATGGACGCCGGCATCGGGACCGTGATCGCGGCGCTTCGGGAGAAGAACCTCCTCGAGCGAACGCTCGTCGTCCTGGCGGGCGATCACGGCGAGGGGCTCGGCGACAGGGTCGAACGGGGCCACGGCGTCTTCCTTTACGACGAAACCATAAGAGTGCCACTCATCCTATACGCTCCCGGCCACCTGCCCGAGGGCAAGGTCGTCGCGCGCCGCGTCCGGCTGATCGACGTCGCGCCGACGATTCTTGACATGGTGAAGTCGGCCGTGCCGCCGGCCGTCCAGGGAGAGAGCCTCCTCTCCTCGATCCAGGGCGGCCGGGAAAAGGATCTCGATTCCTACATCGAAACGTTCTATCCCAGGGAGAATTACGGCTGGTCGGAGCTGACGGGCCTTGTCTCGGGCGAGTGGAAATACATTCGCGCCCCGAAGCCCGAGCTCTACGACCTCAAGTCCGATCCGGGGGAAAGCCGGAACCAGGCCGCTTCGGCGGGGAAGATCGCCGCCGATCTGGACCGGGGACTCAAATCCCTCGTCCAGAAAGGCGCCGGCATCCAGGGAGGGGCGACCAGGACCCTGACCGCGGCCGAGCAGGAGCGGCTTCGCTCGCTGGGCTATATCAGCTTCTCGGGCTCGGGCGCCAAATCCGATCACCCGGACCCCAAGGACATGCTTGACGTCCTGCGGCTGAGCCAGGAGGCCGCGGCCCGCGAACTGCGCGGCGAATTCGCCGGGGCCGCCGAGGCCTACACGAAACTCCTGGAGATGACGCCGGATTCCCCGGAGGCTTACGTCAACCTGGCCCTCATCCAGGCCCGCCTGAACCGCTTCGACGAGGCCATCGCCACCCTCCGCCGGGGAAACGAACGGATCCCCGGTTCCGAGGCGCTTCTCGCGAGACTCGGCTATACGTATCTCCTCGTCGGCCGGATGCCGGAGGCGCTCGAAGTGATCGAGCGGGCGCTCGACATCAATCCGGGGAACGTGGACATGCTGACGGCGGCGGCCAGCGCCCTGGACGGGCTCGGCCGCAAGGAGGAGGCGCTGGCCTATATGGAAAAGGCCATCGCCGCCGAGCCGGAGAACAAGTTCCTCCGGGTCAGTCTCGCCCGCAAGCTCGCCGCGGGCGGCAAGATCACCGAGGCCATCGAGGTCTACCAGGCGCTGGCCCGGGATTACCCGAACGACCAAGTCGTGCGCCAGTACCTGGGAGTGGCCTACGGCGTCATCGGCAAATACGCCGAAGCCATCGAGAGCTTCCGGCAGGCCATCGCCATCGCCCCCACCCCGACGGCCTATATCAACCTCGCCGTGGCCCTGGAGAGGTCCGGGGACGTCGCCGGGGCCATCCGCGCCCTGAAGCTGTATCTCGCTGATCCTAAAGGAGAAAGGCCGGCGTCAATCAAAGCCGCCGAGGCCGAGCTCCGGAAGCTCGAGAATTCCCCGGCGAAATAACCGGCGGGTCGCGGGATCTGCGCAGCAACCCGTAAAAGCACGGCTGAGAGTTCGAAGTCGCGCTTCTTCCGTTCGTCGTGCGCGTTGCCGCTCACGGCTTTTCCTCCCCAGTCTTAACCCGGGCCGTTTTTGTCCATCCGCTGAACGGGGCCCGGGAAGCGGAGGGCGCGTGATGCGGCTCGGAAGGGCTTAAGTCCTCGTTTTTGCCCACGAAAACAGTGACTTAAGGCCGAAAAAGACCCTCAAAAGCATGCTATTTTGTTTATTTAGTTAGGCTTGCTGAGGTCCGACCCCAAATAAAAAAAAGCCGGTGCGGCTCGCTCCGAAGACTCAGCTCGCTGCCGGTCCGACCCCAAATAAAAAAAGGCCCGCCCCCCGGAGGGGGCGGGCCTTCGTGCGTCTGCTTGTGCTGCTGCTGCTTCTGCTTAGAAGGAGAACCGGGCGCCGAGGCGGGCCGTCCACACGCCGTACTGGCCACTGAACTGATTGTACTGGATGTTGGGGAAGTAGTCGGCCAAGTGATCTCTCCAGCTGAAGGTCTTGGAGAGCATCTCTGCGTCGGAGATGGCCATCGAGGTCCGGTTGGGCGAGTTCACATAGGTCGTCCAGGTCTTGGTGTTGGTCACGTTGTTGAGCTGGAGGTTGATGGAGAGGTTGTACTTGGAGGCGATCTTCAGGGTGTACTCGAGGTAGAGGTCGGCCCAGGCGCAGAAGGGCATGCGGCCCAGGTCGCCATAGCCGTCGGGGTACATGTAGGTGCCGCGGACCTGGAGCTGGGTGCTCTTGGGCAGGCCGCTGCGGCCGTAGGCGACGACGCCGACGGTCAGGCCGAAGGGGAAGGAGTAGGAGCCGTAGGCCTTGATGTAGTGGGTTCTGTCCTGAGGCAGCGGGCCGTCGTTGAGTTCGCCGTTCAACTTGTACATCATGAACCACATGTCGAAGAAGCGCTCGACGTTCGGCGAATTGCGGCCGTTTTCATCGGCGCTGGACAGGCCGCTGTAGTCGCCCTTGACGCGGCTCAGGGTGTAATTGATGCCGCCCTGCCAGTTGTGGCTGAACCGCTTTTCGAGGGACAGGTTCATGCCGTAGTATTCTCTGGTGGCCTTGGGCTGGGGCCAGTAGTCCGTGTAGCCGGCAGCGATGAACTTATCCTGAATCCACTTGCTGCCGGGGTTGCCGATGTAATACTGTTCACCCAATCCCGGGACTTCCATGCCGATGTCTTCGATCGTGTTGATGAGGTGCTTCTGGACCAGGCGAAGGGACAGGGACAGGTCTTCCGTCAGCTTCTTTTCCGCGCCGAAGGAGATTTCTCTCTGGGAAACGGGCTTGATGTCGGGCTGGGTGGTGTCGAACGAGGGAACGCGGAAGTCGATCGTGCCCATGTACGTGCCGCCGGCGGCCTGGTCGGCCTTGGCCGCGTCGCTCGAGTCACCGGAGAGGTATTCGTTGCCGATCTCCCAGAAGTCATAGTTCTCGAGCTTGTAGTAGTCGCTCTTCCACTTGAGACCGCCGTACGTGCCTTCGGCCATGTACAGCTTCAGAACGTCGTAGTAGATGCCGAAGCTGCCGAAGACCTTCAGGCTGGAGTCGCCGAACACGTCATAGACCGCGCCGAAGCGGGGGGCAATCTTGTCGCCCCAGCCGAAGTTGACGGGCTTGGCGGGGTATTCGGGGTTGAATGACGGAATGTATTCGCTTTCCGCCCGGACGCCGGCGTTGATGGTCAGGCGGCCGCTGATCGTCCACGAATCCTGGAGGTAGAGGGCGTAGCTGGTGCGCTTGACGTTCCAGGTGTAGCCGTAGGCGGAGGTCCAGGAGCCGCGGATGATGTAGTAGCCGTAGTCGCCCCTGAATGAATGGCGCGGATCGCCCACGGGATAATAGGCCGAGAGGGCCGTGCAGGTCTGGTTCCAATAGAGGTTGACCATGGGCTTGTAGGACGAGTTGGCGTAGTCCTCATGGTTCTTGATCCACTGGAAGCCGGCCTTCCAGGCGTGCTCGCCGCCGAGGCTCATGTAGTAGGTCAGGTCGAGGTTGGCGGAATACTTGTGCTGCATCTGCCGCAGGAGGATCAGGCGGCTGCCGGAGTAGTTGATGGCGCCGGCGTAGTACTGATAATCCTCGGGGGGCGCTGTCACGCCTTCGGGCCATGTGAGGTCGACGTTCGAGTAGTTGTTGTAGTAGGTCGTGAAGTAATTGCCGATCTGTTGGTGGTTCGTGTTCTGGAACGAGTAGCCGGCCCGGGCGCTGACCAGCAGGTTGTTGCTGGCGCTGTAGTCGAACATGAGCGCGGCGCTCCAGTTCGGATAGTCGTAGCCGTATTTCTTCCAGTCGGCGGACTTGGGGCTCGTGCCGTCGATGCTGGGGATGGAGCCGCGCCACTTGTAGTAGTTGTTGACGACGGAGGCCGACATGCGCAGGCCCTTGAGCGGGGCGGCCGTCAGCTTGAGCTGGCCGTTATACCAGTTCTGCTCCTGATAGAAATTATACAGCGGCATATCGCCGTCGCTGAGGAAGTACCGCTGGGCCTTCTGCAGGGCGTACTGGGGGTTGATCGACCCGAAGAACCAGACTTTGTCCTTGAGGATGTAGCCGCCCAGGTTGAAGACGGCTTCGTAGCGGCTGTAGGGGTCGCGGTCGTAGCCGCCGTGGAAGTACAGGTCGTCGTTGTTGACGTATTCGGAAACCAAGTCATTGTAGGGGTTCCAACGGATATACTCGCGGGCCTTGCCCTGCATGAGCATGCTGTTGTTGTTGTAGTAGCCCATGATGTCGCCGTGGAACGTGTTGCCGCCGGAGCGGGTGATGACGTTGACGACGCCGCCCATCGAGCCGCCGAACTCGGCGTTGTAGCCAGAGGCCGTGACCTTGACTTCCTCGACGAGCTCCATGACCGCGCTCTGGCCGCGGACGCCGATGTGGCCCTGGGTGATGTCGGTGCCGTCCATGTACCACATATTCTCGGTACCGGTGGCGCCGTCGACCGAGAGGCCGCCCGTGTTGTCTTCATACTGAACGCCGGGGACCGTGCTGATCAGGCCGTCGAAGTTCCGGCTGCGGGGCAGGCTCATGAACGTTTCCTTCGTCATGGTCTGGCCCTTGACCGTGCTCTTGACGTCGATCAGGGGGCTCTGTCCGACGACGGTGACCGACTCTTCGAGGGTCGTCTGATCCAGGTTGACGTTCAGGATGATCGTCTGGGACAGCTGGATGGTAACGCCCTCGCGCTTGAGGGTTTTGAAGCCCTGCAGCGTGTAGGTGACTGTATAAAGTCCCGAGGGCAGCGAGAACAGGCGGTACTCGCCGTCCGCGTCGGTGACCGCGGTCGCCTTCCCGACCATCTTGGGGCTCGTCGCTTCGATGGAGACTCCCGGCAGCGGGGCGCCCTGGGCGTCCGTGACCTTGCCGGTGATCTTCGAGGTCGGGGTGACCTGAGCGATGGCCGCAGTGGCGGTCAGGAAGAGAGCCATGATCACGAGTGTCGTTAGTCTCTTACTCATTAGTCTCATGTCTCCTTACTTCAATAAGCTCAATCCAAAAAAACCTGGAGCAAAAGAGAGGCTCTTCCGCTCCTCCCCCTTCCCTTCATGCAGAAGTCCCTTGTTATTCTCACCTCCTCCATTTCGAGTATGGTTTGATATCATGGCAGTCAATGCATGATACTGAGCAAGTATCATGCCAATAATTCGGCGAGTCTAAGTCGTTCATTTTAAATGGAGATATTTGCTGACGGGAGCGTCCCTGCATCCGCTTTTTTGGATTAATCCAAATTATTGGATTCGCAGGTGGGGAATCTCTATAAATTTCGGCCTGGGCGGACGAGAACGCCCAGGTGAAACGTCCGTAAAAAACGCGGCGCCGGAAACGTTCAGCGGCGAGGAATCGTGAAGGTCGCCTGGACGTGGGCCATGGCCTTGGACGACGCGCTGGAAGCGTGGATATAGAGCAGGTAGGAGGCCGGCTCCAGGCCGCTCACGGAGAACTCGAGGACGAAGATTTCCGTGGCCTCCCATTGCGTCCTGCCGACGAAGGCGACGGGGACCGCTATCCGGCGGCCCGTGGCGGCATGGACCAGATAGGCGCCCAGGGCCAGGTCCGGCGGCATTGTTCCCGGGACCGTGCAGGGCACGATGACCTGGACCTTGTCCGCGACGACCGGCACCTCGCCGGCGACGGGCGAGAATTCGAGCCGGTCGAACGGATAGATGTCCGTCCACGGGGCGAGGCCTTTCGCTTTGCCCTGCGGGGCTTCCAAGAGGGCCGCGCCCGAGCCGCGGACGAGAAGGAGCGGCGCGCGGAGGGCCAGGACGGGGGAGGCCTGCGGGGGGCCGACGATGCCGCGGGCCGAGCTTACGGCGCTCATCCCGGTGTCCATGTCCCTCAGGATCAGGCGGCACTTGTAGTCCCCCGGCCCGAGGGCCTGGCCGGCGGCGAAGACGAGGGCCCGGCCGCGATAGAGGCCCGGGTCGGCCTCCGTCCGGCTGAGGCCGAGGATGTTGCTCTTGTCGTCGAAAACGATGGCGATGAACTCCGTCCGCCGGCCCGCGAACTTCTCCAAGATTTCGCCCGGGATCCTGGCCACCAGCTCCAGGCCGGGCGTCCCGCCGGACGGAATGGGCAGCGCCGTCATGGAAAACGTCGCCGGCATCCGGGCCAGCGAGCGCTCGTTGAGGGCCAGGTCGAAGAGGTGGATCTGCTTTTCGACGTTGGTGTATTCCCGGAAGGGCTTCGGATTGAAATAGCCGGCCTGGGCCCGGACCTCGCAGCCGCTCCTCTTGACCGCGACCTTGACCTCGTGGAACCGGCCGTCCCACTTCTCGCCGATGGAGTAGCCGAGGACGTAATAGGTCCCGGTGAGCGTCTGGACCTGGTCCATGTTCTTCCGGAACTCGTTGATGTTTGAATAATACTTGCCGCCCGTCGTGTCCGTGAACCGTTTGAGAGTGTCGAGGCCCGTCTGCCGGTCGGCCTTGAAGACGTCGGTTGCATCGCTCATCGTCCCCATGCCCCGGAAGCCGGTCTCGAAGGTCTGCGTGTCGTAATCGAAGAGAGACATGTTCTTGGCCGTTTCCCGGGTGTCGAAGGCGAAGAAGGTGCAGCCGGCGGCGGCGAACTCGCGGTACATCTGCTCGTTTTCGTCCCGGAGGGTCTTGTCGCCGGCGACGTTGCTCATCGTGTCAAGAACCCTGGCTCCGGAGTTGGCCCCCCTGTATGCCGGATTCGAGGGCACGTAGCCGTAGATGAGCGAATTCGGAATGCCCGTCGAAAAGAAGATGAACTGTTTCTGGCCCGGGACGAGCCGCAGGGCCTTGGCCAGGGCCGTCATCTGGGATATGAACTTGCGGGCTCCGGCCATCGACTCATAACGCAGGCCGTCGGCTTCGGTGCGTTCGATCGCTATCCTGCCGGACGGGGCGGCGCTCAACCCGCTGTCGGTGAAGGTCATGGCCTGCTGGGTGCCCTCCTGGACGAGCCGCCAGTACTGGTTCTCGATTTCGTCGGCCCGGCCGGAGATGTCTTTCTGGCCGATCGCCTCCAGGGCTTTCCGGACCTGGGCATGATCGGTCGTCAAATATTCATTCATGGCCACGCCCTTGAGCTTGGACAGCGAGAGGACGCCCACTTCGTCGCCCGGCCGGATGTCGGATTCGAGGAAATGGAGAGCGGCCTTCCGGGCCTTGGTAACGCCGCGGGCGTTGTTGTAGGCGAAATCGAAGAACAGGAAAAACTTCCGCTTGGCCTCTTTCGGCGCGGCCTTCACGGGCGCGGCGGCGGGCGGAACGGGCTCGTCCGCCTCGACCCGCGCGGCCGGCGTCTGAAGCAGGTGCGTTTCGAAATCGGTGACCGGGACCGGCTTCCCGTTGTCGGTGACGACGAAGTCGTCCTTGGTCAGGTCCGGGACCGGCTTCCCCTTTTTATCGGTGACGTACACGTAGACGAGCTTGAGAACGACCGAGACCTCGTACTGCAGGGGCTTGTCGATCCGCACGGCCTCCTGGCTTTCGGCCGGCCGCGGCGGCGCCGCGAAGAAAAGGACCAGGACGAGCAGAAAAGAGATGAGGAAACGGGCCCTTTTCATCTTGGCTGAATCTTGGCGCATAATCTCCCCCCTCACCAGGGATTGACCCCTCTCCCCGGAGGAATCTTACGTCGATTTTCCGCCGAAGGCAATAGCTCGTGGTTCGAGCGGAAAACGACGCCCGTTTGACTTCGCGCTTCCCCATGGACTATGATCGTACTGCGGATTTTTTATGGGGAGGTCAGGGATGAACGTACGGATCGATAAATCCATCGCGGGCCTGCTCGCTGCGGCCCTTTTTGCTGTTCTAGGCTTCGCGGCCTGTGGCATCAGCCTGATGCCGACCAAGGACGCCTGGTTCACCCAGCACTACATCATCATGCAGGATTTCGAGCGGGACGCGTACCGCACGCTGTCTCCGGCCGGCCGTCTGGGCTTCCAGGATCTCTTCTGGAAGTACCGGAGCGCCCAGTCCAGGGCCGAGTTCGAGGCGCGCCTGGAGTACGTCAAGAAGAATTACTGGAAGGAAAACTCCCAGCAGCCGTGGAACACCGACCGAAGCCGGACCTATCTCCTCAACGGCAGCCCGGCCAACATCGACATCGACCAGAACAACAGCTGGCCGACGCTCGGCATGCCCGCGTCGGCCATGGTGACGACCAACCGCGAAAACGAGGACGTCGCCGCGAACCGGGCCGAGGTCTGGACCTATTCGTATGAGAAATATCTCATCCAGTACATCTTCGCCTTCGTCCAGCCCTACCAGTGGAAGAGGATCCAGACGACGACCACGGAGGGAAACCGCTACCTGGGCGAAATGGAGACGTACAACAAGACGGTGACCTTCGGGATTGGCAACATCCAGGCCTACAAGCAGGCGCTGTCCGGCCTCGAAAAGACCAAATAGGCTCCGTCTCGGCCGCGCTGGGGCCCGCCGTCCGTTTCTTTTCGTCTTCCTTTTCTCCCTGGGCTTATATCCCCTTATCATCATATAATAATGATCCTCCATCGAGGAGAACGACGACGAGAGAGTTGATAGTCTTCGCGGCCTGCCTTGCGGCGTTCCTCGCGCGTCTCGCCGTCGAGCGCCTGCGGCTGGACCGAGCCCGCCGCCGCGTCCCCCTGCGCATCGCCGTCACCGGGACGCGCGGCAAGTCCGGCGTCACGCGGCTCATCGCCGCCGGCCTGCGGGCGTCCGGCGTTCGCGTCCTGGCCAAGACGACCGGCTCCCGGCCGGCCTTCATCCTTCCCGACGGGACCGAGGAGGAGATCCCGAGGCCGGGGAGGTCGTCCATCCGCGAGCAGGTTCGAGTCGTCCGGCGCGCCGCGACGATCGGGGCGGAGGCCCTCGTCGTCGAGCTGATGAGCATCGGCGAGGAATGCCTGCGCGCCGAGTCGCGGCGGATCGTGCGGCCCGGCCTCCTGGCCCTGACCAACGTCCGTCTCGACCATCTGGACGACATGGGCCGGCGCAAGGAGGACATCGCCCGGACGTTCGCGGCCGCCTTCCCCCCGGGCGCGGCGGTTTTCCTTCCCTCGGAGGAGGTCTATCCGGTCTTCCGGGACCAGGCCGCCCGGCTCGGCTCCCGGCTCGAAGCCGTGGCGGCGGCGGGGGTCGGCGGGGACATCCGCGCGGAGGCCGCCTTGCCGTTCGAGGAGTTCGAGCCGAACATCCGCCTGGCCCTGGCCGTCCTCGCTTCCGCCGGCGTCGGCCGCGACACGGCGCTCGGCGGCATGCGGCGGGCGGCGCCGGACTTCGGCGGTCTGCGGCTCTGGCGCGGCGCCTTCGGTTCGCCGCCGCGGCCGGCGTTCTGCGCCAGCGCCTTCGCCGCCAACGAGCCGGAATCCTCGGCCGCCGCGCTGGAGAGGCTCCGGAGCCTTCTGCCGGCGGGCCCCAGGTCCCTCGTCGGCGTCCTCTGCCTCCGCGAGGACAGGGGAGACCGGACCCTGCAGTGGATCCGGGCGGCCGCGGCCGGGTTCTTTTCGGACTTCGAGGCCGTGGCCGTCCTCGGCGATCCCGCTCCGGCGGCGGCCCGGAAGCTCAGGCGCCTGGCCGGCCCGGCGGCGGCGAAATTCTCGTTCTTCACCAACCCGCGGCCGGCCGAGCTCATGGATCGCCTCGTTTCGCAGGCGGCCCGCGAGCCCGCCGTCGTCGGCCTCGGCAACATCGCCGGTCCCGGGGAGCGCATCCTCCGGTACTGGGAAGAGGAGGCGACTTCCTATGGCCGCTGAAACCCTGCTCGTCGGTCTTCTTCTGGCGCTCCTGTGGACCGAGGCGACGGACGTCTCGCCGGGCGGGCTCATCGTTCCCGGCTATCTCGCCCTCTATCTCGACCGGCCGCTGCGGGTCCTGGCCACCATGGCGGCCGCCCTCCTGACGCTCCTCCTCTACAGGCTCCTGGCCAGGCGCCTCATCCTCTTCGGCCGGCGGCGGTTCGTCCTGATGGTGCTCGCCGGCGCCCTGCTCTCCGAGGCCTGGTTCGTCGCCCTGCCGCGTCTGGCCACGGCCCCGCTCGAGTTCCGGGTCATCGGCTGGGTCATCCCCGGCATCCTGGCCTCGAACCTCGCCCGGCAGAAGTTTTTGCCAACGCTGGCCTCGACCGTCACGGTTTCCGCCCTGACCTTCGCCGTCGTCCGGCTGATTTCCCTGCTGTAGATCATGAGCACGACGGGACGATCATCACCTTTCGCGGCCATCTACGCGGCGGCCGCCGTCAGCCTCGCCTACGTTCTCGTCGTCCTCTTCGGCCCGGGCCGAGACGCTTCGCTCCGGGCCGAGAGGCGCGAAGCGGTCCGGCTGATGACGCAGGCCGAGGCGGCCGTTCGGGCCTGCCGGGAGGCGAAGGGCGTTCCCATCGACGAAAAGGCTGATCCGAACCGGACCGGGCTCATCGGGCTCGAGACATCCATCATCACGACCTCGCTGGGCCGTCTCGAAGCCAAGCGGACGACGACCAACCCGAAATTCGCCGCCCTCCTCGTCCGCCTTCTCGGCGAGGCCGGCGTCCGGAAAGGCGATGTCATCGCCGTCGGCGCCTCGAGCTCGTTTCCGGCGCTCATCATCGCGACGCTCGCCGCCGCCCGGGCCATGGGCGTCGAGCCGCTGGTCATTTCCTCGCTGGGCGCCTCGGAGTGGGGCGCCAATATCCCCGCTTTCAACTGGCTGGATATGGAGGATTGCCTCGGCCGGGCCGGCCTGGCCGCCGCAAAGCCCGTCGCCCTGGCCGTCGGCGGGGAGGAGGACGTCGGCCGCGGCCTGAGCCCGGAAGGACGAGAGCTCCTGCACGCCGCGATCGCGGGGAGCGGGTTCGCGCTCATCGACGAGCCCGACCTCCGGGCCAACGTCGCGGAACGCCTCAGGCTCTACGACGAGGCCGCGGGCCGCCGGCCGATCAAGGCCTTCGTCAACATCGGCGGGAGCTGGGCCAACATCGGCACGAACGCCGAGGTGCTGAAGCTCAGGCCGGGCCTCCTCCGCGACGTCTTCGTGCCCCCCCCGAGTGAGCGCGGCGTCCTGCAGGCCATGGCCGTGCGCCAGGTCCCCGTGATCCATCTCCTGAACGTCAGGGGACTCGCGGAGCGGTACGGCCTCCCCTGGGACCCGCGGCCGCAACCATCTCCTTGACAGGCGGGCCCCATCGTCGGATAATAGCTGCACCGAGCGTTTTTCCTTCCGGATTCGGGCATTTTCTTCTGAAAATATATCGATGGAGGGAAAAACTATGTCGAATCGGAAAACCGCCGTCGTGGCCGTCATCGCGGTCCTCGTCCTGCTGGCCGCCGCAGGCTGCGTGACCAAGAAAACGCACCTGGCCCAGATCGCCGAGAAGGACGCCCAGATCCAACAGGCCCAGAACAGCATCGCCGAGCTCAAGAAGAGCAACGAGGCGCTGGACAAGGGCCTGACGGACACGAAGAAAGCCCTGGAAGCCGCCCAAGCCGAGAACGGCCAGCTCAAGCAGTCCGTCAGCTCGCTGAAGGATCAGATCGCGGCCCTCGAAAGCCAGAAGACCGAGCTCGACGCCGCCGTCGCCGCGGGCAAGGTCTCCGAGGCAAACTACAAGAAGAAAACGAGCGCCCTGAACTGGCAGATCGGCCAGCTGAAAAAGGACATGACCGAGAAGGAGGCGAAGATCGCCGCCAAGGACGCGGAGATTGCCAAGCTCCAGGCGAGCGAGACTGCCCTCAAGGCCGCCGCGGATGAGCAGAGCCGCAAGATGGCCGCCCTGAACACCGAAAAGGACGGGCTCGCGGCCAAGCTCGATCAGACCATTTCGAGCAAGAACACGCTTATCGGCATCCTGGGCGTTCTTCTGCTGCTGGCCGTCATCCTGGCGATCGTCGGGTTCGGCAAGGCCCGCAAGAGCCGCACGGCCGTCTGAGACAGGCCGGCTTCGCCGGCGCCCGGACCAAGCGCGGGGCGGGGAAGCCCGCCGCAGTTCTTGAGTTTTGCATACGAAGGGGGATATGTGCCCTTCGGCACATGTCCCCTTTTATTATGATGTCAACGAAACCGGCTCGCGCCGCGTATATATTAAGGTCAACGCTCTTGACCGAACGGAGGATTCTATGAAAATCATGAAGACCGCTCTTGCCCTGGCCGTCCTGGTCCTGTCCCTCGCACCCGTCCTCGCCGCGGGCCCGCTCCCGTCCGAGGACCGGAACTCCCCCCTCTGGCTGCGCTATCCGGCCCTGTCGCCGGACGGCCAGACGATCGTGTTCTGCTACAAGGGCGATATCTATAAGGTCCCGTCCGCGGGCGGACAGGCCTTCCCCCTGACCATCGGCGAGGCCTACGATTATTCCCCGGTCTGGAGCCACGACGGCAAATCTATCGCCTTCGCCTCCGACCGCTATGGCAATTTCGACGTCTTTGTCATGCCGGTCTCGGGCGGTGAAGCCAAACGACTGACCTGGCATTCCGCCGCCGACATACCCTCGAGCTTCACCGCCGACGACAAGAGCGTGCTCTTCACATCGACCCGTCAGGACCTGGTGACCAACATCCAGTTCCCCAGCTCCACTTTTCCGGAGCTCTACAGCGCCCCGGTCTCCGGCGGCGAGGCGGCCCTGGTCCTGAGCCAACCGGCCATCTCGGCGACCGTGGACCCGTCCGGCGCCAAGATCATCTATCACGACCAGAAGGGCTACGAGGACAACTGGCGGAAGCATCACACCTCGTCGGTGACCAGGGACATCTGGGTCTACGACCTCAAGACCAGGAAGAACACCCAGCTCACGACCTTCAAGGGAGAGGACAGGAACCCCGTCTTCGATCGGAACGGCGGCGACTTCTACTATCTGAGCGAACAGAAGGGCTCGTTCAACGTCTTCAAGAGCTCGCTCGGCCAGCCGTCGGTCTCGACGCAGCTGACCGACTTCACCAGGAACCCCGTCCGCTTCCTGAGCCGCTCCAACACGGGCGTTCTTTGCTTCGGCTATGACGGCGAGATCTACACCAAGAGCGGCCAGGCCGCCCCCAGGAAGGTCGCCGTGAGCATCGCCCTGGACGGGCGCGACGTGCTGGCCAAGACCGTGCGCCTGGACAGCGGCGACATCTCCGAAATGCATGTGTCGCCCAACGGCAAGGAGATCGCCTTCGTCTACCGCGGAGAGGTCTTCGTCGGGAGCGTGGATGGAGGAATCACCAAACGCATCACCAACACCCCGTGGCAGGAACGGACCGTCAACTTCAGCCCGGACGGCCGGACCTTGGTCTATGCCGCGGAAAGGGACAACAACTGGAACATCTATACGACCTCCATCGTCCGCAAGGAAGAGCCGTATTTCTACGCGTCGACCCTTCTCAAGGAAGACACGGTCATAGCCACGCCCGCCGAGGAATTCCAGCCGACCTTCTCGCCCGACGGCAAGGAGATCGCTTACCTTGAGAACCGCGTCGCCGTCAAGGTCATCAACCTGGCCTCGAAACAGAGCCGGATGATCCTGCCGGCCGAATACAACTATTCCTATTCCGACGGCGATCAGAACTATCAGTGGAGCCCGGACGGCAAGTGGCTCCTGGTCCAGTTCGGCGTCGGCCAGCTGCTGTCGCCGCAGATCGGCCTCATCACGAGCGACGGCAAGGGCAAGGTCATCAACCTGACCAAGAGCGGTTTCGGCAACACCGGCGGCCGCTGGGGCATGGACGGGGCCATGATGTACTGGGGCGACATGCGCGAGGGCGCCGTCAACCTGCAGGGCAGCACCTTGACCTACGACGTCTACGGCATGTTCTTCACCCGGGAAGCCTACGACCGGTTCAAACTGTCCAAGGAAGACTATGCCCTGCTGAAGGAGCAGGAGGACAAGGCCAAAGAGGACAAGGCCAAGGAAGAAAAGGACAAGGCCAAGGGCGGTGAAGCGGCCGTCAAGAAGGAAGAGCCGAAAAAGGACATCGTCATCGAATTGGCCGGCCTCGACCGGCGCAAGGTCCGCCTGACCCTCAATTCCGCCAGTATCGGCGACATGGCTTTGGACAAGAAGGGCGAGAAACTCTTTTGTCTGGCCAGGTCCGAGAACGGCTACGACCTGTTTGTCACGGACCTGCGCTCCAGGGAGACCAAGCTGTTCGTCAAGCTGGGCGCCCGATACGGCGGCCTGGAACTTTCGGCCGACGGCAAGGCCCTCTTCGTCATGACCGACGGGCGGGTCAACAAGGTCGATCCCGACAGCGGCAAGATGGAACCGGTCAAGATCGGCGGCGAGATGGTCCTCGACCAGACCGGCGAGAAGGCCTACATGTTCGACCACATGTGGCGCGAGGAAAAACAGAAGTTCGTGGTCGTCGACCTGTTCGGCACCGATTGGGATCATTATTACGGCGTCTACAAGAAGTTCCTGCCGTACATCAACAACAATTACGATTACGCGGAGATGGTCAGCGAGATGATGGGCGAGCTGAACGGCTCCCACACCGGCTGCCGCTTCGGCGGCACGCGCATGGAAGGCGCCGACCAGACCGCCTCGCTCGGCATATTTGTCGATTACGGTTTCGCCGGGCCCGGCCTGAAGGTCGCCGAGATCATCGCCGGCGGCCCGCTGGACAAGGCGGCCCTCAAGATCCGGGCCGGCCACGTCATCGAAAAGATAGACGGCCAGGTCCTGGACGGCAAGGTGGACCACTACAGCTTCCTCAACCGGAAGGCCGGCCAGCTGACCCTCCTCTCGGTCTACGACCCGGCAACCAAGGTCCGCTGGGAGGAGTCCGTTAAGCCCGTTGCCATGGGCGCGGAGAGCGCCCTCCTCTACCAACGCTGGGTCGACGCCCGGCGTGAGGAGACCGAAAGGCTGTCCGGAGGCCGGATCGGCTACGTGCATGTTCGGAGCATGGGCGATGCCAGCATGCGGACGGTCGTCGAGGAGGTCCTGGGCCGCAACATCGAAAAGGATGCCTTGATCGTGGACACCCGCTTCAACGGCGGAGGCAACCTCCACGACCAGCTCGCCGACTTTCTGGCCGGCAAGAAGGTCTTTGACATAATTCCCCACGGCCAGAACATCGGTCATGAGCCGATGGGAAAATGGATAAAGCCGTCCATCGTCCTGATGGGCGAATGCAACTACTCGGACGCCCACCTCTTCCCGGTCGAGTACAAGGTCAGGGGCATAGGCAAGACCCTGGGCATGCCCGTGCCCGGCACCGGGACGTTCGTCTGGTGGGAAGGCCAGATCGACCCGACCATCGTCTTCGGCATCCCCCAGGGCGGCTGGACGACCCCTGACGGGACCATCTGCGAGAACCACCAGCTCGAACCTGACATCCTGGTCAAGAATGATCCCGACGTGATGTCGGCCGGACGCGACCAGCAGATCGAGGCCGCCGTCAAGGAGCTGATGAAGAAGAACTAGGCGGCTTCCGGAGGGATATTCCTTGATCGCCTGAATATCTACAAAGTAGCTACTGGGGCATGGACCTCAAGTCCATGCCCTTTTTTTTTGCTTGTCGTCGACGGCTTCCGCCGGGGGGCGATTTCCGGCTTGGGCTATGAAATTTGTTCGTATACTGCCTTCCAGGGAGCCTGCGCCGCCTGATCGCCGCTCCAATAAGGATATGGCCGTTCTCGGCTCCCGGCTCGTCGTCCGCTTGACAACCGGATTCCCTCAACCGATATTATGGTCAGACGGGGAAGGGGAAAAAATGAACATTTTATTAATCCAGGGGGGACCCTCCCTGCCGAATCAGGCCGATGGATTCACAAGGAGGTGAACGATGCCTGGAAATCTGATGGATTCCGGCCGCAGGCGGTTTCTCCAGACGGCCTTGCCGCTGGGCGCTTTCGCCTGCCTGGGGTGCAAGGGTCTGCTGGCGCTGCCGGGATGCGACGGACGTCCTTGCCAGTCCGGCCAGGAGAACAGGTTCTCGGAAAATCCGGGGATGACAACCGAGGAAATGTTCCGCTTCTTCTATGGTTTGTTAGTTCCGACCCTCGTCCTCCTGGCGAAGGACATCGGCCGAGAGAAGCTGGTCAAGGAACTCACCAAGGCTTCGGCCGAGAACGCGGCCCAAATGATCGCCGCGGCGGCCAAGGGCATGCCGAAGAGGGACATGAAGGCTTTCGCGGCCATGATGGACGGCATGATGGCGACGGCTCCCTATAACAAAGCCCTCGCCTATGAGGTGGTCGAAAGGTCGGACAAAGCTTATGCGATGAAGGTCACGGAATGCCTGCCGGCCAAGATGTGGAGCGAGATGAAGGCCCCTGACCTCGGCTACGCGCTGGAGTGCTCCTCCGGGGACGCCATGGCCAAGGCTTTCAATCCCAGGATGAAGGGCACCGAGCTCAAGAACATCCTGAAGGGCGACAGCGTCTGCATCGGGCGCTACGAGCTGGTTTAGGGCGCTTGCCCTTGGCCGGGAGGCCGGCCCGGGCCGCGGGGTTCATTCGAAGATGACCTTGCCGGCCGGGGCCGTTTTCGGGTCCTTGAGGTAGGCCCCTGTCCCGTTCTTGATGACCTCGGCGTACTTCGGCACACCGCTGATCATGACCGCCTTGTTCGGCTTGTCTTCGGACCACGTTTCGAGGATCTGCAGGATGGCCGAGCAGTGACGCCCGACGCGGACGTCGATGGGCCAACCCTTCTCGTCGATCTTCTCGAACAGCAGGCCCCGCTTGCCGGCCCGGACGATGAACTCATCCTTGCCCGTCAGCAGGAGCTCGCGGCCCGTCCGGCCGCGCGTCGCGTCGAGGAAGGGCTCGGGCGCCTCGAGGAGGAGCGAGACGGCGTCCGTGTGGTCGCCGATCTCCCGGTGGGAGAGGCCGCGCAGCGCCTTGGGCGACGCCTCGGTGCCGAGGGCGAAGCCCTCGTTGCTGCTGATCATCATGGAGGCCATGGCCGCCAGGTCCTGGCCCTTCTCGTGGGCGACGATGGTGCTGATGACGGGATACTGGAGCTCGGCCTCGTGGAGGTCGATCTCGACGTCGATCTTCTCCCGGCGGATGAGCTCGCAGATGGCCCAGCAGGTCTGCTCGGTCAGGGTCCCGTGCGGCCGGCCGGGGAAGGCCCGGTTGAGGTTGCGGATGTCCATGTAGGCCAGCTGCTGGCGCGTCGGGTAGTGGAGGTAGACCTCGGGGTCGGGCCACTGGTCGAGCGGGTTCGACCAGCGGTCGCCCATGCGGAACGTCTGGCCGCCCCAGGCCGTGGGGATCGTGTAGTCGGGAGGATAGGCGCCGCCGAGCCGCGTCGCCGTCGTCGCGCTGCGGTTGGCCGAAAGAATGACGAACAGCCTGCCCTTAACCGGGACGGCGTTCTCCGCCAGGATCCAGGCCGCCAGGCGTCCCGCCGGCTCCTCGGGATGCGTCCCGCCCAGGATGAGGACCGAGCCGCCCGGCTCCTTGCCCTCGAGGATGTAGATGTTGGCGTCGTTGATGCCGCCGCGGATGCCGGGGAAATAGTCTCCGAGCCGGGCCACGCGGGCTACGCCCGGCCCGGGCACGACGGGCTCCGCCAGATGCCGGCTATGATAAAAGCTCAGGCCGGCGAAAACGGCCAGGACGGCCCCGAGGGCCGCGATCGCGATCTTGCGCAGGACCATGGTTCTCCGTACCTGTCTTTCACTTCAAGCGGAGCAGCCTCAGGATGAAGGGGATGAGAACGATGAGATAGAGGACTTCCTCCTGCCACTTTTTCCTCTTCAGGAAATTGGCCGCGATGACGACGGCGATGTACGCCGTCACCAAGTAATAAAGAATCGTCACGACAATCATCGTCTCTCGCCTCTCCAGGCTTTATCTCCGTCCGCCCCGCCCGGACTCGGCCGGGCCGCGGCGGTTAAAAGACCGTCAAAAAGGCCAGCTTCTTGCTGAAGACGACCATCAGCGTCCCGACGATCGCGATGAGGACGGCCGGGACGAGGCATTCCTTGAGGAACCTGCCGTACGGCTCCTTCATCCCCACGGTGGTCGCCGTCAGCCGGCCGATGATGGCCGTCGGCGGGATGGCGTCGCCCAGGGGCCAGATGATGGTCATCCCGGCCAGGGCCACGACCGGATTGAGCCCGATCGTGTTGAAGAACAGCACCAGGGGGACGCCGAGGACCGGCGCCGACCCCCACATGAGGACCGTTTCGGAGACGGGGAGCGTCAGGAAAAGGGTCAGGTAAACGACCGTGATCGGCAGCGTCACCGTGGTGATGGCGATGAGCCCCCGGACCCCGGTCAGGGTCATGATCTGGACGAGGATGCCGGCGCAGGTCAGCGTGCCGATGAGAGGCAGGAGCTGGTGGAGGGTCTCCCGCGAGATCCTCCAGACGTCGAGCTTCACCGGCGAGAGCAGGAAGGCCGCCAGCGCGGCCGCCGCGAACATCAGCGGCAGGCCGATGACGGGGATGGCGAAGGGGAAGACGCGGCCGGCGGCGAGCAGGATAAAAAAGACGACGAACGGAAGCGCGACCCGCGTCCAGTTCATCCGGGCCGGCGCCTCCGGCAGTTCGCGGAGGGCTTTTTCGAGGTCCACCGGCTTGGCCTTGCGGCCGAGGATGAAGATCGTGGCCAACGCCAGCAGGACGCAGGGGACGAGGAGCGGCAGGAAGAAGCCGACGTACGGCATGTTGATGCCCGCCGCCGTCAGCATGGCCCACAGGTTGACGGGCGGCGCCGCCGCGCTCAGGCCGGCGATGACGAAGATGATGGCCGCGACCTTGGGGCCCGGGATGTCCATGGTGGCGAGGACGGTCGCCACCATGCCGCCGAGAATGAGGACGGTCACGCTGCCCGCGCCGGTCAGCCCGCCGGGGATGAGGAGCAGGAGGGCCAGCAGGACGAAGAGGAGGTTTTTGCGGCGGTGGAAGCGGCGGAGGATGGCCCGGACGACGAAGGCGGCGCCGCCGGACTCCTTGAGCAGGTTCATGAACAGCGTGGCGGTGACGAAGATGAGGATGATGTCGAAGTAGGTGAAGGCGCCCTCGACGATGTGGCGGGCGGGAATGCCGTTCCCCCCGGCCAGGGCTCCGGCCAGGGCGGCCGCGAAGAGGGCCAGTTCGGTCGAGATCTTCAGGAGCTTGGCGACGATGTAGGCCGCGACCATGACGGCCAGGATGAGAGCGGCGGAAGTGGTGGCGTTCATCTGCGATGCATCTCCGCGTCCGCGGATTCCCTACTCTATGCGAGACGAGAAAATTTTTCAAGCCCCCCGCGGCGCCGGTGCGTCAATGGCGTATGACCGTGATCGCCTGGATGCAGGGATAGGTGTTGGTCGTCGTGATGTTGCGGCAGATCGAGCGTTCGATGACGAGCGAGCCGAGCTCGTAATCGTCCCAGCGGTACTTGTCGACGTCCAGGTTCGAGCCGGTGATGGAGGCCAGCTCGCGCGCCCCCGTCTTGACGGGCGGGAGTCCGACGTACTCCAGGACGCGGTTGAGGGGATCGACGTCCGTGACGGCCAGGGATTTCCCCCCTTCTTCCATGCTCAGGACGAGTTCGGGCCCGGGCTCGGCGAAGATGTACATCGTCTGCGACTCGCCCGCGACGATGCGCTCGTGCTTCTCGAAAACGACATGGAGGGGCTTGGGCGGGAAGATGTCGTTCTTGACGGCCTTGAACGACAGCGTCGTGAGCTTCGTCTGGTTGAGGTAATAGAAGGAAACGCCGGTGAGGACCAGGACGATCAGGGCCCGGACGATCGTCGACATGTCGTTCCGGATGATGCAGACGATGACCCAAACGAGGGACAACCCGGCGAGGACCATGAAGATTGTGCGGACCGTTTCCGTGGCGACCATGACCGACCTCCCTCGGGACCGCGAAGGCCCCCCGTTTTCTTCCGGGCCCGATTCTACCACAGTTCGGGGCGGATTGGGAACGGCCCGCCCGGCGGCGAAAAAATATTCCATGGCAAAAGGACGCCCTCCGGCATACAATAATGGGCCAAACGACGTCAGGAGGCGTTCATGAAAAAAGTCGCAATCGCATCGATCGTGATCCTCTTCGCGGCCGGGCTCGTCGCGGCCCAGCCGAAGGTCACCCCGCCGCGGACCCTGCTTCCGGCGGAGATCCTCCGGGCCATCATCGCCGAATCCTCGGGCGAGCTGGCCCTGCAGAACGAGATCTTCCTCGCCGGCGTCAACCGCAACCGGAAGGCCGAGGAATATCAGAAGGGCTACTTCGAGACCGCCTTCATCCTGGACAGGCTCCGGGAGTACGGCATCGACGAGTCCGCCATCATCGACCTTCCCGTGAGGGAGAAGACGACCTGGGACGCCGAGTCGGCCGAGCTGTGGATCGTCCAACCCGAACTCCGCAAGATCGCCGACCTCAAGGAGGTCCCGGCCAGCCTCTGCCAGGGCAGCACGTCGACCGACACGACGGCCGAGCTCGTCTACGTCGGGTCGGGGAGGACTGAGGAGTATTACAAGGACAAGAAGGTCGAGGGCAAGATCCTGCTCGTCAACGGGCCGCCGGCGATGGCCGTCCGCCTGGGCGTCGAGAAGTTCGGCGCCGCCGGGATCATCGGCTGGTCCTCGAGCCATCCCGAATACGACCGCGACCAGGTCGGCTGGAGCGGGCTCCGTTTCCAGGAGAAGAGCAAGCCGGCCTTCGGCTTCATGGTCTCCCAGCGCCAGGGGCAGGACCTCAGGGACGCCCTGGAGCGCGGCCAGAAGATCGTCGTCCGGGCGATCGTCAAGACCCAGCAGGTCCCCGATTACAAGGACCAGATGACGGTCGGCCTGATCAAGGGGACCGAGTTCCCCGACCAGGAGATCGTCTTCACCGCCCACCTCTTCGAGGGCTGGGCCAAGCAGGGCGCCAACGACAACATCTCGGGCTGCACGGCCATCCTGGAGACGGCCCGCGTCCTGAAGAAGCTCGCGGCCGAAGGCAAGATCCCGCCGCTCAAGAGATCGATCCGCTTCCTCTTCGTCCCCGAGATCTCCGGCACCGCGGCCTACATCGAGAAGTACCCGGAGACGGCGGCCAAGTTCTTCGCCAACATCAACCATGACATGGTCGGCGAGGGCCTGATCAAGAACCTGAGCTATTTCCGTCTCATCCAGACGCCCTGGTCCCTGCCGACGTATCTCAACGACGTCGCCTCCAACTTCGTCGAGTGGATGGGGGACAGCCAGGAAGCCGCGCAGGAGGCGGGCTGGCGGGACGGCGGGGTCATCTCCCCGACCGGCTCGCGCGATCCCTTCTATTACCGGCTCGACGGCTATTCGGGGGGCAGCGACCATATCATCTTCGTCGAGGGCACGCCGCGCGTCCCGGCCGTGTTCATGAACGTCTGGCCGGATATGTGGTACCACACGAGCGGCGACACGCCGGACAAGTCCGACACGACCCAGTTCAAGAGGGTCGTGACGATCTCGGTGGCCGCGGCCGCCTTCCTGGCGAGCGCCGGGCCGGCCGAGGCGGGACTGATGATGTCCGACATCGCGACGCGCCAGCTCACGCGCCTGGGCCGTGACCTGGCCAAGGCCGAGGGCTACCTCGCTCGGACCGACGCCAAGACGGTCAACACGGCGGCCAAGGACGCCCGCGTCGTCGTCGAGCAGGCCTTCGCCCGCGAGAAAGAAACGCTCGCCTCGGCCCGCTTCTTCTTCAAGGGCGACCGGGACGCCGAGGGCCAGCTGGCCTCGCGGCTGGCGGCGCTCGACGGCGTCCGCGCCTCCTATCTCAAGGTCGTCGACGGACTCTACGCCGCGCGCTGCCGCGAACTGAAGGTGGCGGCGGAGAAGCCGGTCTCGGCGAAGGACGAGATCCGGCTGGCGGCGCTCGTCCCCGTCCGGACGAAGAAGATGGGCGGAGCGATGGCCATGTGGACGATGCGCGAGGAGCTCCAGAAGCTCAACTATCAGCCGCCCATGTCCATCATGATGGCCCAGAGCGAGCTGAAGAATTTCATCGACGGCAAGCGCTCGATCGTGGACATCCGGAACGCGGCCTCGGCCGAGTTCGAGCCCCTGGCCCTCAAGGACGTCGAGGATTGGGTGAACGTCATGGCCAAGCTGGGGATGGTCGAAATCAAAAAGAAGTGACGCAAGAAGTGACGGCGCCGCTCACGGGCGGGCGCGCCGGTCTCCGGCCTTACTTGGCGTAGATTTTTTCGAACGCGGCCACGAGGTCGAGCAGTTTCTCGACCTCGACGAGGGGAATCCCCTTGGCCTTGGCGATCGTCGAGAAGCGGCCGTCGGCGTTGCCCTCCTTGTAGACGAGGAGGAAGTTCGAGTTGGGGCCGACGGCGTCGATGCTCTGCTCGTCGGTCGTGTCGCCGGCCGCGGCGCCCTGGGCGCGGTTCTTCATGCCGCCGACGTGGGCGCCGATGATCGTCACGCCTTCCTTGCGCGCCTCGGCGATGAGGGCCGCGGCCCGCTTGAGCTCGTCGTCGATGGATATCCCGGCCGCGCCCATGCCCTTGAGGCTCGCCCCCATGACGATGATCATGGACTTGTAGGGCGTGCCGGCCTTGGCCTTGGCCTGGAGCGTTTCCGGGGTCGCCAGGGGCTCGAGATCGTAGGCGAGCTTGTCCTTCTGCAGGATGACCTTGACGGTCGTGGCGCCGAGGCTCTGCCCGCAGGATGTGATCAGGATGGGCTGGTCGGCCTTGGCCTGAGCGGCCTGGCCGGCGTCGAGGATCGTGCCGCATCCGAGGATGAGGACGGCGGCCAGGACCGCCGCGAATGTATGGGACTTATTCATGATGTGCTCCTTTCGTCCGGGTGCCGACCCGACCCCGCTATGGTAAGTCAAAGCGGCTCCGTCCGTCAAACGGCCGGGAAGCCGTGCCTCCCGCGGCGCGATATGGTATCATGAGAAACCTGCCATGAAAACGAAGACGAACGGGCCGGCCGCAATAGCGCCCCGAACGTTTCCGGCGCTTTTCCTCGCCGCGGCCGCGCTCCTTTTCCTTTGGTCCTGCCAGGGATCGCGCGACCGCGTCGAGCCGGTCACCGCGCAGGAGATCGAGCGGCACATCCGCTTCCTTGCCGACGACCAGCTCGAGGGCCGGGCCATGGGGAGCCGGGGCATCGAGCTCGCCGCCCGCTACCAGGAGGACTATTTCAAGACGTTCGGCCTCGAGCCGGCCTTCGGCGCGTCCTACCGGCAGGGCTTCCCGGCTCGCGGCGTCCGGCCCGATCCCAAGGCGGCGCTGGAGATCATCTCGAAGGCGGCCGTCCTCGCGCCCGTCCTCGCCGACGAGTTCGTCGTCGGCACGGAGCGGGAGGACGGCCCGGCCGAGGCCGCGGGCGAGCTCGTCTACTGCGGCTATCTCATCCAGGCGCCCGAGCGGAATTGGGACGACGTCAAGGGCGCGGACCTCAAGGGCAAGGTCCTCCTCGTCGAGATCAACGAGCCGGGGAACAGGCCGGGCGGGATTTTCGACGGCGAGGACATGACCTACTACGGCCGCTGGACCGCGAAGTTCGAGAAGGCGGCCGAGCTCGGCGCCGCGGGCGTCCTCATCATCCACGAGGCGAAGGGCGCCGGCTACGGCTGGGACGTCGTCCGGAACTCGTGGAGCGGGGAGCGCTTTTTCCTGCCCGACAAGAACCCTCAGCTCCTCTTCCAGGGCTGGGTCAAGGGCGAGACGGCGGAGAAGATTTTCGAAGCCGCTCATCTCGACCATCGGGTGCTTCTGGCCAGGGCCGAGACGCCGGACTTCGCGCCCGTTCCGCTGGGGCTGGCCGTCAAGGTCCGGCAGGCGCCTTCATTCCGCACGATCGAGGCCGTCAACGTGGCCGGGATCGTCCGGGCCAGGCACCCCCAGGCCCGCAAGCGGATGATCGTCCTCACCGCCCACTACGATCACCTGGGCCGTGACGCGGCGCTCCAGGGCGACCAGATCTACAACGGCGCCGTCGACAACTGCTCGGCCTCGGCCTCTCTCCTGGCCCTGGCCGGCTATTGCGCCCAGAAGCCGGACAGGCTCAAGGACGACCTCTGCTTCGTCGCCGTCACGGGCGAGGAGGCCGGCTGCCTCGGCTCGGACTATTTCGCCCGCCACCTGCCGTTCCCGAAGGCTTCGACCGTCGCCGACATCAACTTCGAGATGGTCAAGGTCTGGGGGGAGACCGAGGACGTCTTCGCCGTCGGGGCCCGGGAATCGGAGCTCGACGCCGTCTGCCGCGAGGCGGCCGCCAAGGCCGGCCTCCTCTATACTCCCGAGCGGGACAGGGAGCTCGGCTTCTTCTTCCGCTCGGACCAGATCAGCTTCGTCAAGGCCGGCCTCCCGGCCGTCTGGCTCCGGCAGGGCATCATTTCCAGGGGAGCGGACCGCGATCTCAGCCGGCGGAAATTCGACGATTACATGGCGACGAGATACCACCGGGTGACCGACGAGGTCCAGCCCGATTGGGACCTGCGGGGGACGCTTCAAATCGTCCGCTGGGCCGAGGAGATCATCACGGTCCTCCAGGAGCGCAAGGACCTGCCCCAGTTCCTGCCCGGGAGCTCGTTCAAGCGGGAGGCCCCGGCCGCGGCAGCCGGCGCGGCGCCGCTCGCGAAGGCTTCCCCGGCGGAAAAAAGCGCTCCAAAGCCGTAAATGTTCTTGACAGCTTCGGGAGCCTTCCCGCATCTTGCTCCGGGCGGGCCGGCCCGCTTCCCCTGAAATCCTTCATCAGGACAGCATGAACCGGTTTGGCATATTTTGTGCTGTAGAATAGGGGAGACCTGGAGTTATGCTTAAAAACCGTCTTATCCGGCATCCTCGGCCACCGGTTCCTGCGTCTATGGCTCTTAAAGATGGTTGGAGGACATGAAAATGGAGATCGCCCAGATGAAAAAAGCGCTTCTTGTCTCTTTCCTCGTATTCGTTCTCTCCGCTGCGGCCTGGCCTCAGGACATCTTCGAGGCGATCCGTAAGGGGGACATCCAGACTGTCAAGGCTCTCGTCGAAAAGTCACCGGCGATTCTGGATTCGCGGGATCGCAACGGTCTGGGCCCTCTCCACCACGCGGCCAGCGGCGGAAGCGCCGAACTCGTCACCTACCTCATCGACAAAGGCTCCAAACTGGAACCGGCGAATGCCCAAAAGACGCCTCTTCATCTGGCGGCGATCAACGACCGTTCCGAGGCCGTGGCCGTTCTCATCAAGAGGGGGGCGG
>Ga0315282_10002984_pt1 | contig 30662 bp, 24 predicted proteins | sample YL17G07_20_MG_FD_203693 | JGI IMG/M metagenome (GOLD analysis project Ga0315282, IMG submission 203693) | Sediment microbial communities from Yellowstone Lake, YNP, Wyoming, USA - YL17G07_20 | ecosystem: Environmental > Aquatic > Freshwater > Lake > Sediment | place: USA: Wyoming | collected... | reverse complement strand
GTCCGCGCTGTAACGGCCGTCGGGATTGTTCTCGGCACCGTCGACATCGGCCTCCTGATACATGATGAAGAACTCGCCGTCGTCCCACGCGGTGGCGCCGTTGTGGACGTCCCCGTCGTCGTTCAGGTCCACCGCACACGCAATGCAGTTGTAACCCGGCCCGGGATCATTGATGAAGAACCAGGCGGCGGCGTGACCATCGACCTCTCCCACGGCCACCGACTGTCCCGAGGGTGCGAAGGTGCCATTCTCCCCGGTCGGGGCGAAGACCAGAGGCGTACCGACCTGCTTGCTGGCGAAGTAATGGTACCCGCCCGTAGTGTCATAGTAGGCGAGGCCCTTTGGGTTACCGTAAGACTCGTAGTCAAAATGGTAGTGGCGGTTCTTGAACAGTTCCTGATCGCCTTGCGCGCGCGTGTACCAGGCCTTGCCCAGGGTGAGAGTGCTGACGTAGTCCGCGTTGTTGTCGGTGCAGTTGCCGTCGGAGAGGGCGTCGGTCACCCGTGAGACCTTCGTGGGATTGCCCGTCGCTCCGGACGTGATGTGGTACACCGCGTAGGTGTCGGCACTCCCGGTGTAGAGTCCGGCGGGGTCGGGGAAAGCCCCCATCGCCCGTTCCGTGTTCCCCGCGAAATCGGCCGAGTAGGCCCGGCCGTCGCCGATATTCAAAGGATAGGTAGCGGCGAACCCGGCGTCACTGCACTTGATCCGCATGACATCCATGGTCTGATAACCCAAGGTGGAAGCGGGACTCTTGTTGTTGAAGGCCCCCATGACGATGGTGCCGTAGCCGTCGCCGCCGAACGTCTCGATCTCGGGCGAGCATCCCGTTATCACCTTGCAACTGGAGGCCCCGTTCTCGTTGTCAAAAAAGCTTCCATGGAGAATTGGGGTTCCGACCGCGTTCCAGTCGGTGTCTATCTTGAGGCTGGCCATGCTGATGTATCCGTCCACCCCCACGGTGGTGCGGCCAGCCAGGTATAGTCGCCCGCCCGGACCTGCGGCGATCGCGTACGCCTCGGAAGCGTTCATTATGACAGCCAGCACCAAACAAAAGATCAATACCAGATTCCTCATGACTGCCCTCCTTAGAAAAAGAAACCTAAAATGCCTTCCCTACTCCGAAATAGCTATCCCCGACTTTTTCCCGCATCACTCCTTTCGTGCGGACAAGAAAAACGACATGCCGCGGGCGCGCACTCCGCCTCCTCCTATATGCCCCTTTTCAAATACAGCAAATACCATGCCAAAAGACACGGAATCTGCTGTTTTTCTTGTCCCTTGCGCCGCAACCACTTACGGGGAATAGGTTTGTGTCTTGCACAAAAAAAGGCGAGATTCGTGTAAGGGCTATGGGGAACCCAGGGACGTTCAGTTTTTTCAACACGAAGTTCGAAGCCCGAGGCAACAACAGAGCTCTAACTTCTCAGGAGCCTTAAGCTTATGACTTACCAAGCGTCATGTTCAGAAAAAACAACGCTGCACGCGTTTCCATCACCGTAGAAAAATGTGCAGACGCCCCTCAGACGCACCCACAACTGCTGCGAAGGGACAAGACATGCGCTCTCTTCCTTTGGGGGAAGCGAAGTCGTACGGCTCCGCGATGGCCTCGACATGGTGGCCGCGGCCAGGTCGCACCACGATATTCACCCACATGACGTTGGCGCTCAAGTCGCTACGTGCTACAGCAATGGCGTCATTACACCACCAGGAAAGGGAGGGACAGCATGTGGAGCAAGTCGGTCATGCTGTTTGCTTCTTGTTTTCCGGCGGTTCAGTCGGGGCTTCTTGCCCAAGACTCGAGTGTGACCAGAACAGGGGATGTCACCGAGCCGGGGATCTGCTGCGTGAACGAAGGAGTGGAGGGGGTCGGCGAGAGGCGGCTGGTCAAGTTCGTGCGCCACCAGACGCCCACCGGCGGCTCCCGCACCTGCATCTTCAGCGACTTCAGCCGCGACGGCGCGTTCGACGTGCTCGTTAACCCCGCCCTGCTGGGCAAGGACAAAGCCGCCCCGCGGCCGCGCATGCTCCTCTACATCAACGACGGCAAGGGGAGCCTCACCGAGCAGACTGAGACGTTCAGTGTGCCCGACCGACCGGGAATTCTGTCGCACGCCGCCCAAATCCCTGATAGAATCCTCAGAATCTGTTCCGCGCGGCATGGCGTCCCCCCGGGTGCGCAGCCGCATCTCGAAGGACTCTACCCGTGAAATCCTTTCATGTGCTTTTTCAGCCCGACGGCCGGACGGTGGACGCCCGGCGCGGGGACACGCTCCTGGACGCCGCACGCAAGGCGGGCATTCACGTCAATTCTCCCTGCGGCGGCACGGGGACCTGCGGGAACTGCAAAGTGCAGCTGACGGCGGGCAAGGGGGGGGCGCTCACGGAGCGCGAGCGGGAGCACTTCCGCACGGAAGAGCTTGGTCAGGGTCTGCGTCTCGCCTGCCAGGCCCGCGTGAAGTCCAACATTACCTGCGTCATCCCCGATGAGACCCGCCTCTCCGACCAGAAGATCCTCGAGACCGGGATCGTTCGCACCGTCCCGTGTGAGCCGACCGTGACCAAGAGACATCTCAAGCTGACTCCTCCGCGTCTTCCGGACCAGCGTGCCGACGCCGACCGGATCATGGAGGCGCTCCGCGGCGCCCGCGGGGAGCTCCACATCCCGCTGCACACGCTCCGCGGACTCCCGCCACTCCTCCGCAACGTGGACTTCAACGTCACCGTTGTCTCGTTCGACGGGGAGCTCCTCTCGATCGAGCCGGGCGACACGACGTCGAAGTCCTTCGGCGTCGCCGTGGACGTCGGGACGACCACCGTCGTCGGGACGCTCATGGATTTGACCACGGCGCGCGAACTCGCCGTCGCCAGTCGCACCAATCCCCAGGTGGCCTACGGCGACGACGTCGTCAGTCGCATCGCCTACGCCGCCGGCGAAAAAGACGGTCTCGCACTCCTCCACACGAGGATCGTCGCCTGCATCAACGACATCGTGCACGAACTCTCGAGCCGTGCCCGCGTCCACTCGACCGACGTCTACGAAGTCCTCGCCGTCGGTAACACCACGATGATGCATCTCCTCCTGGGCGTGGACCCGTTCGCCATCGCCCAGGCACCCTACGTGGCGGCGTACCGTCAGGGGATGAGCGTGCCGGCCTCCGAGCTCGGACTCAAGATCTGTCGCTGCGGAATTCTCACCGTGCTTCCCAACGTCGCCGGGTTCGTCGGGGCCGACACCGTCGCCGTTGCACTCGCCACCGAGATGCACACCTCCGGGGAGCTCACGCTCGCCGTCGACATCGGGACGAACGGCGAGATCATCCTGGGGACGCGCCGGAAGCTCATCGCGTGCTCGACGGCGGCGGGTCCGGCGTTCGAGGGGGCGCGGATCAAGTTCGGGATGCGTGCGGCGGCCGGTGCGATCGAGGCGGTGGACATCGACTCGGACGTCCGGCTCCGGCTCATCAGCGGCGACAAGGTCGTGGGCATCTGTGGGACCGGACTCATCGACACCGTGGCGGAGCTCTTGCGTGTGGGGATCATCGAGGGGAGCGGGCGGATCCTCGACGCTTCCGGGGTCGCTTCGCTTCCGGAAGCAGTCGCCCGGCGCATCCGCGCCGGCGACCACGGAAACGACTTCGTCCTCGCCTGGCCCCACGAGTCGCAGAACGGGGAACCCGTGTACCTCACGCAGCGCGACGTGCGGGAGGTGCAGCTTGCGAAGGGCGCCATCTTCGCGGGCATCCAGCTCATGAAAAAGGAACTCCATGTCGCCGACGACGACATCGTGCGGGTGCTCCTGGCGGGGGCGTTCGGCAACTACATCCGTCCCGAGCGCGCACTCCGCATCGGACTCCTCCCGGACCTCCCCCCCGAGCGAATTCACTTCGTCGGAAACGCCGCCTCCACCGGCGCAAAACTCGCCCTCGTCAACCGCACCTGCCGAAGCGAATCCGACCTCCTCTCCCGGACCATCCGCTACGTCGAGCTCGCCGGTCGCGGCGACTTCCAGAACGAATTCTCCGAAGCCATCCTGTTCCCCAAAAAATAGCCCGCCCGCAATCCCTTGCAGAGAACGTGACCGGAACGCTGCCGCCTGCTCCCTCTCCCGCTTCAGGGGGAGAGCGGCGGGGTGAAGGGGGGTGTAGGGAAATCCGAAACCCGAAGCCCGAATGGCGAATCAATCACGAAACCCAAATGCGGAAGCTCTTTGTGCCACTGATCCCGATGCATCGGGATCCGCCTGTGTACCGATTCACCCGGAAAGGATGCTCAAGGGTGCCAAGGAGAACGGCAGGAATGTCGAGGAATGTCTTCCCCCTATTAACAAATCTGTTAATAACCCGCCCGCCCTGCGCGAAAAAGGCAAAGATTGCTGGGACTTAAGCCGAAATACTCATGGGAAACCGCTGGCGAAACTCCAAGGAATATGGAGATTGGCGGCAGACAATGTGGACACCTAAATCCAAGCTAGGACAAGAGATGAGTCTAGAGCAGTGGGAAGAGAGACGGAAGTATAAGCGATATCCCTCGGACCTGCCGGTTCGGTTCCGGGACCTCCGCACGACGCAGGCCGAGCCGGGACAGGGGCTGGCGCTAAACGTCTGCCGGGGAGGTGTCTTCATCCGGACGCAGACCCCCCTCAGGGCGGGCACAGACATTCAACTCCACGTCCGTATTGTGACCCCCTTCGGCGAGGAGCAGGAACTCGAGGCCGAGGCGAAGGTCGTGTGGGTGAACGACCGTGCCGGCGAAACCGGCATGGGCATCGCATTCACCAAGATCGACCGTCACAGCCAGTACGCCATGCTCGCCTGTGCCTTCCGCGGCGAGACCTGATCATGCCGCCCCGTCCTGCGTCTGGCTGGCCAGCCACCCGATGACCGCCGCATATCGCCCCGTCCGCGGACTTCCCCTCGCCGAAAAAAACATCTCCTGATGACACCGGGTGCACAGGTCCGTGCTTTCGATCCGCTCCTCGCGGACGCCGGAGCGCTTGAGCATCTCGCGGGCGAAAGCCGGGAGGTCAAAGAGGAACTTGTCGCCGTGCTCGCGGAAGAGACGCGTGGAGGTCTCTCGGTCGAGCGGCGCCGCCTCCTTCAGTTCGCCGCCCACCTCGTAGCAGCACGGTCCGATGGCCGGGGAGATCGCGGCGGCGACGCGCTCAGGTCTAGCCCCCAGTTGCTTCATCGCGCCCAGGGTCCCGGCGAGGATGCCCCCGAAGGCCGAGCGCCAGCCGGCGTGGGCTAGTCCCACCACCTGAGACTCCGCGTCCGCGAGCATCACCAGCGGGCAGTCGGCCGAGAAGGCCATGAGGAGGAGACCTGAGTCGCGCGTGACGAGCGCATCCGAGGCCCATGATTCCTCGCACGGCCGGAACGCCCCTTGCCCGGCGTCTGTGCGTCCCACCACCCGCACGTTCGTCCCGTGAAGTTGGTGGGTCGTGACGACATCCCGCAGTGCGAATCCCAGCGCCGAGACCAAGCGTCTCCGGTTCTCGAGCACCCGTGCGAGGTCGTCCTCCGCGTGAAAACCCATGTTCAGGGAATCGAGCGGCGCCAGACTCACCCCGCCCGTTCTCGTGCTCACGGCGTGCACGAGTCCCGGCACAGCCGTGAGGTTTTCGAAGGTCAGGTAAACGATGCCGCTCGATTCGTGTCGGCTCACTGCGTGCTCCGGAGACTCCAGGCGGGGCACGAAGCCCCGCACTACATGTTCTCTTCGGGTGTAGTGCGCCCCCTCGCGGGGCGCCCCTTTCCGGCAATCGGGCCGGCCCACGAGGGAGCCGGACTACATCACGGAAACAGGCTGGCGCCAAATTGTTGTGTGACAGCGTAACAGCCTTCTCCCTGAGAGGGAGAGGGGCAAAGTCCAAGGTCTCGGCGTCGCACAAAATGCGTGACGCCAAAACGCCACTTCTGTTAGAATACCCTTGGATTTTATGCGCGACGCCCGCGCACATCAAGGAGCAAGATCGTTCGCCGGGACCCGCAACCATCCGTATGCGCGCTGGCGAGCAGCCCGGGACTGCCGGAAAGAGTCCTGCTCCCGTTGCCGAAGGAGGCTCGACCATGAGAAGATCCACACTCCTCGTACTCCTCGTACTGTGCCTGCACGCCGCCTCCTGCGGGAAGAAGACGGAAACGACCGTGCCCCAGCTAGCCGACCAGACCGCGACAATCGCCGAGCCGCAAGCCGAGACACTCTTTTCCGTGAAAGTCAACGGGAAGAGGGGTTACATCGACAAGACGGGAAGACTGGTTGTCAAGCCTCAATTCGACGAACTTCGGTGGACGTTCGACGAGGGGATCGAGGCATTCCGCGTGGGGACAAAATGGGGGTTCATCGACCGCACGGGAAAAATCATCTGTGAACCACGCTTTGATGACACTGGGTGCTTCTCCGAAGGGCTGGCCGCGGTGGAACTTGACGACAAGTGGGGGTACATCGATCGGACCGGCAAGATGGTCATCGAGCCGAGGTTCCAAGAGGGCTCTCCTTTCGCGGGAAGCGTGGCTTGCGTTCAGGTCTCCGGCAACTGGGGTCTCATAGGCCGTAAGGGAAAATTCATCCTTTACCCGCAATTCGACTGGATTGATGGTCCTTTCGACGACCTGATGCGTGCACGACAATCTCCAAACGGAATCTTCGGCATCACCTTCGGGGGAGCTCAGGAATCAAGGGAACTTTATGTGGACAACACAGGGAAAGTTGTCTTCCGACTGGAAGCGGGCTGGGTCTCCGAGGGTTTCACGGAGGGGCTCACGGTGGTTTCGTTTGATAAGAAATCCGGCTACATCGACCGCACGGGGAAACTCGTCATTCCGCTGCAATTCGATGAGGCGGAGGATTTCAACGAAGGAATGGCCGCGGTGAAAGTGAACGGCAAGTGGGGCTTCGTCGACAAATCCGGCAAGATGGTCATTCGACCACAGTTTGGTGGTACACGTCATTGGTTCACAGAAGGACTGGTCGCGGTCATGGTCATCGACAAGTGGGGTTTCATCGACAAGACCGGCCGAACCGTCATCCAACCACAGTTCGACGACGCTTGGAACTTTGCAGATGGGATGGCCGCTGCGAAACTGAACGGCAAATGGGGAGTAATCGACAAGACCGGGGCATTCGCCGTCAAACCGCAGTTTGATGAGATTCGTGGAGGCTCTTGGGAACTGATCCCGGTGAGAATAGGGGAAAAGTGGGGCTACGTTGAAAAGACGGGGAGGTTCGTCGTCGAGCCCCGCTATGATCGCGCGCAAAGCTTGTATCGGGACCTAGCAGAGGTGGAGATCGACGGGAAGACCGGCTACATCGACAAGACCGGAAAGTACGTCTGGGAACCGACGAAGTAGGGGACGCTTCTCAACCGTTTCTTGCCGCGGTCCGAAGCCTCACGGTTCGGTCCGGAAATCGCCACGGGTGACCATCCCATGAAACACAAGGTCTTCCACCTGCTGACCACGCTCGACGCAGGCGACGTGGAGAAGCACCTGCTCGCACTGCTTTCGCACCTCGACCGGACGCGCTGGGACGTCTCCGTGGGGTACCTGGAAGGGGAGGGCGCCTGGGCGGGACGCTTCCGCGACATCGAGATACCAGTGCACGACTTTCACGTCCGTGCGGCGTTCGCACCGATCGCGCTCTCACGACTCAAGTCGCACCTCCGCCGCCTCGAGCCCGATATCCTCCACGTGCATCTCACGAAAGCGCCGAGTCGCGGACATGCCGCCGCGCTCGCCGCCCGGGCGGCCGTCACGGTCTCCACCGTCCACAGGAATATCCGCTTCCGGAGCGTCCGGCGGGCGCGCGCGGCGCTCGCACGGTCGGACGCCGTCGTCGCGGTCTCGCACGCTATCGTCGAAGGGCTCGAGCGCACCGGCGCCGTCCCGCCCGAAAAGATCCACTGCATCCCGTACGGACTCGACCTCGATGCGTTCGACCACGAGACCCGTCCGACGGAACTCCGCCGCGCGTTCGGACTCCCACGCGAACTCCGGCTCACCCTCTCCGTGGTCCGCCGCGCCTCCGCCGGCCAGCTTCGCAAGCTCGTCCTCGATGCACACGTGCTCTCCCACCAGTTCCCCGAATTCGTCCTGCTCCTGGTGGGGCTCGAAGGGTCGGCGGAGCGAAAGGTCGAGCGGCTCGTCGCGAGGCTGCGCCTGACCCACACGGTGGTCACGACGGGGTGGCGTGACGACTTGGCCGGGGTGCTGAAGGAGACGGACATCCTGGTGGTGAGCTCGGCGGAGGAGGACTCGACGTATCTGGTGCTCGAGGGGCTAGCGGCGGGCATCCCCGTGATCGCGGCGCGCGGCACGTCCGGCGCGGAGGTCGTCCTCGACGAGGCGACGGGCATCCTCTTCGATGCGGACACCCCCGACGCTCTCGTCTCATCGCTCGGGCGGTTTCTCGGCGCGCCCGAGCTCGCCCGGCTCATGGGCTCGGCCGGCCGCACGCGCGTCGAGACCGATTTCTCCGCACAAAGGATGGTCCGCGCCGTCGAAATACTGTATGATGGGCTCCTGGCCCGAACGGCGGAGACGCCCCCATGACGCACAAGATGCTCGAGCTTCTCTCGCGTTTCGAATTCATCGGATGGCGGGACAAGAGGCCGAGGGTCCCGCACCCGAAGGGAACGCGGAAGATCCGCGTCCTTCACGTGATCCGTGAGGGCCGGGGAAGACCGGCGCGACAACTCCAGCTCCTCCTCGAGCACCTCGACCGCACTCGCTTCGAGTCCGCCGTGGTCGCCTCCAGCCTCGAGCGGCCGGAATTCCTGGAGGAGCTCCGGCGGCTGGAGGTGCACGTCCACGTGCTCGACATCCATCCTTCCTTCCGGGCGCGGGAGGACTTCGAGGCGGCCAACCGCGTCATGACGATCCTCCGGGGCGGGCGGTATGACATCGCACATCTTCACGGGTGGAAAGCGGCGTTCGTGGGCCGTCCGGCGGGCCGCGTCGCCTCCGTCCGCGCCGTCGTCCATACCCCGCACGGCTTCCCGTTCCTCTACGAGCGGTCGGCCCGGCTGCGGAAACTCCACGTCGCCCTCGAACGAGCGTTCGGACGACTCACCGACGCCATGATCTGCGCGTCGAAGACCGAGACGGAGACCGCACTGCGTCTCGGGCTCATCGCGCCCGGCCGCGTCCACACCGTGTACGACGGCGTGGCGACGAGCCGGGATGAAGGGGCCGGTCACGCCGGCGTTCCCGAAGTCAGGCGAAGACTCAACGTCGGTCCGGGCACGCGGCTCGTGCTGATGAGCGGCCGACTCGCCGCCCCCAAGGACCCCGGGACGCTGCTGCGCGCCGCCCGACACGTCCTTGAGCGAGATGGTCGGCTTCTGCCGCGACCTCGCCCGACAGCTCCGCATCGCTCCCAAGGTCGTCTGCACCGGGTATCGCTGTGACGCCGGCGAGATCGCCGCGGCCGCCTCCATCCACGTCCTCTCCGCACGCGAGGGCGGCCCCACGCTCTCCCTCCTCGAAGGCATGGCACTGGGGAAGGTCGTCGTCGCCAGCGACATCCCGGGCTGTCGCGAAATCATCACCCACGGCAAGACGGGCGTCCTCTTCCCGCCCGGCGACGAGAGGATCCTCGCCGGGGCCATCCTCAAGGTCATCGGGGACTCTAAGCTCGCCTCGCGACTGGGAAGAGCGGCCGCTAGCTACGTCAGGAAGACCCACGACATCCGCACGTGGGCGCGTGCCGTCGAGAACGTCTACCTCCACACCCTCGCCCAATCGGCGAAGAAGTATTCGTAGGGGCTGTTGAAAAACCTCCGCCGACGTGGGTGGTGTGGCAGGGGCAGCTTGGCTGCCCCTGTTGTTGAGCTATTATCACAGGTCTGCAGGGGCAGATAAACTGCCCCTGGCACACATGAGGGTTTTTCAACAGCCGCCTACAGAAGGATGACGACGACGGCGGCCGAGGCGGCCGAAAGGGTCCACGCGACGATGCCCCACCGGAGGACCGACATGGAGGCGCGGAATCGTTCGCGTCGTGCGGGGTCGGCGTCCAACGCGAGCACGAATCCCGTCCGCTTCGCGATGCTGAAGTGCCGCCACGACCCGGAGGTGCGATCCCGCCCGCTGAAGCACGATATCCGCTCGAGCGCGTTCGCGAAACTCCCCGCATTCCCCGTCAGCTCGACCGCGTAGAGGTCCGCCTCGAGCTCCATCCGTCGGGAGACCCAGCCGAAGGCCACGCCCCAGTAGATCACGACGAACGCCACGACCAGCAGGTTCTCGAGCGACAGCACGGCGTGCCACCCGGACGATTTGCCCGTGAACATCCCCGTCGAACCCATCAGGACGAGCACCGCGACGAATCCCAGGATGAACACGCCGTAGTAGACCATGTGGTGCCGCCGCACGTGTCCGATCTCGTGCGCGAACACCCCCTCGATCTCCTCCTGGCTGAGACTCTCCATGAGGGCGTCGGTGACCATGACGTAGCGTACGGATGCGAGGATCCCGCTTACGCAGGCGTTGACGACCTGTCCCCCCATGGTTTCCCAGACGAGGATGTCGCGACAGGCGATCTTCGCGCGTCCGCAGAGATCCACGAGTCGGGTGCGGAGCGGGCTTTCCTCCATGTGCCGGGTCTTCCACACGAACCGGACGAGGTGTGGAAAAAAGATGAAAACCGCCGCCATCCCGGCGACCGGGACGACCCAGTCGAGTCCCATGCGTTCGAGCGTGCGCGACCACGGCAGCAGTCCCAGCACGTCCACCACGGTCACGAGCGCCACGAAGGGCACCAGGACGAAGAGGACGTACTGCCGGAGGTGGAACTCGATGTACTCGCGGAGCGACCAGGTCCCCTGACGCAGCTTGCGGTCGATACGGTAGAGCGGCATCCACGCCAGGACCAGCATCACGAGGAACGGCAGCACTTTCAGCAGTTCGTCGATGAGCACCCAGCGACGCATCCGGAGCGTGCCGTCGATGAGGACCGGCCAGTCCAGCACGTAGGTGACGACCGCGAAGCTCGCCAGGAGGTATGCCTGGTAGAGGATCGAGCCGACACGGACGCGCTTGAGCACGTGCGCACGGGTGAACGAATCCGAGAGCCTCTCCGGCCGCACGGTCGCCGAAAGCACAATCCCCGGCACCGGTGCTAGCGCCACCACCACGATGGTGAAGAGCAAGGTCAGTGCCGCGTTATACCCGGGCTCGAGCACCGCCTCGGGACTCACCTCCGTCCCGAGCGCGATCAGCACCGCTAGGATGATGATGAAATACATGACCCCTCAGGGCCTCCCTCGGTGCGCTAGGAGCGGCCGGAAGTCCACCTTCGCCGGCATCTCGAGCAGCGTCGCCGCGAGCATCTTCGCACAGTTCTCGAGGTCCGTCAAGGACACGGTCTCGACCGGGGTGTGCATGTACCGGTTGGGGATGGAGACGAGCGCGGCGGCGACGCCCGCCCGGCTGATCTGGATGGCGTTCGCGTCGGTGCCCGTCGCCCGCGGGTCCCCGCTCATCTGGAACGGGATGCGACGCGACTTCGCCGCATCCACGATTCTCTCTCCCAGCACGCGGTTGATGTTGGCCCCGCGCGAAATCACCGGTCCCTTGCCGAGCGACACGTCGCCCGCGACGGCCTTGACGGCGTCCGGGTAATCGGCGGCGTGGGTCACGTCGATGGCGATGCCCGCCTGGGGGTCGATCCCGAATGCACTGGTCCGCGCCCCGCGAAGTCCCAGTTCCTCCTGCACCGTGCTCACCGCGTAGACCGCCACTTTGAGCTTCTTCCCGGCGAGGAGTCGCAGTGTCTCCGCCGCCACGAACGACCCCACCTTGTCGTCGAAGCCGGCCGAGACAACCACGTCACCCGCTAAGCGGATCATCGGCGCCACGAACGTCATCGGGTCGCCGATGGCGACGAGCTTCTCCGCCTCTCGCTTCGATGAGACCCCGATGTCGATCCAGAGCTTCTCGATGGGCAGGACCTTCTTGCGCTCCTCCGCGTCCATGAGGTGGATCGCCTTTCGCCCGATGACGCCTGCTAGAGGCCCTCTCGCCGTGTGGATGACGACCCGCTGCGTCGGCGCCACCGGCACGTCCACGCCCCCGATGTCCGCAAAATACAGATACCCCTCCTTCGTGATGTGCTTCACCATGAGACCGATCTGGTCCACGTGTCCGGCGAGCATGACGCGGAGTTCCGCCCCCGCGTTCAGGATCCCGATGACGTTCCCGTGGACGTCGGTCTCGACGCGGTCGGCGTACCGCTTCATGCGGTCGTGCACGACCAGCTGTGCCGGCTCCTCGAACCCCGAGGGACTCGGCGCGTTCATCAACTCCTCCAGAAAACGAAAGCTGTCCGCCTGCATGACTCACCTCCTGCTAAGGAATCCGAGATTTCACCTAAGTCGAGGATGAGCTTCAGAAGTTCCGGGGTCAACCCGCCCGAAGCGTGACATACCTTTCGAGACATGCATACCTCTCGACTTGGCGCCCTATTCCTTTGCCTCCTTTGTCTCTTTCTTCCCAGGCTCCCTGGGCAGCCCTTCCGGCATCGCGGCCTTGGCCAGTGCCGTGAGTCCGGCCATTCCGCGGAGCTGCATGCTCTCGACGGCGGAACCGGGAACGATTGTATGTCACTGGCCCAAGTTGGACAAGAAGTTTCTGGGATCAAGGTGTAGTTTCTCGTCCGCATCTCCTCGGACCGCCCGAGGTAATCGTGCACCGGAAGCACATTCCCGAGAGCCTTGTGATTCCGGCAACTCAGGATATTCCCGATGGACAGAACCACCCAAATACGCCGGTAGTGACGCTGTCTTCGACATAGAACAGATAGGACGCGAAGTGGTATCAGCCGAACACTGTGAACCAACTCATGGCACCGGCGGTATTCATGGCGTCTTGTGACTGGTGGGCGGCTGAAAACACCTGCTCAGAGTCAAAAAGGCCATTTACTGGCGTCCGTGCTCTGATCTCTCTGCGAGCTGCCCTCTTCGCTCGACCGTGCAAGTTACAGAACCACAGCACGTTATGTCCGTCCTCCCGGATTTTCGTTTTTTCCTGTCCGATGGGTACGCCTTTTGCATTAGGTGGCTTCTGCCGCGACGGACCATCCGGCGACAAGAGCGGTTACCCGAAACATATCTCAGCACCAAGAAGAGTTCGCCCGCTGGGCTCAGTCTGGCGAAGAGCCCAGCCCACGTCACCGTGACCGGCGCGAGCGCAGCGGGTTCCTGCACCGCGAGGCCCGAACGGCTCGGGGAGCCGCCGAGCATAGAGGTGCTCTCGTGTTGTGCCGAGGAAGGGAAATACGGATTGCACGGGCGCTGCGTTCGCCGAACATCACCGACCGTCACAGGGCCATCGGGGAGTTCGTTCGCCTGTTCACCTTTTCCGCCCCCACGGATCTCGCCATTCAAGCGACGGCCTATCCCGAGGTCTGCTCTTCCTACTCCGGCGAGCAGCCGCTCGCCGAATATCTTCTGAACACGCTGCCGCTTCCCAGGGAGGTATCCCTCGCGTGGGGAATAGCCCTGCTCGAAGGCGACGCGCTCCTTGATGCGCTGAGCGCGTTCGCCGCCTTGCTCGACGACGCGGCTCGAAGGCTGCTGGGAGGATTCTGCCGCTCGCCCGAGGACGTCTGCCAGGATCACCTGTTACAGCTTCTGGCCAATCGCGGCTTTCGGCGCACCTGCTTCGGCAAGTATTCGGGCCAGGGGAGTCTGCTCTCGTATCTGCGAACGGCCCTCATCCGGGAAGCCGCCCGTCGGTCCCGCGGGCTGTACTACGAAGAGCGTGCGTCGGAGGTCCTGAACAACCTGTCCCAGCGATCAGAGGACGCACCCGAAGTATTGGCGGCCAGGAAGGAACTCCGCCTGCAGATTGCGGATGTGCTCCGGGAAATCCTTGCCGATCCGGGTCTCGTCCCGTTTCTCCTTCAGAACGGCTTGGGGATGTCCCCCGCGGATACGGGTCGCGTCCTGGGACTGGGCGAAAATGCGGTCCGGCAGCGGGTGTTCCGGTTTCGCAGGCGGTTCAAAAGCGTCTGGCAGAGCAAGTACCCACGCAATCCGTGTCCGTTTACTAACCTGGCAGGCTAACGGAACGGCAGGGCAGGTGAGACGGCAGGTCTCCGCCTTGATGAGCCGGTTGCCCTGCGCATCCCGATAAATCGGGATTTACGCGGGGGCCTTCAGTTGCCGTTAGTCGTAAGTGTATCTGTACGTTTTGGTTCCGTTTTCGTCCTGGCAGGTGGCGACGTTCCCCGCGGCGTCATGCGTGATCTCCCTGGGCCTCAGATGTCCTCCCGGTGAGGAGTCTCAGCACGGTGTCCTTGGCCTCGTCGCTCTTCGACGGGCATGACCACGTGCCCACAGGCGTGATGCGCAGCGGGGGAACCCGCAGGAGCGGATCGTTCTTCATCGACTCTTGGCGTGCTGCGGACAGTCGGCCGGCCCATTCCTCGGGAAGATCGGTCCATCCGAGGAGGACGAAACGACCGATCTTGTCGTCGCCGAGGATGAGGTCGGCGGGTCGGCACCGGGAAACGAGGAAGTCGCGAGCCGGGTTCAGGCTACGGTCATTCTCATCGACGGTGATCTCCAGCACGGAGACCGGCGTCTCTCCGGGGGCCGCATCGAGCAGGCCGAAGTAGCCATTCAGGATGGCCGTCCGGGTGCACTTCGGCAGGTTGAAGGAGAAGGTGCTGCCCTTGCCGGGCGTGCTTTCGGCACGCAGTCGGCCCAGGTTCAACGACACGAGCTCCCTGGCGATGCGAACCCCGAGACCAAGACCTCTCATCTCCGGGCGGGGCTCCGCGTGCGTGCGCCTGTCAGGAGCGAGGAGGAACTTCAAGCTCTCGCTGGACATCCCGCGGCCCTCGTCGGTGACGCCCAACTCCACTTGTCCGGGCGAGCCCTCCCGCGCCCAGAGCCTGACCGGGCTGTGGGCGGGGCAGAACTTGATCGCGTTGACGACGAGATTGACGAGAATCTTCCTTACCTTCTCCTCATCGGCGAAGACATCGCTGATCCTCGGTCCGACCTGCTCCACGAGCCTTACGCACCTGGCCTTCAGGCTCTTGGCCAGCAGGGGACGCACCGACCGGATGATGTCGGCGACCTTGCAGCGCCGACGGTCGACACGGCGCAGCGCACCCTTGAAACGAGTGCCGTCCAGCAGCTCGTTCACCATCCGTGTCAGGTCCTCCACCGCTTTTCCGATCCTGTCCAGATGCCGGGACTGCTCCTTCGTCAGCCGACCATCGGTCCCTTCGGCCAGGATCGAGGCGGATTCCCGGACTGCGGCCAGGGGCGTCCGCAACTCGTCGGACACGTCATCTACAAAGCGCTCGGTGCTCTCGCACAGCCCGGCAAGCCACCGGTTCTTCCTTTCGAGCTGCGAATGGACCACCCGCAGGGCCTGCTCCGCGGCGGTCTTCCGGCGGCGGAGATCCAGTCTCTCGGCACAGCTCCCCAGAGTCTCCAGAAGTTCCTCCGTGTCCACGGGCTTCTGGAGATAGGCATGAGCCCCTTCTCGAATGGCCTGCAGTGCCGACTCCGCGTCGGCGTAGGCCGAGACCATGACGCAGAGTATCTCGGACTGGACCTGCTTCAGTTCGGCGATTACGTCCAGACCGCTTTCGGTGCCCAGACAGACGTCCACCAGTGCGACATGGGCGCCGAAACTCTCGGCGACGGGCAAAGCGTCCTCGGCGGCGAGCACAACCGTGCACGGATATCCGTGCGACTCCAGGATGTCGACAAGACCGTCCGCGAAGTCCCGATCATCGTCGATGATCAGCACGCGGCAGTTTTCGCAGGCCTGAGATTTCGTCGTATTGCTTTTCATGAAAGTCATTCCAGGCATCGGTCGTTCAGTTCACCTTGCCACCGAGCGGCTTGTGTACATCAGGGCCGAGTTTCTCGACGGCTCCCTCACCCATTGACACAGTGCGTCAACGACGGCCGGGCTGAACTGACGCCCCGACGCCTCGACGAGGATTTCGATCGCCTTCGACCAATCACTTGCCCGACGGTAGGCCCGGTCTGAGGTGATCGCATGGAAGGCGTCCGCGACCGCCAGCACCTGGGCACCCAGCGGAATCTCATCCCCTGCGATCCCGTCCGGATAGCCCGTTCCGTCCCAGCGCTCGTGGTGATGTCGGATGATGGCGATTTCGGGACCGAGGAACCGGAGCTGGTCAAGCAGCTGCGTCCCGATCAGCACGTGCTGCTGCACGATCCGTCTCTCCTGCGGCGTCAGCGGTCCCGGCTTCTGGACAATCCGGTCGGGGATACCGACGCTGCCTATGTCATGCAGCATGGCGGCGCGGTGAATGACCTCTACCTCGCCCGGATCCAGTCCCATCGTCTCCGCGATGCCGTCGGCGTACCGCATCACGTTCTCTGAGTGTCTGTGGCCGAAGGGGTCGTGCGATTCCTGGGCCGTGGCGATGAACTCAGTGCTCCGGATGAACGCCTCCTTGTAGAGTCCCGACAGTGCGTTCAGCCGGTGATGCAGTTGCTCGATCGCCTCTTGTTCGAGTCCCGACGCGGCCGGAACGGCGGGGCCGTAGTGGATCTGCTGCCAGGTGCGGGTGCAGTTGCGTCCTGACGTCTTGGCGATGTAAAGTGAGGCGTCGGCACGCTCGATGAGCTGTTCCGGGGTGCCGTCCTCGTCCGCTGACAGGGAGCCTACACCGAGACTGATGCTGACGCGGAGCGAACAGGAGGCATATGGGTTCTCGACGTCGGCGGGAAGCACGATTCCCTGAATCTGTTGCACCTTCTTGCGGAGACGTTCGGCACCGGCAAGGGCTGAGCCGTCGTCGGTCACAGGCATGAGGATCATGAACTCGTCGCCGCCGTAGCGCCCGACGACGTCTGTCTCGCGGGCTCCCTCCTTCAGCGTGCGGCTGACCTCTACCAGCACCCGGTCGCCCAACGTGTGTCCATACGTGTCATTTATCGCCTTGAAATGGTCGATGTCCGCCACGACCAGTGCCGTGGACGTCCCGTGCCGCTTACCCCGCCGACACTCCCTCCGCAACATGTCGATGAACTGCCGGCGGTTGTAGAGACCGGTCAGTTCGTCGGTGGCGGCGAGGTCCGCCAGGCGACGGTTCTTTTCCTCGAGCTTGGCACTCGCCATCCGCAGTGCCCCCTGGGCGGCGAGCTCGTCGCGCCGGAGCCGGATCTTCTCGAAACACGTCTCGAGCGTCGCGAGAAGCTCGGCGACGTCCACCGGCTTCCGCAGGTAAGCGTGCACCCCCTCGCGGAGAGCCTCCATGGCGGATTCCAGGTCGGCATAGGCCGACATGACGACGTAATGCATAGCGGGCTGTGTCCGTCTCAGGTCGGAGATCACCTTCAGCCCGTTCTCGGTTCCCAGCCGCACATCGACCAGCGCGACATGGGCGTCGAACTCCGGGACGGCCGCCAGCGCCTCCTGGACGCCCGAGGCCACCGCGCAGTCATACCCGTGCGAACTCAGAATCTCGTTGACGCTTTCCGCGAAGTCCCGGTCGTCGTCGATGACCAGGACGGAGCGTTTTTCGCATGTTTGCACGACCGCCTGGACGCCTTCCACGGACATCATTTGCTCCTTCCAGTTAGGACGGCGATACGTGGGGCGAACCAACGACACGCGCCAGGACGTCAACAAGGTCGGATGGATTGAACGGCTTGATCAGAACCCCGTCCACCTTGAGGACGCGCAACGTCTCGAGCGACCTAGCCTCCTCCACCGGGTAGCCCGTGACCACGATCGTGGGCAGACGGGACCCCTCCTCTCTCATCTCCTGGAACACCTCGAGTCCCGTCTTGACGGGCATCCGCAGGTCCAGGATGAGAGCGTCGATGTCGTCGCGCGTACGCATGACATCCAGAGCTTGCTGGCCGTCCTGTGCGAGGAACACGCGGTACCGCTGCGCCTGGAGCGCCTCGCGGAGGCTCCGGGCGAAATCCGGGTCGTCGTCCGCGATCAGGACCCCACCGCATGGCTCGATGACCTGGAGCATCTCCAGAACCCGGTTCGTGTCGAAGGGCTTCTGAAGAGTCAGCCAGGCGCCCCTGCACGACGGTGCCGTCTCGAGAAGCTGCTCGACGCTGCACCCCGTCATGATGACTACCTTGGTGTCCGGCTTGCAGGCGTGGATTTCCATGAAGCAGTCGATGCCGCTCTTTCCCGGCAGCCTGACGTCCATGAAGATGACGTCGAAGTCCTCGTCGCGGGACCTTCGGATCGCCTCTTCGCCCGTGAAGACGGCTTCGCAGGAGCGTCCCTGCAGCTCCAGGACGTCCGCCATCCCCTCAGCGAAGTCGCGGTCGTCGTCAACGACGAGAATGCGAAGCCTATCAGGATGACCGGAGGACTTGTCCCCTGCTTTCATCGGGCCACCTCCCGGCCTGCGACCCCGGGTAACATGGATATCTCATCCAGACGTGTCGTATGGTCGCAAGGAAGCCACAGCGTTACCAACACCCCCTTGCCCTCGCGGCTTTCCACCTCCACGCCGCCCGAGTGCTGCTCCATGATCTGCTTGACGATGGGCAGTCCCATTCCCATCCCGAACGTCTTGGTGCTGAAGAGCGGGTCGAAGATCCTCCCCATCAGCTCCGGTGGAATACCCGGTCCCGTGTCGCCCACCCGGATCTGCAGGCGGCGGTCCAAGACCCGCGTCTCCACGGTGAGCTCCGCCGGCCCCGCAGTCATTGCCTGCCAGGCGTTCTCGACCACGTTGACGATGCAGCGACGCAGACGCTCGCGGTCGACGGGCAGTCCGACGCCACAGTGGAGTTTCCTCGTCAGCCGGACCGCGGCAGGGACCGGCATCTCGTCCAGGACCTCGTTGAGCCAGTCGTCTATGTCCGTCGCCTTCAGGCAGGGCGCCTGCCGACGGGTGTATGACAACAGATCCTCGATGATGCGGTCGCAGCGCTGGATGTTCCGCTCGGCCCGCGCAAGGGCCCTGTCCACGGCCTCGTCGCGTCCCCGTACCCGCTCACTTACTGAAAAGATGGAGCTGTGGATGGTCCCGAGCGGATTGCGGATTTCGTGACTGACCGTCCCGATCAGATGACCCAGGGCTGCCAGTCGCTCCTTGCGCAGCAGTTCCTCGTGTGCCGCTTCCAGCTCCGCTGTGCGATCCTTCACCAACTTTTCAAGGTGCTCGCGGTGCCGCATCAACTCCTTCTCCGTCTCCCGGCGCTCGGTGACGTCTTGCCCTGTGGCTAGTACCCCTAGGACTCGGCCCTCCGGGTCCTTCAATGCCTTGTTGTACCACTCGATCTGTCGGCTCTCCCCTTCCCGCGTGGTGATCTCGCCGACGTGGCCTCCCGTGTGATTGTGCTCCATCGTCTGTCGGAACACGCCACGGATCTCGTCCCGTATAGACTCCGGCAGAAACGTCTCGAACCAGTCGCGTCCCTTTACCTCCTCCAGTTGGTAGCCGCAGATCTTCTCCATATATGGGTTGAAGCTGACGACTCGGCCGTTGACGTCGAGGACAAGGATGATCGTCTGGGCCGTCTCGATGATGCTTCTCAAGAAATCCCGTGTCCGGCGCACGTCCTCCTCTGCCTGCTTGTGGATGAAAAGCCCGTACGCCATCAGCAGTTCCATCAGGGGGAAGGACACCAGCGTCATCGCCTCCCGGAGATCCTTTTCCGGCAGGATCTCCGCCAGACGCCTTGCCGCCTCGCCATGAATCAAGGCCACCTCCTCGGCAGGTACCTTCAGACCCGCGAGATCACGTCCCAAGGTCGCGGCTTTCGTCAGCAGTGTCTCCTCACGCTGGAGAACGTAGCCCTCTAGGAGCGTGCAATACTCATCCTGTATGGAGTGCTTGGTCATTCGTTTGCTCCAGCGTGAGTCCCGCTGCCATCTGCGTTCCGACAGGCACCTCGGTCGCCGTTTGGCCCTCTTTAGTCGAACAGTGCACCGGAAGGCAATCCGCGCGTCCGTGTCAGTTGAGAGTGGCTGGCGGGGTCTGCACCTGGCGCCGCCTGCTTTGGCAATCCCGGCGGCTTCCGTCAGGTCCTAATCGGTGCTGGAACCAACCATTCTGACTCCCGGCCGCATGATAGCGTTGCTTTTTACGACACTCACTGACACTTCTTAGTCGGCAAGAAGGAACGGATGGTTTAGCCGGATTTTACCGAATCAATGCTTTTGTTCTACAACGTTACTTCTGCGGCTTCTTAAATGCGCAGTGCCAAACAGTGGCCAGTACCCTTCAAGAGGACTCGGGCGGCCCGAGGGCAAGCTCAGGAAGACCGGGACATCGCGATTGTGAAAAAACACTTTAGGCGGCAAAAAATGGTGAATCTCCAAACGGCAGATGCGCGATATATAGGATGTAAAGTGTTTTGGCGGTCAGCCTGAAGGGGACGACCATGACTGCCAGAAAACAGCGCCGGGCCTGCTCGCGACCTGCCAGTGCTTCCCTCGGTTCCGGCACCCATTGGTCCCCGCAGGAGTCTTGTCACGGCCAACCGAGCGCCGGACAGGGGGCATCCTGCAGGGCATTGCCGGCCGCTTCCCCCGCGAATCGACGAGATTCGCCGGGAGGATGCACGGGAGTTTCGTTTCCCGCAGAGGCAGTGGCGGACACCGCGAGGCCATTGGCGTCGTCCGCCAAGCCGGTATACGCACGACAGGATGCCGGCAGGACTTTCATGTTCGCTCGGCAGGCGAACCCGCGTTACGCGAGCGGTCCTTTCAAGATCATTTCCGGGAAGATGGTGCCGGCCCGCCGTTCAGCGGGCGGCGTGTGCGTCGCAACGCGTCATCCAGAGATATTCGCATATGCGGCAGACACTGCGTGGATGCCTTGCGGCCCGCGCGCGACGCCCTGTCCCCAGCCCTCTTTCTACCACACGTCGGTCGACCGTTTCTTCCAGCGCCCCGCGGAGCACCTGACGAAGTCGGGCACGGCCGATGACCTGCGGAACATCCTCTGCATGCTGAGCTTCGCCACGGGCGTTGACTTCAGTCATTACAGGCACGACACGCTTGCCAGGGGCATGGCACGCCGCATGGCCCTGCAGCGTATCGGAAACTTCGGCGACTACGTCCGGCGTCTGCGAGAGACCCCGGACGAGTTGACTGCACTGTTTGACGAGATGCTCATCCCGGTGACCAGGTTTTTCCGGGAACCGGGGGCCTTCGAGGCACTGAAAGAAAAAGTGTTTCCCCGCATCATGCCGGACACGTCCGGACGGAACCCAGTCCGCGTGTGGGTGCCGGGGTGTTCCACCGGGCAGGAGGCGTACTCCATCGCCATCTGCCTGCTGGAGTATTTGGAGGAGAATGGGAGGTCGGCGTCGCTCCGGATCTTCGGGACGGACGTCAGCGACTCGGCCATCGCCCGGGCCCGGGCCGGGCGATACCAGGAAGACACAGTCGCGTATGTGTCGCCCGGGCGTCGGGACCGCTTCTTCGTAAGAGCGGAGGGGGGCTGGGAAATCAGCCAGGCGGTGCGCAGCCTGTGCGTCTTCGCGCGGCACGACGTTACCCGCGACCCGTCGTTCTCGAGCGTCGACCTCATCAGTTGCCGAAATCTGCTGATCTATTTCGGTCATGATCTGCACCGACAGGTTCTCTCGATGTTCCACGGCGCGTTGAAGTCCGGCGGGTTCCTCCTGCTGGGGGCGTCGGAATCGATCGGGGAATTCCCGGAGCTGTTTTCGGCCGTCGTGCGGGAGCACCGGATCTACGCGAGGAGGCCCGAGATTTCCGCGCTGGGACGGATTCAGAAGGCGCGACGCCGTCGGGGAGCGTGACGGAAAGCAAGGACCGTCGCAGGACCCGAAAGCCCGGACAGAGGGCCTTCCAACCTATGAGGGGGACGATTGTGACGACAAATCGAACACAGGGACATCTGGAGAATCCGGTGGGGCTCCGCGAGCGGGCGGAAGGACTGATTCAACAGCAGATCGGCGACCCACACGCCTGCTCTCCCGAAGAGGTGCAAAGTCTCCTTCACGAACTCGAGGTGTACCAGATCGAACTCGAGATGCAGAACCTTGAACTGCGGGAAACGCAGCAACGGCTCGAGGAGTCGCGCGACCGCTACGCCGACCTCTACGACTTCGCCCCGCTCGGCTATGTCACCCTCGACACCACCGGCTGCATCCGTGAGGCGAACATGGCCGCCGCCAAGTTACTCAGCAAGGAGCGGAAGTTCCTGATAGGGATGCCTCTGTCCGTTTTCGTGAGTGTGGAGCACAAGTCCCGGCTGCGTGACCATCTGGCAATGTGTGCACGGGGCCTGGACAAGGTCACCACGGAGCTCACGTTGCTGCCCTCGGGACGAAACCAGTCGGAGGACGAAGGGTCGGCAGAAGAGGGGGCGCCGGTTGTAATCGACTTATATAGCATCCCCGTAAACGACGCCGAAGGCGGGGGCATGCTTTTCAGGACGGCGATCACCGACGTCACCGAGCGCAAACGGTCCGAGGCGGCCCTGAAGAGGCGCGAGGACGAACTGCGTCAGTCGCAGAAGATGGAAGCCATCGGCCGGCTTGCCGGAGGCATCGCACACGACTTCAACAACTTGCTGACCGCCATCAGCGGCTACAGCGAGATGCTGATGAACACCCTCGACCGGAACGACCCACGATGGGCGGACGCCGCCGCGATCCACGACGCCGGTCGCCGGGCGGCCATCCTGGTCAGTGGACTCAGCGCCTTCAGCCGAAAGCAGCCCCTTAATCCCAAAGTCTTCGATCTCCATGGGGAGCTGGCGGCGATGAACGCCCTCCTCCAGCGGACCATCGGCGAAGACATCGATCTCGTGCTGGTTGCGAATCCGAACCACGGACGGGTCAAGGCCGATCCCGTCCGCATTCAGCAGGTCGTCCTCAATCTGGCCGTCAACGCCCGGGACGCGATGCCGGAGGGCGGCTCACTCACCATCGAGACCGACAACGTCGATCTCGACGGAAGTCCGGCACAGGCGGACATCGACCTCGCCCCCGGACGCTACGTCACGCTGACCGTCCGTGACACCGGCTGCGGAATGAGCAAGGACGTCATGTCGCAGCTATTCGAGCCTTTCTTCACCACCAAGGAGGTAGGAAAAGGGACGGGATTGGGGCTTTCAATGGCCTACGGCATCGTGAAGCAGAGTGGCGGCGACATCCGAGTCACCAGCGAACCAGGCCGAGGATCGACGTTCAAGATCTTCCTGCCTCGAGTTGACGAGGCCGTGGATGCCAAGGAGGCCGAGGAGGTCACGGTGGGATCCCCGCAGGGGACCGAGACGATTCTCGTGGTCGAAGACGAAGACGCCGTCCGCAAGTTGGTCTGCGGGATACTTCGCCACGGAGGCTACACTGTCCTCGACACGCGTAACGGCGACGACGCGCTCGTCCTCTGCCAGAAACACAACGCTCGGATTCACCTGATGATCACAGACGTTGTCATGCCCCATATGAGCGGCCGCGAATTGCACAAGCGGATCGAGGAACTCTGTCCCGAGATGAGGGTCCTCTACATCTCCGGCTACCCAGGTCACCCCGCCGCACGGGAAGGGGGCCGACCAACCGACGCCGATTTCCTGCCGAAGCCGTTCTCCGCATCGTCCCTGACGTCAAGGGTCCGTGAGATCCTGGACCGGCCGAAGCACGGCTGACCCCGCGCGGCGCGCTCATTATACATCTGGATATAGCCGCATATTGTCTTTCCCTCGGGCTTCTGGCCACGCCCCACCACCCTGGTACATCCTGGAGAAGGTCTTTCTCCACGCAGAGATGCGCTGAAATTGGACCCATCTTTGATGTTCGAACACGGCGGTTTCGAGTCGCGAGCAGTGCCCAAGCCCTGACAAGAGCCAAAGTACAAAAATTTGGTAACGGTATATTGCGTCCAAACCGTAAAAATTCTGCACATTTTCTTGAGCTTACATCTGATCCTACCGATAGGGGTAGTCCACCGGACTTGCCGTGCGACCAGACCAGAAGCCGGACCTGATGCTCCCGCAGTCGTATGAATCGGGGTGTCATTGCCGGTGGGCATGCACGAAGCCGAGGATGGATTGCGACCATGTTGAGCAAGACGGCAAGGCGACTGATCTGGGTTCCCATCATCCACACATCGGCGGATCTCGGGAGCGTAACCGAGTCGGTCAAGGCGCTCTATGCCCGCAAGGTCGGTCTCAAGAAGTGGGACCGGCACGTGGCGAGCATCGACGAGCTGTGGAGGAGGATACGCGAGAAGATCAGTCGTCTTGATTTGGATTACAGCAAGGTGAAGCTCTATCAGGACGGTCTGCCCAACTGCGGACAGGAGTTGATGATTGTCAAGGACATGATCAAGGCGGGCAGTCTCAACCATCGACTTCTGCTCGAGCTGATGGAGAAGGGAGCCCGGCTGGTGGGGACGGAATCGCCGGAGCTGCTCATCGAAGAATATGAGTTGGTGCGGGGCGTTCTGAAACGGGCAAAGGGGGCTCGCGACGCCGGCGAAGGGAGGGGGTTAAGTCGGGAGCAGGCGCGGCGCAGCATGGCCATACTCCGGAAACGCGACCACTACATCGCCAAGAGGATCGACGGAACACTCGAGAGGGGCGAAACGGGGCTGGTCTTTCTGGGCCTGCTGCACAGGCTCCAAGGGCTCCTGCCTCGGGACATCCGGTTGAGCATCCTCAATCCAACCGATTCCGACACATGAACGTCACCGCCAGACCGGGAGAGAGCGTGAAGATCGATAGTCAGGCCGAAACGTCTCACGGACGTGCACTCGTCGTGAACGATCAGGCAACCGTGCCGCTTCCTGTTGCCGAGGAACTTGCGTCGGCACACGCCGCCCTGCGAAGCCGGAAAGACGGTTCGTCGCAGAAAGGCCTGCAGCCCGAGACTCTTGGACAAAGCAGCAACATGAGGAAGGTCGTCGGCGACATCCTGCTCGTCGCGCCGACCGAGTTCACCGTGCTCATAACGGGAGAGACGGGCACCGGGAAAGAGATGGTGGCCAACGCGATCCACCAATCGAGCCGCCGAGGGAATGGACCGTTCGTCCCGGTGGACTGCGGCTGCATTCCGGCGACGCTGATCGAGAGTGAGCTCTTCGGGCATGAGAAAGGGGCCTACACGGGGGCGGCGAGTTCCCAGTCAGGCAAGTTCGAAACGGCCTCCGGAGGAACGCTTTTCCTCGACGAAATCTCGAACCTGCCGCTTCCGGTGCAACCGAAGTTGCTGCGGGCACTCCAGGAACGGAAGGTCTGGCGCGTCGGAGGGCGGACGTCGATCGACGTCGACATCCGCGTGATTGCCGCGACCAACCAGGACCTCGCCGGGATGGTGCAGGCCGGGCACTTCCGCACGGACCTCTATCACCGTTTGAATGAGTTCCGGGTGACGCTGCCTCCCCTGCGAGACCGCCAGGAGGACATCATCCTCTACGCGAAGGACTTCCTCCACCGGACGATAGCGGAGCTCCGGAAGAGCGTGCAAGGCTTCACCCCGGAGGCGCTCGAGTCGCTGATGTCGTACCACTGGCCGGGCAACGTCCGGGAGCTGCGCAACGTCATCCGGCGCGCGGTGCTCTGCTGTGAGGACTTCATCACGCCGGACCATCTGGGGCTTTCCGCCGGGAACCCGAGGTCCGGGGACTTTCAGGCCGATCCGTCCACAAGACCGCAAGGCAATATCCCGCTGAGAGAGACCATCCGGCAGACTGTCCGGCAGATGGAGCGGGAAATCATCGCCAGGGTGCTGCGCGAGACCGGCGGAAACAAGGCCCAGGCCGCGCGCATCCTGCACGTGGATTACAAGACCATTCACAACAAGGTCCGGGAGTACGGCATTTCGCTTTGAGCTGAAGCCGCCGCGGCGGCTTCAGCCGGAAAGGGACAAGACCATGAGTGCGAAGAAGAAGCAGAAGATCGCGGGCGACGTGGGACTCGGAGGATTTCTCGGCGGATTGGGGGCACTCATCGAGAAGCTGGGCGATCTTGCAGAGAAGGGCAAGGAACTCCGCGAATCGGGTGAATTCCACGACCCGGAGGGCAAGGTAAAGGGGGTCTACGGGTTCCGCGTCAAGTTCGGGCTGGGGGAGGAGGGTGGTCTAGCCGTCGAGCCCTTCGGGAACGTGAAGAGGGACAAGCGCACCGGCGAAGCGGTCGTCTCGGAAGTGCGCGAGCCGCTGGTGGACGTCTTCGACGAGAAGGAACAGGTGCTCGTGGTCGCCGAGATGCCGGGTGTCGGCGAAAAGGACGTGAAGGTGGAACTGCGCGACGACGTCCTGCTCATCACGGCCGAGTCCGGGGACAAGAAGTACCGGAAAGAGGTGCTCCTGCCCACCGGCTTCGCTGCGGACAAGATGAAGCACTCATGTCACAACGGGGTTCTGGAAGTGAAACTCGACAAGCGCGCTTAGGAGTGTCCCCTGACATGACCGTGCAAGATCGGGTGACGCTGAAGCTGAGAGTCTCGGAAGCCCTTGGGAAGGATCTGGGCCGGGGGTTGGCGCGTCTGGACCCGGCGGACATGGCGAAGCTCGGGGTCAAAATCGGCGACATCGTGGAGATCGCCGGCAGACAGAAGACCGTGTGCAAGGTCATGCCGGCATACAAGGACGCGCGGGGCCAGTCGCGGGTGCAGATCGACGGGATCTCCCGTGAGAACAGCGGCACCGGACTCGACCAGATGGTCGACGTCCGCGGGATCGACGCCGCTCCGGCGGAACGGGTCTTCCTGTCCCCTGTGACCATCACGCCGTCGGAGCGGGACCTGAAGTACATCGGGAGTCTGCTGGACGGCCTGGTGGTCGTGACGGGTGACCGCATCCGCGCGATGCTCTTCGGGACGCGCTCCGCCGACTTCAAGGTGACCCGCACGACGCCCCAGGGTCCCGTGTTCATCAACCCCACGACGACGCTGACGGTGGAAAGCGCCAAGCAGAAGGAGTCCGCCCGGACCATCTCCTACGAGGACATCGGCGGCCTCGGACGCGAGATTACCCGCATCCGGGAGATCGTCGAGCTGCCGCTGCGCTATCCCCAGATCTTCGAGCGTCTCGGCATCGACGCCCCCACGGGGGTGCTGCTCTACGGTCCGCCCGGCTGCGGGAAGACCCTCATCGCCCGCGCCGTCGCTCACGAGACGGAAGCCCGTTTCTTTTCGGTCAACGGTCCCGAGATCATCCACAAGTTCTACGGAGAAAGCGAAGCCCACCTCCGCAAGATCTTCGAGGAAGCCACCCGCCATTCTCCCAGCATCATCTTCATCGATGAGATCGACGCCATTGCCCCCCGTCGAGAGCAGGTCGTCGGCGACGTCGAGAAACGCGTGGTCGCGCAACTGCTCGCCCTGATGGACGGTCTGAACCGACGTCAGCAGACGATCGTCCTGGCGGCCACCAACATCCCGAACGCCCTCGACCCGGCGCTCCGACGCCCCGGACGGTTCGACCGCGAGATTACCATTCCCATTCCGGACCGCAACGGCCGACGGGCCATACTCGAAATCCACACACGCGGCATGCCGCTTGCGGCGGACATCAACCTGGATCAACTGGCCGCGGTGACGCACGGGTTCGTCGGGGCGGATCTGGAGGCACTCTGCCGCGAGGCCGCGATGATCTGTCTGCGGCGGCTCATGCCCAACATCGATTTCGCGTCGGCGCAGATTCCGTACGAGGCGCTGATGCAACTCGAGGTGCGCATGCACGATTTCACCGAGGCCCTGCGTGACGTGGAAGCGTCGGCGATTCGGGAGGTCTTCGTCGAAATCGCCGACGTCCGGTGGGATGACGTCGGAGGTCTCACGGAGGCCAAGAGACAGCTCATGGAGGCCGTGCAGTGGCCGCTCAAGTACCCCGAACTCTTCGCCCAGGCAGTGGTCAAGCCGCCCAAGGGCATCCTTCTCACGGGGCCTCCGGGCTGCGGGAAGACTCTCCTTGCCAAGGCGCTCGCCACGGAGAGCGAGGTGAACTTCATCTCCGTCAAGGGTCCGGCGCTCTTCTCCAAGTACGTGGGCGAATCGGAGCGGGCCGTCCGTGAGGTCTTCCGCAAGGCGAAACAGGCGGCCCCCTGCATCATCTTCTTCGACGAGATCGACGCCATGGCCCCGGGACGCACCGGGGGAGGTTCCGACTCGCACGTCAGCGAGCGCATCATCAGTCAGTTCCTCACGGAGCTCGACGGCGCCGAAGAGCTGGAAGACGTGCTCGTCCTCGGGGCGACGAACCGCCCCGACCTCCTGGACCCGGCGCTCAGACGCCCCGGACGATTCGACATGACGTTCGAGATTCCGTCCCCGTCCCGCGACGACCGGAAGGAAATCTTCAACATCGGTCTCCGGGGAAAACCACTGGCGGAGGACGTCTGCTCCGACGAACTGGCAGCGTCCACCGACGGCTTCACGGGGGCCGACATCCGCGGCGTGTGCAACCGGGCCGCCCTGGAGGCCATCCGCGAATGCGTCGACCGGATGGAACGGAAAGCGAAGGCGTCCGGGTCGGTGAAAGTACTCATCCGACGCGCACACCTGGAGCAGGCCGTTCGGGAAGTGCAGGCCGACCGCGGAGCTGTGTGATGGAGAGGAAGACACGCGACATGGACATGAAACAAGAGGCTCGTGTGACGGGCGTCTACCTCTATTGCTTCGCGCGTCCCCGTCCCAACCGGGACGGGACGAACGTCGTATGCCACGGCTTGGACGGCCACGAGCCGGTCGCCTTCGTCGACGTGGACGACGTATCGGGCGTCTACAGCCGCGTCGCGATAGAGGACTTCACCGGCGAGTCCGGCGAGCGTCATCTCGAGGACGCGAGATGGGTGGTCCCACGCGCCTGTCGGCACGAGCAGGTCATCGAAGAGATGATGAAAATCTCCCCGGTTTTTCCGGTGAGGTTCGGTGCCGTCTTCTCATCCGGCGAGGCCCTCGCGATGGTGGTGGCGGAAAACCGCCGGGAGATCTCGAGCTTCCTTTACGACGTCGCCGGCAAGGAAGAATGGTCCGTGAAGGGATACATGGACATCGAGGGTGCGGCCGACAGGCTCCTGAAGTGCGATGCGTCCCTGCGAAGGGTGCAAAAAGGGGCCATGGCACGCCGGGACTGTGCCGCGGGCACGGGACCTTTCCCCGACCCGGAGCCCCCTCTCACGCCGGGGACGCGCTACCTCACTGAGAAGCGATTCCGCGCCGAGGCCTTGAAGGAAGTGCGCCGCATGTGTCGCTCCGCGGCGGTGGAGGTCCAGAAGGAACTGGCAGAGCTCGCCGCGGATTCGTGCCCGCAGAGGCTGCAACCCCATGGCACGTCCGACAGCAAAAGGGAAATGGTATTGCATCGCGCGTTTCTCTTGCCTCGCGAAAGCGTCGCCGAGTTCCGGGAGCGGGTCATGGAGACCGGCTTGCACTGCCTGGAAGTCGGAATCAGCCTCGAGCTGTCCGGGCCCTGGCCACCTTATAGCTTCTGCCCGAGTCTGGGGAAACCACGGACATGAAGCACCTCGTCTACTGTATCCTGAGCGAGACCGAACTCCCGTGCGATGGACTCCCCGTCGGCGTGGACGGCGACACGGTCTCTCTCCTGTGCGAGGGCGGGCTCGCCGCGGTCCACTCCATAGTCAGCGAGGGCCGGGGTTCCCCCGATGCCGTCGAGACCTTGCGAAACACGAGGATCTCCCGCGTCAAGGCCTATGCGTCCGTCATCGATGCGCTGCATCGGACGTGCACGGTGCTCCCCATGCGCTACGGCTGCCTGCTTCCGACGGAAGCGCACATCTCGGAGCTTCTCAGGGAACGCCGGGACGACTTCCTGTCTTGCCTCGACGAAGTCCGGGGCTGCGTAGAGATGGTGTTGTACGTTCCCCTGGAAGACCTTGAGGTCTTGTCTGGCGAGGAGCAATTGCACGCCGGGCTGCGAAGCACGAGCCAGCGGGACATCCGGTCTCCCGGGATCGCGCACCTCGCAGCCCTTAAACGCCACTACATGCAGGTCGAGGCCTCCGCCCGGGCAGTGGCGGCTTCGACGGAGCAGTGCCGGTCGGCGTTCGAGGGCCTCTTCGTGAAATGGAAGTCGGAGTTTTCGCCGGGGGCGCCCCCCTCCTGTCAGACCGCGACGCTGCGTCTCTTCTTCCTGGTGAGAAGGGAAGACCAGCAAGACTTTGTCGAGACTCATGCGAACCTGGTGCTTCACGGCGCGCTGAGGGGACTCTTGAGCGGTCCGTGGCCGCCACATAATTTCGTGCCGACGTGAAAGTGCGGAACGGCTTCCATAGTCGTGGAACGGCGTCTATGGAATTGAGTGAGGTTTGAGCTTCTCTCGTGAGGTGCGAAAGTTCTGTATTGTTCGTAAGTTGCCGGCAGGACATGGTTTATGGACACGGCGGCGGATTTCGGACGGTTTGGCACGCTGTTTGCTATAGAGGATACATGCGGTAGCTACTGCGAAGTACCGGACGTCGAGGGCGAGGGCTCTCGGTCTCTCGACGGCGTGCCGGCGTAACCGTTCGTGTTTGTTTCTGTTAACCGTGAAAGGAGAGAGGGATGGCGACTGTCAATAAGTCGACGGACAGTTCGAGTTTGGCCGAAGTTGTGGACCGGATCCTGGACAAGGGCATCGTGATCGATGCCTGGGCGAAGGTCTCACTGGTCGGAATCGAGCTGCTCAGCGTCGAGGCGAGAGTGGTCATCGCATCGGTTGAGACGTACCTGAAGTATGCCGAAGCGATCGGCCTCACGG
>Ga0315282_10002983_pt1 | contig 30663 bp, 28 predicted proteins | sample YL17G07_20_MG_FD_203693 | JGI IMG/M metagenome (GOLD analysis project Ga0315282, IMG submission 203693) | Sediment microbial communities from Yellowstone Lake, YNP, Wyoming, USA - YL17G07_20 | ecosystem: Environmental > Aquatic > Freshwater > Lake > Sediment | place: USA: Wyoming | collected... | reverse complement strand
CCTGGTTTATGACATCGGCAAATCCCTCATCTATCATGGCTTCAACAAGATCGTCTTTGTCACCCATCACGGATCGAACTCGAAGGTCGTGGACGATATCCTCCGCCGCATTCGATACGAATCAGGGGCCTTTACCTGCTGGTATAAGACACCCACGGAGAGAGAGTATAACGCCCTGAAGGGAATCATCGAGGGGCCGCCTGAAGAGACCCCGGGATGGCACTCGGGAGAGATCGAGACATCCACCTGCCTGGCCTATGACGAATCCTGTGTGGATATGTCCAAGGCGGTTAAGGATCGCACCCATGCGCCCCAATGGATGGGAAAAGCCTTCTCAAAGAAAGACGGTTCAGGTATGGTGGAGTTCCAGGGGACGGAGCAGGCCTGGGTTCCCATGGAACATCACGAGTATTCCGATACGTCGATCATCGGAAATCCTTTCCGGGGGAGCAAAGAGAAAGGGATCAAATATTTTGAACACAGCGCCAAGCACCTGGTCGCTTTTCTCGAAGAGGTTAAGAAGTTCCGCATCAAGGCTACCAGCCGGGAGTTCACCAACCGGGCCTGAAACGCTAAAGATTATTGGGCGCTCAGCGGATGCACATCGACAAGAGATTTCCGATATTGCGTCATGGATCGCCAAACGTAGGTCAGGCGGCTCACCTGCCCAGCGAAACGCGGGGTCGGCTTCGACGAAAGGAGGAAGACCATGGTTGGACAATTCGGAAAACGAGGATTCATTGGCTTCTTGTTCCTGATGGTTTTGTTTCTTGCCGCTCCATTTGTGTCGGCCCAGGATTTTCCGACGAAACCGATCGTCCTGATCATTCCGGTGGGGGCGGGCGGCTCTCATGATCTGACAGCCCGCGCTGTCACCAGCGTGGCAGCGGATTATCTTGGTCAGCCCATCGTCATTCAGCTCAAACCCGGTGGAGGCGGAGCGATTGGGTCGGAATTGGTGGCCAAGGCCGCGCCCGACGGGTATACGCTGCTCTTTGGAGGTCCTGGTTGGAGCACCACCCTTCCGGCAATCGAAGGGAGGTCGAAAGGACCGGACGATCTCGCCGCTGTATGCCGGATCAACTATAGCCCCACCACCATTGTTGCCCGTGCGGATGCCCCCTATAAAACCTTCAAGGAAATGATCGAGTGGGCCAGGGCCAATCCCGGCAAACTGGTTTTTGCAAACACGGGACCCTGGGGGCAGGCGGATCTCTCCTGGAAACTGATCGTCAAGCAGACGGGGATCGTAACAAAAATAGTTCCTTACGATGGAGGGGGACCTGCCATACTGGCCCTCCTCGGCGGCCATGCGGATGTAAACGGAGGCCTGAGCGCCGCCCTTCTTCCACAGATCAAGGCAGGGAAACTCCGTGCTCTCGCCGTTCTCGACAATAAACGAGACGATTCATTGCCTGGCGTCCCCACTGCGAAGGAGGAAGGGGTCAATGTTGTGAACCTCATGTGGCGGGGTGTTCTGGCCCCGAAGGGCACTCCCCGACCTGTTATCGAGAAGCTGGCTGCGGCTTTCAAGAAAATGACAGAGGATAAGACCGTACTGAGCATGATCAAACGGTTTGGCGATGAGATCCATTATCTTGGGCCTGACGAATTCACCAAGGCCTGGCGCGAAGAGTATGAAGCGCATAAAGAGCTGGGAAAGGTTTTTAAGAAAACGAATTGACCCGTTTTGGGAGTCCTCATGAAGAACGTGGGCGACATTCTCGGAAGCCTCGTTCTTTTCCTGTTGGGCATCGGAGCCATCATCGGGGCGATCCGACTGCAGGTGGGATCGCCCACAGAGCCTCAGCCTGGCTTTTTCCCCTTCGTTGGCGGGATTATCCTGGTCGTTTTCTCGACCATCCTATTCCTGCAGGGGTGGCTGGGAGGTGCAAAAAAGAGAGTTGCCTCCGGGGAAATCGGACGACCTGCACTGCTGCTTGCTGTGCTGATTGTGCTCGTGGCGATTTTAGACCGCCTGGGTTACGTCATCGGTACTCTCATCGCTTCCGGACTCATTCTGCGCATCTTGAATGTGAAGTCATGGCGAGTCCTCATCATGACAAGCCTGTGCCTGTCCATCGGAACCTATGTCCTGTTTGACAAGCTTCTGGGGGTGGACCTGCCCGTGGGGTTCCTGGCGCGTTTCGGCCTGTGAGGCGGTTAGCAATAATAACTTGAACAATGACATTTTCGACTAGCCGTTCGTGGTGAGCTTGTCGAACCATGAAGGCGCACTTCGACAGGCTCAGTACGAACGGCTAACTGCTCATGTTATTCTTACTAACCTCCCAAGGCGGGGGAAACGGATGGATTTTCTCACAAATTTGAGCCAAGGCTTTTCGGTCGCATTAAGCCCGTGGAATCTCGTTTTTGCAGCCCTGGGCGCAGTCATTGGAACGGCCATCGGGGTATTGCCGGGCTTAGGTCCCCCGGCCACCGTTGCCCTGCTCCTTCCCGTCACCTATAAAATGGAGCCCGCCTCTGCGATCATCATGTTAGCCGGAATCTTTTACGGGGCTATGTATGGCGGCTCTACGACCTCCATTCTCCTGAATATCCCCGGGGAAGCAGCCTCCGTCGTCACGTGCCTCGATGGCTACAAAATGGCAAGGCAGGGAAGGGCGGGCGCAGCCCTGGGCATCTCAGCGATGGGCTCCTTTTTCGCAGGGACGGTGGCCGTCTTCGGCATGTCACTGGTGGCCCCTTCCCTGGCATCCTTTGCTCTCAAGTTCGGCCCGCCGGAGTACTTTTCACTGGTCCTTCTCGGCTTGATGATGGCTGTTTATCTTTCAGAAGAATCCATTGTCAAAGGCCTTGCCATGGGAGGTCTGGGGCTCTTGCTGGGCACAGTGGGAATTGACCCAGTCCTCGGTGCAACGCGATTCACCTTTGGTATTTCCCGTTTGCTGGACGGGTTCGATTTTGTGGTGGTCGCCATGGGCCTCTTCGGCATTTCAGAGGTGCTCATCAACCTGGAGGCCCCGGAAATAAGGGATGTCTTCAAGACTACTTTTAAAGGGCTTCTTCCAACCCGGGAGGATTGGCGACGGTGCTGGGCATCTGTGGTAAGGGGATCTCTTTTAGGTTTTTTCATCGGGGTCCTGCCAGGGGGAGGGGCCATTATCAGCTCCTTCGTCTCGTATGCCGTGGAGAAACGGGTTTCCAAGCACCCGGAGCAATTCGGCAAAGGAGCCATTGAAGGCGTGGCCGCTCCGGAGGCGGCGAACAACGCTGCTTCCACGTCTTCCTTCATTCCTCTTCTGACGTTAGGAGTTCCCGGAAATGCGACGATCGCCATGATCTTTGTTGCCCTGATGATTCATGGCATACGTCCTGGACCGCTCCTGCTGCAAGAACATCCATCTCTCTTCTGGGGGGTGATTGCCTCCATGTATATCGGCAATCTGATGCTGCTGGGACTGAACCTTCCCCTTATAGGGATGTGGGTGCGTTTGCTCAAGGTTCCGTACCACTATCTGGCTGTGGTCGTCGTCATGGTCTGCGTGATCGGGGCCTACAGTGTAAAGAGCGCCGTCTTTGATGTTGGATCGATGGTGGTTTTTGGAGTCGTGGGGTACTTAATGCGAAAAGGAGGTTTCCCACCGGCTCCGCTCATCCTGGCAATGATTCTCGGCCCCATCCTTGAGCGGTCCTTACAGCAGTCTCTGATATCGTCCGGGGGAAGCCCGACGATATTTATCGATAAACCCATATCAGCAGTATTGCTGGCCGTCGCAGCGTTCCTGATCCTCACCCCTGTTCTCCGGCGGATTTGGAGCAAGCGCGTACAGGTGGAAACAGGATAATGCAGCCGGACTTGGGCAAATCTCGCCGAGGGCGGGACTTCGAATGGCGGTTCTTGGATTGAAGAGGAAATCGAGCGATTTAGGACAAATGGGCTTCCTTAATCTGGACGAAGGGGTGATGCCTATCCGTTAAAAGGTGCGCCCCGAAGTCCCACCCTCGGCGAGATTTACCCAAGTCCATGACAAGGTTTTGAGCTTGATTTGACTAAACTGTTACATGAAGAGATCACTAATCAAAGGAGGATAGAACGATGGTTGAGAAGGGTCCAAAGATCGTAAACACAGAGGCGGTTGCCCAGGACACGAAGTACGAGCCGCCTCTCATCATCGCCTGGGGAGTGGATGAATCGACGACCGGAACGAAGACCATCACCATGGGGAGAACGATTATCCCCCCCGGTGGGAGGAATCAGCGTCATTATCATGCAAACTGTGATGCGGCTTTTTTTGTACGCAAAGGAGCGATCAAGGTATTCATCGGCGAAGAGAAGAAGGAATACATCGTTCCGGAAAATCATATCGTCTATTCGCCCGCTGGAGGCATTCACGGATTGATGAACATGAGTGACACGGAGACAGCGGAACTGATCTTCACCTATGGCAACTGCCCGAGCAAAGGCGCTGCGGGAACGGTCTATCTTGAGGATCCATGGGTGAAGTAAGAGCACTGGATTCCCATTTGTGGGGGACGATGGACGAAGTTGGCAGCCGCAACCTTCAGGTTGGGAAGGCTGTAGGGTGCGTTCCCCGAACGCACCGCTTAAGGGCGTTTTATTCTTTCAGTACGCTATGCCTGCCATCAGGGGGAAGAGAGAAGAGAAGAAAGAAGTCATCCTGGAATGAGGTGAAGGATCAATGCAAATGTAAATTTCGAAGTGCAAAATGCAAAATGAGACATCGCAAAACGTGTCGCTTCAAATGCAGAGCGATACGAAATGCAAACTGCCTTGAGAGGAAAGGCAACCGTTTAGCCTTCTGAAAAACAATTGTAGTGTAGGCCCTTGTGGCCGTTTATTGTAGACCTGGAGACCAGATTTGTCCATGTTTGGTCTACGGGCATAAAGCCCTACACTACAGGTCCTATTTCTTCTTTTTTCAAGGGACCAAAGTGTTACAAGGAAAGAAGGGGAGTTCGGTGGCAAAGAAACGAATCGGTTTCGTGGGTCTTGGCTTGATGGGAAATGGGATGGCCCGAAATCTCATTGCTGCTGGATTTCCTCTGATCGGTTATGACATCGATGAAGCCAAGGTGGAAGCCATTGTTAGAGAAGGCGGGAAAAGGGAAGAGGCTCCGGAACAGATTCCTCCACAGGTGGACGTCATCATAACTTCCCTTCCCGATTCCCATGTAGTGAATGAAGTTGTGAAGGATTCGCTGCGCTTGTTTGAGACGGGAAGAAAGGGGTTGACCCTGATCGATACGACGACGGCTGATCCGTTTATGTCCGAAGAGCTGGCGAGTCAACTCAGGGGAAAAGGGATCGAAATGCTCGATGCCACGCTCAGCGGCACGAGCAAGATGTGCGCCGAAAGGCAAATTACGATCATGGTTGGAGGCAGAGAAGAGACTTTCCGGGAATGTGGGGATATTTTTGCGGCGATCGGCAGGGAGACCTCTTTCATGGGTAGAAACGGCTCCGGTGCACTTACAAAGCTGATCGTCAACCTGGTTCTGGGGCTCAATCGCATGGTCCTCGCGGAAGGGCTTTCCCTGACCAGACGATTGGGAATGGATCAACGGCAGCTGCTCGAGGTGCTGAAGAAATCCGCGGCCTATTCCAAGGCGATGGATATGAAGGGTCTGAGGATGGTGGAAAAGGATTTTCTTCCTCCGGAGGGGAAACTGGCTTTTCACCTGAAAGATGTCCAGCTCATGCTCGACCTGGGGAAAAGATACCATTTCCCTTTGATCCTCAGCAGTCTTCATGCCCAGGCCCTCGCCTCCGAGGTCGCGAAAGGAAGGGGTGACTGGGATAATGCGGACATCATCTCGTTTTACGAGGATCTGGCTGGCCTATCCCCTGGAGGGAGAGGGGGAGAGGAACGCAAAACGTCAGAAGAAGATTATGGAAGCTGAGCGTCCAACGATACGGAAAGGAGATACTGATGACAAAGGTATTCAAGAAGGAGTCGGAAGTGGAGTGGGAGAATCATTTCATGGTCGATGGCGCAAAGATCCAGTGGCTCTATACGAAGGAGAAGGACGGCTCTCCCATCACGGTGATGAAAGTCCTCCTCCAGAAGGGTATTACCCTTCCGGATCACAGGCATCCTGATCAGCCTGACCTGATCTATCCCCTCAAGGGAAAGGCTACCATGTTCATTGAGGGAGAAGGAGAATTTCCGCTGGAACCCGGGACGGTCGTTCAGGTCCCGCAGAACGCTCTCCATTCCATTCGCAGGGTTGAAGAAGAACTTCTGCTCTATAACGTCTTTGCTCCAGGAACGCCTTACAGGCCGGGGAAGAAGTGACAAGTGACAAGTGACAAGTGACGAGTGACAAGTGACGAGTGACAAGTGGTAAGTGAATTGGATAAGGGATAAAGACCATTGGAAGTAGGACGTGAAAGGGAGATGGGTAATTCTCAGATCGTCGACCACTATGACATCGTTGTCGTTGGAGCCGGTATCGTCGGCTCGATGATTGCGAGAGAGCTCTCCAAATACGAGGGGAGGATCGCGCTCATCGAAAAGGAATCCTCCCCTGGATGGGGCGTCTCAAAGGGATCCCTCTCCATGGTCCACGCCCCCGATTTCTGCCCTCCCGGAACACTCAAGGGAAAGCTCTGCCTGAATGCTCCCGAACGATTCAAGAAGCTTTCACAAGAGTTAGAGGTCGCTTACAAAGAGGTGGACGAGCTCTGGTTGGCCCTCGACCCTTCCCAGGTTCCAGCTATTGAGGATGCCAAAACGAGGGGAGAAGGACACGGGGGTACAGGGTTTCAAATCATAGGAGGGGATAAAGTCAGGGAACTGGAACCTCATGTCAATCCCAAGGTCGTTGCAGCCCTCTACATCCGGGGGCTGGGAGTGGTCCATCCCCCGGAGTGGGCATTTGCCTTGACGGAAAATGCCGTCCAGAACGGCGTCCGTTGCCATTTCAATACAGAGGTTCAGAATATCCAGAGGGGAAACGAGTCGGGTTATCTCGTTCAGACGTCAAAGGGAAGCTTGAAGACCCGATGGATTGTCAATGCTGCCGGCCTCTTTGCTGATGAGATTGCCTCCATGGTGGGAGATAGAGGTATTGAATTCAATTTGACGAAGGGGACGATGGCTATCTTTAATAAGTCTGTCTCCCATCTGGTCCGTCACATGGTGTATGGGACATTCTCAAAGAGACATAGTCAGGCCATTACTCCCACGGTTCATGGGAATCTTCTTCTGGGCCTTGGATACTTTACCATACCCGAACATAAGACTGATTACAAAGTCGAACCTGCAGGGCTTCAAGACATGATCAAGATGGGAAAAGAGCTGATTCCGTGCCTATCTGAAAAAGATATCGTCGCAACCTTCGGAGGGATTCGTTCCGAAAACAATCTGGTTCCTAACGGAGACTTCTACCTTGCGCCCTCAAATCATTCGCCGGGTGTCATTCATGCGGTCATCGGTCAACCTGGACTGACAGCAGCCCCTGCGGTTGCAGACCTCGTGATTGACCTGCTGTCTAAGGAAGGTTTCCCTCTTAGGGCAAAGGGAAACTTCGAGAGCAAAAGGAAGTCATGGCCCATCTTCTCTGGCGCAACACTCGAAGCCAAAGATCGACTGATACGTTCTGATCCTCGCTACGGACGGATGGTCTGCCGGTGCGAACAGGTAACAGAAGGCGAGATCGTGGAGGCAATTCGGAGGGGAGCAGATACGCTCGACGGAATCAAACATTTGACGCGAGCAGGGATGGGTTGTTGCCAGGGGGGCTTTTGTGGCATACCCGTTCTCAATCTGCTGGCACGGCAATTAAGTACAGGACATCGCCAGGTGACCAAGAAAGGGAGAGGGTCGTACCCGATAAGAGGGGTTACTTCATGCTGAGCGGATTGGCGACGAATGAATCGATTGCAGTCGATGTGGCCATTATCGGAGGCGGGCCGGCAGGCCTCTCTGCATGTATCGAGTTGGCAGGGAAGTCACCGGATTCGAGAATCGCCCTTTTTGAAAGCGAAGAGGAATTAGGGGGGGTGCCCCGGACCTGCCATCTCTTCTTTGGAATGCGGGACCTCAGACGAATTTACACGGGCGAGGGCTATGCCCGGAAACTGAATGATCTGATTCGAAAGACACCCGCGGAAATCCATAACCAGGCGACGGTTTTAAGCATCGCCACCGGCGAGAAGGGAGACCGCCATTCTCTTCACGTAGCCTCACCTGAAGGCCTGAAGATTTATGAGACCCGTTTCATTGTTTTAGCGACAGGGTGCTGTGAGAGTTCCCTTGGTCAAAGGCTCATCCCGAGTGCGCGGCCTGCGGGAATCTTTACGACATGGCAACTTCAGCAAATCGTGAATATCCATCACCTGAAACCGGGGAATCGGGCTCTGGTGATCGGGAGCGAAGATGCGGCGCTATCGACGGTCATGACACTCAAACGGGCTGGGATCTCCATTGCAGGAATAGTGGAAGAGGATGGAGATGTTCAGACTTATCCGCTTATGGCGCGAGGATTAAGCGGGCTTTATGGATTTCCAATTTACAAAGAGACCTCCGTAAGGTCTATCTCCGGCATGGACCGGGTGGAGGGGGTGGAATTGGTGGTTCAAGGCAAGGAGAGGGGTTTTCATGTCGAGTGCGATACGGTCATCCTCAGCGGGAGATTTCGGCCCATTTCTCAGTTGATCGATCATACTCCCATGACAAAGGATCCGTCAAGCGATGGCCCTGTGGTGGACATGAATCTCATGACTTCCGTTCCCAATATCTTTTCTGCGGGGAACGTTCTTCGGGGTGGAGACATGCACGATCTCTGCGCCCTCGAAGGGAGAATCGTGGCCCAGAGCATTCTGAGAAGGATGACATCTTCCGAAAGCAAAGAGGATGGATGGGTTTCCCTCCGCGTCCAGGATCCTATACGATATGTCGTTCCGCAGAAGATTGTTCCTTCGAAGGCAAAGTCACCCGGTTTTCCGTCCCTGTTTCCCTGCGTTGCCATTCAAGTGGCGCATACGCTGAAAAATGCGGCCCTTGAGGCGTGGTCAGGGGACAGGAAGATATGGGAGAGCTCTTACAGGAGGATGATTGCGAACCATCGGATTCCGATTCCGGTGGAAAGATTTAACTGGCGGGGAATCGATTTGGAAGAGGGAGTTGAATTAAGAGTCAAGACTTCACAGCCAATTGGGTAGAAAATAGTAACTTCTGGTTAGGGTCAGGGCAAGGATGCCGGTTTGGTCAATAGGTTAAGTTGGATTGAGTTGCTTCGGTTCGTTGGGTCCATTGGGTTATTGGGTTCAAACCCGAAAACCAAAATAACTCAAGTAACCCAAGTCTAACCCCAACACCTAACCGAAACCGGCTTCTTTACCCTAACCGTAACCGGTGATGGTTTCCGGGGTCCAGTGCTGAGCAGCCCCTACAAGGGTGGACAAAGCGGAGCGTGTCCACCGTGCGTTTTTGGGTAATCAATAGGTGACCGAATTTGTGAAACGATGTGCTTAGAAGAGAGGGATTTTAGAAGCCCTAAGGGAAGAAGGTCGGATGCAAGAGCGCGGTCTCCGCAATGACGATGTGTATGATGTGATCGTGATCGGTGCCGGGATGATTGGCTCGATCATCGCGAGGGAGCTCTCCAGGTATGAGGGACGGATCGCTCTCTTCGACAAAGAATCCTTCCCGGGATTCGGCGTCACAAAAGCTGGAGTCTCCCTGATCCATTCGCCCCTCATGTGCCCTTCAGGGACCCTGAAGGGGAAGCTATGTATCGACGCTCCGGTTCGTTATAAGAGACTGGCCAATGAGCTGAATGTCGGGTTCAAAGAGGTTGACGAATTATTTCTTGCCTTAGTCCCTTCCCAGCTGGCTAATCTGGAAGTGTTGAGAAAGCGGGGTGAGGAATATGGGCTAAGGAACTGCGAGCTTATTGGTCCTGGGAGGATACGAGAACTTGAGCCTCACGTTACGGAGAGAGCCGTAGGAGCCCTCTATGTTCGCGGCCTTCTTGCCATTTACCCGCCGGAGTGGGCTTTTGCTCTATGCGAAAACGCTCGCGAAAATGGCGTTCGTCTCCATTTTGGAAAAGCGGTCACCACGATTACAAAGGAAAAAGATTCTGACTACGCTGTCCATACTGCAACGGGTTTTTTCAAAACCCGCTACCTGATCAATGCAGCGGGTCTTTACGCGGATGAAATTGCGAGAACGGTTGGAGACGAAGACATAGCATTGAGGCTGACGAAGGGAACGATGGCGATCCTCGACAAATCCTGCTCCCATCTCGCCCGTCACACGATCTATGGGACCTTCTCAGGCACGCACAGCCAGTTGATCACGCCGACTGCTCATGGTAATCTAATGATTGGATTGGGTAATTTCCCCGTACCGGTCAATAAGCAGGATACCCGCGTCACCGTTGATAAACTTCAGGAGATCATCAGGATGGGAAAGGAACTCGTCCCCTCCCTCCCCGAAAAAGAGATCATTGCGACATTTGCGGGAATCCGTTCTGAAAACAATAAGGCGACGAATGGCGATTTTTACATTGCCCAATCCCGGAATGCTCCCGGGGTGATTCATAGTGTTATTGGCTCACCCGGCCTCACGGCTGCGCCCGCTGTTGCCGCGCTGGTGATCAAGATGCTCCAGGATGGCGGTCTGGGATTGGTCGAGAAAAGGTCGTTTCAGCGAGAGAGAAGAGGGTGGCTCCGCTTTTCAGCGGTTCCACCCGAGACTCAGAGGGAAGCGATCGCGGCGTACCCTAAGTACGGCCATCTGATTTGCAGGTGCGAGCAAGTGACCGAAGGAGAAATCGAGGAAGCGATTCGGAGGGGAGCGGATACGATCGATGGCGTTAAGCATGTCACGAGAGCAGGAATGGGGCGCTGCCAGGGAGGATTTTGCGGCGTGCCTGTTTTGAACCTTCTAGCGAAACAATTGGGGGTCGGCCAGGACCAGGTCACGAAAAAAGGGATGGGATCATACCCGATTGCGAGTTCCACGAAGGCAAGATCGAGGCAAAGATGACAGAGTTAAAGCCAGTCAATAAGATTCTCATTTCGGATGGCATCATCGACCAGATCAAGAATTCGATCATGGCCGGTGATCTCAAGCCCGGCGAGACCCTGCCCTCTGAGATCAGGATGGCCTCACAGTTGAGGGTGGGGCGAAGTACGCTCAGGGAGGCCCTTCAGGTGCTGATCCATCTCGGTTTTATCGAGCGGAAAGGCAAAGAAACATTTGTTTCCCCGTCCGTTCGGGAGAGGCTCTTTCCGAAGGATATCCTTAACAGCTACCGGGCCCACAAGGGGATCATGGAAATGATCGAGGTGAGAAAGGTCGTGGAATCGTTCCTGGCGGAATCCGCGGCCATCCGGGCGAACGAAGAGGTTGTTAAACTCCTCGGTACAGACCTCGAGGAGATGGAAAACAGTGTCGGGGACATCAAGAAGTTCATCGCCTCCGATCATCGGTTTCATCTCCACATTGCGGAAGGAGTGCAAAACAAGATCTTTTACGACCTGATGATGGGAATCAGGGACATGCTGAGGGACAATCAGGAACTGGTCCTTCTGAAGAGCCAGCGCATTCTTCCCCGTTCCATGGAGTTTCATCGCAAGATTTACATGGCGATCAAAGGGAAGAAGCCGAAAATGGCCAAAAAATATATGCTCGATCATATCCTCGACATCGAAAGCGAGATGTATCATATCCTGACAACGGAATAAATTGAGGAGGTGCGAAATGGAGATTAGTGCGAAGATGAAGGCTGCGGTGTTAATGGGCCCCAATGATCTGAGATTGAAGAGCATTGATACCCCGCGGCCAGGACCTGATGATGTCTTGATCAGGGTGGAGGCCTGCGCCGTGTGCAGTAGCGACGTGGCTCTGATCGCGAAGCCATGGGCGTTTCAGCCTCCGTACGGGAGCTTTGTTCCGGGCCATGAGTATTCCGGAACCATTGTTGCGATCGGTGAGAACGTGGATCGGGTCAAGGTGGGGGACCGCGTTGCGGTGGAGGCCCATCTGGGGTGCCTGCGCTGCAGGAATTGCAGGCTCGGTAATTATACCGCCTGTTTGAACTATGGCAAGAAGGGTCATCGTGCCAATGGATTCACCACCAACGGGGGGTTTGCCCAGTACGTGGTCAACCATATGAACACGGTTTATCCCATCCCGGACACGATGAATTTCAATGAGGCCGCCCTGATCACGAATCTGGGGTGTGTGCTTTACGGGTTCCAGACGGTTGGGGGCTATATCGTCGGAGATCATGTGGCGGTGATCGGACCCGGACCTCTGGGCCTGATATCGGTGGCAGTTGCCAGGGCGCTCTGCGCGGGAAGGGTCTCTCTCGTGGGTACCCGGGCCGCTCGCCTTAACGTGGGTGCGGAACTTGGAGCGGACCGGGTCATCAATATCCACGAAGAAGACGCTGTCAAGGTGATCCTTGAAGAGACGAAAGGGATTGGAGCCGATCTCGTAATCGAATCGTCCGGAGGACATGATGCCATTATGATGGCGATTAAGATGGCGAAACGAATGGGCAAGATACTCATGCTCGGCCTGCCTGAGGAACCGGTAACGGTTGATCTTAACCTGCTCGGGCAAGAGAACAAATCCCTTCACACGGTTCGCGGAGAGGGGTGGACCAATTGCGGTAGAGCGGTGTCTCTGGCAGGTTCGGGCAGGGTGAATCTGAAACGCCTGGTGACCCATTCTTTCCCCTTTGATCAGGTCTCCGAAGCGTTCAAGACCTTTGTCGAGAGGATTGGAGGGGCGATCAAAGTGACGGTGAATCCGAATGCATGAATCAGGGCGGCATTGCCGGTTGTCTATGGGTCTTAATTTCTTGGGGAGAAGGAGACCTCAAGTTTCTTGTCTTGACATTCGCAGTGAGATTTGCTACTAAAGGTCAGTCTGTCAGACAAGCATACAACCGGGACGCGGTCGGTGAAGAGGAAAGGAGGTGGTTTTCGAGCAGACAGGAGGAGGCTCTGTTTTGGGAAGGTTCATTTTCTTCATTAACCCATTCATTTAAGGAGGAGAGTGCGATGAAAAAAATATTTGCATTGGTCGTCATTCTTGCGGTTTCTTTGATGCTGCTCCCCAATCTTTCCCTGGCGAAAGAGGAGCAGCCCAAGGTGTTCAAACTGGGTTTTATTACGGGGCTAAGCGGTCCGTTAGCTGCTTCGGCGGAGACTCAGAGAAAGGCCATCTTATTGCTGGTGGACCAGATCAATAAGAGGGGCGGTCTCAATATGCCCTGGGGAAAAGTTAAAATCGAAATGCTCATTAAAGACGATGAGATGAAGCTGGACGTAGGGGTCCGGCGATTCCGGGAGCTGGTGGAAGCCGGTGTGCACGGGGTCACTGGCACCATTTATAACCCCATGGCGGGAGCCCTGAATGAGGAATGCAAGCTGACAAGAATGCCTTATATTCCTGCTTGCGTGCCGGCCATCGAATCCTTCAAAAAGGGTAACCCGGCCCCTGCGACATACTCAGTGGCCTTCACGCCCTGGAGCATCGGCTACCTGGAGGGCGACGCGCTCATCAGGGGGATGAAGAAGAAAAGGATCTTCTGGCAGGGCAGGCCGGATTCCTGGGGGACCACCATGCTGGATGGATTGAAGGCAGCCGCCAAGGAGATGGGAGGGCAGATCGTCGGCGTTGAGGAAAACCAGAAAGGAACCCTGGATTACTCAGCCGTTATCAATAAGGCGCTGGCAGCTAAACCGGACGTTTTCAGTGTCAACATGTTCGGGGGGGATGCGGTCGCCTGCATCAAACAGGCCTACGATATGGGCCTCCATAAAGTGAGTATGCTTTTTAATACCTGGTCCCTTATTGAAGTTGGGATGGGTATTCCAGAGGCGGCCTTAGCAGAGATGTATGCCCTCACCTTTTATTACTACAATATTGGTGATTTTAACAAGGAGCTTGCCGCGAAGGGCAAGTCGTTTGTCGAGGACCATATGAAGATGTGGGGGGAGCCTCCCGATGCCTATACCGCTCTTGCTTACACGGCCGGGAGCATTCTCTTCCAGGCCGTGGAAAAAGCGAAAAGTGTTGATCCCAAGAAGATTGGGGATGTGCTTGCTACGTCCACCTTCGACACGGTGAGAGGACCGGCGAAATTCCGGATCGACCATCAACTGACAGGTGATAACCTGGCCTTCATGGTGAAGGGCAAGAAGAAATCGGAACAGAAAGAGAAATGGGATGTCTTTAAAGTCCTGGGAGTTTACGGCGGTGATAAGGCCCTTCCACCGCTGAAGGACCTTGGCTATTAGTCCAAACGCATCACTTTAGCGTTTTGAAGGGAAACGCTAAGAGGCATTGCAAATTGCAAATTGAAAACCTCCCCTCATCCCTCTCCCCGGTGGGGAGAGGGATGAGGGGAAGGGAGCAGTAAAATCAAAGGCAGAGGTCCAACATGGAGAAGCAGGCAACGCTGACGATCAAGGGCGTCACCAAGAGGTTTGGAGACTTCACAGCGGTCGATAAGGTTGATCTTGAGCTGCTTAACAAAGAGACACTGGGAATTATCGGCCCCAATGGAGCGGGGAAGACGACTCTGGTCAACCTGGTTACCGGGTATTATATGCCTGACGAAGGGAGTATCTTTTGCGAAGGAGAGAATATCACAAGGCTATCTCCCGCCAGGAGAGTATCCCTCGGGGTTGTGAGGACTTTTCAACTGGTTCATGTTTTTGATAATCTGACTGTTTTTGAGAATCTGGGTCTTTCCTTCTTCCGGAAGAAAGAGAATAAGCCCCTTTCCCTCCGGATGTTTTACACCAGCTTCCGGGAGCCCTCTGTGGCCACGAAGGTGAAAGAGGCCATGGAGATGCTTGAGCTGGATCACCTCCGCGACGAGATCGTTGGAAACCTGCCGCTGGGGAGCAAGAAGCGGCTGGAGCTGGCCATGGCCTTCGTTTCGGATCCCAGGGTCGTTGTTTTTGATGAGCCTTTTTCGGGCCTGGGCGACCAGGAGATTAATGAAGTGGTCGGCGTGTTAAAAAAATATACCCACGATAAGACCATCCTGGTCATCGAACATAAGGTGTCGAAACTGACGGAATTTGCCGACAGGCTGGCAGTGATGCATGAGGGCAGGATGATTTGTTGCGGTGACTGCGAGGAGACCCTCCGGGATCCGGAGGTCCGGCGAAGCTACTGGAAGGTCTCGGGATAACAGGTGGAAGAATATGGATAAAGAGAGCGATCAGAAGATACTCAGTGTCAAGGATCTATCGGTTTCGTACCAGAAATTGAGGGTGGTATTCGACGTCTCCATAGAGGTGGACACGGGAGAGGTCGTGGTCGTTGTTGGACGTAACGGGGCAGGAAAGACAACCCTCTTTCGGACCATCTCGGGTTTCTTAAAGAAAGACAGGGGATCGATCCTCTTCAAAGAGGAGGACATCGGAGGCTTATGGGCTTATGAAGTGGCGCTTCGAGGCCTCAAATATATCCAGCAGGACAAACATGTCTTTGCCGATCTCACCGTAAAGGAGAACCTGGAGCTGAGCAGTTATGCCACCAAAGACTACAAGTGGGACGGCGTTCTCGACCACTTCCCCCAATTGAAGACATTAATGGACAGGAAAGGTGGCAATCTGAGCGGAGGGGAGCGTCAGATGCTCCTGATCGCCATGGCCCTCTTAGGGAAGCCAAGCCTTGTCTTGATGGACGAGCCCACTGAAGGCCTGGCGCCTCATGTCATCAATGAGATGAAGGACTCGATCAAACGGATCAGGACGGAAACGACTCTGATGATCATCGAACAGAATCTACCGCTGACCGCAGAGGTCGCAGACCGCGTCTATGCGATGAAAGAGGGGAAGGTCGTTGCGGAGATTATAGATAGAGAAGAGATAAGAGAGCTTAAGTTTGAGAGGTTCTTATAAGACTTATATGACGTATAGGACCTATACCAGCTGCCTGAGCACACTGCAAAATACTCTGGAGGTTTAGGGAAGTGATGAAGCTTCTTAAACGTATTCCGGGTCCGTTCATTCTGGTGTTTCTTATCATCGTGGCGAGATATCTTTTTCCAAACAAGATGACGTTCATTGTGGAGATCATCACCTTTTCCATCTACATCATGGGGAACGACATTCTTTATGGATATATGGGGATGGTCTCTTTCGGGCAGCCCTTCTACCTGGGCATCGGGGCTTATACGGCAGCGCTTTACCTGGCCCACATCGGTCATGATCCGCTCATTGCCATGGGGCTTGCCCTGGGAGCCGGTTTTTTGATTGCAGCCCTCCTGGGTCCCGCATTCATCAGACTCCGGGGTGACTATTTTGCCCTCATTAACGCCGCCACCTGTGCCATAGGACTGTTTCTGGTCGAGAAACCCCTCCTGTCGATCACGAGAGGCGATGATGGTCTGTGGTTTAGGGCCCGGATGCATGCGACTTCGTTTTTTGACCTTCGACAGCCCGCTCAGTTCTTCTGGTTTGCGGTGATTATCCTCACCATTGTTCTCCTGCTGTATCGCTGGCTGGATCGATCGGTCCTGGGAGCCTCCTTTCGGGGCATCAAGGTGAATGAAGGGAAGATGAAGTTTCTGGGCTATGATACCTTCCTGATCCGATGGATTGGCTATGCCCTCTCTTGCATCTTAGCAGCCCTGGGCGGTTCGATGTATGCGATCAATTTCGGGTTTGTCAACCCCAGTATCACCGACCCCGCCCGTGCTGCGGAAGTGCTCGTGGCAACGCTCCTGGGCGGGGCTGGCACTGTTTATGGAGCGTTTTTCGGGACGGCGGCCTTTCTCGGGATCAAAGACCTGGTGAGCGCCTTTATTACCCGATGGGAATTTGCCGTCGGAGTTATCACCATATTGGTGTGCTTCTTCTTTTCGAAGGGGGTCTGGGGGTTCTTGAGCGAAATATTCAAAGGGAAGAAGAAAAATCTTTCCATGGGGAACCCTTCAGCAAAATAGGGACATTGGTAAGAAAATAACGTGTCCGTGTCCGTGATCCGTGTCCGCAAGAGATCAATTTTCATGGTTCGAGGGTGCCCTCCGGGCATGGGGCATTACTCAGAAAATAGCTAATCCTGGGTTGGGGTTAGGGTAAAGATGCCAGTTTGGTCAACGCGTTCAGTTCGATGGAGTTGCTTGGGTTCGTTGGGTTATTGGGTTCAAACCCTAAAACGTAAGTAACTCGATAACCCAGGTCTTATCCCACACACCTAAGCTGAACCGGCTTCCTAACCCTGACCGTAACCCGGATTGATGGTGATGGCTCGCGGGTCACGAACCTGGATGGAAACAATCGGACGTAAGAGAGGGCATTAGACTATGACACAGGAGATGCTTGTCAATGCAGTGGTCTACGGATTGGGAAACAGCGGCATCCTATTCCTGGTTGCCATCGGTATCTCGATCGGTTTTGGCCTCATGCGAATCGTCAACATGGAACAGATGGTCTATTATTCCTTTGGAGCCTATTTTACCTATACCATGGTGACAGCGACCGGATCTTTCCTGATCTCGTTGGTGGTGGGGACGGCGATGGCTGCCTTTCTTGGATTTCTCGTGGAGATCCAGCTCTTGCGAAGGGTGTATGGAAAAGAATTGATGTTCACCATGGTGGTGACCTTCAGCGTCTTTCTGATCGGGATCGGAATCATTCAGTTTGCCTGGGGGCTTGCGAGCAAGCCCGTGGCCTCGCCGATCCATGTGATGATTCCGATACTGGGCGCTCAAGTTCCTCTGTACCGGATGTTGATCTTTGTCATTTCGATCGTCGTTTACGTTCTGATCAACCTCTTTCTTAATAAAACGATCTTCGGGAGGGCCATTCGTGCCGGGATCGAGAATCCATATCAGGTCCAGGGTCTGGGGATCAATATCCGTCGCATCTTTACCATCACCTTTGTGGTGGCCAGCGGTCTGGCCGGATTTGGGGGAGTCCTAAACGCCCCTCTCGTGGGGGTCGCTCCGTATATGGGCTTTGACATGTTGCTTTACGCCTTCACGACGGTCATCCTGGGGGGTCTGGGTTCCATCAAGGGAACCCTTGTGTCTGCCTTGATCCTGGGCCAGGTGATGTCCGTGGGATCGGCTTTCTACTCTCCCCTCTCTTCGCTGGGTCCCTTTATCGTGATGTTTACGGTGATCCTGTTTAAACCCGCCGGATTGTTTGGCGTAAAAGGCAGGGCCTTTGGTTTTGAAGAATAATGAGGCCATACACTGAATCGGCTCTTTGAGACTCTTGTTGGTTCTGATTGGGCGATGGGGAGAGAAGGGTAGTGCCTGTTCTCCCCATCTTTCTTCTGGGGAACCTTCGGTGAAGGGGGACAAAGATGAAGATAGGATGTTGTTCCGTCAATTTCCGGCAATATTCACTCGATGAGGCAATGGGCTGGATCTCTGAGGGGGGATTCGAATACATTGAACTTGAAGCAAACCTCCACTGGTGTAACCATGCCGATCCCAGGCGAGATGATCCGGTGAGGATGAAGGAGAAGGCCGCCCGTTTTGGTTTGAGGATATCCTCGGTGGGAAGCCACCGCGAGTTGATCACGGATGAAGAGGTGAACTACGATGCCGTGGAGGACATCCGGAATGCGATTCGATGGGCCAGGGAGGCGGGCATTCCGATCGTTGTCACCGGAGAGGGGAGGAAACCGAAAGGGATGACCGAGGAGGTCGCCCTGGCCAATATTAAGAAGAGGCTGGAAAAGATCCTTCCCGTTGCAGAGGAGTGCAAGGTACTGCTCTGCTTTGAGCCTCATGGATCGCTCTCTCTCTCACCGGGGGGCCTTGGAAAGATCCTTTCTCTCGTACCGAGCAAATGGGTCGGTGTAAACTTCGACACGGCAAACCCGAGGCGGGGAAACTTTATGCATCCTACCAGCAAAGGTCTTGAGTGGATGCTGGGTGATGCCCTTCCCCAATCGGATGAGATCACCCTCCTGACCCCGATCGCGAACCATGTGAGGAATGTCCACTTTAAAGATGTGGTCGGCAAAGATGCGGTTTGTCTTGGTCACGGCCAGGTCAATTTGAAGGGGTGTCTCCGCGTCTTGTATCAAAACGGATTTGAAGGGGTCCTCTCCTGGCAAACGGAGGGATTTCAGACAGCACAAGAGACGCGCGCCTGGATGAGAGAGAGCCGCCAGTTTATGATTCAGGCCCTTCAGGAGATGAGCGCGAAATCCTAAATTCGAAATCCGAAAGAAATTCCAATTACGAAAATCCAAAATTCAAGACAAAGATCAAACCTGTTTTGAGAATTGGGTCATTTGAATTTCGGGATTGTTTCGGATTTTGTGGGGACTAGTTTTGTGAGCCGGCGAGCAGGGATGAGGCGTTAATGAGGGCTGACAAAAAGTGGAGGAACCAAGCGAGTAAAAAGGAGGAGAGGAAGAATGGCAAAACTTGAAACGTTCAACTTGATGGAGATGACATCGCTCGATGTGGAGAAATATCTGGAGAGGGATGACATCATCTTAATTCCCACAGGGAGTAACGAGCGTCACGGCCGGCATCTGCCCCTCGGATGCGACAGTTTTCAGGCTCTCGAGATCGCAAGCCGGGCGGCCCGTAAGGAGAAGGTCATCCATACGGGGGTGGTATGGATGGGATATTCACCTCATCACATGCGGCGTCCCGGCGAAGGGACCGGCACGATCACCCTTAGGGGCGATACCTATCGCGCCCTCTATTATGACATCGCCAAGAGTCTGATCTATCACGGTTTCAACAAGTTGATCTTTGTCAATTATCATGGATCCAATATCAAGGTGACGGATGAGGTCTTTCGAAGAATACGGTATGAAACCGGGGCCTTCATTGCGATGTATCAGCATTCCCTGGAGCGCCAGATCTCTCTGATCAAAGACCTGATCGAGAAACCAGGAGGAGACCAAGAGATCTGGAAAAAATCGACCTGGCATGCCGCAGAATGCGAGACCTCCATGATGATGAGAACCAATAAAAATTATGCAAGGATGGAGGACGCCGTGATCGGTGTCGTCCACGCCCCTGAATTCCTTGGAGATGAATTTGAGAAGATTGACGGAGTGAACACGGTTTCATTTAAAGGGGCGGAGAATATATATCTTCCCATGGAGCATTACGAATTCACGGATTCGGCTACCATTGGAGATCCCACGACCGCCACGGAGAAACTGGGCGAAGATCTATACGAACGGATGGCCCAGCATCTGGCGGACTTCGTTAAGGCCGTAAGAAATATCAAGGTTACGATCACCCATCGCGACTGGCCGGAGAGGGCCTATTGAAGGAAAAGCCTTGCAGGGACATCTTGTTGATCGCCACCCTCGATACGAAGGAAGAGGTGGTGGAATATATCAAGGGACGGCTGCAGGAGCGAGGGAAAAGCGTTCTTCTCCTCGATTGCAGCATGGGGGAGAGAAGGAGTCAACTCGTTCCCGATGTGACCCGGGAAGAGATTGCTCGATGGGGAGGAAGAGATTTTGGCGAGGTTACCTCCTCCGATCAATTTCAGGCGGGGCGCATCATGATCGAGGGGGTAAAGAGGACGGTTGCGAGCCTTTTTGCAGAGAAGAAATTCAGGGCTGCTCTCGGCATCGGTGGAAGCAATGGCACCCTTGTGGCTACGGCGGGGATGAGAGAGCTGCCTGTCGGCGTGCCTAAGGTCATGATCTCTGCCATGGCCTGTGGAAATGCCGAGTTCGGTCCCTATGTGGGTACGAAAGATATCATCATGGTCCCCTCGGTGGCGGACATCCTGGGGGTAAATCCCATCAGCAAGACCATTTTTGATAATGCCGCAGGGGCCCTGGTGGGAATGCTCGATCAGGTCGAAAAGCCCTGCCCGCTCGATCAGGGGCAAATCGCCTTGAGCATGCTCGGCCAGACCACTCCGGCAGGAATGGCAGGAAGGGCAGTCCTTGAGAAGCAGGGCTATCGCGTGGTGGCCTTTCATCCAAACGGGGTGGGCGGAGCAGCCATGGAGGAATTCATCGGCGAGGGCGCTTTCTCAGGAGTGTGGGAACTCACCCCTCATGAAGTGGCGGATGAGCTCCTGAGCAAAATCCATTCGGCAGGTCCTGACCGCATGAAACAGGCAGGCCTTCTCGGAATTCCACAGGTGGTCGTTCCCGGATGTATCGATTTTTTCTACGGGACACCCGGAGTGCCCCATGGGTTGGCTTCCCGTTACCGGGACCGGCAAACGTATATGATTAATTCTGAAATCATTCTTGTCAAGATTACCCCGGAGGAAGCTTTTCGTGTGGCAGAGGTATTGGCGCAGAAGATGAATCAATCCACAGGACCTGTAACGCTGGTCATCCCTCTGAAGGGGATTTCCCGTTATGATCGGCCGGGGTATCCGTTCCATAACCCCGACCTGGATGCCGTTCTGTTTCGAGAGCTGAAAAAATCTCTATCCCCCCGGGTCCCTGTGGTGGAACTTGGTGCTCATATCAGCGAGCCTGAATTCGGAGAGGCCTGTGCCTGCCTCCTGCTTGACCTGCTGAAGGAGCGGAAAACAGAGAATTGATTTCTCATCTCTCTCGATGGCCATGAGCGCTAACGGAGATGTCCCCACTCAAGGGCATGGGAACTACTTCAAACATTCCCTCCTCTTCAAGGGGAGGCACTGCCCAAGACTTCCCTCCCTTTCAAGGGGAGGCACTGCCCAAGACTTCCCTCCCTTTCAAGGGGAGGGTCAGGGAGGGGATGGGATGGATTTTTGTTCGGCCAAACCAGAGCGACCTTGATTTGACTGAGTCGGAGAAAACACTGTGGGGAGGGGAAGAGGGTTTGGGAAGACCATTTTTTTTGGCGAGCATTTCACTGTCTACGGGCCTCCTGTGATCGCTTTTGCCCTGTCTTTGACGGCCGATGCAGAGGTGATCCAAACGGAGTCAGGAGGCTGGAAGATTCATGATGACCGCCAGGAATCGAAGGGATACAAAGAAGAGAAGAGAAAGATGCAGATCGAATCCCTGGAGAGGATTTTCAAATATCTGGATTTCTATCCGGAGCATCTCAGGATCGTCCTGGCAGGAGATCTGCCAGCCATCAGCGGGATCGGAGCAACGGGAGCCAGCTCGGTGGCTATTGTGCGGGCCCTTTCTGACGAGTTTCGTCTGAACCTGACCGACGATGAAGTGGATGCGGCATCTTATGAAGCAGAAATAGCTTACCATGGGCCTAAGACCGTCGGCATTGATAATAGGATAGCGACCTATGGAGGGATCATCTCCCTTATCAAAGGGGAGAGAGATGTGATCAAAAAGATCAAGCTCAAGGAACCTGTCGAAATCGTTATTGGCAATACGGGGATCGTTGCCAATACCAAAACGATGCTGAATGTTTTTTCGGAGAGAAGAGAGAGATTTCCTGAAAAATATGGCTCCTTGATCGATGAGGCAAACAGGATCGCCGAGAGGGCCATGAGAAGTATCGAGGCCTTCGATCTGGAAGAGATTGGGAGGTTGATGGATCAGAACCATCTTCTTCTGAAAGAAGCTGAAGTGTCCTGTCCGGAGCTCGACTTTCTTGTTCATCTCAGCCGCGAGGAAGGCGCTTGGGGAGCCAAGCAGACCGGTTCCGGAGGCGGCGGTTGCATGCTGGCCCTGACACCTGGGAAGGCCTTGCAGGAAAGGGTTGCGCGAGCCATCGAGCGAGAAGGATTTCAGGCCATCAGGACGATGGTAGGAGTGAACTGAAGGCCGAAAGGGGAAAACCGATGGACTATTTTCTAAGAAAAAGTGAAGTCTTCCATGTGGATTTAAAAGACCGGAGAATGGCCTACATCTGGCTGGATAAGGTCACCGGGGCTGAGAATTTTTCGGTTGGGACAAGCGATATAGAGCCTGGCAGCCAGACGATTCCGCATCAGCACGGCCAGGAGACGGAGGTCATGTTCATCTACAGAGGGAGGGGGACAGCGGTCATCGGAGAGAAGAGTTATCCTCTTGAGCCGGAGACGATGATGTTCTGTCCTCCCGGAGTGCCTCATCAAATTCGGAATACAGGGGAGGAAGTGTTGAGTTTCGTATTTTTCTATGTCCCCGGTGGACCGGAGCAGTACCTGCGAAAGCTCTAAATGCCGCGGGGCCCATCCGTTCACGGTAGTGAGGTGTCGTTCCCGGAAAGAAGGAATTCATACGCGTAAGAGGGTGACCCGTTATGAGTGAGAACAGGCTCTATATCTTTTCAGAGAAAAGGCTCAGGGATTTTTGCAGGCAGTGCTTTCAAAAATCGGGACTCTCTCGAGAGGATGCTGAGTTCACGGCAGATACGCTGGTGAGAGCGGAGATGATGGGGGTCGGATCCCACGGGGTCGTTCGGCTCCCTTTCTACTGCAGACGTCTCATGGATGGAGGGACCCGAACAAACCCCGAGATGAAGATCCTGGTGGACAGGCCGGCAATGCTTCTGATCGACGGAGACAATGGTTTGGGGCAGGTGATTGGCATCAAGACGATGAAGCAGGTTTTGGAGAGAGCGAAAACCTCCGGGATCTGCTTTGCCGGTGTTAAGAACAGCTGCCATTTCGGCATGGCGGGTTATTATGCCATGTTAGCCCTTCCCGAGGACATGGTCGGAGTGGCTGCTTCGAATGCCCCTCCCGTTATGACGGCCTGGGGGGGTAGCAAGGCAGCGATGGGTAATAATCCCCTGGCCATTGCCGTTCCAACGGCAAAGGAGTACCCATTGGTCCTGGATATTTCGATGAGCGTGGTCGCAGGGGGCAAAGTGCGGCTGGCCGCTGTGAATAAAGAGAGAATTCCCCTGGGTTGGATTCTTGATGCGCAGGGAAGACCAACAGACAATCCAGGGGATTTCTTCCCGGGGGGTACTCTTTTGCCCTGGGGGCATAAGGGATTCGGTTTGGCCATTATGATCGAGGTGCTGACGGGGGCCCTCACGGGGGCCGGCATTTTAGGGGAAATGGGTTTATGGTTTAAAGATACGTCTACCCCTATTAACAATGGCCATTTTTTCATGGCTTTGGATGTGAAGGCCTTTTGTGATCCGGGAGCCTTTAAGAGCCGGGTTGATCGGATGATTGATGAACTGAAAAGGAGTCCTCTTTCCGAAGGCTCAAAGGGAATTTTTATGCCGGGAGAAATTGAGTTCTTGAAAGAGAAGGCCTGCCGGGAAGATGGCATTCCAGTTCCCACAGAGGTCCTGAAGAGTCTCAATCAATTTGCCTCCGAGGTCGGGACGAACGAATTAGAAGCGTGAGCTCTCCGGTAGAAAGAATGAAATGGAACCAATAGAAATCATTGACGTCACGCTCAGGGATGGCAGCAACGCCATCGACTTTCAGTTTGATCGGCCGACCACCCGGGGGATTCTTAAGGGACTGGACGAAGCGGGGGTTCATTTCATCGATCTTGGTCACGGCCTGGGTCTGGGGGCGTCCGAAAAGAGCGGAAAGAGGGCGAAGTTAACGGATGAAGAATATCAACTTCTTGCGAGAGATACCATCAAGAGTGCCTCCTGGGGAGTCTTTTTTCAACCTAAATTCGGCTCCTTCAAGGATATTGAGCTGGCAGCCCTCCGGGGGGCTTCGTTCATAAGGATTGGGACGGACATCGACAAAGTGAGGCAGGGGAAGGACTTTATCATTTTTGCAAAGGAGAAAGGGTTACAGGTTCACGCCTGTCTGATGAAAGCCTACGCCGTGGATATCCCGACCTATGTTAAAAGTGCCCAGGAGGTTGCCCAATGGGGTGCGGACCTCGTCGTTTTCATGGATTCGGCGGGGACGATGACGCCGGATCTGACGCGACGCACTCTGGGGGAAGCGCTTGAAAAGGTCGAGGTCCCTCAGGGTTTTCATGCCCATAACAATCTCGATCTGGCCATTGGAAATCTCATGGCAGCGATTGAAGGCGGGGCTGCCTTTATTGACACAAGCCTTCGTGGATTGGGAAGGAGCGCCGGGAACGGTGCAACCGAGATCATGAGCCTTGTCCTGAGAAAAATGGGGAAAGCTCTCCACCTCGATTGGAAGAAACTGCAGGATACGGCTGCTCGGTACGTTGATCCTCTGAAAAGGAGAGAAGAGGATAATAACCTTGAGATGATTTTCGGATACGCGGGTTTCCATTCAGGGTTTGAGTCGGTAATCGACCACGTGCTGAATGAAAACAGAGGGAAGCGGGTTGACAGGAGGGATCTCATCATTGAATTATGTAGCCATGAAAAGATAAATGTCGATGAGGAGCTGGTGGCGGAGGTCCTGGATGGGATGCCCTGGTAGCCATTGCTTCCATACGATGACGTATAGAGATATTTTTGATTGTTAACCCGCGGTGGCATTTGGGAAGGAGGATCCATGAATCCAAAGATCAAGCACATCCTTAAACACGAAGATGGAAGAGAGGAGCCATTAAAGGATCTTGATTTTTGTAAGAGGGTCGTCCTCATAGATAAGGATATGGTAGGAGCAGAGGATGTCACCCTTGCCTATACCCTTTGGGACGCAAAGACCTCAAACCACAAGAAGCACGTTCATGACAATGCCGAAGAGATCATGTACATTCTTTCGGGCAAGGCTGTTCTTGGAGTTGATGACGAGGAATCGGAGGTGCGGAAGGGGGATACGATCTGGATTCCACGGGGTGCGGTGCATTGGGGCTATAACCCCTATGATGAGCCCTTCGAAATGCTCGTCGTCTACTCACGGCCGTCGTTAAAATTGATTGGGTATGAGGTCGTGGAATAGGTGCGGTAATAATCTTAGCAATGGGATGGCTGAGCGTGACCACGAACCATGAAAATTGATCTTTTGCGGACACGGATCACGGACACGGACACGTTATTTTCTAGCAGGGTGAAAAGGTGGCTATGAACAGAACGATTCTCTTGATCGGGACGATGGATACAAAAGAAGAGGAGCTCCTGTTCTGCCGCGATCTCATCAGGGAAAAAGGGCTCGGGGTTCTTTTGATGGATGCGGGGATTATCCGGGATCCGAAAGCTTCTCCGGACATCAAAAGGCAGGAGGTTGCAGGAGCAGCAGGGGTCACAGATCTCGAAGGTCTTGTGGCGATGGGAAACAAGGGCAAATGCATCGAGGCCATGATCAGGGGAGTTACGGCCAAGACTGAGGAGCTCTTTCAGAAAGGTGCATTCCATGGAATCCTTGGCATGGGAGGCGGCCAGGGAACGGATATCTGTGCTACCGCCATGAGGAGCGTTCCGAGGGGAATCCCCAAGATGCTTGTGTCAACGGTCGCGTCCGGGAAGGCTGCCTTCGGCACTTATGTCGGAACGACAGACATCACGATGATGCATTCCATCGTGGACATACAGGGGCTCAATTTTTTGATGAGGCGAATCTTCGTCAATGCCGTAGGGGCAATCTGCGGAATGGTAGAGGGTCTCGATGAAGCAGACATGAAACCGAAGGGGATCCCTGTCGCGCTTTCCATGCTTGGGACGACTACCCCTGGAGCCCTGCGAGCCAAAGAGATTCTCGAACGACAGGGATACGAGATCCTTGCTTTCCATCAGAACGGTACCGGTGGCATCGCCATGGAAGACATGATCTGCGAGGGTCACTTTAAAGGGGTGATGGATATCAACCTCCATGAAATAGGAGACCGCTTTGTCGGGGGGCTTCATAGCCATACGAGGGACGATCGACTGGAGGCTGCAGGAGATCTGGGAATCCCTCAGGTCGTCGCTCCGGGAAGCATCAACTATGCGGTCTGGGGGCCTTTGGCCACCCTATCGGAAGAATTACGATCTCATAAGTATATTGTTCATAACCCAAACCTGACGCTCGTGAGGTTGAGCGTTGAGGAGCTTCGTGAAGTCGGAAAGATCGTTGCTGAAAAGCTGAATAGGGCAAAGGGACCCACACGCCTCTTTATTCCGCTGAGGGGATTTTCTTATCCTGACAGGGTGGGCTTTCCACACTGGGAGCCGGAGGGAAACCAGGCGTTCATCGATGCTCTGAAGAAGAACCTGGGTAAATCGATTCCAGTGATAGAACTGGATGCCCACATCAACGATCCCGAGTTTATCGATCCTGTTGTGGAAGCATTCTTGGAGATGATGAAGGATTATGTCTAAACAGCGCAATGGGGTTTGGGTCAGGGCAAAGAGGGCGGTTTGGTCTGTAGTCAAAGGGTAATGGCTGGAGAACAAAAACCCAGCGACCTAACCTGCAGACAGATCCGGCCTCTTAACCCTTGCCTTTTGACGCCAAGCGAATACTCAAGGAGATGACTATGTGTAAACGGCTTTTGGACAAAAATGCGATCGTCACCGGTGCAGCCCGGGGGATGGGATTTGCGATTGCAAAGGCGCTATATCAAGAGGGAGCACGGGTCGCCCTTATCGACATTGACGAAAAGGGCGTTCAGGAATCTGCCAGCCAGATGGACCATCAGCACGGACGGGCCATCGGAAGAAAAGCGGATGTGACGAACAAGACAGAAGTGAAAGGCCTGGTCAAGGAGGCGAAGAAGCTCTGGGGAAGTGTCGACATCCTGGTCAATAATGCAGGGGGAGCGCTCGACACGCCCTACATTCTCGACGAGATTGAGGAGAAGGACTGGAACCTTGTGGTTGACGTCAACCTGAAAGGATCTTTTCTCTGCTGCCAGGCCGTGATCCCGGAAATGGCAAGGCAGGGAGGAGGGGCGATCGTCAACATTTCAGCCCTGGCCGCTCACTGGAGGGCTTCGCTTGCTGGGGTGCAATATACAGCGGCGAAGGCAGGGGTCGAGGGATTGACCAGGCAGCTCGCCTATGATTGGGGAAAGAAAGGGATAAGGGTCAATGCCATAGCGCCCACCGTGACGATGACAGGAGACCGTGTTCAGGGGCTGTGGGAGGCCAAGGACGAGGAGGAGAAAAAAAAGGTCCTTTCTGCCATTCCTCTGGGTCGATTGGGGAGCATGGAGGAAGTCGCCTCGGTGGTTGTTTTCCTGGCCTCGAACGAATCGAGTTACATTACGGGCATCACGATCGATGTGAACGGCGGTCGCTATCTTCGGTAAGAACAGGATTCAAGGGGACCAGGGTTCAGGGGGTCAAGGAAGCATCTTGTCATATCGCCTGAACCCTTGAACCCTCGACCCCTGAAACCCCTAAACGTTCGAAAGGAGGAAGTGGGATGAGTAAAAGTGTAGTGGAGAAACTGTGGGAAGTGAATCCGGAAGCGGAGATCTGGTGGGATTCTTCACCCATCATCTACGAAAATTGGCGGCAGAAGATGATCCAAAGGGCACCGAATAAGGAAGAGATGACGGCGTGGTTAGATCGTCTCTATAACAAGAGCAATCGTCCGCTGGATAACCTCTTCCGCGGGGTAACAACCAATCCACCCTTGTCCTATAACGCTATCAAAGACGATCCGACCTACTGGGAACAGTGGGTGGATAGCCTCATCGCCAAGGAGAGGTGCAAGGATTCGGAGGTCGTTTTCTGGCAGACCTATAGGGAGATTATCACGAGGGGGGCGACGATCTACCGGCCCATCTTCGAGGCAAGCCATTACAAACATGGATACATTTCAGCCCAGGTGGACCCGCGGGTGAGGCATGATGTGGAGAAGATGGTTGCTCAGGGAGTGGAGCTCCATTGCCTTTCACCCAATGTGATGATCAAGGTGCCGGGCACAAAGGAAGGCTATGAAGTGATCAGACGATTAACGGCTAAAGGGATCACCACAAACAATACCCTTGCCTTTATCATTCCCCAGTTCGTTGCCTGCATGAATGCCGTGGTCGCTGGATTGAAGGAGGCCAAGGTGAAGGGCGTTGACCTCACCCGGTGGCGTTCGGTCATCACGGCGATGAGCGCACGCTATGGCACCCTGGGTGATTTAAAGAAAGAGGCCACAGATCGAAACATTGAGTTGAGCGAGGCGGATGTGCGATGGGCCGAGATCGCCATCTTCAAGAAGGCCTGCCGCCTTGTGAAGGAAAACCGCGATTATCCGGGGAAGATGCTTCTCTGCTCGATGAGAATGAGTCCGGTGCTAAACGGGGATGTTCGTTCCTGGCATGTCGAAATGGCAGCCGGGGCAAACGTCGTCTATACCTGTCCTCCTCCTTACCTGGAAGGCCTGTTTGAAAAAGGGCAACACCTCGAATTTCGAAATCGGATCGAGGAGCCTGTCCCTCAGGAAGTGATGGACAAATTGATGAAAATCCCGTATTTCAGAAGGGGCTACGCTGAGGATGGGTACACCCTTGATGAATTGAACGAGCACCCCGCTCTTCTGGCTACGGCCAAAGAGTTTTCGGGCGCCACCCAAGCCATGGTGGACTTCGTGTCGAAGCGCATAGCTAAATATTGTGGTTGATAAATCGCAGAGGGCATAGCGATGCTTCATTCTTACCCTTTGCTCTGTGCCCTATGCCCTCTGCCAGTTGATGAGTTCAGGTTGCACGGAAAGAAAGGAGTTTACCTTGGCATCATCCAAACGCATTCTATTGCCGCAGGCCATTGAAAAGGAAGCCATGGAGATCCTTCAAAAGGCTGGATGTGAAATCGTTCTTTCACCCGATCCCAAGCCTGAGACGGTTCTTCCCTTTATGAAAGATGCGAACGGAATCATTCTCAGGACGGGGATCAAGATGACCCGGGAACTGATGAGTAGTGCCGAGGATCTTCGGGTCATCTCCCGGACCGGGGCGGGCGTGGACAATGTCGATGTGCCGGCGGCAACGGATCTGGGGATCCTGGTCGCGTGCGTGCCGGGAGCAAATGCTCGTACCGTTGCCGAGCACGCCTTCACTTTGATCATGGCCCTCATGAAGCGGATCTTCGTGTTAGACCGGGAAGTGCGTCGGGATCATTATGGTATTCGTTACAAAAACCTTCCTCAGGACATGGCAGGAAAGACATTAGGATTGATCGGACTGGGAAGGATTGGCTCCGAGCTTGCGCGGATCTGCCATCAGTCCTTTGATATGCGTATCATGGCATACGATCCCTATCTCGCGGCTGAAGTCCAGAAGAGGTTCGAAGCCTGGGTTGACTTCTGCGACATGGAGAGTGTTTTCCGGGAATCGGATGTCATCTCGGTTCACATTCCCCTTTCTCCGGAAACGAAGAACCTGATCGGTGCGAGGCAGCTCGGCTGGATGAAACCGGATGCGTTCATCGTCAACACGTCGAGAGGAGGCGTCCTTGACGAGATAGCTTTGATCCAGTTTCTGAAAGAGAGGAAAATCGCCGGTGCGGGTCTTGACGTCTTGGCCCAGGAACCACCGGAGAAGGATAATCCTCTCAAGGAATTGGATAATGTGATTCTCACTCCTCACACCGCCGGCCTCACCCGGGAGATGGTAGTCCGATTGGCAGTGGAGGCTGTGAAATCAGCCGTGGGTGTTCTCGATCACAAGAAGCCTGCTGAAGGGATCGTCAACCCGGAAGTCCTGGCCCACCCCCGTTGGAAAGATTACTTCTCGGGTTAGGCGGCATTCCAACCATCCCCCGGCACGGTTATCGACAGGATTTGTCTATTCGTGCCACTTTAGCGCTTTGAAAAAGCAGGCAGTCAATGGTTTTACGTTCGATTCGCTTAACGGGGAGGGTCCCGATCTTGCGGCAGGACTAAAAGGGAGGATTCTTCTTCTCCGACAAAGCGGAAAAAAAGAAGATACCGCATTTCCGATGCCTGGCCCCGCCTAGGTTTTCTCGGAGACGGAGAGACACGGAGACACGGAGACGCGGAGACACGGAGACACGGAGACGGAG
>Ga0315282_10002982_pt1 | contig 30664 bp, 50 predicted proteins | sample YL17G07_20_MG_FD_203693 | JGI IMG/M metagenome (GOLD analysis project Ga0315282, IMG submission 203693) | Sediment microbial communities from Yellowstone Lake, YNP, Wyoming, USA - YL17G07_20 | ecosystem: Environmental > Aquatic > Freshwater > Lake > Sediment | place: USA: Wyoming | collected... | reverse complement strand
GCAAAAAACAAATACAGTTTGACAGTAGAACAAGAAAATGGATGTTCACTTACGTTCCAGCAAGCATAACAAACACATATGAAAGCATAATAGAGAAATAGTAATATTATTAGGGGTAAGAGGTCACCGGTCCGAGGCGGTTAAACTGTTACCGACAGTATCGGTAAAATTATACGCTGAAATTGACGTTTATTAACCTGCTTCAACGCCTGAATATGGAGTTTTCTCTTACCCCCACTTCACATTTTTGAATTGCTTAAATAATAGTTCAATTTAATGAACACATGCCCATTTATTTAGACACTTTCACCGTTCGGAAAACCAACCATATAAAAGCGAAACCGACCATCACCACTTTTTCGCTCCATCACGATAACAAACATAACAAAAATAACACAGGAAGCCCCCTTAAATGCCACGAAAGAAAAAACAAGCGGAATGCCCCAATGCAGACAAAAACCCAGCCTGCCCCTACCTAGTCGACATCGTAACCCTCAAAGAGTCGGTTGAATGGCTCAAAAAAGGCTACAACATCCAAATCGTCCTGAGCGCCGCCACGTTGATTGGGATTCTGATTAAAATTTTCATGGGATAAAATGTCGGAAAATACGGAAAAAAAGGTCTTTCGAGTTCCAAAATACAAACGTTTCGAAGTTTACGTAGAAGGAAAAAGGCACGGTTTAACCAACGCCCGAATCGCTGAACTAATTGGAATAAGCGAAAGAATGCTTGACCGACATATCGCCCAATGGAAAGAAGACGGTTCATGGGATAAATGGGTTTTTGCTGAATGGATCATCACTTACGATCAGCTGCATCAGCAAGAAGATTTAAAAACGGTTTTTGAAGCGTTAACCAAGTTTCTGCTTAAACGAATGAAAGACCAATCCGAAGTTGAAATTAAAGGCATTCCACATGTTATTGTTGAAGTTTTAGATAATGTTCAACCAAAAAATGAGTCATATGGCACAGAAAATATGTCAACCGAAAAAAGTGCAGTTCAGACTGCACCCGACACAGCGAATAGTCCACAACAGCAGAGCCAGATTCAAAATAGTTGACTGCGGAAGACGATGGGGCAAAACCCAACTCGCATGGATAGAATGCCTACTCTACATGCTACAGCATCCGCGAAGCCTACTATGGTGGGTAGCCCCCCTCTACAAGGAATTGATCCCTGCAAGCGAGAAAATCCGCAACCTAACCCCGCCCGAAACAATCGAGAAAAAATTTGAAAACCAAAACATCATCCGCTACATAAAATTATACAATGGAAGTGAAATTTACTTCCACAGCGCCGACCGCGAAGACAGCCTCAGAGGCATGGGGCTAGACGGTTTAGTCGTGGATGAAGCAGCACAGTTGAAGGAGACACGGTGGCACGGAGAACTGGAACCAAGCCTAACCGACAAAAACGGCTGGGCAATCTTCATCGGCACGCCGAAAGGCACAAACTGGTTCAGCAAACTCTACATCCGAGGACAAGACCAGACCCAAAGCCTGTATGAAAGCTGGCGGTTCAGCAGTTACGACAACGCAAAAGAAAACGGCGGCTTCATTGATAAACAAAACTTTGACATAATCGCAAATGACATGCCTGAACTGTTGCGTCGCCAAGAAATTTATGGAGAGTTTCTGCGGGGTGAAGGGGTTGTTTTCCGCAATGTTCAACGACAAATTAAAGAGGAAATAAAACCTTATGATGGGAAGGAACAGGTTTATGTAGGTGCCGATTTTGGAAAAACCACAGACTACACAGTATTATGCGCTTTACGAGCCAACGGCGAACTGGTCGGTTTCGACCGTTTCAGCCAAATTGACTGGGTATTTCAGGCAAAACGCACAGTCAACTTTGCAAAAACTTACGGCAATGCTCGACTGCTTATTGATAGCACAGGATTGGGCGACCCCATATTCGACTTCATTAAACGTGACTACCAACTGGTTGAAGGATACAAAATCAACGTGACAAGCAAAAAGGCTTTGATTGAAAATTTGAGTTTAATGTTTGACAACCGTGAAATCTGGATTAAAAACGATCCTGTTCTCGTGAATGAGCTGGAGATTTTCGGTTACGAAATAACCCCAAGCGGCAACATCCAGTATGGTGCGCCTGAAGGCTACCATGATGATTGTGTGGTGGCTTTGGCTTTGGCGGCTTGGCAGTTGAAGTATGGCGTTAAACCGTTAAACATTCATCCCGTCATAACGTTCGGAAAAATAGGGGTTACAAATGAAATATGAATAAGGAAATAAATAAAATAGAAAAACTTTTGGCTGAAGTAATACAAGACCTTTACCTTTTTCATGTTATTAGCGAAGATGAATGTAAAAGATTATTAATGAAATTAACCATAGAAGAAAAGTGAAAATGTATCGGACAAGCATATTTTTTGAGTTACCCGATATTTCTGGCAAGTGACCTTGATGGTGAAACTTGAAAGTTTCGAATGCCCAAAATGCCACTACACAAGCGTCGCAGCCAATCCTCTCTATTGCCCCAGATGCCGTTTGAAGGGCAAACTAATTAAAGTTTTGAGGAGTAGAAGATGAGTATTCGAGAAAGAATAGGCAATTTCATCAGTGGAAAACCAGCGAAACCTACACCACAACCTAACCCTGGCGTATTAATTGCCTCAAGCAAACTTGCACCGTTAAACGAAGCAAACAGCCGAACCATGATGGAACGGGTCCCACTAAGATGGATAGCAGAAGGCAGAATAACAGAGTCAGACCTTGCCCTTGCCGCAACCACGCCCATTCTCGGGCAATATGCGCCTCAATTTGGTTGGCCTGATGATTGGGGGTTGTATTGGGATTATGCTGATGCTTATTTGTTCGTTCCTGAAGTGGCATTCGCCGTTAACTTGAAGAACAGGCTTATTTGGAAGCCGGGCTGGACACTTGAAGCGAACGAGCGGGCCGTTAACCAGTTTATGCGCAACTGGAAACGCCTGAAGCTTTACCGAGTTTTGAAGTATGCCACGAAAAACGCTTTAATATGGGGCAACGCTTGGCTTGAACTGGTTGACAACAGCGAAGCAAAATGGGGCTACGGTTCGCCAGCGGGAACAGCTTTAGGCGCCGGTGACCCTCGTCCACTGTTGCGGTGGAAGCCTGCAACCGAATTTTACGGATTGAAACAGATTGACCCCCGCACGATGAGGGTTTTCATTAACCCAAACAAGTTTGACACAGAAAACGCTGAACCGCTCGTGTTGAAGTATGTTCAGCGTCGCTGGGCGGGTCCGCTGGGTCCCACGCCAGAAACTATTCTGGCGGGGGGCAATGTGGAGATTGATTTTCATCGTGACCAGATTTTCCATTTGCCGTTTAACAAGTTGCCAGGCGGCATTTATGGTTACAGCATGTATCGCAGCACAATTTATGCTTTGAAGGGCTACTGTATTATGCTTCAGTATTTGCCTGCCATCGTGCAGAAACGTGCTGATCCACTGTTGCATTTGAAGTTGGGCGGCAGAGTCATAGGTGAGGATGGGCGTGAAAGGGATTATTTGCCAAGCGACGCGGATTTGTTGAAGTGGAAGAGTGAACTGCAGAATAGGCAGGGTGGTGAAGATATTTTCAGCGACATGCTTACCACGGTGAATGAGGTTTATCAGAGTAGTGGCAGCATTAAAGGCGTGAGCGAATACATTTCCGCTTGGAAAGAACGCATTCTCGTGGGCTTAGGCATTCCCGCAAGCCTTTTCGACATTATAAGGGCAGGCAGCGAAGTCAAATGGGGCGAATTGAAGTTTGAAATTTTAGAAGATGAAATCAGAGAGTATCAGGAAGATTTGGAGGATAAGATTAACGAGCTGATTGTTCCAAGGCTTTGCAGTGGCGAGGCAGAGTTTCATTTTAACCCGATTACGCCTGAAGACTGGCGCAGCAATGTTGAGCCGCTGTTGGATTTGTTTAAGGCGAAGGTTGTGAGTGCGGAGTATGTTGTTGACAGGCTTAACATGCCTGAAAATGCGAGGACGGGAACGATGTATGAGCCTCAAGCTTCGCCTTTCACGCCTAAACCACCGCCTGTTGAGCAGCCTGTTGAGAAGAGGCGGGAGCGTAAGCCGAGCAAGTTTAAAGTTAAACGTAGTAAGGGAGAAATAGAAATAGTTGAGGAGTGAAAGATTTTCAATGATTAGCCATAATGAATATATGAAAATTTGGAGAAGGAATAATTCAGAACGATGGAAAGCCATTCACAACAAAGCAAACAAGAAATATCGCTTAAATCATTTAGAGAAAATAAAAGAGTGTGCCCGAAAATATTTGAAACAACACTGTGAGAATAGTAAGAAATGGCAAAAAGATAATCTAATGAAAGTAAAAGCAGTGCGTCTAATTAATAATTGTCAAAGGTATCATCCAGAAAAATATCCGTTAGATAATAAATGTGAGTTTTGTGGAGACACTGAAAAACTTGAGCATGGACACATTGATTATGATTATCCAGAATTATATCTTACAGTTTGTCATAGTTGTAACTACTATATGGGGAGGAGCATAGTTGTCGAGGAATGAGAAGCAGTTAAACGTGAAATTGTATTTGGATGAGGACTGCAAAATTCCAGTGGAAACAAATCCGTTGAACAGTGAGTATGTTTTGCCAGGAGAAGAGCATGAGTTTGCATTGTGGATTCGTAATGAGGAGAAAACAATGGTTGATAAACTAAAGGTTGAATGTGACTTGCCCTATGTTAAGGTGTTTGGTTTTCCGAAAAGTTTGAAGGACGGTGAAAGGGCTAAGGTGCGGGTTAAAGCTGTTTTTCCAGAGAGTTTGGAGGAGAGTCCGATTCCAAATTTTGTTGTGTCTGGTTTAAGGTTGCTTCCTGTTTTGAAAAAATAAAAATTTAAAATGAGAGGTGAAAAAAAGAATGGTTGCAACAGTTAACGTTCAACGTATGACGGGAGCCACGCCGACATATACAACTGTTACGGCGGTGAGGCTGCGAACTGACGATGCAAACACAAATGACACTACAAACCCAATTCCAATACCAACCAGCAACTACAATTACAGTTACTGGGCAAGCATCTGCCTTGACCTTTCAGGAACATTCACGAAAATAAACAATGTTCGCCATTACAGCGACGGCTCGATAGGGTGGACTTTCGGCACAGGCGGAATGTTGATGCGTGGAAACCGTGACACAGGAGACCACGGCTGTCCAGCTGCAAATTACCAGCAGGCAAATGGCACGCAAGGCACTACGGGCTATGCGATTGATGATGCTACTAACGGGCATGCCTACTATAACACTCAAACAACGAAGACGGCGAACGTTGCCAGCGACACAAGCGCTGCTCCAGCAACAATCGACAGCGGAGACCACACAACCGCAGAAAAAACCAAGCATATTGTTTTACAAGTAAAAGTTGCCTCGGACGCGGTGCAGGGGACACAAAACGCTGAAACGTTGACTTTTAAATACGACGAGATTTGATTGGCATGGCTGATTTGGGCTACCGTCCCCTCGTCTATTTCTGGGTTGCCGAATATACTGATGGCACAGCCTTGAGCCAGTTTGACCCAGAGACGGGCAAAGAAAACCTTTTCAAACATGTGGATTTAACGCGGGTTAAGCGGTTCGGCTGGTATCCTTTCAGCATGGATTTGGCGGAGAAGGTTTTTGAGGCTGAAGGTTTAATTGTTGTTCCGTCGGCTTTTAAGTCTTATGTTGTTTGTTTGGAGGCTGGTGATAGGCTGGTTGTGAAGCGGGAGAATGTTTTGCGGTATTTTGCTGGTTCTGGCGGGGTTGCGGGTCGGGAAATTGTGTATGTGTTGGGTGTTGAGGGAAAGCGGATTTTGAGGATTCATGAGGATGGAAGTGTAGAGTAATGGCTTACGAAGACTTCACTACTTATACAGAGGTTGACCCTAACAGTCACATAGGTTTAGTTGGAACCAGCCATGTTGATTTTCAGGCTTGGATGAATGAAGACGCTTACCTTTACAAGGATAAAGGTGTTGACCATTTTGGCACAAGTTGGGAACATAAAATAGACGTGAAATATGTAAGTCAGTTAACATCTCATGCTGCTGCGCTTTGGATGTTGTCGAATGACATTGACGACCTTTACGGTTTATATTCAGCTAGCAAACCAGCAATATTTGTATATGCATTCTATACTGGCAGTGCTTCTGTCATGGCTATTCGAGAATATTATCAAGGTGCAATGTATGAAAGTTCGCAGTTTACCATGACTGCTGGAACAATGTATTATTTAACAGTCAAACGTGACGGCACGGCTTTAACATGCAAAATTTACAGTGATTCTGCTCGCACAAACCTTCTTGCTACGTTAAGTTTAACGTTGCAAAGCGGTCAGCCCAGTCACCGATATGTCTGGGTAGCTGACACATACAATAGTGCTCAAGCTCGTTGGGGAGATTTTGACATTGAAAACTTGGACCTGCAAGAAGGCGGAGCAACCACTTACACTAAAACTTACACTGCAGATGTCCTCTTCAAAAAGCTTGGCATAACAAAAACCTACACAGCCGATACATTATTCCAAAAGCAAGGATTAACCAAAACCTACACTATAGATGCAATCTTAAAGAAAATCGGCTTAAAACAATACCAAATAGACGCCATCCTTAAAAAGTTGGGAATCCCGAAAACTTACACAATCGACAGCCTATTCAAAAAGCGGGACATAACCACAACATACAACATCGACATACTCCTAAAAAAGACTGAACTAACCAAAAACTACACAATCGACGCCCTACTCAAAAAGTTGAATTTAACAAAAGACTATCCTATAGACTCTCTATTCAAAAAACTCGGAGTAACCAAAACATACACGGTGGACACAGTATTTCAAGCTCAAGGAGTAAACACCTACACAAAAACCTACACCATAGACGCACTGCTCAAGAAACTTGGCATAACCACATCATACTCCATAGACACACTCTTCCAAAAATTAGGCTTAACCAAAACCTACACCGTAGACTCCACGTTTGTGCTCCGCAAAACCAAAACCTACACCCTCGACACCCTACTCAAAAAAACAAACATCACCCACAGCTACACCATAGACACAATCATAGGACAACCAACACCAGAACTTCCATTCGGCGGCGGATTCCCATTCTGGTGGGAAAAAGCCGAAGCATGGGCTCCCACGCTTTTCCAGCTTTTCCGCCAAGAAAGAGCCATTTATCAAGTGCAGGTTCAGCTTGCACGCGAAGAAACCGTTAAGATTCCAGCCCAGATTCAGCTTGCCAAACCAAGCCAAACCATGATACAAGCCAAACCAGTCTTGACAGCCAGAAAATCAAGCTTTAAAACTGAAATCCACCCAGTTCTGGCACGGAAAGAAAAAGCTGAGGTTAAAAGCATGTTTAAAACTGCTGAACCTGCCATAACCATAATCCCCGCAGAAATTGAAATGTTCACTTACCCAGAAATTATTCAAGCCGTGAAAGTGGCTAAACGGAAAAAACGAAAAAATGTATAGGTGTAAAATAAGAGGTTGCAAGAATATTTTTTATTTCCTTAAATTGTCTTATAAAATAATTTCCGCCATAAAAAACGGTTTAAATTAAAAAATAAGATATTTTAAGATAATTAAAAATGTTATTGAAACCTTCGATTTCACATATAACAAAAAAATAATTTTGAAGGAGGAATGAAAAAGAATGAGCATAGCAATGGAATCAGGCGAATCAATCCACGCCTTAAACAAAAACATCACTTACGGAGGCAAAACCCAATACTGCACAGCCTACCACATAACATCAAACACAACCAACACCGTCACTTCAACCACCGCCTACTTAACGCAGCTTGTAGTCTGCGTCTCAGGCGCAGGCACTTCATGGACTATTAAAGTGCAAAATAAAGAAGCTACACCTAAAATTGTTTATTCAGCAACTGCTGCGGTTGGCACGTATGTGTATTCAATGGGCGGTTTAACCCTTATGACAAACGGCATAGACATTGTCACAAGCGGAACCACAGCGGGAACAGCAGACGTTTTCGTAACCTATTACCAGTAATTTTCTGTTCAAAAATAAATTTTAGGGAGGTGAAAAAGAAAATGCCATGGGACGTAACAGACGATTACATACGCAGCGGACACGAAAACCCAGACAAATACGACCCAGACAGCCTACGCACCATCACAATAGACGACGACAAAGGCATAAAAGCCATAATCGGATGCCCAAAAGGCAACTATTCAGGCGGAAAATGCAAAGTCGGCACACAAGTCCAATCCTACCTATTCATGAAAGACAAAGGCTGGACCTTGGACAAAGCAAAAGCATGGTTCAAAAGCCACGAAGAATCTATGCCCTCAGCAAAAATCACCATAAAAGAAAACCTTGTGCCCTTCAAATTCAGCGCAGTCGCCGCCGTGCCAGGCAAAAGCCTAAACAACCGAGTCTATACAGAACAGGTTCTCCGCAACGCAGCCCCGCTTTACAAGGGCAAACCCTTCATCATGGACCATGACATCAGCAAAAGCGAACGGGTTATCGGCTTAATCACGGACAGCCGATATGAAGGCGGCATTAAAGTTGAAGGGCTCGGTTTAATGGAGAAAGACTTGTTTGACAAAGTAGCTGGCACAGACAAGATTCCACCGTTAATTAAGGGCGTAAGCATCGGCGGAGAAGGAGAAGGCGAAAACAGTTTAGGCGGCCTGCAATTATCCAAGTTTATTCCTGAAGAGTTGAGTTTGACAGCTTTTCCAGGCATTCCTGAAGCGCAGTTGACGGAGATTGAAATGATAATGGAAAGTTACAAGCGTATGGAAGGTGAAAAAATGGGAAAAGAAGAAAAAATAACCGAAGTCAAAACTGAAAATGGCATTGAAATAGTTGTTCCCCTCGAAGTAGCAGAGAAAATGGCGAAAGAAGGACCAGCGCCCACAAGCCCTGATTCGACAAGGTTTAACCCGCCAAACGTAACTCAACCCCCACTTATGGGCGGACATCAGACAGGTGGACATGTTGCAAATCCGCCGATAACACAGCCCACACCACCTGCACCTTCGGAGATTGACCGCGTCAAAACGCAAGCCATTCCTAAAGAAGAGGCTGAAAAGGCTGAGACAGAAGAGGACAGAGTCAAAAATAAAGTGCCGCCTGACAAGGTTCAACCTAAAGAACCGCCATCTGCAGTTCACAGCAAAACGCCTGAAACGGGCATTTTGCCGAAGGTTGTGGACAGCAAAAGTGTAAGTTTAAGCCCTGGACAAATAGGCGGTTTCGAAGTAACCAGCAAGCCTGACGTGGTTAAACGTGCACAAGAACTTTTGAAACAGATGAATGGGGACGCTAAAAAGGCTTACTTGCTTGCATGTAAAGAAATTTTAGGTTCAACCTGAAAAGTTTCCCCTTTTTTAGTCTTTGAAGTCAAGGTTACCCCGTTATTTTTGGGTAACATACTACGAGCGTCACTTTTATGGTTACTCGTAGTATTTTCAGCCTGCCATCTTAAGGCACGGTTCAAATGAAGCCCATACAGGGCGGAGTCTCGTTAATAAAATTATGGAGAGTGAAGATTAAAATGGCATTCAACATAAGCGCCACAGCAGGTGGATTAGACTTTAAGGCTTTGGCAGAGCAGTATGGCGTGCGCACAGTAAGAGAAGTTGTTTCAAGCACATCTGGTTTAGCCCTTGCCCAAATGGTAGCGGCAAGAGCAGGAATCCAACTTGCCACTCTGGTTGATGCAAGACAAATCTGCAGAATAGACCAAGTGCCACCAGGCGGCGGTGTAACTTACCACTTCCAATTTGTGCAGATTCCAGCGGCAGGTTCGTTTGAAGCTACCGTAAGCAACGAAGCCGCAGACATCACGGCGACAGATGCAACTTTAAGCGATGCCCAAGCAACATTAAAAATCATCGGTGTGAGAACAGATGTTTCAGATCTTGCTCAGAGGCAAGCTGCAGTGAATTTGGCTGAAGTTTTGGGGATTGCGCATGGTAACGCTTTGAATCGTGGAGTCAACACGGCAATCTACGATGCGTTGGACAACAGTAGCACATGTGTTATAAGTCTGGGAACAGCAACTGATGGTAAAAGCGCTGCTTACGGTTTCAACGATATATTCAACGCTAGAGGCTTAATTGAAGCCCAACGAGGCAAAGCAGACACATTCGTCACATACCCATACAAGGCTGCAGTTGGCACAGGCGGCGCTGCCACTGGCTTCTACCCATTCGTGCAAAGCAACATTACAAGCGTGCAATTCACCACAGCATTGGCAAGTTACCTGCAGACTGGACAAATCAGCGAACTGTTCGGTATGAAACTTTACGTTGACCAAGTCTATGCCCCCTCAAACGCAGGGGCAGACGCTGCAAGATACGCAAGCATCTGCAACGGCGGCGAAGCAATCGGCTGGGCTCAAGCAGAAGACATTGTAAGTGAAATTCAGCGTTGGGCGGCTGCGATTGGCTTCCGCATTGTGACACACGTTACGGGTGGCGCTAAAGAAGTTATTGAGCCTTTCACTGCGCTGATTAAACACGCTGCGTAAAACAGCCAAATCTTTTATATTTTCCTTTTTTTCCCCTTTTTTAGTCTATTACACTATCCGAAAAGGCGTAGAATTTGGTTAACATGCTATCCAAAAAACAGAAGATGAAACGTGTGACCATTCAAGAATTAATGCTTCTTCTTTTGCTTATGGCAATTATCGGAATAGTTTTCCTTAAGTGGATGCAAGAAATCGGCAAGGAGAAATGAGTGGAAAAGTTTATATGCGAGTTTGGTAATTTTACTAAAAGGGAATAATAAATGTCTGAATCAAAGATTGACCCCTTACAAGATTTTGAACTTGTAATGGAAGAAAGAATAATTAAATGCCCAGCTTGCGGCTCGACAATACATTTTCCTTTTCTTCTTCGTGGTAATGAAAAACTTGAATATTTGCAAGGGAAATTAAGAATTTTGTTAGAACATAAAAAAGAATTGGAAAAAAAAATTGATATAATTATACAAGCTATAAAGAAAACAGATTGTTAAAATGTTAAAAACGTGGAGTCTGAGATTGCTTCAGTAACAAGGAGTCGGAAGACGGCTCGGGTTTATTGCTTGTTCCCTTGGCTCGTTTGCGGGTTAAAGCGGGCTGCCGACTGAAGCAACAGAACACTCCTCTCCCATGTTTTTGGAATATTCCAAAAAAGCAAAATTGCGAGGGAATTCTAATTCAAACATGCCTGCTCATTCCCGCATATAACTGTTCAAACACGTTGAGCAAACTTTTCCATTATTTGGACAAGCTTAAACCGCAACCGGACACAACAATATTCGCAGAAAACAACAGCCGAGACACCACGTTATGGCTGATAAAAAAACATTACAAACATAAACCACACAAAATCATACGAGTCTGGTTCAGAGACGACGCAGCACAAGCGTGCGAAAGCGTTTATGGACCCATAGCCCACATCCGACAACTACTCCTAACCGCAGCCCGCCACTACAACCCAGACTATGCAATATTTTTAGACGCCGACGTTTATCCCATAAGCCCCAACCTCATAACAATCCTAACAAGCTGGAAAAAAGACATAATAGGCGGATCATACGTGCGCCTTTTCCCTGAAGGCCCATTCTTGGCAAGCAAATGGAGTGTCGAGGGCAAGCCTAACCTGCACAGGTTCTATCGTGTGCCCTTTGCACCTCTGATGGAGCCAATCATGACAAGCGCAGGCTGCCTCTGCCTAAGCAGAAGAATAATATTGGATAAACGGGTCAATTTTTACCCGTTGTATCAGAAGAGTCAAACGGCAAGCGAAGATTTCGGTTATTGCTTGCAAGCTCGTGATGCGGGTTATAAAGTGTTTTTGGATGGGACTGCAGTGTTGTGGCATGACCATTTCCACATTACACATTTGAAGCCTTGGACCAGAGACCGTAAAACACATGAATATATTCCCTTCAGTTATGGAGCATAAATAATGTTTCAAATTTATAATCCGCTGACAAACAAGAATGTCAGTGTTATTCCAGTTTTGATGCGTGACGGCATAGCGGGCTACAGCAAAGACGGCACAAAAATTTACTACGATCCTACCGTGCCCGTCTGGATGATGACTCCGCTTGTTGCACATGAAGTTTTAGAAATGGTTTTGACGCAGCAACTGGAAATGTCATATGAAGAAGCCCATAGAAAAGCCACAACTCTCGAGAGGGAAGTGTGTATCGGCATGAATGTTCAGTGGGAAAAATATGATGAAACCTACAGGCAATTGCTTGGTGAAATTGGTAAGCGTGATCCTAAACCGCCTGTTCCATCTGACATGGATGTTCACGTTTAACGACTATATATAAAGGTTAGCGAACAAAAATGGAAAATCCTGAAACAACCCGAGAAACAACAAGTTATAAATGTCCACAATGCGGCACAGAACTGGTTAAAATGGAGTGGATGCGCACTCCATACTACACGAACGATGACGGAATCGTGGTGTATGATTCTGTGTGGATTGTTTTCTGTCCCAATTGTCCTTCCAAGAAAAACACGTTCAAAATTAGAGAGGACACGTATAGAATGTCTGAACATGCTAAATAAGGATGGTGAATGTTTTTGGATGTTTTGCCGCCGAAGAATTTGCGAGCCCAAAACTATCCATGCCTCAGTTGTCCATATAATGGAAATCGCAACTGTGGCAACTGCATATTTGCAAGCTGGAACGTGAAGGGCATAATGGGCGGTTTCGCCCCTAAACCTTCAGTGAGGGAACGTTTCAGGAATGATGTTGTGGCAAGCCCTCTCCTGCAGAAGATTCCGAAGAGCCCTGTTGCGGAGATTATGGATGGTTTGCATCCTCGCCTAAGCAGGCTTGTAGTGCCCAGTTACAATCGTATGAGTCAAGTTATGAAAAATTTGGGAATGTGAAAAAATGGGTTATTCAACGTATTCAGATGTTGGAAAACTTTTAAACATAACCTTCACAGCTTCAAGCAACCCCACAAACGATACAGTAGCAAGCTTCATCAACGATTCTGACAGTTTCATTGACAGTTTCTGCGGGCATGATTGGACCTTGCATAATGACACGGTTGAGTATGCTGACGGGTTAGGCTATGGACCTAGAGCAGGCTTGATAATTCTTAAACACACTCCCCTCATCAGCGTCACTACTGTGGAATATTACAGTGGCACAGAATGGAAAAATGACACTTACGAGGGAATGCCGCAGGACTATCCAGCCAAACAGTGCTACTATGTTTATTTAGATGATGGCACAATCTTTTTCCATAAACTGCGAATGACGGGAAGAAAAGTTTACCGTGTAACTTACACTTGGGGCTACAGCACAGTTCCAACTTATGTTAAAGATTTAAGCGCCTGCCTCGCAGCCCTCAAAGTCATCGCCTACCTAAGCGGTCCAACGTTTGCAAATTACAGTGTTGGCGATTTGCGTGCTGAATATCCCAGTGAAGGTCCATACACTCACCAGTGGAAGAGCATGGTTGAGTTGGCGCAGAGGCTTATGTGGCAGTTGAGTGCTCGGAGACCATTGGTTCATGTCGGCTGAAAGTGTTGCGGTTAAGCTTCAGCGGCTGAGTAAGTTGTGTTGTCATTATTGTAGGCATAATAGTGAATGTAAAACTTATGATGAAACTAAGAAGTGTGAAGTGTATAGGTTGGTTAACGAGATTTTAGGGATGGTTTAGAATGGCTTCAACTGCAGAGTCAGTAAAAACATGTCTTTTTAACAATTGGAACGACTCAATAGGCATAGCTAAGGCTGATGTTGAATGGACAGTCAGCCGAGTTGACGTTGCCACATGGCTTAAAACTGGAACAAAAAACTATTTAATTGCCGTTTACAGTCCAGGAGCCACGTCAAGCAAGCCTATAAGCCACAGTTGGTGGCAAATCACAGAAGTAGTCACGGTTGACGTGGTTCTTCGAACGTCTGTGGCGTCGGCTTATGACAAGCGCACGGCGATGCAGAATGAAATTAGACGTATAGTTCACGGTAACCAGATAAGCATCACAGGCGTAAGTGTGGCTTACGAAAGCCGCGAGCCCATTCAGGTTGAAGCTGAAAACCTGCTTCGCCTAACCATACTTGTAACATGCGTTTATTTTCACAGTCAATAAAAAAATAAAAAAATTTTGGAGAGTGAAAAAACAAAATGAGCTATTCAAAGCCAATAACAGGGGCAATTGCAAAAGCATACTACGTTGAAGAAACAATATACGGCAGCATACCTACAAACCCGAGTTTTCAGTGGATTGGCATAGTGCAGAATGTTGAACAAAACATGGACAGAAGCCTCATCAAACTCCGTGGAATTGGAACCAGAGATTTAAGCTACATTATCAAGGGCTTGTTGAAGGCTGAAATAAGTATGGAATATGCTTATCAAAACAAAACTTTCTTAAACTTCGCAAACATGTTGAACGATTTCAGCATGGAAGTTTTCACGGATGATGGCACAACAATTAACAGTTTCATATGCACGGGCGGAATGATAAACAGTGTAGATGTGAGTGCAAGCGTAAACAATCTTGTAACTGTTAAGCCTAACATAATAGCTAAAAATTTTGTATGTACAACTGCACATCCATCTGGCTCAACATACGCTTCAGACCCTGCCACAACGCCTAAAACATGGTATGACACTAAAGTGGAAATCCCAAGCGGCACGGAACTTGACGGTGTGACGGATTGGGGTTTCAAAATCAACAATAATCTGGAACGATACCCCGTAATAACAAGCACAAACGGCGACTTGCTTAAATATTTGATTGAAAGGCAAAGAGAATATTCTGGCGAATTAACCATAGCATACATGGGCAACACGCTATTAAGCGCCATGGCTAATGCTACGGAACAGGCAACATTAAAAATCACAGTTGGCACAGACACATTCACGTTTAACAACGTTAAATTTGACACTGGACGCTTAACCGCCAGACCCGTTGAAGTTATTCCTCAGAAGCTAAGCTGGACAGCGAAAACATTAACAACCGCATAGGAAAGTGAAAAAATGAAAGAAATCGTTTTACAAGTAGACGAAAGCTTCGGAGAAACATATAAAGGCACATACACTTTCTCTTGCATAACTTGGGGCAAATACACGCAAATAATGAAGAAACACACCGTCACAAACCAAGGCATAGTCTACACAGACGAAGCTAAAATGAACGCCGACCTAATCTTGGCAACACTCAAAAGCCAACCACAGACAACGCCAGTCACAATGGAAACTTTAACCAGCGAAAACCCAGAAAAAGGCATCCCCCCAATGCTCGGCGCTAAACTTCTTGAATGCGCATGCAAAGTTTCAGGCTTAGATCGCACAGACTTTTTTCGGAACAGTAGCCTGCTGCCTCAGAAACAACCCCAGCCCCCAAGCGCTTGAAGCGTATTTGTGTCTTCAACTGCGTTGTCTGCCAAGCCAGCTTGTCCGTGAAGACTGCGGCAAAATTCAGAGTGTTCTCGCGGTTTTGTATGCTGAAGGTTTGAAGGCAGAGGATTCTTTGAAAAAAGTGGAGGTAAAAGAATGAGTGTAGAATTAAACGTTGAAGGAATGGATACGCTTGAAAATTACTTAGCTGACTTGCCAAACCGCAAAACGCCGAGGGAACACGAGAAAATGACGGAAATCCTCGATCAAGCAGTTGAAATTGCCAAAACAAACGCACCAGTCCGCACAGGAAGACTAAGAGAAAGCATCGGCTGGGAACAAACTGAAGAAACAGGCTATCAGCTTTATGCGAGAACGCCTTACGCTAAATTCCAAGAATTCGGCACACGCTACATTGAACCGCATTTGTTTTTGACGCAAGCATACAATTTTATCCTGAACAAGCTTGACGAAATTGCGGAACATGTTTTTCGTGAGGTGTTTTAAAATTGAGTGAAGAGGAAAAGCGTGTAGTAATAACTTTCACTGCCAAAAACCTCGTTAAAGAAACGGCAAACGAAATTCAAATTAACATGCGGGGCATAGCTTGGCAGGTTCAAACGGCAGCCTACAGCATCGGCGAACTAAACAAAGTCTTATTCAACAATAGCGCAGTAGGCAAAGAAGTCACGGGGATGCTTCACGGTTTAGGCGCAGCCCTCCGCATCTACACCATAGTTGAAAACATGGCTAAAACAGTCGGAGTTTTAACTGGCGTTTTGAAGGCGCAAGAAGCAGCCGAATGGACTTTGACAGGCGCAATAATTGCGAAAACTTCAGCCCTAGCCACAAGCATCGCAACCCACATCAGCCACGCAGCCGTAGTGGCGGCAGGCACGCTTGCAGAGTGGGCTCACACGGCAGCCTTGTATGCTAAAGCAGTTGCCCTTACAGTTGTAAACGCTTTGACGCCTTGGGGATGGGCAATATTGGCAGGCGCAGCTGTTGCCGCCGCGGCGGGGATGGCTTTGGCTTCGAGGATTCCGAGCAGGCAGTTTGGCGGTTTAGTCACGCAGGAAGGCCCGTATTATTTGCATGCTGGCGAGTATGTTGTGCCGAAAACTAATGTGACAAACATTTTGCATCCAACGGAATATGTTTTACCGAGAGCAAGTAGTGGGGCTGGCGGTTTAACTTTGAACGTTGATGCACGGGGCAGCACTTTCGCAAGCGATTATGACGTTGACAAAATGATGAACAGGGTTCTTGACAGGTTGAAGAGGGCGGGTGTTGTGGAAAGATGAGCTCCAATTTGCCCGTTCCCAAATGTCGAATAGAAATTTTCAGGGAACCAGGCTTTTTCAACGACCATTTCTGGAGGGATTGGACGTGTATTAGTGGCGCTTGGTGGAGATGGGAAGATGAAGTGGAAGTTATTGGCAATGGTGCTGTTGGACGGATTGAGAAAGCAGGAATAGATGTTGCTGACGTTTATAACAAACTCATTGTTAGAGTAACAACAGTTTCAGGAACCAATACAACATGGGGCGTAAAAGTTTATTATAACGGCGCTTGGCATGACGTTTGGACAAACCAAACTGGAACAGGAGTTTTCGAGGCAACTTTAAGCACAGGATACACGTTTACAAAAGTCGCTCTCCTCGAAGAATATGCAGGCACAACAGACAATTATGTTATCTTTGACTATGTTGCCTTCTGCAAAAATTCGCTTTTAACGCCTGTCACTGAAGATTTAAGCACAAAAGATGTTCTTGAAAGTTTAGAAGTGACTCTTCCAATTTTGAGCAGGGGCTTGGGTGGCGCAAAATTTAAACTTCCTAACTTCAATGCACAATACACGGGAGCCATTCATGAGCATGATGTTGTGTTGGTTTGGCTTTACCGCACAGGTGAAACATTCAAAAAAGTTTTTGGTGGGCGAATCAGCAAATTAAGTTACGAGGGTATTGCTGGAGCTCCCGAATATTACATATATGTGGAATGTATGGATTTTGGGGATGAAATGCAGGTTTCGCCTTCGCTTTTGCAGAAAGCCTACACAAGCATCAATGGCAAAACAATAATTAAAGATGCTGTTGCCCTTTGCAGTTACTTGAGCGATTATGGCGTGGATCAGGGCAATGCTGTTGCGAGCACGCATAGTTATGTGTTTGATGAGAAGACTCCGTGGAATGTGGTTCGGGATGTTGTTGATGCTTGTCAGACGAGTGGGGGGGCGGTTGGTTTTGACGGGTATGTTGATGCGCCTGGCAACTTGTGGATTTTTCCAAGAAATAGTAGCAACAGTACGGTTGATTTAACTGACAAAATTTTACGGTATAAAATTGATTATGACACTTACCGTGTGAAAAACAAAATAAAAGTCTACGGAACAGATGCAAAACGTTACCCAACAACTGATCAATGGTGCGAATCCACAACAGATTGGTCCGCTGCTGATAATTGCACTATAAAATTAGATTCAGGAATGAAAAAAGTCGGAACCTATTCAATTCAATGTTATACAAATGTTAGTTTAGCAACATTATGGTTGAAGCGAGCTTGTAGTATCTCAGTAAAATATCCGAAAGAAGCTAAAAAAATATATGCTTGGTATTATATAAGCGTAAGCTCGCTTTCAAGTTTTTCAGTTGAACTTTTGGCGCCAGATGAAAGTAACAAATTTTCGCAGGCAATTCAAAGTCCACGAACAGGCAGTTGGGGTTATCTGAATTTGGATGTGGGACTTGATAGTGAGGCAAATTGGGAAAAGACAGGCAGCCCTGACTGGAGTAATATTCAAGGGATAAAATTTGTTGTAAATATACCAAGTGCAGGTGATATTAGTTTTCATGTTGACGATTTACATTTTGAAAATTTGAGATATTCTAGTGTTGCTGAAGATTCTACAAGCCAAGGTTTGTATGGTGTTCGCATGCCAGAACCAATAACTGATGATTCATTGACAAGTGATGATGACTGCACTAAAAAGGCGCAGAGTCTCCTCAGCTATTATAAGGATAAGGTTACAACTTTAACCTTGACAACGTTTGGAGATAACAATTTTAAGCCAGGCGACAGGCAACATGTTGTTTTAAGCAACGACAACATTGACGATTACTTCCGCATTTTAGAAATAAGGCATACTCTTCAGGACGTTTACTGGCAAACAGAACTTTTAATGAGCAACGAACCCGTCATGATTGACTATGTTTTCCGCAAAATGTTTGAGGCACAGAAAACGCTTCAAACAAACATTTAAGGCTTCGCTTCTTGCCAACCTAAATTTAAACTTGAAACCCCAATAAAAATTAGAAATATTTGTTCACTTACACGAATAAAAACAGACGGCTCCAAGAACGGGCAAGCACTCAACAAATATATCATTATCATACAAAGAAATGACAAAAAGAAATAACAATAAACTTTTAAGTATTTCTTGAACATTTCTATTTTCACACTTTCACCCCCTAATCCTATATTATTTGGTGTTGCTGTGCTATTTGTTTCTTACGCTCATCCCGCACATGATCATAAATCCGCATCAACGTCCGCTCACTATGCCCGGTATTCGCCGCAATCGTCTTCGCATCAACATTCCTATCCCTCATAACAGTAACATAAGTATGCCGAAGCACATGCGGCGTGCACTTCGTTGCAACCCCCAACTTGCGACCGCACCGGCTCACATGAACTTCCACACTATGCCGACTAACTCTTTTTCCTTCACAATTGAGAAATAAAGCATCCTTCTTATCTTTTCCTTTCCATTCTTCATTTAAATAATGGCGCAGGCTGTTGCCCGCTTCACTGAACTTGGGTATGAAAACTTTTTTTGGTTTTCCAATTTTTGTCGTTTTAGGCTTAAATGTCAAACAATAGAATCCATCTTTCGTCTCCGCCACATCCTCTCGGTTCAAGCTTAACAATTCGCCGATTCTCACGCCTGCACTGATGAGGATTAAGCATATTACTTGGTAAACTGTGCCTTTACGTCTGCCATGATGGTGTTCGCCTAAAAGTTTCAACAGTTGCAGAAACACGTTTTTTTCGATTGGTTCAATTTCCAAATATGTTTCTTCAAATTTGAGCCTTATCTTTTTTAACTCGCCGTAAATTTTTCTGTTAGTGTTTTTGAAGAAGGTGCTTAGGCGGGCTACGGTTATGAAGTAGCTGTTTGGTTTAACGTGGAGTTTGTATTCTACGAGGAAATGTTTCAAGTCTTCTGTGGTAACGTCTTTTGCGTCGGTTTTGCCTGTTGCTTTGAAGAATTGGGTTAGGGTTTGCCTGTAGTTGCGGATGGTGTCGGGGCGGCGGTCTTGAAGGCGCAGGTCGTCTAAGAAGGCTTCAATGTCTTTCATTTGCCAAACCACTCCTTAATAGCTACTCAAAGACAAACACTTCAATACCTGTTTTCTCATCTTTCCATTTAACCCACTTAGAGTCGCCATATTCCTCAATTTTTACGTTGAATAACGCCGCAACACGCTCTAAAACCTCTTTACCAACATAGTACAACCGTAAACTTTTACTTCCCAGCATCTGTTCAACTATTATAGATTCTAGTTGTATAGAGTATCTCTGCCATTTCTCATCTTCAACCACAGCTTGCATTTTACTTTCCATCTTTTATCACCTCTACTTTTTTATTTTTCATAAACTTATCAATTTTATTAAGAAACTCCAAAGTGGAAGTAGAAAAGTCAAATTGAACAGCCCACGATTGCCCCCTGTAAGTTCCATCATCCGCAACGTCTTCAATAATGCTGAGTTTTCCAATGTCGTAGCGTCTAATACCGTAGCCAAAATCGCATAGATATAATTTTATGTTTTTCATTTCTCTTGCTTCCCCTACTTTTTTGTTTGACCTCTACTGTAAATATACTAAAGTTTAATATATAAAGCTTACTCATTGAGCCTTAACAGTATAGGTAGTTTGGCGTGTATTTAAGGCTTACCAAATCAACCAAAAACGTTAAATACAACCTTGAACTTTTACGTTATCAATACCAAAAAGGAGGAATGAAAGAATGAAAGAAAATAGTCCAGTCTTAAGAGAAAAATGGAAAATTGCAGAAACTATTGACGACAAAGGCAATTACAAGAAATTGAAATATCGAACAGTTGAACAAATTGGGTTCTACATACGACCTTTGCGACAGTGGTTCTTTCCATGCAAGGAATGTCAAGAACGGTTGAAAAAAATGATGGCTACAGGAACTTGGATACTTGGAAATAAAGAGTATGAGCCAGACATAGAACTCAACAACACAAAAGACGAGATAGATGATGATAGTTGGATAACTCTTGAAGAAAGGAAAGCAACACCTGCGGAAATTAAAAGAATAGGATTAGAGGGATGGGAGAATATAGAGTAAAAAGAAAACCTAAAGGTTTTTAAAGTTTGGTAAATATAACAAAAAAGGAAAATGAGCAAAGATGTTGTATAATGATTAATGAGAAAATAGAGATTGCGAGGATAAATTTTGCACGGAGAAGTCATAAACATGTGGATGTGAATTGGCAATTTCAAGAAGGCATTGAATTAATTGAAAAGGCTTACCGACAATTAGGCGAAAGTTTAGCCGTTGGTTGGAGTGCTGGGCAATGTAGCACAGTAGTTTTACACATGGCTTTGCAGGTTAACCCTAAAATCAAGGTTGTCTTGAATGATACGACGGTTTTGTATCCTCAAGATTACGAATATGTTAAAACGGTATGTTCTAAATTTGGGATAGAGCATCAATTATCAATAACGAAGCCTGTTAAGCCTTTTTGGGATTGCATAAAAGAATATGGCTTGCCAACAATTAGAAGAGCATACTATCACATGGATAGAAATAGGAGAAGTTTTCAAGAGAAAAGAGGTAAACCCGCATGTTGTTGGTTTTGTAAGGATAAACCATTTCTATTATGGGCAAAAGCCAACAATGTAAAAGGAACGTTAACAGGTTTACGAGCTTGTGAAAGCCGTGCAAGACAATATTATGCAGCTGACTATGGAACAGAACATTTTACGAAAAGGCAGAATATGTGGAAGTTTAATCCAATTCTCTTTTGGACCACAAAACAGATAAAGGAATATTTTATTGAACATAACATTCCGCAAAACAAGGTTTACACAGAATTAGGATTACCTCGAAATGGATGTCAACCATGCACAGGTTTTCTTTCATGGGAAAAACAATTAGCAAAAACCAACCTGAAAATGTATCGTTACATTCAAAGTTTACGAGGTCAAAAAATGATTGACATGTATAACAATGATCTTGAACGAGAAAACGAACTTGTTGATAATTGCGTGAAGGAAAGTGTAGAAACGATAATATGAAGCGGAGTCTAAGTTTTTTTCTCCCTCTTCTCCCTTTCAATCTGCGCCTTCACAGCCTCAATAAAAAAATGATCCACACTATGCCATTTGCCCTTCGGATACTTATCCCCACTAACCACCTCTACAATCTCATCCTTCAACCAGTCGGGAATCGCAATGTATTTCCACCTTGTTTTTCCGCTTCGAGGCATACCAGGTTCACTTTAACTTATCTCTCTACTACACCAATATATTATATCTACGAAACCTTTAATAAGCATTACTCCAAAACAGTAAATATTCGCTTCGCCCATTTACAAAAGAAGTGAAACCAGAATGCCGAAAAAACGGGTAGCCGCCATATCTTCCAAAGAAAGACAAGCCCTAAAACAAGCCGCAGAGAAAATGGGCTTGTCTGAGGATGATGTGGTTTGCTTGGCGATCCGCCGATTTCTTAAGAGTCACGGCTGATTTTTGCCTTTTTAGTAAATTTACCAAAAATGCATAAACCTTAAATACTACTTGTGTAGTTATTCTTTTTTTGTAAGCCTAACAAAAAGGTGAAATGAAAAATGAAATATGTTTGCAAATATGTGCAATTAGATAATATCAGAAGAGAACTTAGTTGCAATTGCCCTAAACATGATTTATGTCCACTACAACATTCATCACTGACTTTTACGGAAGACTGCCTTAAAAACTATCCTTTGACAGATGATTTTCCCATAAGATTTTCTCAATCCATTGAAGAACATGAAAGAAGGTTTCATGTGAAAAAAGACTGTTAAGGGTGAAATGGAAAATGAAAAGTTGGCAAATAAGCGAAACCGAAATCCGAGCAGCCGTCGGCAACCTCAAAAAAGAACTCCAACAAAAACGGGAACTTTACCGAGAACAGTTTCACTTGGCGTTGGCGGTTGCAGCTCATTGCAACTTGTGGCGGAAGGCAAGGTGGGCATAATGAAAATAAAGTTTAACGGAAAAATTAACCATGAAGGCAAAAAACGTGTCATGCGTGCTGTAGCCAAGTTTCTTGAAGCCCTTGTAGACGAAGATTTTAGCATCTACGATTTGGAAGTTTCTTTTGATTGTTGAGGCGGTTTAAATGGCTAAAAAAATTTGTTGCCGATGCCTCAACACAATGCGCCTAATCAACCGTCCTGAAGGGCAATATTATGTTTGCAAAGTATGCGGCATGGAGAGTTTGCCATCATGACTGAGGCTTGGCGAAACCGCGTCCGACACCACGTTGCCCCCTCATTCACGCTTTACGAGTATGTGGGCTATGGCAGGTGGAGGCGAACACGAAAATGAGCATGGTTGTTGCAGGCTTCCTTTGCGCCTTGGCGATGACGGGGCTGTTTTATGCTTATGCTAAATGGAGATGGAAAAAATGAAATTGCAACGAATATGTGCAGATGTCTATTGTCGTCGCAAATTCACATGCCATGGTGAATGCGGAATCAAGAAAAAAATAGATTCAGAATGGACCTGTTTTTGCCCAGAATGTGCCAAAAAAACAAGAAAAAAATATCCAGATTTCTTCTATTCTAATTCCGAACTTTGTCCTTCTCGTTTTGGAGATGCAAACAAATGAAGCTTATAGTTTTCTGTGGGGAACCGCCCACCGTCCAGTGGAGCGAAGAACTGTTTAAAAAACAGGCTGTGAAAGTGCGAAGCTACGTTGCGGATTTGAAGAGGAAGTGCAATGAATGAAATTTAACCTAAAAAATCGACCAGACAAAACTCTATTTGATGAGAAAGAGCAGAAAATTATCAGCGTTTATGAAACATGGTTTGAGGGTTTTGAAAAAGAACTAAGAGAAGAATACAAGCAATTGAATGCAGAAATCAATGAGTATATACATACGGATTTTGAAGCTGCAAAATATACACGCATTGGAAAATATGAAAAAATCACGGAGATTTTGGGGGAGAAATAATGCCAAGCAAACAATGTAGAAATTGCCTCTTCGCCATGCAAACAGACGGCGACCTATTTTGTGTCTGTGAAACCAGCCCCTACGGTGGACAGAAGCGGAGTGGAATGTTGTCTTGCCTGAAGTTTCAGAGTTACAGCCAAGTTTTGACGGAGCTGGGGTTGTGGGGGAGGCGGAATGAGTGGCGTGAATGGGTGTTTGATGGGGTGAGGTATTTTGTGGCTTTGGATGGTGGGGATAATTTGGTTGTGTTTCAACTCGTAAAAGAGGAGAAGGAAGCGAAACCAACATGAAACTCCAATTTAAATGTAAACGGTGCGGTGAAATACTTGGTTACTATGAAGGAAAAGACTTCTATATCGTATCCGAAAACGGTGCACAGTATTCATTAACGCAACCAAAAGTAAAAGTTCTTTGTTCTGGATGTTGGAATCAAACCAAGTCTAAATCGCATGATAGTGCAGTAACATATAAAAAAAGGAAGCAAAAAAATGAGTGATAAAATATGTCCTAGATGTGGTGCAATCAATTTCATTTGTGTAAAGACTTGCTGGAATTGTGATTATCCAGCACCTGATATACGGAAGAAGGAAGCGAAAACAACGTGAAATATTGGATATGCCCTATTTGTGCTTGCGTTAATGCGCAATTTGTGACTAAATGCGATGGTTGTGGGGCTCCTGCAGAAGCAGTTTTATTATTGCCAACATTACAATGGGTTGAATTTTACAATGTAGATGAGTTAGACAAATGGATTTCTACAATGCAACGGATGATGGGTTCAAAAGTATGGATAAAGAAGGAAGCGAAACCATGAGTGGGCGAAAAACAAAACTGAAATTTCTATCACTGATTTACTATGATGCTAAAACGATGACCTTGCGACTTAAAGAGTTGAAAGAGGAGAAGGAAGCGAAATGAGTAGTTTGAAAGAAAAAGAACTTAAGTTCTGGCTTATTGAGATTTGCAGAAACATTGAATCTCTGGCTCATGACTGCGCAGAACATCTTGCGAAACAACATGGCATCAAGTATGAGCAATATCCATACTTTGAGAATATTGAAAAACAAATTAGAGAACTTATCGAAAGGTTGGAAAATAAACCCAAAAAGAGAAGAAGGAAGCGGAATGGCGTATAAAACATTGGAACAACATGTTTGGAAATTCCCTGAAGAAATTAGAGAGAATATTTTTGGGTCGCGACCCAATGTGGGCTTCAAGAGGACTGGAAGTTATAGAGGAACAGTTTGAATCAGTAGGTAAAAACAAGTTCAAGTGGACTATAATAGCGAGAAAGAAGAAGGAAGCGAAATGAGTTTGAAACAAAAAGCAAAAAACGTTGAAACATCACCATCCATGATTAGCGAAGACTATGTTCACGCCTTTTTCCATTGTGCCTGTTGTGGTAAAAAGTTTGGAGAAGCCGATTACAGACGAGAAGACATTGAAGAAATGCAGAAGCATTCAAAACCATTATGCAAAAACTGTGCAAAGTTTCTTTCTGAATGGCAAGCAAAAAACGATAAAGAATTTTCAGAGTTGAAACAGAAACTACAACAGCTAAAAGACCTTTTCAGTTGCTTTATTGAGCATATTCCAAAACATGAAAGAGATGTTAATGCTTCTTATGCGAATTTTATCTGGGAAATAGATAAGAAGTTTGAGGAACTGTTGAAAGAGGAGAAGGAATCTCTAACCATTGCTGAAAAAGATGATGTCAAAGCAGGTCTAAAGGAGATAAAAGAAGGTCGTTCAAAGAAATTCAAAAATGTCAACGATCTTCTCAAAGAGCTAAAAGAGAAGGAAGCAAAACCATGAAGCGTAGTTGCCATTTAAAAAAGAAACTGCAAGAGATAAGCAGAATTCATGATTATTACATGTTCTTGTTTGAAAGTGTAGGTAAAGAAGAAGCAGACAGATGGCTAAAAATGAGAAGCGAGAAGGAAGCTCAACCCGAAGAGGAAAAGGCGAAACCATGAGTGAATCATTGAAGGAAAAAGTGATTTGTTTAGTAGGTTCAACTAAACCAGAGTGGCGACAGAGATACAGAGAAGTTCTTGAAAAGTTGACTCTAATGGGTAATGCTGTCTTTACGGTTGTTTGGTTTAGGGGTGATTTTCAATGTGATTTTGAAGCAAGACGTGAGCTTATGGAGAAAGTGCATTTTCTCAAGATTCGAGCTTCAGATGTCATTGTCTGCATATCAAAAGATGCTATTGGAGAACACACTCAGATGGAAATGGAGTATGCTAGAAGTATTGGTAAACCAGTCTATTTTGCTGAAGAAATTTTGAAAGAGGAGAAGGGAGCGAAACCATGAAGTCAGTTAAAGAACAACGACAAGAAGCCTACAAACACTTCCAAACACTCCAAACATGGACACCCTTCCTAACAATCGCCAAAACCCTACACCAACCCAAAAGCCGAACCCGCCACTTTTTAAGAGAAGCCAAAAAAACAGGCATTTTAGAAAACAGACAATCATATTCAAGACAAGCAAAACACACGGTAACTTTTTGGCGCCGCACTCCCAACTCACATTTTTCTGTTTCATCTCGAAAAACCACAGCGGAGGTGAAAACCAAAAATGTTTTTTGACAACCCCCTAATCCAAGAAATAAGCCAAAACCCCATCCTCTTCGCACTGCTAATCAGCATCGCCAGAAACATCGGCGGCTGGATAACCACATGCTTCAAACAACACAAACTCGTGCCATGGGACAAAGTGCAGTTTCTGGAAACGTTGTCACTTTACGAAACATTCTTCATAACGTTGGGCGGGCTTGCAAACTTGCCGAACAGTTGGACTGTGCCGTTGACGGTGATTGTGGATGCACTTAGAAGTTTGAAGGCAGGCATCGAAAAGGCAAGTGCCTAAGAAAAGCCCCCTTGGAGTCTTTGAAGATTAAGACGATGGCACGGTTTTTTTGTGCTGTGCCAGGGGCGCAAAAACATGAAAATAGATGAAACTGTCGTCGTAAAAATTGACTTAGAAATTGAAGAACTAAAGATGCTCGTTGACGATTTAGAACGAATGGCAATAGAAGACGTTCATGAAGACACAAGTGGATGCGACACGCTTTATTCGTTCTATAAACAGTTGAAGGAAATCCTGAAAAATTATGAGTAAGAGGTGATAAAATGCCGTTGAATGAAGCTGAAAGCCAAAAAATGTGGCAAAAAATGCTCGACGCTTTAACACCAATCTTCAAAGAGTTCACACAGGCAAGCGAAAAAACCATGACACAGGCAACAGAGACACAGCCAACATTCAGACCCACATTCCCCGACAGTCTAGCTTGTCTAATACAAGTTGAGGATGGCGGAAGCAAATGGATAGTTAAACCAATAAAATATTTGGGCGCCGAAAACTTCGCTGCAATAAACGATATAGTGATGCAGTATAAGGGTGAATACAAAAAGTTTGGCAGTTTAGGTCAGAAAAGCCCTGGGCAATGGTGGGTTCCCAAAAAGTAGGGATGCTCGTAGTATGCGCAGGTTCAACAAATATCAGAAGAGGCAGGCTGAACGGAAAGTCACGGGGACACAAAGGTAAATGCCGCATAACTGTTTCAACTGCGCCAACAGCATACAAGTGAAAGGCGCCAATTATTTGCTGTGCAGTTGGCATGGCGGCGCAGAAATTCCGCTGACCCATGCGGATATTGATTGCGGCTGCGAAGGATGGAAAAATAAAAAGCGAGAACGAAAATATGGAAAATAATAAAACAGAACAATTCCTCAAATTCTACGAAGAACACATCAAAGAAGACCGAGAAGCAGCATTCTTCACCTTCCTCACAGCACTAAGCAAAAACACAGACAACCCGCAAAACGTTTTCTTCAAAGGAGACAGCGGAATAGGAAAAACATGGGTAGTCACCAACGTGTTAAACCTTTTCGAAGAACAGGACATTTGGATGCTTGGCGGCTTGTCGCCCACAGCCCTCGTTCACGACTACGGCACTCTCGTAGACAAACATGGAATAGAAGTTCCCATGGACAACCGCCCAAGCAAAGAACAAATCAAAGAAGAACTACAGCTTGAAAAAGGCGAAGTTTCAAAAGCAGAATTGGAAAGAGAAATTAGGAAAAGATGGAAAACATGGAACGACAATTTAAAGGACAGCTACTATCTTGTCGATTTAACAGGTAAACTACTCGTTTTCTTAGAGTCTCCACATATTGAAACGTTCAACAGGTTAAGACCCATATTAAGCCATGACAAACTTGAAATCAGCTACCGCTTCACAGATAAAGACAAGAAAGGCGGATTAAGAACTACCCACGTGAAAATTCGAGGCTGGCCCGCAACAATCTTCTGCACAACCGACAAAACTTGGCTTCAAGACTTAGCAACACGCAGCCTCACCATTACGCCACGAACCAGCGACGCTAAACTGCGGGCTGCCTGCATTCTTGTAGGGCAAGAAGTTGCTTATCCAGTCAGGAACAGTTCGCCTGAAAAAACAAAGTTTCAAACGGAATTACAGAAAATCATTGACTATTACACTAATAATGGAATGGGAAAAATACAAGTTTTAGTTCCCTACGGAGAACAAATCGGCGAAAACGTCCCACTATACCAACCACGAGTCATGCGAGACATACGGCACATTTTAACCTTCATAAAATTAAACGCTTTAGTCAACTATGAAACGCGCCCCAAAATCGACAAAATAGTGTTAGCCACATACGAAGATTTCAAGCAGGTTATGACTTACTTCCAATACTGCGAAGAAACAACCGTCACAGGCTTAAACAAACACATCCTCGACATGTTCCATAAAGCGTTAGAACCTTTAAAAGTCTGCAATTACAACAGTCTCGTAGAAAAATGCCAAGAAGTTTTAGCATACCCATTAAGCCAAGCAACATTATACGTGTATGTGCGGGAACTGGAAAAGATTGGCTGGGTAGATGCGGAGCCTGACCCTGAAGATCATCGCAAAAGAATCATCAAGGTTATCCGTGACAAGAAAGAACTCTTAACTTCCCTTATAAACGAATTTAAAACGTTTTTTGGGCTGGAACAGTTTAAAGCGTGGCTAAAAAGGGTTTTAGAAATATTATATGAAGGGCGGGTTTTATCTAATGATTTTTCTACAGACTGGTGGATTAACGGTGTAGAAGACATGTTTTACAAGTATTATGTTCCTCAAGAAGAAAATATGTTAGGTAAAATTGAACCTTCAAATAATAATTTAATATTGCCAGAAAAGGCTCTAAACGGAGAAAACACTGTTTTGGATGGCGTAAATTCTAAAGTAAGAGATTATAAGGGAATTGTTGGTTCATGTTGGATTTGCGGCAAACTGTTGCCGCAGGATTTGGTGGATACAACTGTGGATGAAGGCAGAACTGTTCATTTGGGATGTTACAAAAAATTGAAGGAAGGGTTAAAGAGTGAATGATTGTTTAGCCAAAAACTGCACTGTTCGGCAGGCAGGATGCCAAAAAAGCTGCCAATGGTGGCAATACGAATTTACTGTTATGAAGGCGAGGGGACAGATAAAAAATGATAACTTGTAAACATTGCGGACACACTTGGCCCTACCACGGCAACAACACCTACACCACATGCCCCAAATGCGGATACAAAGTCTTCATCCCCAACCACATAAACCCACAAGCAATAGAACAGGGAAAAAGCAGGCTAACCGTTAAACTTGAAACACAAGAAGACAGAATAAGAATAGTTCCATGGGGCGACGTGCACGTGGGAGCACCGAAAGAACAGTGCCTATGGGACAAAGCATGCGACATGCTCCAATACGTCCTGCAACACAAAAACACGTATCTGCTCGGCATGGGCGACTACATGGACTGCGCACAGAAAATGCCATGGCGCAGAGGACCAAACGTCTATGTCAGCAGCCTCTCACCCATGGAACAATACCAGCTGATTCTTCAAGCATTGAAGCCTCTCGCAGAGCAGAACAAGATTTTGGGGTTACACTGTGGAAATCATGAGATGTGGATTATGGAGAACACAGGCATCCAAATAATCAAGCTGCTTGCAGACTCCCTACGCGTGCCTTTCTTGGGCGAAGGATGCGAAACCACGGTGACGGTTAATCATCAGAAATATTTAATATATAGCCAGCATGGGACAAGCAGCGCAAAACTTAAACACACCAAACTCGGCGCAGCCATAAGCCAAACAAAAGACATTTTCGCCGACCTCTTCCTTTACGGACACGTTCACCAGATTGGCGTGCAGAAGGGCGGCAAACGGGTAGGCGGGCATCAACGTAAGTGCTACTATGTTTTGACGGGGCATTTTCTGGATTGGGAGGGCAGTTATGCGCAAGCGTTTGGTTTGGATGTTTGTCCTGCTGGTTGTCCGCAGGTGAAGTTGTTTGCGGATCGCATGGATGTTCACGTGAGCATTTGAGTAGAAGGAAGGAAACTATGAGGGACATAAGAAGAAAACTTGGTTCCCATTCGGAAAATCAAGAATCACAAAAAATCAAACTAGGCTTTTGGAAGTGACCAAAAAATGATTAGAGAAAGTATAGATAATTTTGAGTATTGGGAAAAACGCACACTTCTAGCCAAAATACTAACCAAAATAAACACCTTTCTAGTCAACATATTTCCCAAACAAATGTGGGGCTTCTGTCTACACTGTTACAAGTTCACGTTTAACCTGCATGACAGCTCCGACCAGAGCTGGCACTGTCCACGATGCTGCTGGATAAAAGAACTGGTGGCGACCAAAAAATGAGTGATTGCCCTACAGGCAAATGCGAAGTCGGCGTAAACCCGAACCGAGGCAAACGGTTCAAACTGCGATGCAACAACTGCAGAATAGAATTGCCCCTCACAAAAGAAAACAACGACTTGCTAATATGTCCAAAATGTAGAAGCGGCATCTTATATTGGACACCAAACACGGAGCCAAACAAAAATGCCCAAATTCACAAATGAAGAATTACAAGTCTTAAACTTCTGGTATCTAAGCTGCGAAGACCAAAGCCTAGAAAAAAGCAGCAATTTCTACTGTCAAAACTGCCCAAAAAAACCCATATGCGAGAAACTCCGCAAAAAACTAGGACTAAA
>Ga0315282_10002981_pt1 | contig 30669 bp, 22 predicted proteins | sample YL17G07_20_MG_FD_203693 | JGI IMG/M metagenome (GOLD analysis project Ga0315282, IMG submission 203693) | Sediment microbial communities from Yellowstone Lake, YNP, Wyoming, USA - YL17G07_20 | ecosystem: Environmental > Aquatic > Freshwater > Lake > Sediment | place: USA: Wyoming | collected... | reverse complement strand
GACTCTCACGCACCGCCGAACGTGCGAAGGCCCTGGGGTTCGACGGGTTCTCCACGACGCTCCTCGCCAGCACCCGGCAGGACGTCGGACGGATCCGCAGGATCGGCGCGGACATCTCGAAGAAGAGCGGTCTCGTGTTCCTGGACGACGACTGGCGGGACACCCAGGACGCCGGGATGGAGATCGCCCGCAGGATGAGCCTCTACCGTCAGCAGTACTGCGGGTGCGTGTACTCGGAATATGATCGCTTCAAGGACACCCGTAAGCGGGGACCCCAATCCCGATAAATCGGGTTTGGGGACCCCCACGTCTGGCGAGCCGACTAGGGGACATGGTGGATCATCGCGGGATCACGCTCTTGGACGAGGTGCCGAAGACGGGGACCCCAAACGCATTTAACCGCGTTTGGGGACCCCCCGGCGAGGACGGGTGGCCAGAGCGCTTCCGCGGCGGCTCTGCACTCCTCGTCGCGATCCTCGTGACCATCTCCGCACTCCCGATCATCGTCCTTTCCTGTGCCGGCGTTACTCCCCCCCAGACGGGGCCGAAGGAAGAGCTCACCCTCGCCACCCAGCCGAAGGTCCGCGTGGTCCTGGCGATCAACACGCGGGGCGGCGCCGCGCTCCCCATCAAGGTCATCGGCGGATACAGCATCCTGGATGCGACCACGATGACGACGCTCGTCCGGGGGCCGCGACTCCTCCAATCCCCCGTCCAGGCCCTCTCCGGCGGAATCGTCGTCACCGCTGCGGACCGTCAGGGCGTCCGCCGGCCGATGCGCCTGGCACGCATCCGCATCGCTCCGGCGAGGTCCGGGACGCTCTACGTCGGCGGACGACAGTATCGCGGCGTCCTCGACGTCATCTACACCCAGGAAGGACGGATGACGCTCGTCAACGAGCTGGACCTCGAGGAATACGTGGGAGGGGTGGTCGCGGCGGAGATGTTCTACTGGTGGCCGAACGAGGCACTGCGGGCCCAGGCCGTCGTCGCACGCACCTATACACTCGCCCTCATCACCGAAAACGAGAACCTCCAGCCCAGACCCGAATGGGACCTCGAAGCTAGCTACCTCACCGCCCAGGTGTACCAGGGAATGGGAGGGGAGCACGCGAAGGGACTGGAGGCGGCGCTCGCCACCCGCGGCGTCGTGCTCGTGCACAACGCACGGGTCTTCCGGGCGTATTACAGCTCCTGCTGCGGCGGACACACCGAGGCCTGCGGGGTTGTCTGGAACGACTACAAGACCATTCCGCCCCTGGCGGGCAAGGCTTGCGACTACTGCAAGGGCACGAAGTGGTTCGACTGGACGGACATCATCAAGACCTCCGAGATCGAGAAGGCCATGAAGCGCGCGGAGAAGGACGTCGGGGAGCTGCGTGAGATCGAGTTCGAGGACACGAACGGCGACGGACACATCGACCGCGTGACCGTCAAGGGCAGCCGGCAGACGTTCACCATGCTCGGGAACGACTTCCGGCTGATCGTCGGCAGCACCAAACTCAAGAGCATGGACTTCAAGTGCCGACGATACAACACCTACTACGAGTTCACCGGTCACGGGTGGGGCCACGGCGTCGGCATGTGCCAGTATGGCGCCAAGGGCATGGCCGAGGTGCTTCTCACCTACGACCGCATCCTTGGATACTACTACCCCGAAACCGAACTGTGGAAGGTCTACTGAGAGCCCGACGAAAAGGGTCCTGGACCCTTTTTCCGACGCGGTTTACGCGGGAGATTTGGCGATTCGGGCAGTATCGCCGTTTTGGCTACGGCATCTTCTTCTTGTGGTTACTTGAGTCAAGGGGATACCCCTCGTCCGAAATTCACCCGTCTCCGGCGGGCCCGAAACCCGATGGAAAGTGCTCCACAGAAAACAGCCCTCTTGCTGCTTCATCCCTCTCCCTCCTCTGGGGGGAGAGGGCGGGGTGAGGGGTGGACCGGGCCGGCATGCGAAGAATTCCGCCCCTCACCTTCAATCCTCTCCCCCCGGCGGGGGGAGAGGAAACGACGGCAGGGGTGACATAGGGTGTTTTCTAGAGAGCAGATTGAGAGTCGAAACAGGAAGAGGCAACGGGCACATTTTTCTTAACCTCGGAGTCTCATGTTCGGCTTCAAACTGACTGCGACAGACGGGCTGGCACGTGCCGGGGAACTCCTGACGGCACACGGCGTCGTGGCGACCCCCGTCTTCATGCCCGTCGGCACCCAGGCGACGGTCAAGACGCTCACCCCCGAGCAGATGCTCACCGCGGAGGTCCCCATGGTGCTCGCGAACACCTACCACCTGCACCTGAGGCCCGGTGAGGACGTGGTGGCGGCACTCGGCGGACTTCACCGCTTCATGAACTGGCCGCGGCCGATCCTCACCGACAGCGGAGGCTTTCAGGTGTTCAGTCTCGCCGAGCTGACGCGGATCACGGAGACGGGCGTCCGGTTCCGCAGTCACATCGACGGCGCGACCGTGGAACTCACGCCCGAATCCGTCGTCGAGATCCAGGCGAAACTCGGCGCCGACGTGATCATGCCCCTCGACGAGTGCACCGCATTCCCCACGGCGAAGGAATACGCCCGGGAGGCGATGGAGCGCACGGTGGATTGGGCCCGGCGGTCGCTCGGACGTCACCGGAACGCCGCTCAGGGTCTGTTCGGCATCGTGCAGGGGGCGACGTATGGGGACCTGCGGGTCGCCTGCGCCCGGCAACTCGCCCGGATGGACTTCGCCGGCTACGCCATCGGCGGACTCAGCCTGGGAGAGGGACCTCAGGTGATGAACGAGATGCTCGAAGTCACCCTGGCGGAACTCCCGGCCGACAAGCCCCGGTACCTGATGGGGGTCGGTCCGCCCGCCGACCTCGTGGAGGCCGTCGCGCGAGGCATCGACATGTTCGACTGCGTTCTCCCCACGCGCAACGGGCGCAGCGGCTTCGCGTTCACCCGCGTCGGGGTCATCCGCCTCAAGAACGCCAGGCACGCCCGGTCGGATGAGCCGATCGACCCGGAGTGCTCCTGTCCGACGTGCGCCGGCTTCGAGCGCGGATACCTCCGTCACCTCTTCCAGGCTTCGGAGATCCTCGCCATGACGCTCGTCAGCCTGCACAACGTGGCGTTTTTCTCGCGACTGATGCGGGACGCCCGCCGGGCCATCGTCGAAGGCCGCTTCGACCCCTTCCGCCGCGAGTTCCTCGAAAGCCAGGTGGGGGAATAGCGAAGGGGATGACTCGGTGATAATTGACTTGCGTCGGATGGGACTCTTGATATAGTGCATATTTCCGCCCGGACCGGGCCCGGGGAGTGGGGCTGTCGGGGGTGCTGTGCGTTAAGAGCGTGGAGGCGAGTCATGTTGATCCTGGCACAAGCCGGGTCGGGCTCCGGCGGGGGATCCGCCCTTATTTGGCAGATGCTGGTTCAGTACTGGCCGGTGCTCGCCATCGTGGTGATCATGTATGTCCTGCTCATCGCCCCGCAGCGCAAGAAGGAGAAGCAGCGACAGGAGATGCTCCGGTCGCTCGAGAAGAACGACCGCGTCGTCACCATCGGAGGCATTCACGGCGTGGTGAAGAACGCCACCGACAAGGAGGTCACGCTCCTCGTGGATGAGAAGCGCGATTTGACGCTCAAGCTCAACCGCTCGGCCATCTATGCCATCCTCGACCGGGAAGAGGGACAAGGCGAAGGCGAGCTGCCGCTCAAGGACGAACCGAAGTAACGCGGTGCCGGGAAGCGACGGCGTGAGTGCCCCCGTTCATAAGTTCTTGTAGGGTTGAGGGCCAAGGGATTGGAATGGTGGGACAGGTATTCTTGCCTGTCCTTGGGGCGGGACAGACAGGAATGTCTGTCCCACCATGGATTTACCTTACCCTACACGAATTTATGAAATGCGGCCGCGAGGAACAAGGAGAACTCTCTCGATGTCTCGGAACCTGCCGTGGAAATTCGCGCTGATCCTGGTGCTCTTGGTCGCGGCGGTCGTGGAGCTGGTCTCGGGCGAACTGAGACTGGGTTTCGACCTGAAAGGCGGCGTGGAGCTTCACTACAAGATTCAGGGGGCACTGACGAGCGAGGAGTTGAAGACGCTCTCCGCCGCCGAGATCGCCAAGCGCCAGAAGGAGGTCGCCAGCAGCACCGCCGTGGCCATCGCGATCATCCAGAGAAGACTCGACCCCACGGGCGTCAAGCCCCCCGACATCCGCAGTGAAACCTCGGGCGAGATCATCATCCGTCTCCCGGGTCTGACGCCGGAAGAGGTGACGAGCATCAAGCGCCGGGCGGAGGAGATGGGACTCCTGGAGTTCCGGGCCGTCGTCCGGAAAGAAGTCTACGACAAGATGTCGGTCGAGGAGAAGAGCACCGTCAAGCTGATGCGGATGAAGCTGCGGAAGAAGGGGGAGGAGCGTGAGAGCTACGAAGACCTCTACATCCAGACGCAAGACAAGTACAACATCACGGGACAGATGCTCCGTCGGGTCTACCCCGCGATGGACGACGTGGGGGCGCCCGCGCTCGGGTTCGAGTTCGGCGCGCAGGGGGCGAAGCTGTTCAGCGAGATGACGAGGGTTCTCAAGGGGGAGCGTCTCGCCATCATCCTCAACGGGGTGCTTCAAAGTGCCCCGCGTGTGGAAGAGGTCATCCGGGAACGAGGCATCATTCGGGGGGATTTCACGCAGGCGGAGGTGGAGGACCTGAAGGCGGTGCTGCAGGCCGGGTCGCTCCCGGCGGCGCTCATCCTCCAGAGCGAGACCTTCGTCGGTCCCGAGCTCGGGACCGACAGCCGCGACCGCGGGTACTTCGCCGCGGAGCTCTCGTTCGTCCTCGTCCTTCTCTTCATGCTGGTCTACTACACCGTCTCGGGGGCGATCGCGGACCTCGCACTCGGACTCAACCTCGTCTTTCTCCTGTCGGTGATGATGCTGACGGACGCCGTGATGACCCTCCCGGGCATCGCGGGCACCGTGCTGACCTTGGCGATGGCGGTGGACGCCAACGTGCTCATCTACGAGCGCGTGCGCGAGGAACTCCAGCAGGGACAGTCGCTCCGCTTCGCCATCAAAAACGGGTACGACCGCGCGTTCATCACCATCGTCGACTGCAACCTCACCACGCTCATCACGGCGATCGTGCTCTACTGGCAGGGCACCGGTCCCGTCCGGGGCTTCGCCGTGACGCTCACCATAGGACTGGTGGTGAGCATGTTCACGGCGCTCTTCGTGACCCGGACGGTCTTCGATTTCCTCATCGCGAAGGGGTGGCTCAAGGAGCGGCTGCCGATGCTGAAGCTGTTCTCGAAGACCCGCATCCGCTTCATGCGCTGGGCGCCTCTAGCGGTCCTCGTGTCCGTCACGAGCATCGTCGTCGGGATGGCGGTGTTCATCTGGCGCGGACACGACAACTACGGCATCGATTTCGCCTCGGGGGTCTCGATGCATCTCCAGCTCAAGGGACTCGCCGTGAAGACCTCCGAGGTGGTCCCCTCACCCGGTGCGAAGGAGAGTCACTTCACGGTGAAGTTCTTCGACCGGAAGGGCGCGGAGACGCTCTCGCCCGTGGAGGTCACCCGGGAGCTCGTCGAGGAGGGACTGACGCGGCTCTCGCGGCTCAAGGACAAGAACCGCCTCGAGAGCCGTGAAGCGGTCACCGTGGCGTGGGAGAAAGACAAGGAGCGGAGTCCGGCGGTCGAACTGCGCGTGGCCGAGCCGGAGGGCGGAGTCGCGGCCGGAAAAGCACTCGCCAGGCTCATCGACGAGAGGGGCAAGGACGTCTTCCGGATGAGGATGGACATCAAGGACGTCCGGCGGATGGTCGCGGAGGCCGGGTACCCGGGGGCCGACGTCCAGACCGCGTTCCAGGACGAGGCCATCGTCGGACTCAGGGACAGTGACCAGTTCGCCATCCGCGTGCGGGGGAAGAGTGCAGCGGACACCCAGGAAGAGCGCGAAGCCGTCCCCACGAACATCGAGCAGGCCTTCTCCGACCTCGTGGATCACCGGGGTGTCGATACCCAACTGAGCGTCGCGCCTCCGACGGACAACAGCACCGGCGGCAAGAACGCGCGAATGATCCTCCGTTTCGTCGAGGTCAACGCGCAGGACAATACCACCGTTCCCATGGGTCTGAGGAGGAACCACGTCGAGCATTCGCTCCGGAAAGCGGGATTCGGCGAGCTCGCCGTCGAGTGGCCCAAGGTCGAACGCAAGTACTACGACGAGATCGCCTTCACTTGTCCGCTCACCGAGAAGGATAAGATCGTCAAGGGACTCACGGCAAAGGACGTGTTCACCTTTCCCGCCGCCTTCAGCGGGTATTATTTCGTGAATCCGGGTCAGGCGAGACGGATCATCCTCCAGGCGTGGTTCGCGTCGGGTCTGAGCTTCGGTGCGATCATGGTGTACGTGTGGCTGCGGTTCGGGGCGCTCAAGTACGGTGTGGCCGCGGTGGCGAGTCTGGTGCACGACGTGCTGTTCACCCTGGGGGTGCTTGCGATGGCGGCGTGGCTGGCGGAGACCGCGTTTGGAGCGAAGCTCGGCATCGGGGACGTCCGGCTGAGCCTCCCCGTCGTCGCCGGAATCCTGACCCTCATCGGGTATTCCATCAACGACACGATCGTCGTGTTCGACCGGATCCGGGAAAACCTCCGTCACCGCATCCGGGAGCTGAGGGGCCGACGCTCGGGGGAGGAGGTCCTCACCCCCGAACTGATCGACCAGGCCATCAACCAAACCCTTTCCAGGACGATACTTACGTCGATCACAACGTGGATCGTCAGTCTGACGCTCTTTATCGCCGGGGGCGCGTCGCTCCACGGACTGTCGCTCTGTCTCACCGTCGGTATCCTGACCGGGACGTATTCCTCCATTGCCATTGCCAGCCCGATTCTCGTGATAGGACACTGGTGGGAGGTCAGGCGGGCACGTGCCATCGGAGAGATGACCGCCGAGGAGAAGGACGTGGCACTGGAGCGTGGCAAAACAAGTCAGGGAGGGTGAGACCGGCCGCTCCTCGGACGGTTTTTCCGTCCGATTTTGCCGAAAATCATGATTTTTTCTTGCAAAGAACATCTCCTTCTGACGATAGTGTAAGGAATGAGGGGGCATTTCAGGTCTCTTTTCCCGGTAACCAAAACGTGACAATTCACGCCTGAAGCGTGCGCACCGGTCGGCCCGGTGCGGATGCACGGTCTCCAGACGCTTCAGGTACAGGATTTCGTTGAACCCAAACAGCGCATCGAGACAGACTGAGCGGGTCCTTGAAGGAGGCGGCGATGAACAGGGATGTGAAGATTGGCCTGGCGATTGGACTTCTGGTTCTGGTGGCTTTGTTCGTTTGGCTGGCTTTGAAGGCAAGCAGGGAGCCGAGCACCGTGGCGGACATCTCGAAACGGCCGCCTGTGAAGACGACCGGTCCGGACCTGACGACGAGCATGACGAAACCGACCAAGAGCGTCGGTCCCTCCGCGAAGGATTACTTCGCACCCGAGGAGACCGCCAAGGGTCTGGAGACCCCGGATACCGCCGCCGTGGAGATGGGCACCCGCGAAACGAAGTCCACCGAGGAACTGACGCCCGCCGCTCGAGCCTACCGTGAGATGCTTGCGAAGTCCGCCAAGACCCCGGACACCTCCCTCAAGACCACCGAGACGACCACCATGGAGACCAAGACCGTCGAGACCGCGAAGACTCCTTCCAGCCACGTGGTGAAGGAAGGGGAGACGCTGGGGATGATTTCGAAGACGGTCTACGGCAGCACGCGGTTCTGGGAGCGGATCGCGAAGGCGAACAAGATCGACGACCCCTTGCGCGTGCGGGCCGGGATGGTACTGACGATTCCTCCGCTCTCGGAGAGCGAGCGCCCGCGCAGAACGGAGACAACCCGGGAGAAGGGGAAGGAAGCCGTCAAGGAAACGTTCTTCCCGACGGGAGCGGGCGAGCAGCATCACAAGGTCGTCGCCGGTGACACGCTCGGCAGCATCTCACAGAAATACTACGGCACCACCCGTCACGCGAAGCTCATCATGGAGGCCAACAAGCTCACCGACGAGAACAAGGTCCGTCTCGGAAAGGTCCTGGTCATCCCGAAGCTTTCGACGGCCTCGGGCGTCGGTCCCGTCGCCCGTGCCGCCGTCGGCGGGGAATACGTGGTCAAGGACGGGGACACGCTGACCTCCATCTCCCAGCTGTTCTACGGCAACGCGATGCTCTATCCCGTCATCATGAAGGCCAACAAGATCGACAACGGACGCGACGTGCTGATGGGTCAGAAGCTGATCATCCCGCCGAAGCCGGCGGGGGAAGAGGCCGTCGAGGAGACGCCCCGTCGTGAAGAACCCACGGCGAAGGTGGAGAAACTGGCGAAGGGCGAGAAGGACCTCACCGGGCCGAAGCTCGAAAGCGGCGAGGGAACCTACGTCGTCGAGGAAGGCGACACGCTGGGTGACATTGCCGCGCGCGAGCTCGGCAGCACCCGACACGTGGGACTGCTGATGAAGCGCAACCACATCACCGACGAGAACCAGGTGCGCGTCGGCCAGGTGCTTGTCATCCCGAACCGCACGACGCTCCACGTCCTTTCCTCGGAAGCCCGGGAGACCACGCCGAGGTGAACGGAAGCGATCGCTGCTGCGAATCGTAAGCGGCCTCTCCTCGTGAACGGAGACGGGGAGAGGCCGATTTTTTTCGCATTGCCCCCGCTGCTCGGGGTCATCTGGGTGCCACGCGCGCTTGCTTGCAGGCCGTGCCTCTTCGCGTGGGGATTCCCCACGGCTGGACACAAGCCATCGGAATGACATCCCACGACTTCTCCAGCAACCTCCTACTGTCCCGTCCCGGAAATAACTGTTTTATGTCATCCTGACCCCGATTCATCGGGGGAAGGATCTGGCCTGGCAAGCCCATGGCCGGCCGCATTTTTGGGCGAAATCCACGTGCTTCGCCATCTCGGCGCCAGATTCCTCGCCCCGCGAAAAGAGGCGGGGCTCGGAATGACATCGTCAACGTATTTCCGGGACGGGACACTACAAGAGCTGCGTATCCTCGGCGGTGGACCGCTTGTCGGCACGGGCCAGAATCCGGTCGATGCCGGCGTTCACCTTTGTGTCCAGCGGCGGCACTTCGTGCGTGGCGAGGATCTCCCGGACGCGCTCGTGCGCACGAGTACCCATGGTTTTCGAACCCTTCTTCTTCCATGCGTCGTAGTTGGACCGGTCCACGAGCTTCGGGAACCACAGCTCCTTCCGGAAGTTCTCCACGGTGTGCTCGTGGGCGATGAAGTTCCCGCCCGGGCCGACCTGGCGGATCACGTCGAGGGCCAGCGTGTCGTCGTCCACGCGGATGCCCGCGAGGAAGCGCTTCACCATGCCGATGACTTCGTCCGAGAGGACGACCATTTCGTGGGAGCCGACGAGCGCCGAATCGAGGTAGCCCACGTCGTGGATCAGGTTGGCGCCGCTGAGACCGGCCGCTAGGATGCTCAACGCCGCCTCGACCGCCGCCTGCTCGTCCAGAACCTTGCTGTCCGAACACCCCGCCGTGCTGAACATCGGGATCTCCAGCCGGTGCGCCACGTCCGTCAAGGCCGCGCTGAGAAGATGCAGCTCCGGGGAGCCGTAGGTGAGGATCATCGTCCGCATGTCCAGCGGGGAGGCCACTCCGCCCATGATGAGCGGCGCCCCGGGTTTCGTGAGCTGTGCCACCACCATCCCGGCGAGGAACTCGGCGACCGATAGTGCTAGCCCCGCCGCCAAGGTCACCGGACTCGTCGCCCCCACGATCGGACAGGGCGTGTAGATCGCCGGTATGCGCCGCTGGGCCGCGAACATCAGCTTCTCCAGCGCCGCCTTCCCGTGCACCAGAGGCGTCGTCGGCTCCAGGTAGATGATGAAGCCCGGGTTGACCTCGAACGCCTCACGCCCGCCGCGAACCAGGTAATACATCTCCACAATGTCCGAAAGCGCCTGCCGCGACATCGCCGTGAGACAGAGGGGCTTCACCGTGTTGCGGAGCATGGCGGCGGCCTGGTGACGGTCATAGCTGTAGGTGGGGACGTCGCTCGTGAGTCCGAGCGACATATGGAAGTCGAGGTTGGTGCAGGCGTCGACGACCCGTGCGGCGTCCTCGACGTCCTTCTTGAGGAAGCGTCTGCGCTTTCCGGTCCTGGCGTCGAGGATGAACGGGCAGTCGGAGCCGGTGCCGAAGTAGATGCGGTGGTCCTCGAGGAAGACGGTGCGCCGGCCGTCACGGTTTCCGAGAGCGATGCGCGGCGGGACCTTGGTGAGCATCTCCCTGACGAGCCCCGCCGGAATGCGCGCGACGCCGGATGCGACCCTCGCACCCGCCCCGGCCAGGAGCTCCAGCGCCCGCTCCTCGTGCAGGAGTGTCCCGGGGCTCTCCAGCAGCTCCAGCGCCGCGAGAAACACCCGTTCGACCTGGTCGTCCGACAGCACGCGGAACTGCGTCGTCTCGAAGTTCGTCTGATTCGTGCGCACGATTCTGTCCTCCTTAGTACACAGCTTCGCTTGTATTCTCTTTGATGCCCCGTCTCGGTCCCCGTCGGGCAACTTCCACTAGCAGGACGCTAACAATGTGCGAATGTCATGCTGAGTCCCGACGTGTCGGGACGAAGCATCTGGATGCGCAGCGGGAAACCGTGAGTTTCGGACGGTTCCTGAGCATTCGAACCCGGATTCTTCGTCGCTTCGCTCCTCAGAATGACATCTTTAGCGTCCTGCTAGTACATCATGATCGGCTGACAGAGCCGCTTCAGGTGCACCGGATCAATCTTGACCGACTTGGTATGCACGCCCGGGTTGAAGTAGACGAACGTCTTCCTCAGGAGCGCCGAGTCCATGTAGACCTGCACCGGCTTCAGGTGTCCGAAGGGGGGGACGCACCCGACCTCGCACCCGGCGGTCTCGAGCACCACCTCGGGCCTCGCGAAGGAGACCTTCTTCGCGTTCGCCTTGGCCGCTAGCTGCTTCGCGTCGAACCGCTTGTCCCCGGGCAGCACCACCAGGATGATCCTCCCGTCGTTCGTCTCGAGCATCAGGTTCTTGACCGTCTTCCCCTCGTCGGTCCCCAGCTTCTCGGCCATCTGTGGGTTTGTGTAGACCGGATCGTGCTCCACGACCTCGTAGGGCACCGCCTGCTCCTCGAGAATGCCCAGGATCTTCTGTTCGAGCACGTTCATCCCTTCCTCCGCCTTTGACGGTCGTGAAGAGCCTCTCCGAATAACCCCTGCGCGGACGTCTCGCCCGGGTGTCATTCGGATAGCTTCTAAACCCGACCGCGGCGCTTGTCAACTTGAATTCCGCGGACCGCCCTGATAGCATAGGACCCGCGTAGGGACGAGTGCCCAATTGCTCGCCGGGGGGTTCGATGTCGAGTCGCGTCTTCATCTACGCCGCCATTCTGATTGTGCTGTGGGGGTCGCATTCCCCCGTCGCCACGCTCACCATGGGTTCGGGCGGGGAAAACCCGCTCTCCCGTCACGCCCTTCTTTTCTTCAAGTTTCTGGTGGGGGCGGCGTGTCTTTTCCTCGTGATCGTGCTGAGCGGACGGCTGTCGCTCTTCCGGGATTATACCTGGAGGCGTGCGGCCAGACTCGTCTTCGCCGGCGCCTTCGGCTACTTCCTCTACTATTTCCTCCTCTTCTGGGCGCTCGAGCGTGCACGTCCCGAGGACGCGGTCACCGAGGCCATCGTCATCAATTACCTGTTTCCCATGTGCACGCTGCTGGCTTCGGCGGCGGTCATCCGGGAAAAGCTTACCGCGCGCGGCGTCGTGAGTGCCGTCGTCAGTTTCGCCGGCGCCTGCGTCGTCGTCTCGAAGGGGGACTTCACCCAGCTCGCCTTGCGCCACCCGGTCGTGGACCTGCTGGCCCTGGGCGCCGCGGTGAGCTGGGGAATCTTCTCGGCCCTCGGCCGACGCTGGCAGCACGAGCCGTTCACCGGGATGTTCATCTTTCTCGCCACGGGGACCGTCATTTCGGGATGCATTTTCCCCTTTACCTCGGGCAGGCACTGCCCGATCGGCTGGGAATTCTACGGGGTGTTTCACGTCGGGTTCCTCTCCAGCACGCTTGGGGGGATCCTGTGGTTTCTAGCACTCAAGCACGGCGGGGCGTCCTTGGTGGGGAACCTCTCGCTCCTCGCCCCGTTCGTGAGCCTGGTGTTCATCCGCCTCTTGCTCCCGGACCAGACCATCTCGTCCTGGGCGGTGGCGGGACTGGCGGTCATCCTGCTCGGGGTGCTCCTGTCGCATGCCGCCCCACCCCGTCAAACCCAGCCCTTATAGGATCATGGAGCTCGCAACTTGCCTGTCGTAGTTCCGATGTGTCGGGACGAAGGCGGACGGGGGAACCGGGGAATGACGAAATCCGAATGTCGATTCAATGACAAATACCGAAATGACGAATGCCGGTGTATCCGAATTCGTCATTGGGGCATTCGACATTGAATCGTCATTGGGACTTCGGATTTCGGCCTTTGAATCGGGCTTCTGGTTTCGGACTTCGGGTTTCCCTCGGCCTTCGGCCTTAGACCTTCGGCCTCCGCTTCACTCCTTGTCCGGCGCCTTCTCGGGACCGAACCACATGAGCTTCGCGTCCAGCTTCCACCGGATGTCGAAGAACCCGGCCACCTTGAAGTTGTTCGTCGAGCCCACCGGGGATGCGGTGTCGTCGAAGACGATGTAGTCGGGCAAGAGGTCGAGCTTGTGGTTCTTGGGGAGCGCCTCGCCCCAGGGCGTGCCGCTGTAGATGACCACGTACCTCTCGGGGTTGAGCGGGTTCGGATAAATCATCGCCAGTCCCAGCTTCTCCCCCTCGTAGCTCTTCTCGCCGATGACGAATTTCCCCTCGTCGATCTTGACCGGGAGTCTGTCGGCGATGCGCTGGATGACGCGGTTGGTCCGGGGCGTCCCGAAGAGGATGAGGTTGAACTGCCGGATGTCCTCGTCGGTGATCTCGCTATCCTTCCTGACCTTGGGGACGCCGGCGGCGAAGTCGTACCACTGGAGTGCGGCGTTGGCGGCGACGGCCTTCGTCTGCTCGCTGGCCTTGGCGTCGCCCGCGGTCCCGAACACTATGCAGAACGGACGCTGGTAGGCCTCGTACACCGGCCCCGAGAGTTCCCCGCGCTTTCTCAAACCCCCCGCGGGCACCTCCCCGATCTGGATCGGGGTGAACGTCGCCGTCAGGTCCTTGACGCTGCTCGGCATGAGCAGCCGGCCGTCGCTGAGACGGACCGGCTGGCGAACGTTGAAACGGTTGTCCGAGAGGTCCAGCGTGAAGCGCGCGACGTTCTCCGCTCGGACGGTAATGACCCGAGGACCCTCCACCTTCACCTCGATCTCCGCCGGTTTTCCGAACTCGACGAACTCGTCGATGGTGACCCAGTAGGCGCGGTTAAAGCGCGGGTGGTAGGTGCGGTAGCTCACGTGGTCCGGGCGGGTCACGAGCTTCTTCGTGCCCAGCCACGCGATCAGCCGGTCGCTGTCGAACGCGTCGAAGCACGACCAGTGGTCGCCCTTCGGGAACCCCTCGTAGAGCGCCTCGAACTTCAGGTCCGCTAGCGCCTTCACCATCTTCTTCGACTGCTCGGGGTCCACCAGCCAATCGTCCTCCCCGTGGAAGGCGAAGACCGGGAGATTGCGGAAGTTGGGCACCAGCGTCACGGCGAAATCGCGGTCCGCGATGAACTGCTTGAAGCCGACGAGCACGCCGCGGTCCACCTTCTGCCAGAGGTTGTAATCGGTCCGTCCCGACGCCGGGACGAGTGCCGCGAACAGGTGCGGGTAGTGCGCCCCGATCTCCCACACCCCGCTCGCCCCCATCGACGCCCCGCCCAGGTAAATCCGCCCGGCGTCGATCACGTAGTCCCGCTTCGCTAGCTCGATCGTCTTCAGCACGTCCCGCTCGCCGATCCCCTGGAAATCCGTGTTGCTCCGTGCGAAGGGCGCTAGCATGATCCCCCCGAGCTTCTCCGTCATCCGCTTCATCGAGTCGGGCAGCGTCTGGTCGAGCCAGTTCACCTTGTCGAGGTCCCCGATGTAGCCGTGGAGGAAAAGGAGGAGCGGCGCCGGTTTCCTCGCCTCCAGCTTCTCGGGGACGTAGAGGTAGTAGGGCTGTGCCGAGCCGTCGATGTCGCTGAGATAGGCGAGCTCGATGAGTCCCGTGCGGGGAGGCGGGGAATTCTTTCCGCTAGCGAGTGCACGGATGATGACGCGTCCGGCGTCGAGCTCCCGCTTAAACAGGTCGTCGCGGGTGGCGCCGGGGACGTAGCGGCCGAGGAGCAGTGCGCACTTCTCCAGCTTGAGCTGTGCCCGGGCGAAGTCGTCGGAGAGCTTCGCGCGGAGCTCCGGGTGTTCGCGCAGGAGCTTCTGGAATTCCTGGCCCACCTCGGCGAGCTCCTGGCGGCGTTTCTCGCCCTCCGCCGGGTCGTACGGCTTGACCTCGAGTGGTTCCACCGGCGGTGTGGTCGGCTCGTCCTGGGCCGCCGCCGCAAAGCAAAAGAGGAGCACCACTCCCAGCGCCGCCGCGCTTACGACCAGGCGCCTTCCGCGATAAAGTTCAGCTATCGTTCTGTAAGCAGACCGACCTTGGGATTCATGGTGGGACAGGCATTCTTGCCTGTCCACGATAGAGGGCAGACAGGAATGTCTGCCCCACCGTTTCTGATAGAGACCAGGAACCGGCAAGCGAAACTGTATCTCTTTACGAAGTGCTATCGTCAAGCGACGTCCTTTCCAGAAGACGCGAGCCCGCTTGGGCGAAACCGAAGAGGAGGATCATCGCGGGACCCGAGCCGTGAACCAGCGTCTGGGTGAAGACGTTGGTGACCAGGAGGCTCGTGAGCGCCCCGGCGCTGCCGAGGAAGAGTCCGCGCAGGAAGTCGTCCCGAGCTTCGACGCGCGCCGACACGGCCCGCCGGAGAAACGTCCCCACCAGCCACAGGAACGTGAGCGCCGCCGGAAGCCCCACGCTCATCGCTAACACCAGATACAGGTTGTTCGTGTCGGGCTCGGTGGTGTTGGCGTTCGGCTTGGGCAGGAACCCGTAGTACCGGCCGATGTTCCACTGGTAGTTTCCGATGCCGACGCCGAGGAGGAGTTGTCTTGTGTGCTCGGCGCGCGACATTCCGAGTTCACGGTACGCGCTCGGGGTGAGGAATTTCGCCGCCGCCTGCCACTCGATGTAGCGCGGGCTCAGACGCCACGCCTCGACGAACCCCGTCGCCGGGACCGGCTGGTCCGGCGTCACGGCGTTCTGGGTTTCGTCGAACGGATAGAGCGACGTCGCGAGGATGCGGGCGTTGTCGCGCGGAAGTGCCGGGAAGACCGCGATCACGAGCACGAGCAGACCCGCGGCGAAGAGCGGGAAGAGCTTGGGCGTTCGCGCGACCGTGATGACGGCTAGGCCGATGAGCGCGGCGAGCCACGGCCCGCCCGCAAGCATCACCACCAGAGCCAGGATTGCTAGCACCACGGACTGGACGATGGCGGACACGCTTCGCGAGTGGAGCATCAGTCCCCACGAGAGCGGGAGGAGCATCGCGAGGTATCCACTGAAGACGTTGCGGTTGAGAAAGGGTCCCGAGACGTGGAGTGCGTCGCGACTCGCCGTCAGGTAGTGGATGAGCCCCCAGAGAACGACGGCCGACCCCACAAGAAGCCAGAGCAGCACCGCTAGCCGCAGTCGCTCCTTCGTCGTCAGCACGGTGACGACCGCGAGGTAAAACACGATGAAGTACTCGAAATACTGGACGACGTCGGCGATCGCGGTGAGCTTGTTCCGGGCGAAGAGCATCGAGAGCGCCCCGAGAAGCACCAAGACGACCGCCGCTAGGGGAAGCCTCCGGAGCGAGCGGAAGTCGCGCCTGAGGACGATCCGCAGGAGGAGCAGTCCGCCTGCGAGCCAGATGAAGACGTCGGCAAGCGTCAGCCGAGGCGCCTTCTCCACGATCTTCTCGCCGAAACCCAAGAGTCTTCCCAGCCACGCGAGCGAAATCCCGAGCGACGTCATCGGATGCACCACGATGACGAGGAGAACGAGCGCGGCGAGGAGGATATCGATTCCTCTTGCTGTACTACGGGGCAACGCAACCGATGAATCGGCTCTTGGTGTGGTGGGAATGTTCGGCATTGTTTGTCAGTCCTCGACCCAGCGATATCGCTGTTTCAGGCCATTGCAGAAGGTGAAAGGGAGATATCCGTCGTGTTGCAGTCTGCCAACCACAATGCCCGGTGCAATGCCTATTCTCTGGGCAAAACTCCGGATGGCTGCTTTACTCGGCCTCTGGGTGGATGTGAGAAAGGACCGTAATTCCTGCCGGGGAATCAGTATATCGGCAGCAAACGCATCGGCTTGTTTTTCTTCCTCGCCTTTGGCATCAGCCTCTTCGATGAACATTTGGCGCTTCCCGTGCAACAGAATATGTGCCGCCTCGTGAAAGAAGGAAAACCATAGTTGGTCGTCGCTCTTGTACAGGAGGCTCAGTTGAATTAGGGCCTTGTGCGGAGAAAGCCAACGGGTAACCCCAAAGACCCGCGTTCGAGGAAGTTCGTGGACAAAAACGACAGCCACGCCAACTTGCGAACACCACTTTTGCAGTCGTGCCGGAAAAACCTGCGGTTGTTCGAAAGTGAGTCCTCGTATCTTCTGCAATAAGGTTCGAAACCCTGTGCTCTCATAGGGCAGACAGTCAACGTTCTGGGCCGTTAGTTCTCCTTTTCGAAGCCACGCGGCCACGGCCTCGGGCCACATTTCAAAGGCCGTCGATCTTCGGAAAGCCACTCGTCCGGCGCTCCACATTTCATCCCATTGTTCTGGCGAGGCTACCCCGAAAAAATTCAACAGTTCCTGCAGTTGTTGCAATTTGTCGTTCGGACGTTGAATCCATTTACGCTTTGCCATGGCCTCTATGGGGAATCTGTCGACCCACGAAAGAAGTTTTTCCAGACGGTTGGTCTCTTCTGTCCGGGCCAAGGCTTCATGATAGTCACGCTCACGGTTGTTCCAGAAACCAGCGGGTATTCCCAAGACACGTTCCAACTGGAGTGCGGTGTCCGGTGTAATCGCGGCCTTGCCTTTTACGATCTCGTTAATCGTCTTGTTGGACTTGCCCGTCCGTTCCGCTAGTTCCACCTGAGACATGCCGATTGTTTCCAACGTTTCCAGAAGGGTCTCGCCAGGAGCAGAAACCTCATCAGGCCTGTATTGATTCCGGTTTTGTTCACTCATGTGTATCCTCCACGCCAAGGATTTCGACAAGGGTCACCCTTGTCCAGTCAAGGCCGCCGTCTGGTTTCAGCGGTAAAGGACTATTTGCGGGGCGGAATATGAGGCGGTAGGGATGCTTCAGATCAACGGATAAGCACCCTGCCAAGTTACCCTTCAGTTCATGACAACGAGCCTGTGGGATGCTCCTCATGACGGACAAGGTCTCCGCCGCGTGCAGTTCGTCCAGGCGCCGTCTTAGGAGTTTCGCCTGAATTTCCCCGAATTGCCTTTGAGCACGTTTGGCATCGTTGCAGGCCTTTTCCAGGTTGCTATCCCTGAATATAATATCCAAGGTCGGCCCCTAGATCAAATAAATTAACCCAAAAGGTTAATAAATTCCACTTGGCATTCTAGCCGGTCCGGAGTGCATAAGCTTTGGCAATTACCCCCACGCTTGATGTCAACGGCTACCTCTTCTAGAAGATTGTCGGTAGCCCGCCTCGCTGTAGAGTTGTTCGAGTTGTCGGATGGAGTGGCGGAGGCGATAGTTTTGTGTTGCGACTTCGCGAGCGGCGGCGCCGAGTGTCCGTCGTCGCGCGGAATCGTTCACGAGACCGATCACCTCGCGGCAGAGGGTCTCCGGGTCTTCGGGAGGGATTATAACGCCGGCACGTCCGTTTTCCACCACGTTCTGGAGTCCCGCGACGCGCGTGAGCACGATGGCACGTCCCGCCCCCATTGCCTCCAAGAGCGAGTACGGCATCGCCTCCCACCGCGAACTCATCACGAACACGTCGATGAGCGGGAAGATGTCGAGCACGTCGTCGCGCTCGCCGGCGAAGTGGAAGCAGTCGTCGAGACGCAGGCGCGAGGCGAGTCCGCGAAGCTCCTCCTCGTACGGCCCCTTGCCGACGAGGAGGAAGTGGACGTCCCCTCGGCGGTCGCGGATGAGCCGTGCCGCCCGGAGGAAGACGTCGTACCCCTTCTGCCGGCCGAGACGCCCGATGCTTCCGACGACCGGAGCGGACTTCGGCAGTCCGAGTTCGCCCCGGAGTTTTTCGGCGGGAGTGCGCGGCGCAAGCTCCTCGTCCTCGAGCCCGTTGACGATGGTGCGGACCTGGTGGGGGAGTGCGGCGCCCGAGCGGATCGCTACCTCGCGCTCGTGCGGACTCACCGCCACCAGCCGGTCGGTGACCCGGCCCGCCGCAAATTCCAGGAACTGGTAGAACCGTCCGACGAACCGTCCGAAGCCGGCCGTGAAACTGAAGCAGTGAGGCGTATACACGATCCACCGGCACCCGGTCAGGAACGCCGCCAGACGCCCCAGAATTCCGGCTTTCGAACTGTGACAGTGGACGACGTCGTAGCGTCGGCGGTGGAAGAGCCGCACGAGCCGGAGGAGCGAGCGGAGGTCCGCGACGGGCCGGACCGAGCGCGTCATCGGAACGAGAAACACCGTGAACCCGTCCGCGCGCAGCCGCTCGACGTCCGGGCGGAAACCTTCCGGGTCGCGCAGGTTCGACGCGACCAGTTCCAGCTCGAACCGCTTCCGGTCCACGTTTCCGAAGAGCTGGAGGACGTGCTTCTTGGTCCCGTTCTCGGTGGCCTCGATGACCTCGGCCACGCGTATCCGTTTCATCGCTTGACCAGCTTTCCCTTGACCCAGCCGAGGGCCTGCTGCCATTCCTCGACGCCCAGCAGGTGGACCCCGCCGAGGAAGACGATTCCGCCGGAGCCCGAGACCACGGCGAGGTTCACCAGTCCGCGGAGGCTCCGCCCCGGGACCAGCGCCTCGCCGAGGAAGTACACCACCGCTCCCATGACCGCCGAGACGAGCGCGATTTTCCCGAGCGCGAGACCCGTCCGCTTCCCCATCGAAACCCACAGGTGCGCGTGCGGGTACACCCGCACCATCAGCACAAGCAGGATCAGCACCTTGAGCGTCTTGCTCAGCGAATACGCGAAGGTGAACGAGGTCGCCTGCATCGTCGAGACCGCGAGCCACAGCACGAGGATCTGCACCGCGGAGGTGAGGATGCCGGTCCACGTCGGGGTGACGGTGTCGGCGGCGGCGTAGAAGAACTGGAGCAGCAGGATCTCCAGGCCGAAGAAGACGCAGCCGGCGGCGTAGAACTGGAGCGCCTGCGCCGTGAGGTCCACGTCGCTCGGCGTGAATTTCCCGCCGCCGAACAGCACGTCCACGGCCGGCCGGGCGAGCACCGTCAGCGCGACGGTCAGCGGGAGAAACGCGAGGAAGATGATGCGCGCCCCCTTGCCCAGGACGTCGAACATCTCCTCGTGCCGCTTCTTCACGAAATACTCGCTGATGAACGGGAAGATCGCGATGGAGAGCGCCGCCGGCAGGACCTGCACCGGAATGTCCACGGCGTTCTTGGCGTAGCCGACCATCGTCACCGCCTTCCCGGCGTGGACATGGGTGAGGAACAAGTCCTGGACACGGTTGCGAAGGAAGGCGGCGAGACTGCCGACGGACAGGGGCGTGATCAGCCACATCGCCTTCTTCATCGCCGGTGAGAGCAGGTCGAGATGGGGTCTCCAGTGGGCGAGTTCGCGGCGGAGTCCCCAGACGTAGAGCACGAGCTTCCCGAGCGCGCCCAGGACGATGCCGACGATGATCGCCCAGACCCCGATGAAGTGGAACAGTCCCACCAGCGCCGCCAGCGGCAGGAGCTTCACGAACAGGTTGTCGCCGAAGGCCGCCAGGTGGAAACGCTTGTACGAATTGAGCAGCAGGTAGAACGTTACCGCGAGCGCCAGGAAGAGCATCGAAGGGGCGAGGACCGGGAGGAAGCGTGCGGCGAGGGTCGCCTCCTCCGGGCCGAAGCGGGTGAAGGTTCCGACGATCTGCGGGGCGAAGATCGCGAACACGATGGTGAGGGCCGCAAGGACGATGACCTGGACGTTGATGAAGGAGCTCGCGAACCGCCACGCGCCGGCGGCCCCGACGCGCTCGCGTTCCCCGGCCAGCACCGGCAGGAACACGGGACGGATGAGCTTCTCCCACGTCCGGAAGACGTCCTGTGTTAATCCAGTAACATAATTTAATGCGTTTGCTGTGGCCTCCGTCCCCAAAAGCCGTGCGAGGATCATCTTGGTGAGAAGGCCGGCGAGTGCGAAGCCGGCCAGGGCGAACGCCCCGATCCCGGCGGCGGCCTTCGCGATCTTCGAGTTGTCGGCGGACCGCGGGGTCGTCTCCGCGGGCGTCATCTCGTCGGACATGGGGTCATTCCGTGAGGAGTTTTTCGAGCGTCGAAACGGTGTCCGAAAGCGTCCATTCGCGTCTTATAAGTTCCCTCGCGCGGCCGGTTATGTCGCCTTTTCGGCCTCTTTTGTCCAGGATTTGCGCGATGGTGTCCGCTAACGGCTCAGCTTGTCCCGGCGCGACCAAAAATCCCGTCTCGCCGTCGCGGACGACCTCGGGGATGCCGCCGACGTCGGTCGCGACCACCGGAGTCCCGATGGCGAGCGCCTCGAGCACGATGTTCGGGATGCCGTCGCGGTCGCCGGTTGCAGCGACGACCGAGGGGCTCGCGACGAGAGCCGAAGAGGCGACGAGTGTCATCAACTCATCATGATGCATCCATGGCCTGAGCTCGACCCGGGCGCCTTCGTCGTGAGCGCGAGCGGCGAGCGCCTCGAGCCGCTCCCCCTCGGGGCCCTCGCCGACGATGACGCACTCGACCGAGCGGCCCCGCGACGCGAGGATGCGGCAGGCCTCGATGAGCACGTTGAACCCCTTCTTCGGCTCGAAGCGCCCGGCGGCAAGGACCGTCTCGCCCGGCGTCGCCGCGCGCTCGGGCAGTCGCTCCGTCTCGATCCCGTGATGGACGACGGCGATCTTCCGCGCGAGCGGCTCGCCCACGATCTCTTGCAGGCGTTGGGCGACGGAGCGGCTGCACGCGACGATCGCACGCGCCAGGGCGGCCTTTTCTTTCAGCATCCTTCCGCCGACGTAGACGTCCCAGGCGTGGGCGGCGAAGGAGAACTCCACGTCGAAGGCGCGGGCGATGATCCAGCCGAGGGTCGCAGGGAGGTTTGCCCAGAGGGCATGCACCCGCCGGACGTCGAGCCGCCGGAGTTCGTATCCGACGGCGAGCGCCCGCGGGACGTTGACGAGGACCCGCACTAGCTCAGCGGGCCTCCGCCAGTGGCCGCCGAAGAGTTTCAGTAATATGTCGATGTACCGAATCGGATGCGAGCAGGCGAAGCGGAGTTCGGCGGCCAGGGATCTCGGCGAAAGATAGGCCGGGCGGAGGAGCACGGGCGCGTCGATCCCCTCCGCCTCCGGAAGGTCGGCGAGCCTCCTCGTCGCGACGACGACGAAGTCGAGCCCGCGCCGGCGGAGCGCACCGAGCTCCCGGAGCAGAAACGTCTCGCTCGCCTTCGGGTATTCCCCCGTGATGAACGCAACGCGCGTGCGCGACTCAGCCGACACGTTCTCTCACCCACTGGATGGTTCGTTCGATGATCCGCTCTTCCCACGCGAGCGAATAGAAGTCGTGGTTCGATCCCTCGATGGTTTCGAAGGTGGCGGGGATGGCGTGCGCGGCGGCGAAGTTCCGGTAGTGCTCCTCGGCCCCGGCGGCCTCGCGGTCGGCGCCGCCGTAGATGAAATGCGCCTCGCCCCGGTAGCCGGCGAACGCGGCCAGGATGTCGCGTGCGGAATCCTTCGCGTCGCGCGTCTCGCCCGATGCCGCCCTCCGGTCCCCGAGGAGCGCACGTCTGACCGCGCGGAAGTTCACCGCGCCGGTGAAGAGCTTCTTCCACGTGGCGGCGCGGAGGATCTTGCGGAAATAGTTCCCGGCCTGCGTGCGAGCGTGCGCGACTCGCTCCGCGGATTTCTTCTCGGGGACGAAGGGGAGCGTCGAGAGGAGGACGATCTTCCGCACCTCGTCTTTGAGCGTCGCCGCGCCGATGGCGACGTTCCCGCCGGAGCAGATGCCCCAGAGGGTGACGGCGCTTGCCGGAGCGCGGCGGCGTGCGAACTCGACGGCCCGGCAGGTGTCGTCGATCATCGTGTCGAGCGTGGCGAGTTTTTCGTCGCCGGTGGAATCGCCGCGGCCGCGGAAATCGAAGCGGAGCGAGGAGACGCCGGCACGTGCGAGCGCGCGGCAGAGTTTCACCATGAAGCCGTGCGGCCCGACGCGGTACCCGCCCCACCCGTGCACTGTGATGACGGTCGCCGGGACGCGCTCGGGCAGATCGGGCTCCGACCACACCCCCAGGAGTCTCTCCCCGCCGCTTTCGATATGGACGAATTCTTCCATAAGACCTCGCTTCACCACAGAGAACAGAAGCGGCAGTTTAACCGCAGAGTTCGCAGAGGACGCAGAGGAAAAAGAAAAAGACAGAATTGGGTTTAAGGAAACGGCAACCATGCCGGTCTATCAATCCGTTTTTCCTGCTGTCTCTCCACCTTGATTTTCCGCCTTTGGTGTTGTCCTCTGCGACCTCTGCGAACTCTGCGGTTAAATATAGTCCACCCCTCACCCCGACCCTCTCCCTCAAGGGGCGAGGGAGGAGAACCGCCCCTCACCCGTGCCCTCTCCCGCCGGCGGGGGGAGAGGGAGGAAGGGCCGCGGCGATCCAGTCGGCGGTGGTGCGGATGAGTTCGGTGGCGTCCACGAGTTCGACGCGGTCCCAGATGGTTTCGAGGCGGATGCCGACGGTTCGGACGTCGGCGCCGGTCTCGGCGAGCTTCTTCGCAAGCGACTCGAGCGCGGGAGAAACCTTCGCGTTGTAACTGATCTGGACCAGGAGCACGCGGCCCGGGAACCGCGCGGCGAGCGTCTGGGCGTCGAGTGCCGATATCTCCTCGATGAGCGTCCGGCCCAGGGCGACGCCGTCGAGGTCGATGACCCCCGAAGCCTCGAGCTCGCGGAGCACGGCCTCGCGCCCGGTGGCCTTCCGCCCCGTCGTCATCATCTCCTTGATCATCCGTCGGCGAAGTATCTCATCGATATATTTCTCTCCGCTCTGGACTGGCTCCCAGAGGACGAGCGCCGCCAGGGGAGGGGGGTCTCCGGCCGCTTCCAAGGCGAGGGTCGCGCCGAGGCGGAGTCCCACCAGGACGAGGGGCGCTCGGGGAAACCGCGTCTCGAGGACGGCGCGCGCCGAGCGGATGTCCTCCTTCCAGCCTCGGAGCGTCGCGTCGCGCGAGTCGCCGAAACTGTCCCCGGAGGCCGAGAGGTCGAACCGGAGCGTCGCGATGTCGCGCCGGGCGAGCTCGCGCGATAGGTTCACGAACACCCGGTGGGAAAACTTCTGCTCCTCGGCGAACGGAGGAACGACGAGCACCGCGGCCCGTGCCGGGGGCGATGCCGGGTGGTGAAGGATGCCGGCGAGTCCCTCGTGGGCACGTGGTCCCAGCTCGCGGGCGGCGCCGAAACGGATGGGCTCCTCGACGGGCGTCATCCACTTCCTCTCAAGTTCGCAGCGGTGCAATGTAACCGCAAAGTTTACCCGCCCCTGGCGGGGTCGCAAGGGGAACAGCAAGGTCCAAGGTCGAAGGAAGGACCACGGACGCCGGCGTCTTCGTTGTCCCTCAGCGTCTTTGCGTCTTAGCGTCTGAGCGTCTTCCTGTAGTACCAGGGGTGGCAAACAAAATTCCCGGTTTTTGCCAAAATTCCGTTCGAAAACGCCCCTAGCGCTCCAAAAACGCGGAAAAAAGTTTCTGGATTTCGGTTTGGAATGGCAAATACCGGACAACATCGGTCTCGTTTGGGATGCCCAAACGAGACCGAAAGGCCCAAGGCTCAAGGCGGAAGGCCGAGGGAAGAGACAGCAAGGTCCAAGGTCTAAGGTCGAAGGTCGAAGGAACGGCCTCGGACACCGACCCCTTCGCTTTGCCTCAGCGTCTTTGCGTCTGCCCCTCGTCCCGAACCGTCCTCGGGGTCTTGAGGGAAGCGTCTTAGCGTCTACTTGTCTCAGCGACTTAGCGACTCAGCGACTGAGCGACTTCTCTTCACTTCTCGAGTTTCGAGCGGACGAGTTCGGCGATGTGTCGGAGCGTGTCGAACCGGGTCGGGTCGAAGTCGTCGTCCTCGAAGGAGATGCCGAAGGCCGCCTCGGTTCCCACGACCAGTTCCGAGACCTGGACGGAATCGATGCCGTAGGTCTCGATGAGGTTGGCGTCCAAGGCGATGTCCTCGGGCTGGATGGGAAGGAAGAGACGCTCGACCATCATCTGGCGGATCGTGTCTTCGATGGATTTCTGCACGTCAGTTCACTCCCTTTTTGAAGAGGCCCTTTTCACCACAGAGATCACAGAGGGCACAGAGAGAATTATCAAATCATAATGACTGAATCCTAATGACTAATGACGATTCAATGTCGAATGCCTCAATGACGAATATGGATCCAGCGGCATTCGTCATTCCTTCATTCGTCATTGATTCGTCATTCGGATTTCGGGTTTCCCTCCTACACCCCTCACGTGCGACCCTCTCCCCCGAGGGGCGAGGGAGAAACCACCCCTCACCCGCCTTCGCCAAGGCTTCGGCGGGCCTGCGGCCCTAACCCTCTCCCTCAGGGGGAGAGGGGACACGTCCGCGCCGTCGATGTCTCCTATGGAGCGGGTTTGTTTTTCGAGAAGCGGCCGATGGGTTTCCAGGAGATTTCGTGGTCGGGCGGGCCCGCCTCCTTCTCGAACATGTGCCGCCAGCGCTCCTTGAAGAGAAGCCCGTGCTTGATGACGATGTAGGGGTTGTTGAACTCGGGCGAGCCGGCGGTCGTCGCGCTCTCGTCGTGGAGCATGGTGACCGACGGCTCGTAGAGGACCTTGTAGCCTTCGGAGCGGGCGCGGTAACAGAGGTCGACGTCTTCGAACTGGACGGGGTTGAAGGCTTCGTCGAAGGCGCCGACGTCGTCGAGGAGGGAGCGCTTGACCATCATGCAGGCGGAGATTCCGAACTGGACTTCGCGTCGCTCATTGAAGCGGGGGTCGTCGGCGGGCTCCCCGCGGCCGATGAACTGGACGCGTCCGGTGCGGGAGACCGCTCCCCCGGCGCACTGGATGACCCCCGGGCTATCCGCGAAGACCAGTTTCGGCACCACGATGCCGATGGAGCTAGCGGAGTCGAGCACCGCGCGGAGCTTCGAGAGCCACTTCCGGTCGCCCACGGTCATGTCGTTGTCGAGGAAGACGACGTGTCCGCCGGCGCTCGTCTCGATCCCCTGGTTGCGGGCGGTGCTCGTCCCGGCGTTGTGGTCGTTCCGCAGGAGGTGGAGCGTGCGTCGGGCGCGCTTGTACTCGTGAGCGATCCGGGACACCAGTTTGACCGTGTCGTCGGTCGAGCCGTTGTCGACGACGGTGAGGTCCCAGTCGGCGTCCGCGGAGCCGAGCACGCTCTCCAGACACTTCCTCGTGTGCTCCGACTGGTTATGGGTGAGCACGATGATCGAGAACATCGCCACACACCTCAAGAATCGACGGGGTTCATTTTACCGCAAAGGACGCAAAGGGCGCAAAGGGAAGACGAGGTTCAACAGCAACAAGAAACAGGAAACATTTCACCACCAAGACACCAAGATCAGAAACAGCAGCAAGGATCTTGTTTCTTTTCGTCATTCGGATTTCGGGCCTTCGGATTTTTATGACCACCCCTCACCCCGCCCTCTCCCCCAAGGGGCGAGGGGGAATGGGCGGACACGCTGGTCCGCCCCTACATTTTTTCCTCTTCCCCAAGGGGCGAGGGGGAAAACGCCTACGAGCACAGCTCCCGCGCGGCTCGGGCGATGTCCTCGCGCGAGGGGAGCGCCGCCTCTTCCAGGACCGGCGAGCAGGGGACCGGTATGTCGGGCATCGCAAGACGCCGGACGGGGGCGTCGAGGTAATCCAACGCCTCCTCGGCGATGCGGGCGGCGACTTCCGCGAGCACCCCACCCGTCCTCGGACCTTCCTCCACCAGGATCACCCGGCCGGTCTTCTTCACGGACTCGTTCACGGTGTCGGTGTCGAGCGGGGAGAGCGTGCGGAGGTCGATGATTTCGGCGTCGATGCCTTCGGCGGCAAGAGACTCGGCGGCGGCGGCGGCCTCGTGCACCATGCGGGAATAGGCGACGACGGTGAGGTCCTTTCCGGAGCGGACGACGGCGGCGCGAGCGAGCGGGATGGTGTAGTCGTCCTGGGGGACCTCGCCCTTCTGGGCGTAGAGGACGCGGTTTTCGATGAAGAGGACGGGGTTCGGGTCGCGGATCGCCGATAGCAGCAGTCCCTTCGCGTCGTACGGGGTCGACGGGGCGACGACCTTGATGCCGGGCGTGTGGACGAAATATCCCTCGACCGCCTGGGAGTGGGTGGGCCCGTAAGCCCTGCCGCAACCTCCGGGCGTCCGCACGACCATCGGGACGCTCGCCTGCTTCCCGTAGACGTAGCGGAGCTTCGCCGCGTGGTTCACGAGCTGGTCCATCGCCAGCAGCAGGAAGTCGCTGAACATGATCTCGACGACGGGTCTGCGGCCGAGGAGTGCGGCGCCGATGGCGAGACCGACGAAGGCGGCCTCGCTGATCGGGGTCTCGACGACGCGGTCCTTCCCGAAACGCTCCAGGAGTCCGCGCGTCACCCCGAACGCCCCGCCGTAGACCCCGATGTCCTCTCCCATGAGAAAGACCCGCTCGTCCCGCTCCATCTCCTGGGCGAGGGCTTCACGGATCGCTTCGCTGGTCGAGATCACGCGCATGGTGCGCCTCTTCACTCTTTGTGCCACTGGTCCCGATCCATCGGGACCCGCCAGTGCTCTTCTCACCCCTGCCGGGAATGACTAAATCCTAATGACTAATGACGATTCAATGGCGAATGCCTCAATGACGAATATGGATCCAGCGGCATTCGTCATTCCTTCATTCGTCATTGATTCGGCATTCGGATTTCGGACTTTCGTCATTCCACGATTACCCCTCACCCGCCTTCGCCAAGGCTTCGGCGGGCCTGCGGCCCTAACCCTCTCCCTCAAGGGGAGAGGGAAGTTCCTCGAAGACATCCTGTTCGAGGGTGTTCGCATCGGGGAAGGGGGCGGCGCGAGCGAACTCCTCGGCCAGGCGGAGTTCCGAGGCGAGTTCCGCCTCCATCCGCTCGAGATCCTGTTTGGTGAGCACGCGTTCGGCGAGGAGCTTCCGGGCGAAGTTCTCGACGGGACACCGGGCCTTCCACATGGCCTCTTCCTCGCGCGTGCGGTAGAGACACTGGTCGCTGCGGGAATGTCCGCAGAAGCGGTAGGTGAGACATTCGAGGAAGGAGGGGCCTTCGCCGGACCGTGCCCGCTCGACCGCCCGCGACGCCGCCTCCGCCACCGCCAAGACGTCGTTCCCGTCCACCACCTTTGTCGCTAGGCCGAATCCCCTCACGCGGTCCGCCAGGTGCGACACCGCACAGCTCTCCGCGAAGGGCATGCTCATCGCGTAGAGGTTGTTCTCGCAGACGTAGACGATGGGGAGCTTCCAGAGAGCGGCGAGGTTGATGCACTCGTGGAAGACGCCCTGGTTGGCGGCGCCGTCGCCGAGCATCGCCGCGACGACCCGCGACTGGTGTCTCTGCTTGATGGCGAGTGCCGCACCCGTCGCCAAGGGAATGCTCCCGCCCGTGACCCCATACGAGCCGAGAAAGCCGATCTCGAACGAGGCCATGTGCTGACTGCCGCCCCTCCCGCGCGAGTAGCCCGCCTCGCGGCCGAAGATCTCGGCGAGAATCCGCTTCGGGTCCCCGCCCTTCGCTAGGAAATGTCCGTGACCGCGGTGGGTCCCGCTGAGGTAGTCGTCCGGACGGAGCGCGGCGACCACCCCCACGGGCACCGCTTCCTGTCCGATGCACAGGTGACAGGTGCCCGACACTTCCCCGTTGACGAACACCTCGTTGACCCGCTCCTCGAACCGACGGATGAGGAGCATGTCACGGTAGAGTTTTCTGAGTCGTGCGTGGTCGAAGTTCATGTCAATCCGAGATTCTGCGGAGGACGACCGCGGCGGCGCCGGATTCATCAGCGCTCACCACGGCGGCGGCCTGCGGAGCCGCCTTGAGTCCGAGCCTTGCCGGCAGCTTTGCCTCGTCCAGGGTGACCGTCGCCAGGGCCAGGCCGAGCATTGCCGTCGCCGCGCCGCAATCGCCCACGGTCTTGACGAGATCCGTGGCGTGGATGCGCGCGGCGGCCAGACCGGCCGCATCGGCGGACGGGTCGGCCAGGAGCCAGTCGATCTGGGGCCGGCCGGCGGAGGCTTCGGCGAGCGCGCGTGAGAGCGCTTCCTCGCCCGTCGCGGCCAGACCCGCTCCCGCCAGCTCCACCGCCGCTCTCACGCCCCGCCGGATTGCGTCCTCGGCGCGCTCCAGCACCAGCGTCACCGCGCCGGCGAACGGCGTCCCCTTTGAGCACGGACGGGTCACCTCTGTATACGTATCGGACGCCCCGGCAAGCATTACGGACATTTTTTGCGTCCGCAGCTCGTCGAACGCCTGGATGAGCGCCTGGAGCCCGCACCAGCGACCGCAGTCGAAGTTGAAGCTCGTCCCCTTGATGCCGAATTCAATCGACAGGAGACTCACCGAGGTGTTCGGGTAGGAATGGATGAAGAGCAGGGGACTAGCGAGCTTCACCCCCTGCTCCCGCACCATCTTGAGGTAGCTCTCGACCGTGACGACGTTCGCCAGACGGGTGCCGAAGGACATGCCGACGGAGGCGGCGTTCTCGTCGGCGACGGCGAGACGTGCGTCCGCCAGGGCGAGCGACGTCGCACAGAGCGCATGCTCGCTGTTCGGGTCGAGGTAGGTCTTGGCGGAGTGGAGGTAGTCCTCGAGCCGGAGCTTGCCGACGGGGGCGAGTGTGATTCCGTGGTCGATTGCGCCGGTGAGCGCCGCGCGGCCGACCCCGACGGGGCCCACCTGTCCGATCCCGGTGATGACGACGCAGCCGTCGGTCATGCCAGTCTCCTCAGGACGACGACGGAGTTGCACCCGCCGAGTCCGGCGGAATTGGAGACGGCACACCGCACATCATGCTTCTCGGCGCCCGAGGTGCAGTAATGGAGGTCACAGTCGGGGTCGGGCGTCTCGAAGTGGATGGTCGGGGGGACGACGCCGGTCTCACAGGTGAGCGCCGCGGCGATGGTCTCGACGATCGATGCCGCCCCCATCAGATGTCCGATCATCGACTTGATGGAATTGACGGGGATTTCGTAGGCCCGTTTTCCGAGGACGGTCTTGATGGCGGCGGTCTCGGTCTTGTCGTTGAGGGGTGTGGCGGTGCCGTGGGCGTTGACGTGGTCGACCTCGCGCGGCAGGCAGCGGGCGTCGTCGAGGGCGAGTTTCATCGCTCTAGCGAGTGCGGCGCCATCCTTGTCAGGGGCAGTCAGGTGGAAGGCGTTGTTGTTGGTGTGGTGGCCGGCGAGCTCGACGCGGGCCCTCGCCCCGCGCGCCGCCGCGTGCGCCTCCGTCTCCAGGATCATCACCCCGGCCCCCTCCCCGAAGATCGTCCCGCTCCGCTTCCGGTCGAAGGGGGCGATCTTCCCCGTCGTCATGGTGCGCAGTGCCAACAGTCCGCTCCAGGCGAATTCGCTGATGAGGTCGTATCCGGCGACGATGGCGAGTTGGGCGCGGCGGCGGCGGAGGAGTTCGGCGGCGTAGGCGAGTGCGGCGTTGCCGGAGGCGCACGAGAGCGAGATCATCGCACGCGGTCCGCGGACGCCCCAGAGTTCCGCGAGGAATGCCGGTGCGAACTCCAGGAGTCCCTGGCCCAGGGCGTCGGGGTTCGTGCCGAGCTCCGCCAGCGAACTCTCGCACACCTCCTGGTAGGTCTTCGCCTGGCCGAAGTTGGTCGAGAGGACGATCGCGGAATCGGAGGCCTGGATGTCGTCGCGGGTCAGTCGCGCCGATTGGACCGCCTCGCGCACCGCACGGGCGCAGAACTGCACCCCCAGGTCGAGCCGCGAAAGCCCTGGGTCCTCGGGAAAATCAAACCCCGTCTCGCCCACCACGCCCCCCACCTTCACCCGGTAGTCCGTGGTGTCGAACCGCGTGATCGGCCGGATGGCGTCTCGTCCCGCCACCAGCCCCTCCCAGAGGACCTCCACCCCGGTGCCGAACGGGGTGACCGCACCCATCCCCGTGATGACCACTCGCTTCCTGTCGTTCATGTCGCCTCACGTCAGGGCGCTCCCCTTTCGAGAGGGGGAGCACCTTCATTTTACCGCAAAGGGCGCAAAGGGCGCAAAGGAAAACCTGGGGACAGAAGGGGAAGAAAGGCCGAAGGCATAAGGTCGAAGGCCGAGGGGACCAGAGACCAGAAACCAGAGACCAGAAACCAGAGGCCAGACTCAGCGTCTCAGCGTCTTGCTGCTCACCGTCTCAGCATCTCAGCGACCCGCCTTCGTCCCGACGAGAATCGGGACTCACCAGAAACCGGAAACCAGACTACGGAATGAAAAACCTCCGCGAATCGGGGTCCCCCAAACCCA
>Ga0315282_10002980_pt1 | contig 30672 bp, 28 predicted proteins | sample YL17G07_20_MG_FD_203693 | JGI IMG/M metagenome (GOLD analysis project Ga0315282, IMG submission 203693) | Sediment microbial communities from Yellowstone Lake, YNP, Wyoming, USA - YL17G07_20 | ecosystem: Environmental > Aquatic > Freshwater > Lake > Sediment | place: USA: Wyoming | collected... | reverse complement strand
GTCCGATAATGTCAGTATTGTTGTTAGCCATCGTTTCTCCTTTCAAGTTTTGAACTCATAATCTCTTGAATCGAAGCAAACGATGGCTTTTCACCAGCAATTTACAGAAGATATGTTACACTCCCTTATATCGTAGGATAATTTAGGCACACTATCCTAATTATATACCACTTTACCTATTTTCTAATATCAAATCAAGTGCTTTTTTAACCTTATTTTTAAAATTTTTTAGCTTTTTCCTATTATTTTTTAACCTTTTCGCCATCATTTCCTGCTTTTTTTAAACCATTTTTGCACAAATTTCCTATTTTTTGACAGACGATAATCTGGGTAATTTGCGCTTTTTGCAACCCCATAGACGTGAATTGAAACTGTCGCTAAAGGCTTGTATTAAAAAAAGTTATGTCAAAAAAGCTGTGTCAAATCTACTTCTTATTAACCAGTGGTACCTTAAGCAGCGGCCTTTTGGCAATTTCTTCATATCTGACCATCTCTTCCGCTGTAACTCCTTGTCCCGTATAGACATGCGGCGAAAGAAATATAACCAGTTCGGAATTATTCGTTACTATATCTGTCCTCTTAAACAGCAGCCCCAGCAGCGGTATATCTCCGATAATCGGCACCTGCTTTATTTCCTTGGTCTTTTCCTGCCGTCTAAGTCCACCCAATATAACGACCTGGCCGTTTCTCAATAAAAGGTCGCTCTTCGCCCTTCTGGTATCGACTATCGGCACATTAGCAATATTTTCTCCCGTCTCGACATTCTGCTCCGCATCCACATTAAGCAAAATATTGTTTGCATCAACCAATATAGTGCTTACTTTCATTTTGATGCCGACTTCCTTAAACTGCGTGGAGGTAATGGCCGCTGCGCCTCCGCCCCCAGCTGAGCTCTGGGTCACTTCCTGGTACGGCACCTCCTCCACCGCTTCTATTGTCGCAGATTGTCCGCTTACCATCATAACTCTTGGGCTGGCAAGAATCTCAACGTCTCTTTTTTCCTGTATCATATGAACGACATTGCGGATATTTCCGCTTATAACGCTGAAGTCCCCGCCGCTACCGGTAGTATTAAATGCAGTTGCGCCTCCAATAGTGGTATCATTTTCAATGGTTGAGCCGAGCCGGTAAGTTGTGAAATTCTGCCGGTATGCTATATCGTAATTCTTATCCGAAAGAATATCCCAGTTAATACCTATCTCAGAATCATTATTAAGCTGAACATCAAGAATGACCACCTCAACCATAACCTGTTTCGGCGTTATGTCTGCTTTTTTGATTTCGGCGACGATTCTGGGAAGGGTCTCATTCGTATCGCAAATAATCAGGGTATTGCTTTTGCCGTCCACAGATATACGACCGTGTTTGGAAGACAAGGCATCAACCACGCTTTTAAGGTTCTTGGCATCGAGAAACTTCAGCGTTACGGACTCGATAAAAAGTTCAGGTTCTTCTTCCTTCGCCGCTTCGCCGGATGCAGCAGACGAACTAATCCTCATCGCTTCAGTTTTTTTATCGGGAACAACCTGGGCAAAAGGGTTTTCTCTGCCGATATCAAGCCTGATCATTTGCTTATCCTCGGCCGGGTATGCATCCCGATTTATCGGGACCAGAACCACAATAAAAATCAAGAAACAAAAAAACCTGATATATACCGATTTAACCATTGGGATTCTCCTCACTTTCCCGCATCACATAAACCGTGACGGCCATATCACATTTCACCTGGTCAGAGTCATCATCCACCAACCTGATACTTACCGCACTTATTTGCACCCGCTCCGGACGTTCCTGCAGTCTATTTATCAGTTTAATTATATTTTTATAAGTGCCTGCGGTACTCAGAGTCGCCCGCCTTGCAATTATTCCGCCGCCTGTGTCTGAAGAGCCTGTCTTTAACGACTGGTGAAACGGCGGAAGATTCAACGAATACACGGTGCATTTTATACTTTCCGCCATATTCTGGATACCGCCGAAAAATGCGTCCGCACCATTTGGGTCAAACAGGCTTGTATTAAACTGTTTGAATTTTTTCTGCAATTCGGATAAATTCGCTTTAGTATTCTGCACGTTTTTATGCACCATCTGGCTCTTTTTGGCAAGTTCCGCCGTTACGGTCTCATATCTTTGGGCCGCCATAAGATAAGTTGTATGAGGCCTTATAACCCAGTTATAGAAGGCCACGAACCCTATCAGGATAATCGCTGCCATCAAAATATGCTTCGAAGAAACGTTCGATTTTACCCATTGTTCAACCATCGACTATCGCCTTTCTACTGGACCAGCAGGCAGCTTATAGAATATTTCAACATATCTGCCGACCTTTCATCTTTTTTGGTTTCAACAAGCGAGGCGGATTTTATGAGCTTGCAGCTATTAAGCATCCCGACAAAAAGATTGACGTCATCATACGATAAAGCCCTCCCTTCAAGTGCCATCTTTGAGTTGTCGACACAGACAAGACTCGTTATCTGGACCATTTTCGGCACTACGAGCCTGATATCCTCAAGCAACCTTGCCCACCTCATCAAAGAACCCGTGCCGACAACATCATTTATCGTCTTGAGATTGGCGGTAATATCGGTAACTCGTTTATCCAGAGTTCTTTTCTCGTTTAGTAATGTTTGCGTGTTCAACTGGAGCAATGACTGTTTTTTTGCCGCCAGCTCTTCGTTTATTTTCTTCGTTTTCATACTGTAAAAAATGACGCCGATAATCATCAAAAAGAGAATTGCAGCCACCGTGTTGGCGGTTATCAACGTATGTTTCCTGATAGACCTGACCTCGGCGGCCTCCGGCGGAAGCATATTCACACCCAGACCGGATTGCTGAACGTTCAATAATTTCATCGCAAGGCCCACGGCAACAGCCGAGGGCTTCTCGGCGCCGCCGGTCCCTGCCACAGGCGTATCAAGATATGCATCCTCTAACGTCTTGATTTCAAGCTGCACCCCTTCGGCATTGGTCCACAGCAATTTCGCCTTTTCTTTTATGGTATCGGCGCAAACATCCGCAACAAGCGTTACATCCCAGTTGTCCCTCTTATCAAGAATATCGGATTCGTAGAACCTGATTACCGCATAAATCTCATCTGCCAGCCACTCGAAATATTTGTCGGACTTCGCCAAATCGGCTTCTATCGGTTTTGTCCTGACGAAATCGAGCGTCTGGCTTCTAAACACACATAGCGTAAGCGCCCCTTCATAAACTATTGCGAACAGGATGTTGCGGTCGAATTTCTGGTTGATTTTCTTTGCGTAACAGGCCCTGATATAGGCCACCACCGCCGGCTCGCAGGCATCAATATTCAGGCCCGCCTCGTTGAGAGCTTTGGCCGAACCGGTGATTTTCTGACTGTCCGTGGCGACCACAAATACACGGCGAACGCCCTGCTTGTCCGGCGATTTCATCATGCAAAAATCTATCGCAACCTGGTTCATCGGAAGTATCGCATAATGCTTCACCTCGCCCTGCACGAACTGCCTTATATTGCTGGGGACATTCTTGGGCAAATCGAGAATTTGCATCAGCACAGGATTGGCAACTAATGATAATGCAACGCGATTGGCGATTATTTTATTCCTGGCCTTTAATTCCTTTATCGCCTTGGCCAGCATCGCAGGCTCCTCTATGTTGCCCTTTCTTATCGCTCCTTCCGGAACGGGCCCGCTGACGGCCTTGAGCAGTTTGACGCCGCTTTTGTCGCTTTTCAGCAGCGCCAGACTTATCCGGCCGCCGGAAATATCTATCCCCAGCGCTGTTTTACTGCCAAATATCATTCGTTTATCCTCAACTTGTCAACTCTTATTATATGGGGACTGGTGGTCCCTATCGATATTTCAGCCTTGACCCTGGTCTGATAGCCGTGCGAAGTAACGCCTGTCGATATGATATTCGGGTCGGGCTTTGCGCCTTCGACAGTAACGGTATACGTTCCGCCGTTAAAAGCCTGGTTCGTAAAGCCGGCGTTCCAGTTGGGGTCGACTCGTATCTGATAAAAAGCTTTGTTCAGGCCGGCCTCCGCAGTGGCCATCGCTTCGACCGCAAAAATCTGATTGCGCATAATCTGTATCTCTTCCGTATCTATCTCGAGCATCCCAATGACCAGCGCAGAGAGCATCAATATGAGAAAAATCACCACTAAAAAAACCGTGCCTTTATTTCGCCGTTTAATTTCCATACTTAAGGCTTTATTGCCTGCTCGCTGCTTTTAGTCCGTCAGCGCAAAATATTTGCGCTGCCGTTGGTATTTTTCGGCATAACAGGTAAGGTGCGTTATTAAAGTCTTGACTTGCAGGCTTGAAAAAAAACGGGGTGTGAAAAAAGCGATTAAATATGCTGTTTCCCTGCCTAACTGCGATTTTATCAGACACAAACAACAAACAAGACTTGCAAAAAACAGCGTTCCTGCCTCTGTCCTATAATCCAATGCTGCTTAAAATCGCGTGCAGTTTATTTCTTACGGCAATGGCGTCCCGCCGGTGTCGCCGCCTGTGTATCTTTCCATTATATCCGCATATCCGTTCGAGCCTGAGCCGTTGTAAACGCAAACAAAATGGTTCGGGTCTACCTGCGTAGCTAATTGAGGAACGGCACACACATCGACATAGTGTAAAACGCTCTCCCACAGAGAAAGCGCCCAGGTGCTGGTATTTACAATCAGGATGCCGATAGCGCCGTCATCCTGGTAGCTTTCCCAGGCAACGAAATAGTGGGTCGAATCCACCTTGCTGAAAGAAGGCGTCCAGCCGGAATCCTGGTCGTATTCGACTTCATAATTCAACGCCGACGCAGGCTTGCTAACAGACCAGTCGCCAGTATTTACCGCTAAAATGACGGCAAAACCATCGTTACTATTACCCTCATACGCACAAAGATAATGGGTCGAATTCACCTGTATCAAGGCCGGATTCATACCGTTGGAGGCATCATACTTAAAAGATGACCCCGGCTTTGTAACTGCCCAAGTGCTGGTATTCACGGCGAGAATAACGGCGTAACCATAGTCGCCGGGGCCGCCATAAGCACACAGATAATGTGTCCCATCCACTGTCGCCAAAGCAGGTTCATATCCCTGCGAAGCATCATATTTAAAATATGCTTTTTTTGCAACCGTCCAGGCGGGCGTAGTCATTTCAAGAATAATTGCACAGCCCCATTTAGTTTGGCCTCTGTAAGCACAGAGGCAATGTGTGCCGTCCACCTTTACCAGTGCAGGCTCATATCCGTATCTGTCATTGGGATTTAAGTCGGTAGTGTATATGGCAAGGCCTCTATTGGTGATTGCCCAGGTTGTGCGATTTACCTCCAGAACTCTCGCATAACCCCTGTTGCTGCTGTTGTTCCTATAAACACAAAGATAGTGATTGGGGTCAACCTGCACTATGGCCGGGTCGTAGCAGCTATTGGCGTCAAATAATTTAGCCGCGCCCTCGGTAATGCTCCAGTCCGTTGTATTTACCGTCAGGATAGCAGCATAACCTTTGTCGCCGCTGGCGCGGTATGCATAAATATAATGAGTCGAATCTATCTGGGCAATGGCAGGGGTCAGGCGATTGGCACCGAGCGACTTCGTGGTTTTCTGATAAACCCCCACCAGCCTTGACACATCACTATACTTCGTGCGAAGATAGACCGTGGTCTCAAAATTCTTCTCGTGACCGCTCTTTGTAGGATGCGTCACGGTTGCCCTTACGTTCACCACGCGGATAGTCTTCACGGCGGTAGTGCTATTCGCATCTACGTGGTGAACAAAATCATTGCCGTCATAACAGGCGTAGTAGATTTTCGTGACCAGCCCGGCCAGATACTGAGTAGTGCCTGCAAGACCATAAGTTACACAGCCGGCCCCTGTGGTATACTCCATTGAGTTGCCGTCATTGGCAACAAATACTATGTGGCCGACATCGTTGGTCGGGGCGCTTACCACGGTTATTTCTGCGGCCTGCGAAAGAGTGCGATTGATATGGTCTATAAGAATCCTGCCGCTCTGAAGCACCTCCGCATCAGCCTCCTTCGAGTCCCACCCCTTTCGCACAACGTAAAATATCGGCACTATGGCCAAAAAAATGACGACCGTTATAGTCATAGCCAATGTCACTTCTATAAGGGTCAAACCCTTAAAAAATCGATTCTTACTCTTTCCTAATCTCATTTTTTCTCACCTTTTCGCAATATAAGTAGCCAGCGATACCTCAATTTCATCACTTGAGAGACTATTATTATCATCAATGTCGTAGCCCACCGAAACCGTTATGGTCCGCAGGTTCGGGTCCCGGTCGTCCGTCACCTTGCCGAGATAATGACCGCTGATAACATAAGAGGTATTGGAAAAATCTGAGCTGTAAGAATAAATCGAGCGGGCCTTTATGTCATCCAGCTTGGCCTGGGCGTATACAAGACTCATTGTCCTCTGTTCTACCATAATGGTATGCGAACTAACCGTTGTCAGACCCTTGAGTATTGGAATTATTGCGATAATCAGCAATGCGGAAGCAATGATAACTTCGACAAGTGTCAGTCCGCCTCTTTGTCGGTTGCCCCGGTTGCCCCTGCAGACGCTATTCGGTTTCGTTAATTTTCCGTCCATCTTACCCTGCCCGTAGCATCGAGAACGTATATCGTATAAGTCTTGCCCTCCGCAGAAACAATTGTCTGACTGCTGCTTCCGTTCTTCAAATTTCCCAGCGTGCTGAAATCATACTTGCTGCCGTTTGTGCAGCTAACCACAGGGTCAATCGTAAGCGTCTCCACCGTTTTACTGGTCTTGAGATTCAATATCTTGTAGCTGGTGTAAGGGGCGGTGCCAATCATCCTCAGCCCGTAACCATCGGAATTGGTCGCGGCATTGACGATAGCCATCGTGCGGGTCCGCCGAAGGTCGGTGATAAGCTTCTTGGTCACCGTGCCCGCTTTCAGCTTGGAGATGGTCGAGAATTTCATATTCGGCACGGCGATAGCAACGAATATGCCGACAAGCAATACAACCATTATCGTCTCTGCGAGTGTAAATCCTTTTTTGAACATACGCAACCTGCATCAAATACAGGAGGAATGGCCGCAGTTGGTTGCGGCCATTCCCATATCTTTCCCCTACTTATCACTTACGCTGCAAATTTCCTAAGGAACAACATGGTTGCACGTCGCCCTGTTGTTGGCGTTCAGACTGTAAGCTCCGCTCAGCGGGCAAATAGGCGCTCCTTCCGGGAAATAATTGGCATCAGCGAAAAGTGTGTCAATGGCCGGATAACTACCTTTTTCCGCGAAGTAAACCTCCATCTGTGAGTCAATCACGTCAATGTTGGTTGAACAGGTGTTCACCTTGGCGGTAGTGGCGCTGGTAGATATCCTCGGAATTGCAAGTGCTGCCAGGGCTCCCAGAATAATCACCACTATCAGCAACTCTATCAGCGTAATACCTTTCCTCTTACCCATTTTTTTGCTCCTTTTCAAATTTTCTATAAACCTTCAAATAAAAACTTCCGTCTTATACCTGAACCGCATTTTTTACTTTCGGCATAAAATGCTCGCCACTTTTGCAACTTTACAAAATAATCTCAAATTCCGTTCGGCTCCCATAATAACCGTCCCGCTTTGACCACATTTAACGAATATCCCCTCATTAAAGGAATGGCCTCTCCGATTATCGGAGCGGCCATCCCTGTATCTTTCCCCGGTCCTGCTTACGCTGCGAGCCTGTTAATGAACAACGTGGTTGCAAGTCGCCCTGTTTCGAGAGTTCAGACTGTAAGTTCCATTCAGCGGACACTGAGGCGAGCCATCCGGAAAATAATTAGCATCGGCAAAAAGAGCATTAAGTGTCGGATAACTACCCCGGTCTGTGTAGTAAAGCTCAATTTGTGTGTCTATTACGTCAACGTTGGTCGCACAGGTGTTCACCTTGGCGGTGGTGGCGCTGCTGGATATCCTCGGAATCGCAAGTGCCGCAAGGGCACCAAGGATAATCACCACCAACAGCAATTCAATCAGCGTAATACCTCTCCTTTTACCCCCCTTCTGCTTTTTTTCCATTATTCACCTTTCAAATAATACCCCCTGCCTTATACTTCGTTCTTTTAAACCGTTTTTTTACTTTCGGCATAAAATGCCTGCCACTTTTGCATCTTTGCCAAATAATTCCAACTATTTTAGATGTCTCATATAATCGAACATCGGCAAATATACGCCGATAAGAACTACACCGACTATGCTTCCCATAATAACCGTCAGGGTCGGCTCCAGCTTCACTATCAGGGCGTTTACCATCATCTCTATGTCCTTATCAAGAAAGTCGATGCCCTTGTTGAGCATATCCGGTAACATACCGGCCTCTTCTCCCGAAGCAGCCAATTGAATTATCATAGGAGGGAATATACGGTGTTTTTTCAGCGAGCTCGCTACAGGATTGCCTGCCTCTATCGACTGCTGCAAATCTTTGGCTATGCCGTAGATTTTAGAATTATTGGTAACGATACTCGCAATTTCCAATGCCCTCACAAGCGGCACACCGGCGCCCACAAGCATAGCAAATGTCCGGATAAAATTCGAAACCGCCACCGCCCTGTTGAGCTTTGCGAACACCGGTATCTTAAACTTGAAATTGTCCCAGACCGTCTTGACATAAGGAGATTTCCGGTACCTGCCTAATAATAAAATCACACCTGCAATGACTATCAGAACCACCCACCAATAATGCCTGGCCACAGCGCTCGTATCGACGAGAATCTGTGTAAGCAGCGGCAAAGGAACTCGCAGCTGCTTGTATAATTTAGTAAAAACCGGAACAACAAACGTCATTAAAGAGGTAACAACCGCAAAACACATAATGGCAACTATGATTGGATAAATAAAAGCAGACCGTACCCTCTGTTTCACCACCCCCTGCTTTTCCAGATACTCGGCGCTCAATTCGAGAGTTCTGGACAGCTTTCCGCTCGATTCGCCCGCTTCAAGCATCCCCAGGAAAAAGTCAGAGAATATTGCTCTGTACTTCTCAAAAGCGGCTCTCAGTGTCGAACCCCTCTCTATGCTCTGCCTGATGTCTGAAATTATGCCTTTGAAAGCTTCATTTTCGGTCTGTTCTTCTATTGCCTCGAGACATTTTGCAATCGGCAGCCCCGCCGTACACATACCAGCAAAATTATAGGCAAAAACTGTAATCTCATTTCTCTTTATCTTCCTGGCCCTTTTTGCCGCCGTTTTTTTGCGCTTGGCGCCCAGAAGTTTATAGCCCAGTTTCGCCAGCTCTTCCCTCAGCATCTCAATGCTGTCGACATCAATGTAGGTGCCGGCAATCTTGACGCCGTTTTCATCTTTTGCCGTATACTCAAAAACCGCCATTATTCTATCCTCATATCTACAAGACGCCGTAACTCATCTATCGTCGTTGTGCCGTTAAGAACCTCGTCCTCGCTGCTTCGCCGAAGCGTTCTCATCCCTTCGTTTACAGCCTGCTGCTTGATAGCATCATCGCCGGCATTTTCGACTATCATTTTGCCTATCTTGTGTGACACGCATAATATTTCATATATGGCTTTTCGACCCCGGTATCCCGTATGATAGCAGCTGTTACAACCCTGACTCCGGTAAAACTGAACATTTTTATTCTGTTCTGAAAGCGATAATAATTGCCCAACATCTTCCGGGGACGGCGAATACGGCTGCTTGCAGTCCTTGCAGGTTACACGAACAAGTCTTTGAGCCGCCGCCCCAAGAAGCGCAGAGGCTACGAGAAACGGCTGCACCCCAAGATTAATCAGACGCGATACCGCTCCCGCCGCATCATTCGTATGTAACGTGCTTAACACCAGATGGCCGGTCAACGCCGCACTTATGGCTATCTCGGCGGTTTCATAGTCGCGTATCTCGCCCACAAGTATTATGTCCGGGTCCTGTCGTAATATGCTGCGCAGCGCAGATGCAAAACTCATTTCCTTCACCTTGACTTGAACCTGTGTAATGCCTTCAAGACAATATTCAACAGGGTCCTCAACCGTAACTATGTTCCTTTCAGGACTGTTGAGCATCTGTAATAACGAATACAGTGTTGTGGTTTTACCGCATCCTGTGGGGCCGGTCAGTAAAATCATCCCATACGGATTGGCGGCAAGCGCTCTGAATTTCCGGTTGTCCTCCGGTGAGGTTACCACCGAATCGAGCGACCAGGTCTTCATACTTTCATCAAGTATCCTGATAACTACCTTTTCCCCTCTTACCGATGGCAGCGATGAAATTCTCAGGTCATAATTGCAGTTATTGTGTTTTAAGGTAATATGCCCGTCCTGCGGAAGCCGTTTCTCGGCTATATCCATATCAGCCAGGACCTTGATGTGTGACACCACTTCCCGCTGAACCGATGATGGTATCTTTATTGCGTCACGCAAAAGCCCGTCGATGCGGTAACGAACCTTCGTATCGGGCTGCTGAGGGTCGATATGTATGTCACTTGCCCGCACGTCGATAGCTCCCGTTATAATCGAGGAAACCAGTTTGGTTACGGGGTCATCGGGAGCCCGATGCGATTTGTCCGCAATATTAGTATTGACAGGCTCATCTTTGCTGACATCCTGTTTCAGCCGCATCGAGGCAATTGCCTGCCGCGTAACATTCTGCACGTCAAAATGGTATCTGATGGCCTGCTTGATGGCATTTGGTGTCGCAGCCAGGGGGACGACCTTGCAGCCGGTCCTCATCTCTATCTGGTCGCTGACGGTCAGGTTCAGCGGCGAGCTCATCGCCACAAGCAATTTGCCGTCTTCCTTTCTTACCGGTATCATATTATGCTGGTTGACCATCTCGTATGTCACCATATGAGCTGCTAACGGGTCCACCATGTCCGGCGAAAGATTTATAAACTCTATGCTGTTGCTTACGGCGACTATCTGCGCAAGCCGGTTTTCATCGACCATCTCGTTTTTCCTGAGGATATTTATCAGGCTCTGGCCGCTTGCCTTCTGCTGCTCCAGAACTTTCTCAAGAGATGCCTGGTCGAGAATATTCTCTTTGAGAATATATGCAATTATATCGTCCTGTTTCTGCATAATCAGTCTGCTAAGGTTATGTTATTTCTATTGGCTGTAGACGGTATAAAAATCGACATTGAAGACGCCGGACTTAATGAGAAAAATATCAACGTAAAACGTCACGCCCGATAATCAAAAATCCGCAAAATGTCGGAAATGAATGGTCTGATAACCGAACTTACCCCTGACAACAGACCAGAAATACCCCAATTATTTAAAGTATACACGAGGTTTTCCACTAATACAAATCCATATTTGAGTCGATAAAAGCTGCAAACTCGTTCTGTCTGCAAAAAGCCGAAAGACTTACATAGAAAGTCTAAAAAGAGGCAGGAGCGGATGTTAGGTTTATTTAAATCAAAAAAGAAAACCGGCCAGATTAAGATTCTCATAATCGACGACGAGACCGACCTCGTCAGCACGATAGAATATCGTCTCAAATGCTATAACTACAGCGTAATCACCGCCGTCAACGGCAAAGAAGGGCTGGAAAAGGCAATCAGCGAAAAACCGGACCTTATTCTGCTCGATACCGATATGCCGGTGATGAACGGCCACCAAATGCTCGAACAGGTCAGAAATCATCCGGAAATAAAAAATGTTCCGGTAATAATGGTGACCGCATTGTGTGAGGCAAAGGACATTACCACTGCTTCCTCTTATGGTATTTCGGACTATGTTACAAAGCCTTTCGACTTCACAGAGCTTATGGAAAAAATCACAAGTGCCTTGGAAAACCCAAAAAAAGGATAACAAAAATGTCTACAAAACCCGAACAGGAAAAAAAACCGGAATCATCACCGCAGATGAGAATACTCATAGTCGAAAATGACCTCGTGGACAGAACCCTTCTTCAGAGAATGCTGGCACAGACGGAGCTTCCCATCGCCGAGATACAATATGCCGAATCTCTCGGCGCCGCTCTGGAGATGCTGGACAAAAACCACTTCGATATAATTCTGCTCGACTTAAATCTCCCCGACAGCAACGGCATTGATACCCTTATCAAAATAAACGAGAAACATCCAGGCGTGGCAAACATCGTCGTCACAGGCGAATCGAACGAAGGCCTCGGCTTGCAAACCGTCTCTCGCGGCGCTCAGGAATATCTGGCAAAGGGAAAATTCAATATATATGCGCTCAGCAAATCGATTTACTACGCCATCGAACGAAAAAAAATAGAAAATAAACTGCATCTGGCGGAGGAAAAATACCGTAAAATATTCGAAAACTCAGCAGTCGCTATCACAGTAGCAGACGAGCAGGACCGACTTGTCTCCTGGAACAAATTCACAGAAAGCCTTCTGGGAACAAGCGCTGAGGATTTGCACCTTCGCCCCGTAAAATCGCTCTACCCCGACCAAGAGTGGGAAAAAATAAGAAGTCTCAACATCAGGGAAAAAGGCCTCCAGCACCACTTCGAAACCAAAATGCTCAGGAAAAACGGCCAGATTATCGACGTCGATGTCTCGATAACGGTCCTCAAGGATTCCGAAGGCAGGGTGACAGGCTCGATAGGAGTCGTTACCGACATCACCGTCCGCAAAAAAGCCGAGGAAAAGCTCAAAGAGACAATGGAAATAAAATCGCGGTTCATCTCGACCGTCTCACACGAGCTGCGGACGCCTCTGGCCTCTATGAAAGAAGCCGTCGCCATCGTCCTCGACGGAACCGCCGGCAAAATAAACGATGAGCAGAAAAGCTTCCTCAACATCGCAAAAAGAAACATAGACAGGCTCGCAAGGCTGATTGACGATGTCCTCAACTTCCAGAAACTCGACTACGGCAAAATGAAATTCGATATGCAGGAAAATGATATAGGCGAGGTTGTCAGGGACGCCTGCAACACAATGGTCTCGCTGGCAAAGAAAAACAAGCTGGATTTTACCCTCGAACTTGAGGATAACCTGCCCAGGGCCGTATTCGACAGCGACCGAATCACACAAATCCTGACAAATCTGGTCGGCAACTCAATCAAGTTCACGCCGGAAAAGGGGGCTGTTTCCGTCAGCGTTCGACGGCAGGCCGACGAGCTGGCCATACAAATTAAAGACACCGGCATGGGGATACCCAAAGATGCCCTTCCGAGAATATTCGATGTGTTTTACTGTGTGCATCGGCCCGGCGAGAAAATCCCCGGCACAGGTCTCGGCCTTGCCATCGTCAAAAAAATTGTGATAATGCACGGCGGCAGAATCGAGGTCGAAAGCGAAGAGGGCAAAGGCTCGAACTTTACCGTCTTTCTGCCTCTGACATCCAGACCCGCACCAAAAGAACTGCCTGAAAAATCGGACGAACTGCTGGAAAACATCGTCGCCGCCAAAACCCCAGCAGGCAAATAACCGCAACTGCTATAAATCAATCTTGCATCTGCGATAAACCCGCGGCAGATTTCCCTGAACCTTCGCACGAACATCCGCATAAAGATTATTGCCGTATGAATCCATAGCAACAATCAGAGGGCCAAAATCTTTCACCCTGAATTTGTAAATCGCTTCTGGATGAAGGTGCGGCCAATAAACTTCTTCAACCTCTTCTATCTGCGTCGTCTCCAGCGCTGCGGCGCCCCCGACAATCGCAAGATAGCAGGCGCCGAACCGCTTCATCGCATCGAGACTGCCCTGATAAAGGCCCGACTTACCGATAATCGCCCGCACGCCGTACTTTTCCATCAACGCCGGGCTGAACCTGTCCATCCTCGTGCTGGTGGTTGTCCCCACAATAATCGTTTCCCACTTGTTGCCGACCTTTTTCAGACTCGGCGCAGTATGAAGAATCGGAAAACCGGCCAAACTCACCGGCGGCTCATTGTGCTGGTCAAAAATGTAAATCATCGTCTTGTCCCGCATACCGAATATATGGCCGTTAATCGTAACTATGTCACGCACTTTAAGAGACCGCATCGTCTTTTCATCGAACGGCGTTTTCAAAACGTATGATGCCATCATATAACTCCGTCAGAAACCGTACTCAACTTTACCATTTGCCCATATTTTTGCCCTGGCACGCCTGGCCGGCCAGCATTGCGTATTTACCGCCACGGGATTCTGCGTAATATGGGTATACGCCCATTCAATATGCACGGCAAGCGTTGATATGTCCCCGCCCAGACCCATTGGCCCGCTGCCAAGACCATTTATCGCGTCCTCAAGCTCCTCTTCCATCTCGGCAAAAAACGGGTCAGGGTTTCTGCTTCCAACCGGACGAGCTATCGCCTTCTTCGCCAGCCACGTAACAAGGTCCGCCGTCCCGCCTATACCGACCCCGATAATCCCCGGCGGACACGGATTACTGCCCGATGCAACAACGCTGTCGATAACAAATTTTTTCACCGCTGCCACACCGTCGGCAGGAATAAACATCTTCATCGTGCTCATATTCTCAGAACCGGAGCCTTTGGGTATCATAAGTATATTAAGACAGTCGCTGTCGGGATTAAACTCCCAGTGGATAACAGGCAATCCTTCCCCTACGCTTGTCTGCGGGTTCTCGCGGGTCACAGGGTGCGTGGAGCTGCCCCGGAACGGGTATTCGAGCGTTGCCCTCTTGGCCCCTTCATAGAGTGCCGTCTTTATCTTCGCTCCATCGACAGGAAACTTGCTCCCGATTTCCACCATATATATCGGCAGCCCCGTGTCCTGGCAGATAAGCATATCCTCCTTCTCGGCCACTTCTACATTTTTGAGAATCGTTTCAAAAATCGTCTTCGCAGAAGGATTGCTTTCTTTCTCGTATGCTCGTTTCAGCACTTCCCTGACATCCGGCGGCAGTATCTTCAACGCCCGGATATAAAGCTCCTTCGCAACGTCCTCTACAAGTTTATAGCTGAACTTACCCATTCACTTAAATATTGTACTCGCTTGGCGCATTAACAGATTTATGATATTTCTCCCAGTCTTTTTTTCGCAGTATACCAATGGTATCGCCTCTCAGCCCTGCCCGCAATGCCGCCACCGCTACCGCATCCTTTGGCTGAACATTGCCTATATTGGCCTTCGGACCGTATCTCATATAAATCGACTGCTGCTGACTCTTCTCCGGTGCCTCAATCATTGTCTTGTCCATTCCGACCGCGTGGAGAATCGCATCCAGTTCCGTAAAATCGACCTCGCCGCCCTTGCCCATTACGCCGATACCCTTGCCCGACTCTCGCGACTCGATAATCACCATTTCAGAACCGTTTTCCAAATCCTGCTTCATAAGCTCAACCCGTTTTTCGAGCGTAATTAACTCGTCCTTCTTGGGGTCTTTCTTGCCGACCTCCGATATGACCGTAAATTTGCTGTCAACGCACATCTTTATAATGTCCCCTCTGTCCTCGTCGGGGACATAGATTGTGCCGTCTGAAAACTCCAGGTGTGTAAAGCCGAGCGACTTCGCATATCTTAAATAGCCCTGCAGTTCCTTCTTTGAATACCCGCCCGCCTGGAGTATCGCCACCTCCGTCAGAGTTCCGCCAATCATCGGAGCAATACCGCCGTCTCGATAAACCTTGATTTTCTTTTTCAGCACGTCTTCTTTATAAAGTGCACCCGTCCCAAAGGTGATTTTCACAATATCAACAATCCCCGCAACCAGGCTCACCCAGTCCTTTGCCCCTGCCGGCCCGAATTCCTTCTCTATTATCATAATTACGCCGTTCTCTTCCGGCACACTGATAAATTTCTTAAACGCCCTTGCCATTTACTTCTCCTTTTTACTTTTTACTTTTTGCTTTTTACTTTACCAAAACTCCATCCCAGCAACTGCGCGAACCGCCGACCACCTTAGCCACGCGACTTACGTGGTTAAGAAGCTTATCAACCGCCGAAAACCGCTTTCTCATAAGAACAGGCTCATCAAAACCTTCCAGCGGTATCACATCATAAAGCAGCACATTATTCGCAATCTTGTCGCTGATATTATCGAACAGCGCCTTTCTCGCAACCCTCGTGTTCTTCACATCAGTCACAATATTTTCATCCCGCCCTTCCTCGATGTGCGGCAGGATTATCGTTATCCCCACCTTCTTTATCGAATCGAACTTCGTCTCTAACTTCGTCAAATCAATCGCTATCTTCTTGCCCCACTCGTCCGCCGCCTCCGGCAGTTTCAGTTTTAGCTTCTTGGTAATCACCGGATAACTGTATTTCAGATTCCCGATTCTCACATTGTCAACCAGCGACCCCTTATAAAGCGTCAGCCCGTTCACAAATGAAAAATGCGTCATCTCCGTCGAGAAAAGTTTCAGCCCCAGCTCAAGCCCTTTTAATATCAGGCACGTCTTCCCGCTTCCCGCACCGCCCGGCCCGATATACATCTGATTGGTCTTTTCATCATAAAGCGCGCAGGCGTGAAAACTGTAGACATCGTAGTATTTCTCAAGAAACATCAGCACATACCGGAACAGCAGCCCTTCATTGCCGAAAATCGTATACCGCAAATCCGAAGTTTCCTCGGTCGCCTTCAGCACCGCCCCTGTAAGAAATATCCTCCTGTCCTCAACCGTGATGTCAAATGGCGTTCCCGGCTCATCTAACATAATAATATAAAAATCGAGGTCTTCGCTGTATTCTATCTCTTCTACTTTATGAAAATCCGTCAGAAGCGACTCGTAGTAAACCCCGAAATAAAGCTCATCCAGCAGCTTTTTCTCGTTCGTAACAACCCCGAACGTCGCCTTTAGTATCCTGAACGCCTTCTTAATCATAAACTGCTATTCTCCTGCAAAATCCTCAAAAACTCAAAGGCCGGTATTATACCCAATTCACCCCTCATTTTGCAATAAAATCTTCGACAAATTGTAACCTGCCTGAATCGCAGTCCCATTGCACTACCTTTTTATACAATTCATCAAGTCAGCCTTGTGAGAATGACATTTATGCAGAGATAAACTGTGCTTTTTCGACAGCCCCTACCATCTCTATCTGCTACGGATTATCCTTATTTAACACCCAGTTTATTTTCGAGCAGATTTATTGACTGCAAAATAACGTATGCCTCATCATCTGTCTTTATCTCGCACGCAATGCCGGCTTTCTTCAGCAATTCTCTCATCCTGTTTGACAGATATGAAATCGTATTGGAAATATAAAACGGGAAATACCAGAAATATCCGAAAGCCAATACAATGCACAACGACGCTATCACAGCCATATAGGTTATCACGTTAGCTGCCTGTTGTTTGGTTATCTGGCTTTTTCGCACAACTGCCTGCATATTTATATCGTTGATGCTGCGAATGGATTGTTTAAGTCTTTCGTAACACGGCAGTACCTCGTTGAAATACATCGAGGCGCTGCCCGAATCTTTTTTTATCCGGTTGCAGAGATTCGAATAAATATCGTAATCGCTGCTGAGCGCATCCGCATATTCCTTCTCATGAATCTCCGTTATATTGTTCCTTTCTGCCTTCAGGTTCCTCTCGAATTCGGCTCTGCCCGCCTCAAAAAGCTGCGAATAATAATCGGTCAGCTTTTTGTCGTCATTCGGATTGAAGATGCTGCTGCTGATGGAAGTCCTCATATCGTCAAGGGCGTAAACCATATTTCTTGAATAGACTATGGAATCATAATTGTCTTTCAGGATACTTTCTGCATCGTGGGATAGTTTGCCGACATAATAGGAGCAGAAAAATGCCAAAGCAAAAACGATGAAGAACAGAAACCCTAATCCTAACGAAAGCTTTGTTTTGAGTATCATAATGCCTCCATAATAGAATCTGATGCGCCTAAAAACCCAGCTTTGAACAGCCAGCCTGTTCAATTCAGCCATTTCTTCTCAAACCTCCTGAAGCCGAAAATCAACGTGAAATAACTACATGAAATCTACCCCGCAAGGGCGGGATTTGCAAGAAAATCTTTGTCTGATTTGGTCATCTCGGCAACAGTAGATAGCACATAATCGCCACCAGCACAATTCCCGCGATATTAGGAACAAATCCCTCCTTTACCATCGTGCGCACAGATACATAACCCGTGCCGTAAATAATCAGGTTGGACATCGTGCTTATCGGCGTCGTAAACGCCGTATCTATCCCGATTGCAGCAGGCATCATAAAAAGTATCGGGTCGATGCCCGACGATTTTGCCGCCGCACCGAGCAAAGGCAGCAGAAGCGCCGCCATCGCCGTATGGTTCATCGCATTGGTCATAATTCCCGCTCCCATCGACACTATCCCTATGACTGCAAATAACGGCAGACCGCTGCTGCCGGCCAGTTTGTCCCCGATTACCTTGCTAAGCCCCGAACTTTCAAAGGCCGCCCCGATGCTCATACTCCCCCCCACCATCAGCAATAGTCCCCACGGTATATTTGCCGCCGTTTTCCAATCAAGCAGCCTGCCCCCGTGACCATTGGGACACAAAAACATCACCATAACAGATAGCAGCGCAACCGTGCTGTTCCCCACCCCCTTGACCCCGATTAACCGCTGCCACCCGCCGAACGGCCCTTCCAGAAATATCCACCCCGCCACGGTTATCATAAAAACAAAGATTATCCGCTTCTCTTCTGTCCGCCACGGCCCAAGAACAGGCAACTGCACAGGCCGGCTCCTCCCAAGCTTCCGCGTCAGCCACAGCCACGTAACAGGCACCAATATTATCACTACGGGAAGCGCAACCTTCATCCACCGAAACAGGCTCATTGTATTACCCGTCATATCTTTGTACATCCCCGCACACATAATGTTCGGCGGAGTACTTACGCACGTCCCTATCGCTCCTATATTGACCCCCAGGACAAGTGACAGCAGAAGCGGCACCGCCACCGCCTTCCTCTCTTTTTCATCTATCTGTTCCAGCACCGCAAGCATCATCGGCAGAAACATCAGCGTCGTCGCTGTCGTGGACACCCACATACTCAAAAGAACTGCCGCAAGCATAAACCCCAGCACAAGACGCCTGCCGCCCAGCCCTCCTACTAAATGCACCATCCCTATCGCAAGCCGTTTATGCGCCCCGCTTTTGCCAAGCCCCTGCGAAATCATAAACCCGCCCACAAAAAGCAGCACCATCTCGTGTCCATACCCCGCCGCCACTTGCTTGGCGTCCAGAACCCCCACTATCGGAAACACCGCAAACGGTATTATGGACGTCGCCTCGACCGGCAGCGGCTCGAATATCCACCATAACATACACCACGTCGTTACCGCCGCCGTCCAGCACGCAGCAGGCTTCAGCCCCCCCGCCGCCAGTGCAAACCACATCGCCGCCGCCGCCGCCGGCCCTGCAAACATCGCTATTACCTTATTCGCCGCCTTCTTCTCAGCCATAAATTCTCCTCAATAAAACCTCGCTATACTAATGAACTTTGCCCCAATAGGCAATAATTCTTTCGCTTCTTTAAACAACAACTTGCCCCGCAGCACCCGTTAATGGTAAAATTCATAGCCCGGTTTTTTAATCTAAACTTGAGGTAGTATATGCAAATGAAACTACGGTTCCTCGGCGCCGCCGGCAACGTTACCGGCTCTCGTCATTTGTTCGAGACAAACGGCTTTCGTCTGCTGGTCGATTGCGGCCTATATCAGGAACGAGACCTGCGCGAAAGAAACTGGGAGCCTTTTCCCGTCCCGCCGGCATCCATAAACGCCGTCCTGCTGACTCACGCTCACCTCGACCATTGTGGCCTACTCCCAAAACTCGTCCGCGAAGGTTTCAAAGGAAAAATCTACTGCACCGCCGCCACCGCTGAAATCGCCAAAATCATCCTCCTCGACTCCGCAAAACTGATGGAAGAAGACGCAGAACACAAACTCAAAAGACATAAGAAAGAAGGCCGAACAGGCCCTTATCCCGTCCTCCCGCTCTACACCACCGAAGACGCCGAAGCTTGTTTCCCGTTTTTTGAACCTGTCCAATATAAACAGCCCATAGAAATCGACAGCTCCATCGAAGCCACCTTCTACGATGCGGGCCACGTCCTCGGCTCTTCAATAATAAAAGTAAAAGCAAACTATAACGGCGAAGAAAGAACCGTCCTGTTCTCCGGCGATATCGGAAGACCCGACAAACCCTTCGTTTGCGACCCAACTGTCTTTGAAAAAGCTGACTACATCCTCGTCGAATCAACCTACGGCGACAGAATTCACCACGACACTCAAAATATCGAACAGTTAATTGCTGATGCGATAAACTCCGCAAAAAAAGCCGGCGGCAACATCATCGTCCCCAGCTTCGCCCTCGAACGCTCCCAGGAGCTTCTCTATTACGTCAACGAGCTGCTGCTCAAAAACCAGATACCCCACCTGATGGTCTTCCTCGACAGCCCGATGGCCACCAAAATCACCGAAGTCTTCAAAAATCATCCCGAACTGTTCTGCGAAAGAACCGCCGACTTCATCAAACAGCACAACTCACCGTTTAATCTGCCCGGCCTGAAAATGGTCGAGACCGCAGAAGAATCTAAGGCCATCAATCACATAAAAGGGACAGTTATGGTCATCGCAGGCTCCGGTATGTGCACCGGCGGCAGAATCAAACACCACCTCGTCAACAATATCTCAAGACCGGAATGCACAATAATGTTTGTCGGTTACCAGGCCATTGGCACTCTCGGCAGACAAATCGTCGACGGCAATAAAACCGTCAGAATACTCGGCCAGCAATATCCGGTAAGGGCCAGAATAGTCCGTATCAACGGCTTCTCTGCACACGCAGATAGAAACGAGCTTTTCAACTGGCTTACAAATCTCAAATCACCCCCAAGAGGCATCTTCGTCATTCACGGCGAACCCGAAAGTGCTGCCAATTTCGCCGATTACGTCCACAAAAAAACCGGCTGGAACATAACCGTCCCCAGTTATCAGGACGAAATTATACTGAATTAGTCACAATGAAAATAAACAGACCTAAAATCGTTGTGGTCGGCAGCTCCAACATCGACCTCGTCGTAAAATCCCCGCGAATACCCGCAACTGGCGAAACCATTTTAGGCGGAAACTTCATAATGACACCCGGCGGCAAAGGCGCAAACCAGGCCGTCGCCGCCGCCAAACTCGGCGCTCAAGTCTATTTTATCTGTAAATTAGGTAACGACATATTCGGCACACTCTCTCTCAACAGCCTTAAAAAACAAGGCGTTAACCTCAAATATGTCACTCAAACCGGCAATGCCCCGTCAGGTGTGGCTTTAATCGCCGTCGACAAAAACAGCAATAATGCAATCGTGGTGGCCCCCGGAGCAAACCAATTGCTTACGCCGCAGGACATCAAACAGGCCTTCTCGGACATCGCTTTTGCCGGCGCCGTAGTCGCCCAGCTCGAAGTGCCGCTCGAAACCGTTGTGTTCGCCGCAAAATTGGCCGCAAAATTCAATGTCCCCTTCATCCTGGACCCAGCACCAGCACGAAAACTTCCCGCCGAACTCCTTGAAATAACAGATGTGATAAAACCCAACGAAACAGAAGCCGAAATCCTCACCGGCATAAAAATAATAAGCGAGAAAACCGCCTGCGCCGCAGCCGCGAGTCTACTGAAAAAAGGCGTAAAAACCGTTATTCTGACTATGGGCAAAAAAGGCTGCCTCCTGGCTAATAGTAAGATGAACAAATACATACCCGCTCAAAAAGTAAAACCGCTCGACTCCACAGCAGCAGGTGACGCCTTCACCGGCGCCATCGCTTTTTGCATCGCTCAGGGCCGGTCCATCCTCGATTCAGCCCTCTTCGCCAACAATGTGGCCGCCCTCTCCGTCACCAAAATGGGAGCACAGTCCTCTATGCCTACCCTCCACGCAGTAAAAAATTTCATCAAATCGAGGAGATTACTATGAATAAACTTACCATAGCAGTTCTCTTGTCACTACTCATAATTCCAGCCGCCTGCAAACAACGCGGCCCCGTCAAACCCAAAATCGCCCTTGTTATGAAGTCCCTGGCAAACGAATTCTTCAAAACAATGGAGGAAGGCGCAAAGTCGCATCAAAGCCGGCACCCCGCCGACTATGACCTTACCGCAGTCGGCATAAAAGATGAACAGGATGTGGCAAAGCAAATCGACCTCGTTGAATTGATGATTGCCCAGAAGGCCGATGCCATAGTAATCGCCCCCGCCGATTCGAAGGCCCTTGTCCCCGTATGCAAAAAGGCAATGAATGCCGGCATCATAGTCGTCAACATCGATAACAAGTTCGATACCGCTGTCCTTGCAGACAAGTCCGTCAAAATCCCCTTTGTCGGCCCCGACAACCGCAAAGGCGCAAAACTTGCTGGCGAATACCTCGCAGCCAGACTCAAACAAGGGGACAAGGTCGCCGTTCTCGAAGGCGCCCCCAATGCCTTCAATGGAATCCAGCGAAAACTCGGCTTCGAGGACGCTATGAAAACCGCTGGTATGGAAATTGTCAGCTCGCAGACCGCGTACTGGGAAACAGACAAAGCTAATCAATTGGCCTCCGCATTGATTACCGAGCATCCCGACCTCAAGGCCGTTCTCTGCGCCAATGACAGTATGGCACTCGGTGCAGTCGCCGCCGTCAAGGCCGTAGGAAAATCAAACGATGTTCTAATCATCGGCTTCGACAACATCCTCGCCGCACAGAAACTCCTCAAAGAAGGAAAAATGTTCTGCACCGTCGACCAGCACGCAGACAAACTCGCTATATATGGTATTGAATATGCCCTTGAAATGTTGAAGAAAAAAACTACTCCCTCGGATAAAGAGACCCCGGTCGACCTTATTACCGCAGAAAACCTTAAATGATGGATGCAGCGCCCGAAATACTCTTTAATGCCTCCGGCATAAACAAATCGTTCCCCGCTGTGCAGGCGTTATCGGAGGTCGATTTCGACTTAAAGACAGGCCAGGTCCACGCACTCCTTGGCGAAAACGGCGCAGGCAAAAGCACCCTCACCCGCATAATTGCGGGCATCGAAAAACCCGATTCAGGCCGAATGTCCCTCGCCGGCCATTCCTACATACCCAAAAACAGAACAGACGCCGAATCGCTCGGCATTCGAATGGTAATGCAGGAGCTGAACCTCATTGCAGACCTCACCGTAGCAGAAAATATCTTCATCGAGAAACTGCCCGCCAGGTTCGGCATAATTGACTATAACAGGCTCAATCGCTCCGCAAAAGAACTTATGGATAAGGTCGGCCTCGTAGACCTCGACCCCTCCACACCCGTAAAACTCCTCGGCGTCGGCCAACAGCAGATGGTCGAAATCGCCGCAGGCCTCTCTCGACAATGCCGAATACTCGCACTCGATGAACCAACAGCCTCCCTCACCGACAGCGAGATAGAGCTTCTTTTCGCCCAAATCGCCAAACTCAAAACCGCCGGCGTCGGCATTATTTATATCTCGCACCGCATCGAAGAAGTCGCCCGTATCGCCGACCGCATTACCATTCTCAGGGACGGTAGGCTCATCGCAACACAACCCGCAAACCAGTTGAGCATCAGTGACATCATCCGCCTGATGATTGGCCGCGACCTCGAATATGACCGGCTGCGGCATCCCGTGAAAACAGGCGAACCAGCCCTTCGCGTCGCAGGTCTCACCAGCGGCAGCAAAGTAAAAAACGTCACCTTTGAAGTCCGCCGCGGCGAAATCCTCGGCGTCGCAGGTCTTATGGGTTCCGGCCGCACCGAAACTATGCGAACCCTGTTCGGCGCTGACCTCGCCGACTGCGGCAAAATATATCTGGGAGCATCGGACAAACCTGCCAAAATCAGAAAACCCTCCGACGCCGTCCGCAACAGAATGGCTTTCCTTACCGAGAACCGAAAAGAACAGGGACTTCTCCTGACTCAGCCCGTCCGCTGCAATATCTCGCTGACAAAACTCAGTGACATCAGCAGGCTCGGCTGGATAAATATTTCGCAGGAAAAACGCCTCGCAGTTAAATATATTGACGCCCTCTCGATTCGATGCTCATCCGCCGACCAGACCGTCGACCAGTTGAGCGGCGGCAACCAGCAGAAGGTCGTCATCGCCAAATGGCTCTTCAGCGACCCCGATATTCTCATCTTCGACGAGCCGACGCGAGGCATTGATGTCGGCGCTAAATTTGAGATATACCGTATGCTCGCGGAACTCGCAGAAAAAGGAAAAGCCGTCATAATGGTCTCCTCCGACCTAAAGGAGCTTATGTCCCTCTGCGACCGCATTATGGTAATGTCCGCAGGTCGCCTCGCCGCAACCTTCAGCCGAAACAAATGGAGCGAGGAAAAAATTATGTCCGCCGCCTTTAGCGAATATGTCGCCGCCTCAAAAAAAGGAGTTAATACGAAAAATGACAAATAAAAAAATGTCCGCCATCGGAACTTATCTCACGGACTATTTCGGTATGGCAGTCGCCCTTGCCCTGCTGCTAATCATATTCGGCCTTTCCGCCAGAAATTTCTTTACCCTCACAACCTTCAGGACCATTGCCAACCAGGTTCCCGACATCACCATCGTCGCCGTGGGGATGACCTTCGTTTTAATAATCGCCGGAATAGATTTGTCCGTCGGCTCCGTAATGGCCCTCTCCGGCGCAGTCCTTGGCATCGCTCTCGTCGAATTTAACCTCCCACTCCCCTTCGCAATCGCCGCCTGCATTGCAACCGGCGCCCTTTGCGGCCTCACAAACGCCTTCGTAATCATTCGATGGAAGCTGCCGTCCTTCATTGTAACGCTGGGTATGCTCGAAATCGCGCGTGGCGCAGCCTATCTTGTCACCCAGTCCAGGACAATCTACATCGGCGGCCCCATCGAAGTCATCACCGACACCTCCGTCCTCGGCCTGTCGCTCCCCTTTATCATCGCCGTCCTGATTGTCGCCGCAGGCCAGGCGGTGCTTTCCCGCACCGTCTTTGGCCGTTATATGATTGCAATCGGCACTAACGAAGAAGCCGTCCGCCTCTCCGGCATCGACCCCCGCCCCGTCAAGCTCTCCGTCTTCGTCCTCTGCAGCCTCCTGACCTCTTTCGCCGCCGTCATACAAACCGCCAGAATGTCATCAGCAAATCCAAACACCGGCTATGGCCTCGAGCTTCAGGCCATCGCAGCCGTCGTCATCGGCGGCACAAGTCTTATGGGTGGCAGAGGCTCCGTCATAAGTTCATTCTTCGGCGTCCTCATCATCGCTGTATTAGGCACCGGCCTGGCGCAAATCGGCGCGCAGGAATCCACAAAGCGCCTCATTACAGGCTGCGTCATCATCGCCGCCGTCATCGTTGACCAGTACCGCTCCCGTCTCCGCAAACCCCGTGTTTAGCGCTCGCTTTGGAGAAATATAAAATCACCAAAAGGCTGGATGCGAAAAAGGTGGAGGAATTGTTTACGCTGATTCACAAAGGCAAACAAAAACCTGCGGCTGGCGGCTAAACTATCGTAGCAGACCTGAACTTTACCAGATATGGGGTATCAGCCGGAAAGAAACTTTTTTGGCATAATCACGGTAGCCGGGAAGCTCTTTTTGCAGGGTGATGTCCTCTAAATATGTGCGGATGATAAAAAGCACAATGACAACCGCCACGGGAATCAAGCCGTAGACCGAGCCGAGAGTCAAAGAGACGCTTGCAAACCAGAAAATGGCGGCCAGATACCCCGGATGACGGACAAAACGGTATGGGCCGTCCTGAATTACCTGATGACCTCTGTCAGTCTGGATACGGACCGTGCTGGAGAAAAATTTGTTTACCCACATACACCAGAGAATAACTATGTAAGAAAAAATGAAAACCGGAACACTTATTACATAGACGGAAATAGGCAGGGACGGTGACCAGTGGAATCGGCCGCCATCAAGCGCAGAGACAATAAAAACACACATAGAGGCCGGTATGTAAAACGCGTAAAAAATCTTGTCCCACCATTTGGTGCCGGGGCCGGGGCGTGCACGCTCGAATATAACATCTTTCTTGTCGGCAAAAACAAAAGAAAACCCGATAATTACAGCAATAAATATCCCGCCGACAACCCATCCCTGCCAATAGTTCAGCCTCCCCGCAGATACAAAGAGAACAACCAGCATCGCAAAAGCAACGATATAAACCCTTGTTATCGTCCTCATATATGAGGGCTTTTTCACTGACTCGCCGGCTTCGTCCGCCATTTTCAGACTCCTTTCCTCTGCCGCTATTATAGCTATATGTGCATAACGTAACAACGGCGAAAAAACACATCCTGATTTTCCATCAAGTATTCGAGGCGTTTTTTACGATAAAATAAACAGGGAAACGAAATATTGCGGGCAATAATTTATAGAGGTGAATTATGCAGGTCGAAGGGATAAATCCGGGCCGAAAAGTGGGCTGGCAAAAAGCCGGTGAAGCAGCGGAAACAGAAGAAATACAGCCGCAGCAGCAAGGCAGCGGTGAAGTTAGTGAAGTCGACGACAAGCAATCAGAACAAACAGATTCGCAGGGAGTCCTCCGCCTCCTGCAGGAAGGTCACTTCAAGGGCGTAGCCGATGTCCGCCTCCGCATAAATTTCCACGATGAGCTTGCGGGCATACAGGCAACAGCAGTGGATGCGGCGGCAGGTGAAAAAATCAACGCAATAATGGGGAGCATCGACGGAGTTGTGAATTCATTCCTACAGGAAAATACGCCGACAGAAGAACAAACCGCCACCGTCCTGGCAGCAAAGGAGAACTTCGTTCAGGCCGCAGGCGCCACAGGTGAGAATCCCGCTGTCGATTTGACCGCTGCGTTCGAGGCGTTCATTACCGCCCTGCAGAACCTTTTTGCACAGGCTGGCGGCGAAACTCCGCCGGATGAACCGCCGGCGCCCCCGGAGGGAGGCGGTGAGCAGCCGAGCGAAGGGGGCGGTGAAGTACCACCTCCTGAAGGAGAAAACAGTGAGCCACAAATGATACTGATGGCTGCAGAGGAACCGCCGCCAAGCTGGCAGGGACTTATTGAGAATCTGCAAACGACATTCGCAGCGGGCCTAACCGAGCTTACTGATGCTGTCAGCGGCGTCAGCACCCTCCCGCCTTTGAGCGAACCCAAAGGTAACGGCGTCGCTTATGATAAATTCCTCGCAATATATAACCAGATAAATACATCTCAGTCGCCGGGTAATGGACTCGACCAAACCGAGCCGACATAAAAAAGAGAGATTTGCCGATATTCAACCGCCAATCTATGCAATAATTGACTAAAAAAAAGAGCTACAGCGCCCTTTCTCCGGGTGCGCCATAGCCCCTGACAGCCTCTCATAAAGAGGCTGCATAACGGTTACGCATGTGCCGGCCCGTGGATATGAATATCCCACCTCTTAATCGAAAGCACCTCGTATAAAGCGGCAAGGCCGACAATACAATAAATAACTCTGGCCAGAAAAGTCATTTCGCCGAAAATGGCCGCTACTAAATTGAAATTAAAAAAGCCTATAAGCCCCCAATTTAGTCCGCCTATTACGAGCAAAATAGCAACTATTATGTCAAACGTCTTCATAATCTGCCCCCTTTAATTATTTACGTATCTCTTCTTTCTATTTAATGTTAATCCCTCTGCTGCATTTTGTTAATAAGTTTATGGCTTATTTTGGCAAAGGAATTTGCTTGTTTTGTGACGCGAGAAAAGAGCAAAAAAGGTATAAGCCCACAAGCCGACAAAATAAAAAGCCCCGCAGTTGCCCGCAGGGCTCTTAATATCAAGAACAATTAAGCCATAGCAGCGAAGTGCCTGACTTTGCCCCGCACCTATTTGACTCACTTCATAAGGCGAACTTATCCGTCAGCGTCATTTATTCATAACGCCAATGATAATACGCCTCTGTTGTGAACCAAATAGGTGCGGGGTCTAATTTATCCTTTAGAAAGGAGGTGATCCAGCCGCAGGTTCCCCTACGGCTACCTTGTTACGACTTAGTCCCAGTCATCGGGCTTACCGTAGACAGCCGTCTCCTTGCGGTTGACAAACCGGCTTCGGGTACTCCCGACTCCCATGACTTGACGGGCGGTGTGTACAAGGCTCAGGAACACATTCACCGCGTCATAGCTGATACGCGATTACTAGCGATTCCAACTTCATGCAGGCGAGTTGTCAGCCTGCAATCTGAACTGGGGCGACTTTTTTGCGATTTGCTCCGCCTTGCGGTTTAGCTTCGATTTGTAGTCGCCATTGTAGCACGTGTGAGGCCCTGGGCATAAAGGCCATGATGACTTGACGTCATCCCCACCTTCCTCCGGTTTAACACCGGCAGTCCCGTTAGAGTCCCCGGCATGACCCGATGGTAACTAACGGCAAGGGTTTCGCTCGTTAAAGGACTTAACCCGACATCTCACGACACGAGCTGACGACAGCCATGCAGCACCTGTGCAAGTTTCACCCTTGCGGGTAGCCTACTCCCTTTCAGGAAAGGCATCCAAGCATGTCAAACCCAGGTAAGGTTCTGCGCGTTGCTTCGAATTGATCCACATGCTCCACCGCTTGTGTGAGCCCCCGTCAATTCCTTTGAGTTTTAGCCTTGCGACCGTACTTCCCAGGCGGTCTACTTAACACTTTTGCTTCGGCCGAGATGGTGTCAGAACCACCTCAACCTAGTAGACATCGTTTAGGGCGTGGACTACCGGGGTATCTAATCCCGTTCGCTACCCACGCTTTCGTGTATCAGCGTTAGATCAGGCCCAGCGCACCGTCTTCACCTCCGGCATTCCTCTTGATATCTACGCATTCCACCGCTCCACCAAGAGTTCTATGCACCCCTGCCTGCCTCAAGAAAAGCAGTACATCAAGCATTTCCCCGGTTAAGCCGGGGGATTTCACAAGATGCTTACTTTCCCGCCTACACACGCTTTAAGCCCAGTGACACCGAATAACGCTCGCCACCTTCGTCTTACCGCGGCTGCTGGCACGAAGTTAGCCGTGACTTCCTTTGGAGTCGATCAATCCGCCCGAAAGCGGACTTTCTTACCCCTGACAGTGGTTTACATCCCGAAGGACTTCCTCCCACACGCGGCGTCGCTGCGTCAGGCTTTCGCCCATTGCGCAATATTCGTTACTGCAGCCCTCCGTGGAGGTCCGGGCAGTGTCTCAGTCCCGATGAGGCGGGCCGACCTCTCAGCCCCGCTACCCGTCGTCGCCTTGGTGAGCCATTACCTCACCAACTAGCTGATAGGAAATAGGCCGCTCCTGCGCCGATAAATCTTTGATAGTCTGTCCGTCAACAAACTATATCATCCGGTATTACCGTCCCTTTCGAGACGCTGTCCCGAAGCACAGGGTACGTTACCTATTTATTACGCACCCTTTCGCCACTAACTATCCTCTCGATTGCTCAATTGGATAATTCGTTCGACTTGCATGTCTTAGCCACGCCGCCAGCGTTCATTCTGAGCCAGGATCAAACCCTTCGAATTTATTCGTCGAACCCCGCACCTATTTTTGCCAGCTCAACCGCACTTACACCACGTTACATACCTGACACAATCATCATCACAAGCACGGCGAATCTCTGGAAAAAATAGGTGCGGGGAAATCGTCGAAAAAAAGGCTCAACACTTTGGCATACGCACCGAAAGTGCTAATTATTTGGATCTTAAATAAAGCTTCTGCAATAGGCGTATCCGTTTGCAGAAACTGCACTTTCGCTGCTTTTTTTGGCTTAACTGTTAACTTGTCAAAGAACTCTAAAGATTAAGTGGGCGGCCAAGTCAATACCAAACAAGTCTTAACCTGTCCGCCTCCAAAACTACTATCATACGCCAAATACTATTGTTCGTCAAGAGTCTCAAGCAAAAAAATAAAAAATTTTTTTATTTTTCCTTCTCGACTCATAACTCTCATATCTTACAATACTTGTGAAACCCGCCTAATCTCTATTTTATCGCCAAAGGCGAGTTTACGCTTCACGAAGCTGATTTGAAAAAGTCATATTCCATTAAGTGGGAAAATTGTTGGTATAGCCTTTTGAAAGGATTGTAATTATGCGTTCGGAAGTTCTTCGAATAGAGAAAATGAACAGCAGGCCTGGTTTCTTATTTCTCGGGATTCTTGTTGCCGCCGTGGGAGTTATGATTCTGATTGTCGTGTTGTATACTGGTTCATATAATCCTTTTGCGTTGTTCGAGGGCTCCGAGGCTACAAGATACTCCGACCCAAATGCCTATCCCTGGGATGAATACCGTTTATTTATCAAAAAACAGCTCGATGGCTACGGTATGGGCGGCAGAAGACCGCCTTTTCGAACCCAGCCCACCATAAAGAGCAGGCTCACCTACAAAGGCAGTGTCTATAACGGCGACAAACAGCTCGGAGAGATAGAGTTAGTGATTTTGAAGGATGGCGATGCCTTTGCCGGCTGGACAGGAGAATTTAATCTCGGCAATAAGAAATACAGGCTCGACCCCGGAAACCGCAAAGACGACCTCCAGGGTGCAAACGGGTTCACCGGAAATATCGCCCCACTGAAAATTTACGAAGACAAAAATGGAAAAGACAGGTCGAAACTTTACGTTATTACCGCTGGCTCCTTTCGTCTGCAGGGACCCTATGAGGAGAACGTCCTGACAGGCGGTGCTTACGTCACCGCCTGGATTGATAAAAAGTACAAACTGCAGGGTAAACTTTCTATGCCATCGTTCATTGACGGCAAATTAGCGGTATTATAATAATTCAAGTTAATTCAAGCCGATAGTCGATAATACCATCATGACCCGGAATATGGAGGATTCATGATGGGACAACGGCTAAAAATAACGTACCAAATTACATCAAAAGAAATTGCAAA
>Ga0315282_10002979_pt1 | contig 30678 bp, 22 predicted proteins | sample YL17G07_20_MG_FD_203693 | JGI IMG/M metagenome (GOLD analysis project Ga0315282, IMG submission 203693) | Sediment microbial communities from Yellowstone Lake, YNP, Wyoming, USA - YL17G07_20 | ecosystem: Environmental > Aquatic > Freshwater > Lake > Sediment | place: USA: Wyoming | collected... | reverse complement strand
GCCTTCCCAGCCGCGGCCTGGTCCTGCGTCTTCGCCGCGTCCTCCATGCAGATGCAGCCGAGGCTGAAGAGCGCGGCGGCCGCGTGTTCCGGTGTGCCGAGCGCGTTGCTGTACGCTTTGATGGCTTCGGCGTTGACGCCGTGCTCGCGGTAGATACCGCCCAGCGCGCACTGCGCCTGGGCGTAGCCGCGGCTTTCCGGCGCAACCTTCTTGAGGTATTCCTCGACTTTAGCGGCGTTCGGTTCTTTCTTGCTCTTCTCGCACATCCCCAGGACGAGGTACATATCGGACTTCAGCGCGCCGTCGGGCACGGTGTCGAGGAACGCCTTGTCGTTCAGATAGCTCATCGCCCTGCTGTAGTCCTGCTGTTCGTACGCCGCTTTGGCGAGCAGCAGCCGGGCTTTCATCTTCAGCTCGGGGTCGTAGCGGACGTTCTCGAGCCACTTGGCGGCATCGCTGTGCTGCTTCTTCTCGAGGCAGAGGATGCCGAGCTGCAGCGCGGCGTTGTCGTGGTACTTCTCGAGCCCGGCGGGCACGGGCAGTTTGTCCTGCTGGTATTCCGCAATCACGTTGCGGAAATTGTGGACGACGCGCCTGAAGATCTCCTCCGCCTTGTCGGTCTGGTTCGTCTTGCGGTAGAACTCGGTCAGGATGCCGTCGGCTTCCATGCCGGTGGCATAGCCGTTCTTCCTCAAGTCCGCCTGGATGCGCTGATGCAGGCTTTCCAGTTCGGCCTGCGCGTCCTTGCCCTTGGCGGTGAGGATGGCCATCTTGAACACGAGCAGCTTCGCCGCCCGCTGATCGTTCGGAAAACGCTTGCCGAACGCGTCAATGAGCTCGAGCGCGTTGGCGTGTTCGTTCGTCCGGTAGGCTGTGCAGGCCAGGCGGAATGAGGCGGCGGCCTTGTCGTTGTCGTCGTTGAGATACTTCGCCGCCCTGACGAGGCACGTCTTGGCCTGCACGTATTGTTTCGTCAGATAGTAGCACTCGCCCAGCAGCAGATACTGCTTCGCCGCGTCGGCCTCTGACTTTCCCCGAATGTCGTCGAGCAGGAGCTTTATGGCATCGTTGTACTGCCGGCCCTTCATGAGTTCCGACGCGCGGGCGGCCGCTTCCGCGCCGTGAGCGCCGGCGCAGAACACGCAGCATACAAAGGCGACAGCGGCTATACGTGACGGACTGGCACGCATCGAAAGAGACCCCGCCCTGCGGCGGATGGCGTTTGGACTATGCGTCACCCGGTCCCTGTTTAACCCGCGGCATACCGTCACGCAAGTACCCCCCTCTTGACAAGAGGGGGAATGAGGGGAGTTGCGCTCCTCCGCCGGCAGCCGTACACTCCGGCCGATAGTGAAACCCAAACCCGGGAGGTCTCTATGGTGCTTGGCCCGAAGTGCTCCGCCGTCGTCAACCAGGTGCTGGCGAGGCTGCAGAAAGTGGTTGACCGCGCCCGCGAGAACGAGCCGCTCGATCAGGCTGACCTGAAGGCCATGCTTGAAGCGCAGCTCACCATGCTCTCGCTGTTGGACACGCTGGTCCAGTCGGCGCCGCCCGAGCTGTGTGTTCCCTCGCAGTGGCCGCAGGAACGGCCCACGCCGTAGGGCTCGCCGTCAGACCGCGCCGTCGTAGATTTTCTCCGGCCCCGCGGGCAGCGCGCTGGGCTTGACCCTGGCGATGGCCCGGTTGAACAGGTCGCTCACGATCAGCACGCGCACCTGGTTGTCGGGGATCGCGATCTTCTCCGCGGCGAACGCGCGCTTGAGGCGCTCCACGAACAGCGAGTTGATGATGTCTTGCTGCTGTGGCAGCACTTTGCAGTGGATGCGCAGGAACACGTTGTTCGTGGAACTCTGCCGCACGCCCTCCACTTCCGGCACGTTGGGGAAGTACGGCACTTCGGACGCCAGGTCCCGACAGACCTGCGCCGCCACGCGCTTGGCGGCCTCGCCGGCGCCGGCTGAGTCCAGCGACACGTCCACGATCGCCTGCACCGCGCCGCTGGTGTAGTTGCTCACCGACGCGATGTGGCGGTTGAAGATCACGTGCTGCACGCCGAGGTGGTCGCGCAGCTTGATCACGCGCAGGCCGATCTCCTCGACCACGCCCGTCTTCCCGCCGACCTCGACGTAATCGCCGACGGCAAGCTGGTCCTCGGCCAGGATGGACAGGCCCGTGATAACGTCCTGCACCAGGCCTTGCGAGCCGAAGCCGATGGCCGCGCCGATGGCCGCCGATCCGAACGCCAGCGAGGTCGTCTCCATCGCGTTCCACGCCGCCAGGATGGCGAAGGCCGACGCGATGTACACGGCATACTTGATCGTGCTGTGCACCAGCGACGTGATCGTCTCGATCCGGCGGCGGTAGCCGGTCCCGCGCACCTTCTCGACGCGCGCCTCCATGCGCCGCAACACGCGCCGCACCAGCCAGATGATCAGGACCGCGACGAAGATGATCAGGAGCGACACGCAGAGGCGCTGGATGTACAGCGACCAATGCTCGGGCCTGAGGTGGTCGCTCAGGTCCTTGAGGAGCTGCTTCCATACATCCTGCAGCCAACTGCTCATCGCGTTCCCCTCGCCGATACTGCAACGCTACTTTTTCGCGTCTGTCTTTGCTGCCGGCGCCGCGTCCTTCTTCTGTTCCGCGGCGGGCTGGACCTGCAGGCCGGGCGGGGCGTCATCTTCCGCCGGGTCTTCCCAGCGAATCTTCCACTGGCCGTCTTCCTGCACGGCCGCCTCGGTCAGCGGCTTGGGCTTCCCCGACGACGCATCGTAATGCTCGATGGTCAGCTTCGCGGCGTTCCCATCGGCGTTCAGGTCGGTCTTCCTCACGATGAAATCGGCAAAGACCAGCGAGGGCAGCAGTTCCTCCGAGCTGTCGCCGAGCCGCTCCACGAAGTCCTCCACGACGTCCTTGGCGACCAGCGCTTTCACCGCCTTGCTGTCGCGCGTGCGCGCCGCTTTCAGGAAGCGTGCGAAGGCGCCTTCCGGCCCCGCCGCATTCTCCGCCGGCTCCTTTGGGAACTTGCCCTCCGCCTTCTGCTTGACGCGGGCGATGGCCGAATTCATGTCTTCCACGCTCACCGCATCCATGAAGCGGTCGCGCAGCACCGCGTAGGCCTGCGCCGCCTTGGTGTAGTCCCGCATGATGTACTCGCTGCAACCGCCCCAATACTTCAGCACCTCGGGCTTGAGGCGGTCGGGCGGGAGCGTCTCCATGAGCCACTCGGCCACCGGCGCGACGCGCACATACTCGCGCGCCTCGTTCATCAGGGTCTCCAGCAGCCCGTACACCGCCTCCTGCGCTTCCTCGTCCACGGGGAACGCCGCCAGGAACGCGCGGGCCTGCTGCGCGGCGTCGTCCCAGCGCTGCGCGGCGGCGAGCAGTTGCAGCAGCGTGCGGTGCGCGGCCTTCACCTCCAGGCTGCGGGGGTACCCGGCAATGATGGCGCGCGCTGCGGCTTCCGCTTTGGCGGCGTCTTCCATGCGTTCGTAGGCGTCGAGCTGCTGCTTCAGCGCGCCCGGCGTGAAACGGCCGTCCTTGCCGCTGCACGCGGCGGCGTCCTGGGCGGCGGCGAGCATCTCGGCGTCGCGCTGCAGCGCCCGCAGGGCGGCCGCGCGTTCGACCTGGATGGCGGCCCGCGCGAGGCCTTCGGGTTTGGGCGCGGCCTTGAGCTGCTCGTCCAGCGTTGCGAGCTGCTTGCTGGCGGCCTCGACTTCCTTGGCCGTCTTCTGCAATTCCCCGGCGGTCTGGAACGCGAACTGTTTGAGCGTGTTCTGCGACGCGTACATCCCCATCTTGATGTAGGCCTGCCGCACGCTCTCCAGCGCGGCGGCGGTAAGCGGCTGGCGCTGCAGCTTGCCGTGTTCCACCGCCACCTCCTGGTACATCTTGAATGAACGCTTCTCAATCTCCTGCCGGACGTCGCCGGCGCGCTTGGCGATGGCGGGGTCGTTGTGTTTCAGGAGCGGCGCGAGGACCGCATAGCCGCGCGAACCCTGTTCCACGAAGACCTGCGCCGCGGCGTCCTGCTTGGCCTTGTCGCTGCTCACAAAGTCGTTCAGGTGCGGGGTCCAGTCGGTGATCACCGTCGGGTTGGCGGCGGGCGCCGGCGCGGGCTGTCCCGCGCGCCCCGGCCCCGCGCACACGCTCAGAGCCACAACGACTAACGCCTGCATCATGCGCCAGACCATGATGGCTCCTTCTTTCGCCGAGCGGCCTACGGTTTAAGCAGCCGGACGAAGCCTTCCTGCTCAAAGTGCTGATCGGTCGTCAGGGCCTCCGCAATGCTTTGCTCGCGCATGAGGACGAAGCTGACGGCGTCGCACAACGAATACTCTTTGTCGGGCCGCTTGCGCAGCAGAACGACGGCCCGCTCGTGCGTTTCCCGGTCCAGCCACACACACGTCGTCCCTGTTCCGGAGAGCAGGCTGGCGAGTGCGTCCAACATGCCCGTGACGGGAACTCGCCGCACGCGCGCCAACGGCACGAGCTCCGCCAGCACGTAGTTGTGGGTCAGGAAGCGCCTTGCGGCCAGAAACTGGTCCCGGGCCGCGTCGTGAAAGCGGTCGTGAGGCGACACGAGGGCGAGGATGCCGGACGTATCGAGAAAGATCATCGTCCGTAATCCCTGGCAAGATCCGCGTCAATGCCCTCGTTGCCAGAAGCGTTCGCCCCGGCGCTGGCACAGAGGCCGCCGTACTCCTTCAGCCATCGCCTGCGGGCCTCGACCTCCTGCGGCGTCAACTCCGGCTCGGGCGGCTGCGCACGCTGTGCCACCCACTCCGCGACCAGTTCCTCCACACTCCGCCCAGCGGCCAGGGCGCGCTGAAGTAGCGCCGCATACACGTCTTCCGGTACTCTGACGGTCACGGTATGCGTCATGGGGAGTCCTCCCTCGTGCCATTAGCGATTCTAGCGGAGCCACAGGAGCGTTGCCAGCGATTCGGCCAAATCGCCATGAACGTTGCATTGCGCGGCGTGCGACCGCCAACACGGCACCGGGATCCTGCCCCTGCCTGCTGCCGCTGCCCACTATCTTCCGTAGTGAACTATACGGATCAGAACTCCCCCTCGGGCCCGCCTTCCAGGATGCGCACGGTGGCGTGGGTCTTCAGCAGCTTGTCCAGCACGCCACGCGAGGCGCGGCCTGTGAGCCGAATCCAGTCGCCATCGGCTTCGCGCGAGTCTTCGAAGAAATGCGTGGCCAGGAACGACAGCGTCCTGCCATCGCCGGCGTGCACCGCGACGACCAGCGGCTTGGCCTGTTCCCGGGCGCGCTCACGGATCTCGTTCTTGAGCCGCTCAAGCCCCTGGCGCTGCAGCGCGGAGATCGGGATAGCCTCCGGGAAGTCGCCGCGCAGCAGCTTGAAATCCAGCTCCAGCCCTTGCGGGATCGCGTCCACCTTGTTCAGCAGCAGCAGCGTCTCGCGGCCGGCCGCGCCCAGTTCCTGCAGCACGCCGTTGACGGCTTCGACCTGGCCGCGCACCAGCGGCGAAGAGGCGTCGGCGACGTGCAGGAGCAGGTCGGCGGTGCGGGTCTCTTCCAGCGTGGCGTGGAAGCTGGCCACCAGGTGGTGCGGCAGCCGGCGGATGAAGCCGACGGTGTCGGAGAGGAGCGCGGAGACGCCGCCGCCGAGCTTGAGGAGGCTGGTCTTGGTGTCGAGCGTGGCGAAGAGCCGGTCCTCGATGAACACGTCTTCGCCCGTCAGCGCTTTCATGAGCGTGCTCTTGCCGGCGTTGGTATAGCCGACAAGGGAGACGAGATAATGGTCGCGTGCGCGCGTGCGGACCATGCGCTCCTTGCGCCCCTCGATCTCCTTCTGTTCGTGCCGCAGGTCGTCGAGGTGCTTCTCGATCTTGCGGCGGTCCACCTCAAGCTGCCGTTCGCCGGGGCCGCCGCGGACGCCGATGCCGCCGGTCTGGCGTTCGAGGTGCGTCCAGAGCCGCTTCAGGCGCGGGAGCCGGTATTCGAGCATGGCGATCTGGACCTGCACGATGGCGGTGCGCGTGCGCGCGCGGCTGGCGAAAATGTCGAGGATCAGCTCGGTGCGGTCGAGCACCTTCAGGCTCGTGGCCTGGTCGAGGGCGCGGCCCTGGCCGGGCATGAGGTCGTGGTCGAAGAGGACGCATTTGGCGCCGCGCTCGAGCGCGAGTTCCTGCACCTCTTCGACCTTGCCCTTGCCGATGTGCGTCGCGGGGTTGATCTGGCGGATGTTCTGGACGACCTTGCCGACCACCTCCGCGCCGGCGGTTTCCGCGAGGCGCTGCAGTTCCTCCAGGGGTTCTTCGCCGGGCAGGAGGTCGCCGGGGCGATAGCCGCCCACCAGGACCACCTTCTCGCGGCCGGCGGTCAGCTTGACATCGCGTGCTTTGGGAACGGCCATGCGCGCTTTTCGATTTTCGATTGCCGATTGCTCCGCGAACGTCCGCGCTCGCGTGATCCCACCGGCGTCCTCAAAGCTCATCTATAGCATCTCGCGGCCGAAGCGCCACTGGCGGACGGCCATGTTGCGTTCAGCTCTCATTAGTCCGACCACGAGTCTATAGCGACTATCCGTCGCACCACGCGTTCCGGCCGCACTGCCGCCGGTGCCGGGCTGCCCTGGTTTGTCGGCGCTCTGTCATCCATGAGCCGTCACCGCGAAAATACGGCCGCCAAGCTCAGACGGCGGATGCCCACGTCACACGGCACTGGTTGACTCAAGCCACCAGTGGCAAACGGCGTCAGGCTTCAATGCGTGACCGACGCGCGGTCACGCTTTTTGCGGAGCGGCAACGGCGACGGGAGCGGCTGCCACCACCGCGCGCGCAGGCGCCGGCGCGGCGGGTTTCGGCGCGGGCTCGCCCTCGCTCTTCTCGTACTTCTCGCCTTTCCCGGGCTTCTCAGGCTTCTCGGCTGCGGCCACCTTCGGCGCCAGGATCAGGCCGACGCGCTTGCCTTCCCGGAACGGCGGGCGCTCAACCTTCGAGCAGTCTGCGAGCTGTGTGACGACGCCTTTCAAGGTCTGCTCGCCGAGGCTCTGGTGCGCGATCTCGCGGCCCTTGTACACCATCGTGAACTGCACGCGGTGCCCTTCGGCCAGGAATTCCTTGGCGTGCATGACCTTGATGTCCAGGTCGTGCTTGCCGATCTTGAAGCTGAGCCGCACCTCTTTGAGGTCGTGAGCGTGCGCCTTCTTGCGCGCCTTCTGCTCCTTCTTCTGTTCGTGGTAGATGTGCTTGCCGTAATCCATGATACGGCACACAGGCGGCTCAGCCTTGGGCGCCACTTCGACCAGATCCAGTTCCAGCTCCACGGCTTTCATACGCGCCTGGTCTGCGAGCATGATGCCCAGTTGCGCCCCGTCCGGCCCGATCACGCGCACCGTCTTCGCCCTGATCTCGGCGTTCACTCTCAGTCTTTCCGAAATGGTTCGTTCCTCCTTCTTCCTTGAGTCCCCCCACTGCGCGAGGTCACAGTCTCGCGCCATCATTCATCATTCGCTCCCGCATCCCGCAGAATTTGTCGCGCCAGGTGCTCCTTTATCTCCCGATGCCGCGGGACCGGAATCCGTTGACTTCCGCGGCCAAAAACATCGTGAGGGCCTTTGCTGCGCACCAAAATGAAGTCCGCCGCTTGCAGCCTGCGGATGAGATCGCGGCGCTTCATGAGGGCAGCAACACAAACAGCTTCTCCAACAGTGCCCCAGGAGGCGGCGACGCTGAGCGCCTGCCAAACTGGTGTGGCGCCTCTTCCAACATCAGCGCCACGACCGCGTACAGGTTTTCGCGGGCCTCCTCGAACGTTTCCCCCTGCGAGTATACGCTGGCCGCCTCAAGGATCTCCGCGGTATACCCCCCTTCTTTTGCGGGAACGTACGCCGCTGTTAAGGGCAACGCACGACGTTTCGGACGTTTGGCCATTGCCTTGTTCAAGCCCTCTGTTGTTACGGTCATGTCTACTTCCTCTCCGCCACTTCTTTCTTCGCCCGCGCGATGAACTCCGCGACCGGCAGCACGCCCAAGTCCCTGCGACCGCGCCCGCGGACCGACACCGAGCCGGCCACGGCCTCGCGTTCGCCGATGACCAGCAAGTACGGAATCCTGGCGGCTTCCGACTCCGCAACCTTAGCGTTAATCTTGCCGTGCCCGAGGTCCTCTTCTACACGGAACCCTTCGGCCCGCAGTTGCTGCACGACTTTTCGCGCGGCTTCCTCCTGCTTATCGGTGATATTCGCCACGCGAATCTGCACCGGCGACAGCCACAGCGGGAAGGCGCCCGCGAAGTGCTCTATCAGAATCCCCACGAACCGCTCAAAACTGCCGAACGGCGCCCTATGGATCATCACCGGCCGGTGGCGGTTGTTGTCGGACCCGATGTACTCCAACTTGAACCGCTCCGGCAGGTTGTAGTCCAACTGCACGGTGCCAAGCTGCCATTCGCGGCCGATGCAGTCCTTGACCATGAAATCCAGCTTCGGCCCGTAGAACGCCGCTTCACCCAGGACTTCGTCGTGCGGCAGCTTCATGTCTTTGGCCACACGCTTGAGCGTCTCTTCGGCCTTGTCCCAGACCTTCGGGTCCCCTGTGTATTTGTTGCTCCACGGGTCTCGCAGACTTACCTGAACCCGGTAATCCGTCATGCCCAAAGCCTGGAAGATGTCCTGCACAAGTGCAACCGTGCTCTGGAACTCCCCTTCGACCTGCTCGTCAGTGCAAAACAGGTGCGCGTCGTCCTGAGTCAGGCCGCGCACGCGGGTCATGCCGCTCAGTTCGCCGGACTGTTCATACCGGTATACCGTGCCGAACTCGGCCAGGCGGACGGGCAAGTCGCGGTAGCTGTGCGGCTCGGCAGCGTAGATCTGGATGTGGTGCGGACAGTTCATGGGCCTGAGCAGGTACTCTTCGCGTTCCCCCTCCTTGCCCTCGCCTTTCAGCGTCGGGTACTGACTGTCCTTGTAATAGGGGAAGTGACCGGAAACCTTGTACAGCTCCACGCTGCCGATGTGCGGCGTAAAGACGGGCATGTAACCGCGCTTGAGCAGTTCCCCGCGCATCAGCGCTTCCAGTTCCGTGCGGATGATGCCGCCCTTGGGCATCCACAGCACCAGGCCCTGGCCGACCAGCGGGCTAATGGTGAACAGTCCCATCTGCTTGCCAATGACCCTGTGGTCGCGCTTCTTGGCCTCCTCGATGCGCGCGAGGTGCTCGTCCAGGTCCTTCTTGGTCGGGAAGGCCGTGCCGTAGATGCGCTGAAGCTGCTTCTGCTTCTCATCGCCGCGAAAGTACGCGCCGGCGATGGCGGTGAGCTTGACGGCGCCGATCTTCCCGGTGCTGGGGACGTGCGGCCCCATGCAGAGGTCCTCGAAATCGTTGCCGATCCGGGTGCCGGTGACGTAGAACGAGAGCGCCCCGTCGGCCTGCTTTGCGTTTTCGAGTTTGTACGGATTGCCTTCGGCTTCGATCTTCTTCAGGCCTTCGGCGTGCGGCAGTTCGTAACGGGTGAGCGGCCTGTTTTCGGCGACGATCCTGGCCATCTCGGCTTCGATCTTCGGGAAATCGTCCACCGAGATCTTGTGGTCGAGGTCAATGTCGGCGTAGAAGCCGTCTTCCACCGCCGGCCCGTACACCAGCTTGGTCTGCGGCCAGAGGCGGCAGATGGCTTCGGTGGTGACGTGTTCGGCGGTGTGGCGGATCACGTACAAGCCGTCTCTGTCGAGCTTGCCGTCGCGTGTGCGCGGCGTCACGACCGTGAAAACGCCGCCCTTCGTCAGCGGCCGGCTCACGTCCAGCAGCACGCCGCCCAGCTTGACCGCGACGGCATCGGCGGCGAGGCGCTTGCCGATGGACGCGGCGACGTCGGCGCCGGTCACGCCGGCTTTGTACTCGCGTTTCGAGCCGTCTGGAAACACCAGTTCAATCATCTCGTCAGGCATGGCTGTACCCACATCCGCAACACGGAATCGGAGAACCAAAGGAAACAGCGCATGCGTGCAGCGCTGAGAAGAGAGCTGGATGGCGCCAATACGGCGCGCTGAAGTGCTGGTCCTGCAGGCATCAAGATTCGGTGTATCCAAATGCCATGCGGGTGACGGGCGGGCGACCCGTCGGCAGCCCGGCTGGTGAGGCCGGGCCTACAAAGTCCTTTGCATAACGAACCATAACGTCACCCAACAGGGATGCCTTGCCAACTGTGCCCTTTAGTATACCCCGCAGGGGCCGGTGCGCAACCCCAAAGCACGGGGGACGGCCACTCTTCGCATGCCCCGCTGCAAGGAGCCGCTCACGGCGGCTACAATCCGCTGTTTTGACTTGCCTTGGCCGCGGTGCTGGTTCACAGTACAAGTTGTGGTGCCAGTCGGAAGTGTGGTATCGTGCTACTGTTCTCGTCGGGCGGGAGGTTCGTATGAAGGGCCGCGATGACAGCACTGCGTGGACCGAACCGGACGACGTGGAGAAGATCACCACCACTGTTGACAGCAAACGCGAACGCCGCATCGTCGCCATGGGGCCGCCGGAGCAGCGCACAAGCTGGACGGCGGTTTGGGTAGCGCTGCTCCTCGGCGCCGGCGCTGTGGCAGCTTTCGTCTACTGCATGCGGCAACCACCGCCGCCCACGGAAGCCGCAGCCGCTGGCGACCCGGCGCCGGCGGTTCCCGCCACCTCGGTCGCGGCTGGAGCCAGCGACGCTGGGGCTGTCACGGAAGCGCCGGCCCCCGTGCAAGGCGATGCGCTGGCGCCTCCCCCTCCTCTTCCGCCGCCCCCGCCGCCCCCGCCGCAGGAGCCAGGCGGCGTGCGCGGAGCGCAGCAGGGCTATCCCATTTTGGGCCGGGCGGTGGCGCTGGGGAAAGTGTCGGTCGAGCTGGAGTATTTCTGGCTTGAGCGCGACCCGCCCGGAGACTCGGCCTACGCCGCGTTGCGCGGCTACCTTGGGAACGGCAGCGACGCGGCCATGACGCTGCCGCCGGTGGACGTCACGCTGCTGGACAACGACCAGCGCGAATACAAGCCGTTCAAGGGTCCGCAGAGCATCAGCGTCTCGCTGAACCCGCTGATGCGCGTCAAGGGCACGTGGGCGTTCCAGGTGCCCACCGGCGTGACGCTGTACTGCGCGCAATTCAAGACCAGGGACGGCAAGGCGGCAGTCCGCATCAGTATCAGCGAACGCACGCCGAAGAACGCGGAACTGGTCGCCTCCGACGATTATGCGCTCACTGCGGCGGAGATCGCCGCGTTCGCCAGTCCGCGCGTCGCCCTGCAGACTCAGATTGCCGAGGCGGAGGTGAAGCTGGAGCCGCTCCTGGCGGACCTGGACGCCGCCGAAAAGCGCCTCGCCAAGATCGAGAAGCGCCTGAAAGTTGCCGACGACGCCGTGGATTCCGCCAAGGCCACCGTGGGGAAATACGTGAGCGCCTACGAAGGCGCCAAGGCGCGCCTGAAAGACCTGGACGCGAACCGCTCCGACTTCCGTCATAACGCCCGCGCACAGGAGACCCAGGCTTCCAGGGCCGAACAGGATATGGCCCGCGCGGAAAATGACGCCGTGTCCGCCGCGCAGACGCTCAAGGACAAGCAGGCTGCGCGCGCCAAGGTCAACGCCGAGGCCAAGGAAGAAGCGGTGCGTATCAAAGCCGTCAAGACCAAGATCGAGGCCCAGCAGAAAGTCGTGGACGGCCTGCAGAAGAAACTGGGCGAGTAACCTCGCCTCTCACGCGCCGCACACCGCTTCCAGCCACGCCGCGGCAATCACCGCGTGCCCCGGCGTTGTCGGGTGGCAGCCTTCCGCAGTCCAGCGCAACCCCGGCGCCGACGCGATGGCCTGCCAGAGCTTCTCGCGAGCCGGGACGTAGATGGCGTCGTAACGCCGCGCAAGTTCGCGCACCACGCCGTCGTATGCGGCCACGAGTTGGTTCAGGTCCGTCTGCGGATCGTCGTCAATCGGCGTCGGGGAGACGAGCACGAAGCGCGCGATGCCCGCGGCTTTGGCCTGCTCGAGCAGGCTGCGGTAGTTGGCTTCGTATTCGTCCTGCGCGATGAACGCCTGCCCGCCGAGGTGTTCGGTGCGTTTGCGCCACACGTCGTTGACGCCGATCTTGATCGAGAGCCAGTCAGGCTTCAGGTCCAGGCAGTCTTCCTTCCAGCGCGCGAGCAGTTCCTCGGTGCGGTCGCCGCTGACGCCGCGGTTGATGATCTCGACCTTCACCTCCGGGTAGCGCGTGGAGAGCAGACCGCGGATCATGGCCACGTACCCGCTGCCCAGCGTGTTGACCTTCGCCGGGTCGCGCCAGCCGCAGTCGGTGATGCTGTCGCCCTGAAAGAGGATCCTGTCGCCGTTCTTGAAGGGAAGCTGTGCCATGCTTGCGATCGTCCTCCGTGAAATCACGCCGCGATCTCGCGCAGCGCCTTCACCACCCGCTGCGCTTCCTCGATTGTGTTGAAGAAACCCGGCGACAACCGCAGCGTGCCGTTCGGGAATGTCCCGAGATGTTTGTGCGCGTACGGCGCGCAGTGCAGGCCCGGCCGCGCGGCGATGGAAAACGCCTGGTCGAGAACGCCGGCGACCTCCAGCGGGTCGCGGTTCTTGACGGTCAGCGACAGCGCGCCGACTTTGCGCGCGAGGTCCTTCGTGGCATGAATGGTGAAGCGCGCGTCGCCTTCCAGTTCGCCGATGACGTGCTTCAGGATTTCGCGCTCGTGCTCCAGCGCCTTGCCCGCGCCGGCCGAATTGAGGAAGCGCACGCCCGCCAGCAGCCCCGCGATGCCCATCGTGTTGGGCGTGCCGCCTTCCAGGCGGTGCGGCAGTTCGCCCGGCTGATGCGGCAGCCTGCTGTCGCCGCCCGTGCCGCCTTCGCGCCAGAACTGCAACGCGTCTTCCTGGACGCGCGACCCCAGCAGCAGCGCGCCCGTGCCCGTCGGCCCGTACAAGCCTTTGTGGCCCGCCAGCGCGAGCAGGTCAATCTGCGCCGCCTCCATGTCCAGCGGCACGACGCCGCCCGTCTGCGCGGCATCCACCAGCAGCAGCGCCGGGCTGCCCGCGGCGCGCAGCGCGGACTTGAGCTCCGCGACCGGGTTGATGACGCCCGTGACGTTCGAGCAATGCGTCAGTGCCACCAGACGCGTCTTCGGTGTTACCGCGCGGACGATCTCGTCCGCCTGCCAGGAATCCTTCGCGGCCGGCGCGACGCGCGTAAGCGTGATGAAGCCTTCGTCGCTCATCCGCTGCAGCGGGCGGTTGATGGAGTTGTGTTCGAGCACGGTGCTGACGACGTGATCGCCCTGCCGCAGCACGCCTTTGATGGCCATGTTCAGCGCGTCGCTGCAGTTGAGCGTGAAGATGCAGCGCCGCGGCTCCTTGAGGCCGAAGAAACGTGACAGCGCCAGGCGGCATTCGGCGATCATCGCTTCCGCGCCGGTGGCCATGCGGTGCCCCGCGCGCCCGGGATTGCCGCCGGCTTCCAGCATGAAGCGCAGCATGTAGTCGTAGACTTCGGGCGGCTTCGGATAACTGGTCGCTGCATTGTCGAAGTAGATGTACGGCGTCATCGTCGCACCTTGGGTCATGCACGCCCCTCTATTCCAAACCGTATGCCTCGCGCGCAGCATTGTCAAACACGCCACGCGCCCGTTCCACATTTCGGTTGACGCCGCACCCCCGGCGGTGTACCTTCTGTTGCAGGAGAGAGTTTGTGACTACGGTCCGCGGGTATTACTTCCGGTACTTTAGCTATCCCTGGCGGCAACCAGGGCTGAGGGATACCGCGTAGACAGTCAAGACCGAACGTTGATGCGAATCCCGAAGCCCTGAGATGCCTCTCAGGGCTTTTTGTTTCGGAAAGGAGACAATCATGCCCGAGAGGATTGACAACAGGAATGTGAAAAAGATGACGCCCTTGATCAGTCCTCATGCGCTCAAGTCCAGGCACGTGGCCTCGCCCGCTGTGGCCGGCCTGGTGCTGGACACGCGGCACGCCATCCGCGACGTCATCCACGGCCGCGATATGCAGCGCCTCGTCGCGGTCGTCGGCCCGTGTTCCATCCACGATCCCGACGCGGCCTGCGACTACGCCCGCAAGCTCAAGCAGGTCGCGGACCGCACGTCCGAGCAGCTCGTGATCGTGATGCGCGCGTACTTCGAGAAGCCCCGCACGACGGTGGGCTGGAAGGGCCTGATCAACGATCCGTATTTGGACGGTTCCTGCGACGTCGCCGCCGGCCTGGACCTGGCGCGCGGCACGCTGCTGCGCCTCAACAGCCTTGGCCTGCCCTGCGCCTGCGAGATGCTCGAACCCGTGGTCCCGCAGTACATCGCGGACCTGGTGAGCTGGGCGGCCATCGGCGCGCGCACCATCGAAAGCCAGACCCATCGCGAGATGGCCAGCGGCCTCTCCATGCCGGTGGGTTTCAAGAACGGCACCGACGGCAGCCTGGAGATAGCGCTCAACGCCATGCTCTCCGCCGGCCGCCCGCACAGCTTCCTGGGCATCAACGGCGCGGGTATGACCGCCATCATCAAGACCAGCGGGAACCCGGACCGGCACATCGTCCTGCGCGGCGGCGGCGGCACGACAAACTACTCGCCCGCCGACATCCGCCGCGCGGTGGCTCAGGCCGCCGACGAATCCATCGTGCGGCCCGTGATGGTGGACTGTTCGCACGGCAACGCGGGCAAAGACCACACACGCCAGGGACACGTCTGCCGCGAGATCATGCGGCAGTTCCGCGACGGCCAGACGGGCATCATCGGCGTGATGCTGGAAAGCAACCTCAAGCCGGGCAAACAGACCTGGCAGGAAGGCGCCAGGCTGCAGCACGGCGTCTCCATCACCGACGCGTGCATCGGCTGGCAGGAAACCGAGGAACTGCTCTACGAAGTCGCGGAAGCCGCGCAGCCGGTCCGGGCATGAGGATGCGCGCCCAAACGCGTGGCTTGACTCACGTGCTTTATCTGTTCTACTATTCCCGAAGGCACAATGTGCAGGGGTTGCTATGCCGCGGTTGATCGTTACAGGTCCGGACAATATCCCTCACGAATACTTTGTGACGAGCGAGATGTCACTCGGCCGCAACCCTGGCAACGACATCACGATTGCCGAGGAGAAAGCGTCGCGCCGCCATTGCCGCTTCAAACCCGAGGCCGGCAAGATCGTCGTCGAGGACCTGGACAGCTCCAACGGCACCAAGGTCAACGGCAACAAGGTCCAGAGCTGCGTGCTCAAACACGGCGACGTTATCACCATCGGCGCGCACACCATCGCATTCCAGGACGAATCCGCCGAGTTGATGCCAATCGCCAGGACCGGCGACGACGACAAGGACGGCGGCCGTGAAGGCCGGCGCGGCGCCGTGCTGGCCGCCGTGGACGCACCCCCCCATTCCCCCCCTTACCAAGGGGGGGACACAAGGGGGGGTGCGCCCAAGCCCGCGGCGGAGAAGGCGACCGTGCGCAGCGGGCCGTCGGCGCGCCTGCCCCAGATCGCGCCCACGCCGTTGGAGGCAAACAGAGGGGCTGAGGCGCGCGCCGCCGAACGAGCTCACGGCCCCTTGGCTCCGGCCATGGCCATCGCGGGCACGGTCGCCGCGGCCATCCTGGTGGGCGTCGGCGTCGTGGTGTACCAGCAGCGCGGCACGGAGGTCGCCGTCAATCCTGAGCCGCTCCCGAAGCCGCAGGTGGAACCCGAGCCCAATCCCAAGCCCAAGGATGACGTGGTCCGGCCTGTGCCCAAGCCCGACATCAAGGCGGTGCGTCCGCCGCCGGTCCCGAAGGACACCAAGGAGCCCGACACCAAGACGCCGCCGTCCGACGCCGACCTCGCCGCGGCCTGGACCAAGGCTCTGGGGGAGCGCGACCGCGCCATCGCGTCCGGCAACTTCGCGGGCGCTCGCGCGGCCGTCGGTTCGTTCCTGGCGGCCCACCCTGGCGGCGAGTTCGGCCGGAAGGCGCAACAGGAACTGGCCGACACGAAGAAGCTCATCGAAGCGGCCCTCGAGATCATGCTGAAGGACGCGCAGCAAGCGGCGGCGGACAAGAAGTACCGCGTCACGACGCAGCGCTGCACCCGCATCGCCGCCGCCGACCCCGGCGGCAAGTTCGGCGGGGAGGCCCGCGACATACTGACGCGGATAGACGACGGCACCGAGCCGCGCTTCACCGACATTAACGCCCGCGCGACCGCGCAGATCCAGGCCGGCCAGCTCGACAAGGCCGCCGAAACGCTTGACAAGGCGCTCGACGAACTGGGCGGCACGAAATGGGCGGAACAGATCTCCGCCGCCCAACTGCAGGTCCTGATGGCCCGCTCCTTCATCCGGCAACTGGAGAGCGAACGCGCCAAGGCCGCCGCCGCAGGGAAGAACGCCCCCGTCACGCTGCCCGGCAAGAAGCTCACCGGCGTCCTGACCGGCGTCACGGGACTGACGCTGGAGCTGAAGAGCGGCGCGCGCAGCATCCAGGCGCCGATCAAGGACCTGACGCCGGAGGACCTGCAGAGCGTCCTCAAGCCGCTGAACCTCGCCGAGAACCATCTGGAGCTGGCGTATCTGTGGCTGCTGCTGGGCAAGACCGCGGCTGCGCAGGCAGAGGTCGAGCGCGCCCTGCTCGTCCCCCAGCAGGCCGGCGGCGCCATCCGGCTGGTCAGCCTGCTGCCCAACCAGCGCAACCTGCACGTGTACGATTTCAGCAAGTGGCAGCACCAAAGCGACTGGGACGCCATCTCGGGAAGCTGGTCCACGCAGAACGACAGGTACGTGCTGGACAGCGCCGACGGCGGCGACACCGTGCTGCGCACCGCGGCGCTCGGCGGGCCGTTCCCCGCCCGGAACGCGCACATCAGCTTCGATTTCGAGCTCGCAAAACCCAACGCGGGCTACTTCTTCGCGTTCGAGTTCGGCACGGAGGACAAGGGCGCCGTGAGCGCGATCTTCACCGAGAAAGGCCTGGCGCTGCACGCCAATCTGAACGGCGCCGTCAACGAGAAGGACAACTGGACGCCCGGTCCCACGCACGTGGACCTCGCCATCTCCGGAGACACGGCGGCGCTGACAGTGAACGGCAGGAAGATCAAGCCGCTTGAGGTGTCGGGCCTCTCCGCTTTGCAGGGAACCATCACGTTCCGCGTGCGTGAATCCGCCTGCTCGATAGACAACGTCATCCTGCGGAATGTGGAGTAGGACGGACGTGAAGCGCGGAGGCCGGCAGCACGCGCGCTTCTTGCGTTTCAGTCCCGGACCAGGCCGCTCTCACGCAGCGCCTGCAGGCCGTCCCAGGTCAACTGGATAAGCGCGTCGCGGTGCTGGTCGGCCTTGTCGCGCCACAGTTCCAGCAGCAGGCGGCCGAGGTTCTCCCGCGTCAGGTCGGCAGGAGCCGCGGGCAGCAGGCGCGGCTCGCCCGCCCCGCCAAACACGCCGGAGCTGAGGACGCCGCTTGGCGTGCGGCGCCGGACCATCGAGACGATGCCGGCGGCTGCGCCCAGCGCCAGGTTGACGGGCTGGATGGCGTGGTCGAGCGCCACACGCATGGTGCCGTACAACCTGTCATCGTAGCCCAGCTTGCGCGCGGGGTCGCGGCCCACCCGGGCAACAAGGTCGTTGAGGTTCGGGTTGATCATGCGTTGCAGCAGATCGTCCGCGTACTCCCGGTAACCTTCCGGCGTGAACAGCGGATCGCCGAGCGCCTTGTGGCGCGCGGTCAAGGCCGCGCCGGATTCGGCAAGAAACGCCTTGCGCGCGCGCCCCATGATCCACGGATCGCTGCCCGCCTCGGCAATGGTATGCAGGTCCTTCAGGTCGGCCAGGTACGCGATCATGGCGTGGACGGCGTTGTGGCCGTACAGCTTGGCTTCCTCGAACGGCAGCAGCGCGGGTTTCTCGACGAAGACCTCAATGCCGCGCCTGTACCCGGGGAACCCGATCTGGGTGACGAGGATCCTGTTGAACTCCTCGACCAGCACCGCGCGCGGCAGCCGCGGCGTAAGCGTCTGCAGCCGCAGCCGCGCGATGGTGGGGGCGTCCGTGATCACGCCGCTCATCTTGCCGATGACCGTATTGAGCACCTGGACATGGTCCCGATTGCGGCACTGCGCGTGGACCAGGTGCTCCGCCAGGATCTCCGCGGCGTGGTTGTGGTTCTCCGCGGCATAGATGACCGTGGGCAGCATGGCCGGCCGCTTCGCCAGCCCGTCGCACAGCAACTGCACCACGCTGGCACTGTCGCCTGCCGTGTACACGGTCACGCTCGGCAGCGCCGTGGCCATCTCGTCGGCGGCGGCGATGGCGCCGAGGAGCGCGTCGCGGTCCGCCGGAACGTTCGGGTTGGCCGGCTCTATCCCACGCACAGTGCAGTGCTCGATGCCGTCCGGGTGCGCCACGTTGACGGTGTACGCGCCGCCGTTGTCGCGGATGGCCGCCACCAGCGCCGCGTCAATCTCGGCCACAACGTAGCGCGAGAAGTTCCCGCTCTTGTACGCCTCGAACAGGAACAGCCCGCTCTGAATCGGCCCGAAGCCAAAACCGACGTACGACTTTGCCATCGCTTCACGTGCCCTTCAGCAGCTCGTCCTCCGCCGCCTTGCACCACATGCCGTTGCGCAGCTTCGCCGCCACCGCGGGTAACTGCTCCCGTAGTTTCGCCAGCGGCACCAGGCCCAGATCGTGCAGCATGGGATACACGATGATCTTCCCCGACAGCGTCCGCTTCTCGACGGCCTCAATGCCGGCGGCGGCGCCCGCCATGCCGCAGACCGCGTCCACCGAGCAGTCCGTGTCGAGCTGCCCCGCCACGACTTTCTGCAGCACCGCTTCCATGTCGCGGATTTCGGAGCCGCTTGAACCCATCATGAAGCAGCGCTTGGCCAGGTACAGGTCGAGGTCGAGGTCCTGGCGCGTCGGCGCCGGGATGCCCGCAAAGACGTTGATGATCGCATTCTCCGCGCTGTCCCTGATGGCCGCGGCAACCAGCGCCCCGACGGGCACCATCAGGGCGATGTAGCTGAACTTCTCGTGCAGCGGCGTCTTCTGCGTGTTGACGGCGCGCAGGGGGACCCCGTTGGCCTTTGCCGGCGCCGCGGCTTTCTCCAGCAGCGACTGCAGCCGCGCGTCGTCCATGTCCGTGCCCGTGACGGAGAGGCCGGGTATGCCCATGCAGAGGGCGCGGATGACGTGCATCTGCCCCATCGGCCCGCCGGCGCCGATCACCGCGAGCGTGTCGCCGGGCCGGAGTTCCGCCGAGGCGGGAATGCGCGTGTAGGCGTCGGCCGCGCTGCTCCCGGTCGTGCCCGTCCAGCGCGTAGGCCCGTAATGGACGCGCCCGACTCCGACCGACACCGGCTGCCCGATCTTCTTCCCGCCGGTGACGATGTTGATGATGGCGCGCGCCGCGAGCTTGTCGTTGAGGACCTCCAGCGTCTGCTTGCCGGCGCCAAAGTAGATGATGTCGTCGAACGCCTCGTTGGGCAGCGCCGCCAGGCTGGAGACTTCGTTCGGCGTGATGCCCAACGCCGCCAGCGCCGGGCGCTGCGCGGCGTCGGCGCAGAACGACGTGACCGCCGCCGGCCGGTTGCCTGCGACAGCTTCGCTCAGCCCCTCGATGGCGTGACCGGCCTCGGCGACGATCAGCAGCTTGCCGCCGGCCTTGACGGTCTGCCGTTGCGGCGTTGCGTACGAGTTTTCCACGCAGGCCCACGGCTCCACCAGCGCGATCGCCGACGCGCTCAGGTTGTCCGGCACGGGAATCAGGAACCGCTTCCCCGTGCCCCGGTCCATGATGACGCGCTCGTCCATCAGGACGTACTCCTGCAGCGCCCCCTCGAAGTTGTAGCCGAACGCGGCGTTGGATTGCGGCGTGCGCAGGTCGCGATAGTCGGTCTGCACGAGGACGCGCTCGCCGAGTCTGTGGTGCTTCACGCCGCTGCCCACGGCCACAATGTGGCATGTGACCTCATGTCCGGGCACCGTCGGCTTGTCGCCCGGCACGTAGCTGGGAATCTCAACCAGCACGGACTTCGACAACCCGGAGACGATCTCCTTCTTGCGCGGATGGTCCACGAACTGCTTCAGGAGCTTCAGGTCGGAGAAGCACAGACCCACCGCCTCGACCTTCGCCAGGACCTGCTGCGGACCGGGCTTGAACACGTCTTTCTCTTTGTTCAACCTGACCTGGCTCGGCCCCACAAGCTGGAGCGCATACTGCTTCGCAGGGATGCTCTCTTCTGTCTGTCTCATCTTCCTTCTCTTCTGCGCGCCCCTCACTACTGGCCACTTGCCACTGACAACTGACAATTGACCAATGATAACTGACCAATGACCACTTCAGTGCAACATCGTCTGCCCGCCGGTTACCGGCACCGCCTGCCCCGTTTCGTATTGCTGCTCCATCAGGTAGTAGATCGCCTTCATCACGTCCGGCGTGGTGCAGCCGCGGCCCATCGGCACCTTCGACTCGTACGCCCTCCGCACCTCGGCGATCGTCTTGGCGCCCGGCACCTTGCTCGTGCGCAGGTACTGCACGAACAGGCCGTTGTTCGGATCGGACCACAGCGGCCCGTCGAAGAAGTTGCCCGGGCAGATGGCGTTGACTTTGATGCCGTCCTCCACGAGTTCCAGCGCGAACGACTGCGTCAGCCCGATGCCGCCGAACTTGCTCCCCGCATACGCGCCGTTGCGGTTCGACCCTGTCAGCCCCGACTTCGAGTTGATCTGGATGATGTCGCTCCAGTACTCGGGCTTGGCGCGGTGCTGCAGCGCGAGCACGGGCGCGGCCTTCTGCACGCACAGGAAGTAGCCCGTGTAGTTCACCGCCGTGACGAGGTTGAAGTCTTTCGTGCTCTGCGTCTTCACGCTCTCCGCCTTCAGCACGCCGGCGTTGGAGACGAACAGATCGAATCCGCCGTACGCCCGGATGGCCTGGTGGACCGCGTCGGCGACGGAATCGCCGTCGGTCACGTTCATGGCCACACCCAGCGCGCGGTTCGCGCCGACGGCCGCGTTCACCTCGGCGGCCGCCTTCCTGACGCCCTCGACGTTCAGGTCGGCCAGCACCACGCACGCGCCCTGTTTCGCCAGGTCCTGCGCGATCTCCAGGCCGAAGCCCTGCGCCGCGCCGGTGACGACCGCGACCTTGCCCGCGGCGCGGCCTTTGCCGCTGGCCATTGCCGCGACCTTCTTCCGGTACGATTCGACCTCCCAGCCCTCGATGAACTCCCTGTCGGCGGTCGTCATGTACTGGATGCCGCCGAGCTTGTGCGCGCCCCCGGCGACCTCGATAGTGTTCAGGTACAGCAGCCGGGCGTTCTCCGCGCCGCTGACATCGTCGCCGGCCGTGAACATGCCCAGACCCTTGACCAGGATCACGTACGGCGGGAAGCGCGTCGCCTTCGTGTGCGCGGCAATGCTCTCGCGCAGCCGCGCGATAAGGTCGTCCGCCTTCTCGGCCGCGGACGCCTCGAACCACAGCGGGAACGAGTTGCAGTAGACGATCTGATCGGGCGCGAATGCGCCGCCCATTGCGATCTGCTTGCCGTCCTGCGCGCCGGCGAGCGACATGGCGACGGCGGAATCGTCGAAGCGCACGACCTTCAGCCGCTCGCCCGCCGCCAGCAGCCCGCGCAGCGCAGGGCCGAGCGTGTTGATGAGCGTGCGGGCGTCCGCGGGGCTGATCCTGCTGACCGGACCGAACGGTTCCCGCAGCGTCGAGCCGCCCAGCCGTTCGCGCAGCTTCCCGATGATGAGATCGGTGTTGGCGCGGACTTCCTCCGGCGTGTCGCCCGACACCAGGAAGCCGTGGCTCTGCATCAGCAGCGCCGCGGGCCGCGCGCGACCCGTGCGCTGCGTGTATTCCTTCAACTGCTTGCGGACAAAGTTGGCCAGGATGTAGCCCGGCGTGACGTACGGAATCCAGAGCACCTGGTCGCCCAGCATCTCGCGGCAGAGCGCCTCGCCCTTCGCGCAGTACGTCAGCATGTTCGGCAGCGTCGGGTGCGTGTGCACCACGAACTGGCCGGGCATCAGGTTGTGCAGCGCCACCTCGATGGATGGCCGCTGCCCTTTCTCCGGATGCACGCGCGCGCCGAGAATGGCCTCCTTGAAAGCTGCCTCGCGCTCGCTCTCGTCCGTGCCCAGGTCGCGATCAAGCAGCGCGTCGAGGTCCGCGCGCCGCAGCTCGACGAACCCGCTCGCGCCCACGGTTGCCAGCGCGCTGCCGCTGCCTTTCACGAAAAGCCGGTCGCCGATCTTCACCGATGTGTTGCCGCCGCCGGCAAGCACGAAATCGGGATCGGAACCGTAGTAACGCGAAAGCCCGATGAGTTTGTCTATCGGGCTGGCATCAGCTTTGAATGTTGGCCACTCCACCGCTTTCTCCCTCTTCACTCGGCACTCGTCATTTGTCACTTGTCACTCTTCTCGAGGTACCGCTGGATCACCGCCGCGCCCAGCTTGCGGAACGCGCCAATCCGCTCTTCCGCGCTCGTGTACGCCGGGTTCGGCCTGCCCTGTCCATCCACGAAGCCACATTCGCCGTGCAGGCACAGGAACTGGTGCGCCGCCACGACGCACACGCCTTCCCAGAACAGTTCCTTGATCTCCTCGGGCACTGCAGCGCCGCCCACGCACGCGGGTTCCAGCGGCACCAGGTCAAGCGTGTTGTGTTCCGTGCCCGCCGTCACGACCAGGCCGGCGGCCCGCAGCGCTTTGACGTAGCGCGCCAGCACGTCCGGCGTGTTCCGCAACGGGATGAACTCCACACACCATACGTTCCACTTCCGGATGTTGCCAATCAGTTTCTCGACCGGCTCCTCGAACGGGCAGATGGGCGACGTGCCGTCGGCCAGCGTCGGGTAGCACGGGATGCCGCCTAGTTCGAGAATGAGCCGCTTGGCCTGTTCCAGGTTAAGGAACGCTTCCTCGACGAACGCCGGCTTGCCGGCCTTCATCAGGTGCGAGCGGATGTCGTTCTGCACCTTCACCGGCTTCTCGGACCTCGGCCGCGCGCCGAGAATCGCGGCGAGTGTATCCAGCCGCTGCCCCGAGGGCACTTTCTCGAAGAGCACTTCCTGGAACGCCTGCGCGAGGTGCCGTTCCTGCGGGCACACCGTTTCCTTTTTGCAGCCGTGACGCGCGACAATGCGGTTCACGACTGCGGGCAGGTCCAGGCCCGTCGCGGCGCCGTGAGCCGCAAAGGCCTTCTCCATGCGGCGGATCATCTCCGCCATGCGCTGGGTGTCGTTGCGGCGGATGACCTCGATGAGCCGCTGCGCCTCGGCGCTCAAGCTCGCGAAGCGGGTGATGCCCTTGCCGCAGATGTACAGCTTGCCGGGGTTGCCGGGGTCGTTGAGCTTCACGCCGGCGCGGCGCAGGTCATCGTCCATGGCGATGATCTCAAGCCCGAAGAGCGGGAAGATACCGTGCTTCCGGGCCTGCGCGATGTACTCGCCGTAGACGTCGTAATCGTAGTAGTTGCTCGCGCCCACGACTTTCACGCCCTGCCGCGCGGCCAGCTCGACGGCCTGGCCCACGCTCTCGAACGCCGAGAAGTTCGGGGGCAGATGAATGTGGATGTTGGTCTTGGGCCGCGGCGACGGCTGCTTCCCCTTCGCCGCCTCCGCGCGAATGTCGCCAACCGTGGCAATATCCCGAAGCTTGCTCAATGACTCCTCAACCGTGTTCTTCATTCCTCGCCTTCACTCCGCGCGTCGTCGTCGTTCAATCCAAAATCCACAATCGCAAATCCCAAGTCGTCAGAGCCAGCCGCCCGCCTCACCGAGTAAACGGCAGAACTCCACGCAGTTCGGCCACGACACATCCGCCGGAATGCCGTGATCGCAGCCGGGAATGTAGCCGCCGGCGCGCAGCACGGGCGTGAGCCGCGCGATCTCCGCGCGCAGCGCCGCGCCGCCCGCCGCCATTGTCCTTTTATCAACGCCGCCGCGGTACGCCATCGCCGTGCCGTAGCTCTCGCGGTACTTCGGCAGGTCGTTGCCCGCGGCCACTTCCTGCGGCGAATTGCAGTTGAAGCCGGCCTCGATCCAGAGCGGGATAAGCTGGCCGACGTAGCCGTCGGAGTCCACTTCGAGCACCTGCACGCCGGCCTGCTTGCACAGCCGCGTCCAGCGCTGCCAGCACGGCAGCAGGAAGCGCCGGCACATGGCGGGGCTGATGAAGGCATGCTCCTTGTAGGCCATGTCTTCGTTGGTCAGCACGCAATCCGGCACGAAGCGCTCAAACGTGCGCTCCAGCAGCGTGCAGACGAACTCCTGCCAGAACTGCACCATCTCCGCCGCCCAGTCGGGATCGTCCGCGAGCAGGAAGCAAAGCTGCTCCGCGCCGACCCATTCGCGCAACTGCCAGAAAGGGCCGGACCAGTCGAGGCCCGTCGCGACGGTGCGGTCCCGGTGCTCCGTGATCCACTGCGGGAGGTGTTCGCCGAAGCGCGTGGGATCGTCCGCGTTGTAGCGGCGCTGCATGTCTTCCCAATCGGCGCGCGTCTCGACGGGGCACTTGATCCAGTTGCGCGTGACGAAGTCAATGGCGTTGCGCAGGTACGAGACGTCGAATTCGAGACCGATCTCGCAGATGTTGCCCTTCCAGTCCTGGACGACCTGCGAGTTCGCGCGCTTCTCGATGACCTTCTCCTCGAAGTGCGGGATCATGCGAAAGTCCACGCCCATGCCGTGGCGGCGATCGAAGCTCTCCTCGGTCAGGCCGATCTGCTTCGCGGCACACCGCACCGGGTCTTCGTTGGGCGGCAGGCCCTGTCTGCGCCAGGCTTCGAGGGTGGACTTGCGTCCGCCGCCGAGCGACAGTGGCACACGGTCAGGCTTCTGGAAGAGCAAGGCGGCAAGGTGGCGTTCGCGCGAGGTCATCGGTTTTTCCAGCAACCAAGGCCACACATCCTAGTCGGTCGCGGTACGGGTGCCAGCCGCGAAGCCTGGCTTTCAAGCGGGTGGAGACGAGTGCACACAGCGCGGCACATCGGCGGGCGGCTACGCCGACTCCGCTACGACGCGCAGCAGCTTCCGCGGCGGCAGGTGCAGAGCCATGTGCAAGGCGTCCTCAGCGGACTCCTTGATGGCTTCGCTGATGGTGGGATGCGCGAAAACCGTCTCGGCCAGCACCTCCACGGTGACCTTCTGGTGGAGCAGCGCGCCGGCCGCGGCGATACATTCGGTGGCGTTGTGGCCGAGGATGTGGACGCCCAGCAACTCGCCGGTCTCGCGATGGCGGATGACTTTCACGAAGCCGTCCGTGTCGCCGACGGCCATCGCCTTGCCGAGGAAGCCGATGGGGTAGCTGCCGACGAACACCGGCAGGCCCTTGGCCTTGGCCTCCACGGACGTCAGACCGACAGTGCCGATCTCGGGGAACGTGTACACGCAATTCGGGATCGGCGCGTCGAACGCGCGCGCGTGGCCCAGGGCGTTCTCAACGGCGCACACGCCGTGAGCGGATGCCGCGTGCGCCAGCAGGCAGCGGCCGTTGGCGTCGCCGATGCAGTAGTAGTCCTGCACCGGCGTTTCCATGCGGTCGTTGACGCGGATGAAGCCGCGGTCGGTCGTCAGGCCGACGCTGTCCAGCGCCAGGTCGGCGGTGTTGGGCCGGCGGCCCGTGGCGACGAGCACCTTCTCAACCGTAATGTTCTGCCCGTTGCTGAAGACGGCCTTCATGCCGCCCGGACCCGCGGCCAGTTCGTTCACCTTCGTGTTGGTGAAGCACTTGATGCCGCGCTTGGTGAAAATCTTCTCCAGCGCGTCCGCAATCTGGCTGTCGAGGTTCGGCAGCAGCTTGGGCAGCATTTCCACGACCGTCACCTGCACGCCGAGCGGCTGCAGCATGCAGGCAAACTCGCAACCGATCACGCCGCCGCCGACGATCAGCACGCTCTTGGGCAGGGCTTTCCAATGCAACGATTCGTCGCTGGTGCAGACGAGGTTCGGGTCCGTCGGCCAGCCGGGGATGCGCGACGGCACCGAACCGCTGGCGATGATGACCTTCGCCGCGGTGATCTCTTCCTTGCTGCCGTCCGGTTTGTGGACCACGATCTTGCCCGGGCCGTTCAGCACTGCGCGGCCCTGGAAAAGCGTAACCTTGCGTCCGCCGAAGAGCGCCTTGATGCCGCCGCGCAACATCGTCAGGACTTTGTCTTTGCGCGCCTGAATCTTCGCCCAATCGAACGTCGCGCCCGTGACCTGGACGCCCAGATCGCCCGCGTGCTGGATGTGGTGCAGCAGTTCGGCCGAGGCCAGCAGCGCCTTGGACGGGATGCAGCCGTTGTTCAGGCAGGTGCCGCCGAGGTGGCTCATCTCCACGACGGCAGCTTTGGCGCCCAGTTGGCCGGCCTTCAGCGCGGCCACGTAACCGCCAGGTCCGGAACCGATCACTGCAATGTCGAAATGCTGGCTCATGTCGTTAGTCCTGAGTTTCCAACCACTCGTCACTCGTCACACATCACTCATCGCTCGTCACACGAGTTGCGCCGGGTTCTCCAGCAGTTCCTTCATGCGCGCAAGGAACTTGGCGCCGACCATGCCGTCAATGACCCGGTGGTCCACGCTCAACATCATCGTCATCACTTTGCCCACGCGCGCGGCGCCGTCCTTGGGCACAATCGTGTCGTGCGCCGCGCCGATGGCCAGGATCGCTGCTTCGGGCGGGTTGATGATCGCCGCGAACTCCTCAATGCCGAGCATGCCGAGGTTCGTCACCGTGAAGACGCCCTCGCCCATGTGCTCAACCTTGCCCTTGCGCGCGGCCTCGGCGAGGCGTTTCGCCTCCGCGCCGATCTGCTGCAGGCTGAGCTTCTCGGCGGCGACGATCACAGGCACCGAGAGGCCTTCGTCCATGCCGACCGCCACGCCGATGTTCGCTGTCGGGTATTCGATCAACTCGCCGTTCTCCATGCGGCAGCGGAACTGCGGGAACTCGCCGACCGCTCTCGCGACCGCGGCCAGCACCACGTCGTTCACACTGCACGGGTATCTCGTCTTCTCCTGCTTGTAGAACGCAAACATCGGCTCCGCGTTCACCGTCAGCTTGAGATAGAAGTGCGGAATGTTCTGCTTCGAAAAGAGCAGATTGCGCGCAATCGCTTTGCGCATCTGGCTCATCTTCTTGCGCACGCCGCCGGCAGGCGCCGGAGCTGCACCCGCGGCCGCCCTGGTGCCACTGGCCGCAGCCAGTGCCGGAGCCGCACCGGGCTTGGCCGCCGCCACGTCGCCCGAGAGAATCCGTCCGCCAGGGCCGCTGCCGGCGCTGATGGAAGCCAGATTGACGCCGCGCTGCTGGGCCAGCTTGCGCGCCGCCGGCGACGCCTTCACGCGCCCCGTCTCCGTAACCGCCGCCGCAGAAACAGGCGCGGCTGACGGTGCCGCAGAGGACGCCTGCGCTACGGCTGCAGCGGGCGCCGCCGCTGCAACCGCGCCGCCTTGAGCAATGACCGCGTCTGCATCCGCGTCGTTCTCGGCGAGGTACGCGACGGGCGCCTGCACAGGCACGGTTTCGCCCTGCGGAACAACGATGCGCGCCAAGCGGCCTTCATCCACCGCTTCAACGTCCACCGTGGCCTTGTCGGTTTCGACAACGAAGATGACCTGGCCCTTCTTGATGCGCGCCCCGGGCTGCACGTTCCACTTGACGAGCGTGCCTTCTTCCATGGACTGCCCGGCCTTGGGCATCACGATGGGAATCACCGGACCGCCTGTGGCTTTGGCCGGCGCCGCTGGTGTTGCAGCCTTGGGCGCAGCGGCTGCCGCCGCCGGAGCGCTTACCGCCGCGCCGGGCGCTCCAAGCACCACCAATGGCGCGCCGGGCGCAATCGTCTTGCCGGCTGGGGCGAGTATCTCGGCGACGGTCCCGTCCGCAGGTGACTCGACCTGAGCCAGCGTGTTCTCCGTTTCCAGCTCGACCAACACGTCGCCCTTGGCCACAGGCGCGCCCGGTTGCTTCAACCAGCGGCGCACTGTGGCTTGGCTGGCTCCCTTCAGGTCCGGCAGCTTGAGTGTTTGCATGGGTTGATCCCGCATGGTTCCTTGTGTCTCACTATGTCTGTAACCTATCCATGCAATGTTTCAAGCAGAATCTGCAATTTTCTGTTGCAAATGTCGCTTATCTGTGTTCAATAGATGCAACTATTTGGCGGAAAGATTGCAGTGGGTGCTGGCATGAGTTTGCATGGGCGGCAGAGACGGGAGCAGATACTGACCGAGGTGGCTGACAGGAAGCATGTCGCCATCAAGGACCTCGCCGCCAAGCTGCCGGCGTCCGAAGCCACCATCCGCCGCGACCTGAAGGTGCTGGCTGACGAGGGCGCGGTGGAGTTGGTCCACGGCGGCGTGATGCTGCCCCGCACCAGTTCGTCATTCCTGTCGAAGGCCGAACGCAACCCCGAAGCCAAGCGCGTCATCGGCAGACTCGCCGCGGACCTGGTCGCCGATGGCGAGCAGGTCTTCCTCGATTCCGGCACCACCTGCTTCGCCATGGCCCCCTTCCTGAAACGCAAACGCGGCCTGTCCATCCTCGCCAACTCCGCGCGTCTGGCCCTGGAACTGGACATGCCCGGCAGCAGCATCATGCTCGGCGGCCAGTACCGCCCCGACCGCATGGACACCGTCGGCCCGCTGGCGGCCAGTTCGCTCGAACAGCTTCGCGGCTACCTGTGCTTCATCGGCGCCGACGGCATCAGCATGGACGTGGGCCTGATGGCCGCGGACATCGAGAGCGCGCACATCTACCGGCTGGCCGTCCAGAACGCCCGCGAGACCATTTTGCTGGTGGACCACACGAAATTCCTCAGCCCCTCGCTGTTCAAGATCGCCGGCTGGGACGCCGTCTCCCGCGTCGTCACCGACCAACCGCCCTCACCGCAGTGGATGGAGTTTTTCCAGGCACGCGGCATCCGCGTGCTTGCCCCCGCAAGCAACGCCGGCGTGCCTGCCGGCAGCACTGCTGGACAAGCCGGCAGTGGCACAGACGCCACTTCGTAGAATGGAGTCAGACCATGCCCAAGAGCCAGGTGATCGCCCCTCAGGATGTCCGCAAGCGCGGCTTCGTCGAGTTCCAGCCGGTTCCCATCAACCGATACGACCGCACGGTCAAGGACGAGCTGCAAGCCAAACGCTTCAGCAAGGATGACCTGGTCCGCGTCCAGCGCGACATGGCCATCCTGCGCGGCTTCGAGACCATGCTCAACGAAGTCAAGCTGCGCGGCAACTACCAGGGCATTCCCTACGATCACCGCGGCCCGGCGCATCTCTCCATCGGCCAGGAATCCGCCGCGGTCGGCCAGGCGTACCTGCTGGGCATCGAAGACCACATCTACGGCAGCCACCGCAGCCACGGCGAAATCCTCGCCAAGGGCCTCTCGGCGATCCACAAGCTCGATGACACAACGCTGCTGGACATCATGAGGAATTACTTCAACGGCGACTGCCTGCGCGTGGTCGAGAAGGATGCGTCCGGCTCCGTCAAGGACCTCGCCATTGACTTCCTGCTCTACGGCGCGCTGGGGGAAATTTTCGGCCGCGAAGCCGGCTTCAACAAGGGCATGGGCGGCTCGATGCACGCCTTCTTCCCGCCCTTCGGCATCTATCCCAACAACGCCATCGTCGGCGGCTCCGGCGACATCTCCGTCGGCGCGGCGCTGTACAAGCGCGTCATGCACGCCAAGGGCATCGTCATCGGCAACATCGGCGACGCCTCGCTGGGCTGCGGCCCGGTCTGGGAAGGCTTGTGCTTCGCCACCATGGATCAGTTCAAGGAACTGTGGGACAACAACCACCGCGGCGGCCTGCCGATCATCATCAACTTCTACAACAACTTCTACGGCATGGGCGGCCAGCCTGTCGGCGAGACCATGGGCTTCAAGGTCCTCGCGCGCCTGGGCGCCGGCATGTGCCCGTCGCAGATGCATTCCGAACGCGTTGACGGCTTCAACCCGCTGGCCGTCGTTGACGCCATCGGCCGCAAGAAGGAAATCCTCGAACGCGGCGAAGGCCCGGTGCTGCTCGACACCGTCACCTACCGCTACAGCGGCCATTCGCCGTCCGATGCCAGCTCGTACCGCGACAAGAGCGAAGTCGAGATGTGGCAGAAGGAGGACCCGCTGACCGTCTACCCGGCGCAGCTCATTGCCGCCGGCGTCTGCGCCAAGGAAGACGTGGAGAAACTGCAGAAGCGCGTGGATGAGCTGATCCTCAAGGCCTACAAGAAGGCCACTGATCTGAAGACCTCGCCGCGCGCCGACCTGATGAAGAACGGCAGTCTGCTCGAACGGACCATGTTCTCGAACCAGAAGGTCGAGAAAGTCGGCGACGGCAAGCCCGAAGTGCTGATCCCCAAGGAAGAGAACCCGCGCGTCAAGGCGCTCGCGTCCCGCAGCCGTTCCGCCTTCGACGACAAGGGCGCCAAGCTGCCCAAGGGCAAGTGCGTCGGCATCCGCGACGCCATCTTCGAAGCCGTCCTCGACCGCTTCTACACCGACCCGACACTCATCGCGTACGGCGAAGAGAACCGCGACTGGGGCGGCGCGTTCGCCGTCTACCGCGGCCTCACCGAAGCGCTGCCGTATCACCGCCTCTTCAACACGCCGATCTCCGAAGCGGCCATCATCGGCACCGCGGTCGGCTACGCGCTTGAGGGCGGCCGCGCGCTGGTGGAACTGATGTACTGCGACTTCATGGGCCGCGCCGGCGACGAGCTCTTCAACCAGCTCTG